>Ga0310342_100001269_pt1 | contig 15528 bp, 30 predicted proteins | sample S15DNA20500_MG_FD_206155 | JGI IMG/M metagenome (GOLD analysis project Ga0310342, IMG submission 206155) | Marine microbial communities from station ALOHA, North Pacific Subtropical Gyre - S1503-DNA-20-500_MG | ecosystem: Environmental > Aquatic > Marine > Oceanic | place: Pacific Ocean: North... | reverse complement strand
AATCATCTATTAATTTCTTTGTTAAATGTTGGATGAGGAGTACCACAAACATTAAGCCATTCTTGGTCATCCATAGTCCACTCTTCAAGTTTGTAATCATAGACCATCCACATTTGATGATCTTCCTTATTACAATATTCACAGTACATTTGTTCAATTATTGTTGTAGGATCTAATTGCTTAGAGTGAATACATCCTATTTGTCTCCATCCCTTTATAGGCTCTAATTCTTTGAAGATTGTTCCTTCAAATCCGCCCATTCTCTCTGTCAAATCTAAACAATGTTCATCTTTACCACATTTAACATTTTGCCTTAAAGGATCACTCCACTCCCAGTCATCAGGCAGTTTAAAATATCCTACACATCCAGTAATTACTAATGTTAATATAATTAGATACTTCATTCTTAAAAACGCAATTGTATAAATACGGGTGTAACACCGGTCAAATTAAAAGAAGTAAGGTAATTGAAAATAAAAAGATTACCAAAAAATTAAATAGAAAACATAATAGAATAAACACACTAAAGCGATCCATTCTATCTGCATCCAATGTCCGAAAAGTTTTCCTCTCAAAAAACCCCCCTTTCTGAGATATCAATCCCAAAGATCTTTATCCCAATCCTTGCGATAATGTTCTTTTGACTTCTTGTGTTTCTTTTTCTTCTGTTGACTAGAGGAAGCATCATTATTCCAAATTCTACCTCTACTCTTTCTTTCTAATATCGATCCCATTGCTCGGATCTCTGTTATACTTGCCATATTTTCCTCATAATGTATAAACGGCCAATACTTGACCAAGAATTAAGCCAGCAGCTATTGCTGACAAAAATATAAACCATTTAGTTGTATTATCTCTACCCAAAATCGTCCTTGTGTATAAAATTCTCACAAGACTCTCCGATGCCTGGAATTACAGGTTTTCGTGGTCTTGTCTTGTCGTTGATCAAATCAGGTTTTCCCCATCTCGCTTCACGAAAGAATCTATACTCGTTTTTTGGGTGAGTGCATCTAATACCTCCACCTATATCTACGAGCCATTGTATATGATGACAGTTGTTACAACAAACTACATCTCTAGGGATATCATCCCATACTCTATACTTACTCATATTATTTATTTAATATTACCACTATTATACATGATAATTGTAGAAAAGTCAAGTGTTTATTAATTTAACCAAAAATCATTAGATTCTTCTTCTAATATTTTCATTCTTGCTTTTTCACTTACTCTATCTGCTATTTCTTTGGTATAATTCATGTGTATTTGTACAAGTTTATTTTCATCGTAAGGTTTAGCTTTAGAAATATACATTGCTAATTTGATTGCATCTTGAGGATGATCATACCATTCGTGTTTCCAATATCCGGCTAAAAAATGTTGATCTTTAGTTTGATAAGATATTTCTCCAGAATTGTTTTCATACCATAGGTGTAGTATTCCAACAAATTCTTTTTCGTCTGGTGCTTCAAATCCTTGTATGATATGATTTATACCCATAGATGCTAGGAAGGGAAATTCAGGAGATCTATAAAGTTTATAACGAAACTGAATGTTCATAGCTTCACGTATTTCAAGAAGAGTTTTTTCATCCATCTTTTTCTTCTTGTCTCTTTACCCAATCTTCTAACCATTCTGTTTGTTGTTGAGCATTCTTATTGTCCAACATTTTTCTCAATCTATCATATTGAGCATCAAAATAATCTCCAAAAGAGCTTTGCTTTTTTACCATTGCCATGATCCACTCCATTTCATATTTGGTTCTCTATCAAGTAGTAAATAATCAACTTTTGTGGGCTCCATTTGAGCCAATGATTGTACAACTTCAACATGAGAAAAATCTGCACAAGAATAAACATCACATTGTACTAAGGCGGGTCTTTCTTCATCCCAAATGTGTATTGCTATATGTGATGTTTCTATCATCACTATTCCAGTTACACCACGATTACCTTCTTTAGTCACATAAGATGAATATGGACCTCCTAAGATATTCATGTCTATTTTTTTCACCAAATCGCGTAGCCATTTTTTAGTTTCAGTTGGAGTAATTAATGGTTCGTTCACTTCTGCTCTCATAATCATATGCTTGTGAACAACGTTTGGCATTTTACCTTTCTGAATCCACTATGTAAAATTCATTCCTTTTTTCTTGGATTTATTAGTGGTCTTCTTTTTTGTGGTTTTCTTTTTTGCTTGTTGTTTTTTCTTTCCAACTTTAATTTCTTTGGGCTTCCTTTCCACAGTTTTTTCTTCTAAGACATAATCTTTATTCTCTTTTTTAAATATTCCTTTTAGAATGTTTATAATATAGTCAATCATTGTATCTCCTCAACGGTTACTTTTAATGGATATTGATTATCTTTTGCTTCTAAAGCTGTATCATACGCTTTTTGTTCTGCTATTTCAAAATGATATATTCCTGCAACTCCCATACCATCATTGTGTACACTTAACATTATTCTTTCAGCTCGGTCAAATGGATGATGAAATACTTCTTGTAGAACAAATACTACAAATTCCATTGGTGTATAATCATCATTATGTAAGATTACAGCAAACTTACTTGGTTTATTAGGTTCTCTTACTCTCTTGAGTCCACGACCCGTAGCACCTTTTCTTGCTTTTTCTACTACACCACCTTCTTCAGGAGGAGTCTGGTCCTGTTGCACTTTCGCCATCTCTACATCCTAAAGTATTATATTTTACTTTTTTCCACAATTCTTTATTTTCATCCCATCTCATCCAAATTTGATTACCTTTAGGATCACAATGTTGAGAATATAATGAATCACCAATATTGAAAAATCCTGCCCGTTCTAATCCTAGTGTCTGTGGGGGAGGCTTAACTTTGGTCCAGTCTTCAGGTTCTACAGCACAAGAAGTCATCAATAAGAATATAGTAACACATAATATTATTTGGATTAAATTAAGACAAACTAAATTCAGAATTATTATTTCTTTTTTGATTTTATTTTTACTGTGTATTGAGTCCATCCCATTCCGTTTTCATCTTTATATTTACGTATTAATGTTGTTACTATTTCAAAAGAATCTGGTGGTATATAATGATATTTTCCATCTTCATCCTTGACCACGATATTTCTTCCATCCCTTTTTCTTATATTTGTTTTTTGGTCTGGAACTTGTAGATCTTCCTATACTAGTTCTCTTCTTGCTGGTATTCTTTTTTTTATATTCAACAGCCGACCATCCTCTTGCTTTTTTAGCCATTATGTTTAAACCCCTCTTTCATTTTAATATCTGTTTTATATCCACAATGTGGACAAGTCATTGATGTTGGTCTACCATTTATTTTTTTCTCTATAATTCCCGCGTAACTCCACCAGTTCTTACATTCTCCACAAATGAAATGAAACAATGTCTCCCATGTATATTCATGTTTCCACCCCACGTATTCCCCCTTTAATTTAGTATGTGTGGAACTTCCTCCGTTATTGGCCCGTAAAGGTCATCCCAAATTTTTGTAAATACACTTTCTATTTTATCTCTCTCTAAGATTAGAAAGTCTCCATAGATATCTATAATTAAATAGTTTCCACCATCTGTAAATTTGTGGATGAGATAATCATCTGTACTTCCAACAAATTCTGTTGTTTCAATAAGTTCTTTAAACTTTTTTACATTCATTGATATTTATTATGTAAAAGGCTTTTCCTTAGTTCTAAATTCTTTATGTTGTGCATTTAAAGGAACTACCAAATCTCTTGCCTTCCAATATCCTCCCATATATGCTTCCGACACTCTCCAATTAGCTGACATTACTATTCTTTCTTCATCAGGATTCATATGTGGGGGCGCTCTATGTAAAATGTGAGCCGGAAACATTACTAATTTTCCTATTTTAGATTGCATAAAAATGTCAGGATCATTGCTATTTTGATCAGGATTATAAAATTGTGTTACTCCAATATCTGATAAGTAAAAAACTGAAGACATATTCGGTCCAATGGATTCCCAGGGGTGTGCCACATGTTGATGTGTTGCATGATAACCTTGTTCAGCATATATTGCAGTCCAATATGCTATCATGTGAGCTTTTATATGTGGATGAAATACGTTTTCAATGGCGGGTTTAATTATATTTTCAAATCCATCAATAATACAGGGTCCTGCGTGATCTGTCCAATAGTCTATTACTCTATCTTCACGATCTACTGCATATTCATGAATATACTTGTATTTTATTATCTTTTTCTTTTCCTCCATTTCATCTAGTAAAGGTTGAATTTCCTCTTCACTAAAATTAAATTCATAAAATAAAGTAGGGAAAAATTCTTTTGAGTTCCATTCCATTATAACCTTTCACGTTTTTCAATTTCCCAAAGAGTTTTTAATTTATTTCTTTTATCTCTTTCTGTAATTAATTTCCTTGCTTCTTTGTTACGTTCATTCCAATCTTTTGCTCTTTTTAGAATAGTATCTTTATTCCTTACATAATACTCTTTTAGATACTCTTTTCGTTTGTCATCATGTTTCCATTTCTCGGCAAGACGATCTTTGTTCTTTTCGTAATATTTCCGATTGGCAATTCTTTTTCTTTCTTTATCGGTCATATTAAACCTTCAGCTCCCGCTTTTGCTATGAAATAAGAATCCACTATATCACTAATAGGATTGATTATTTTCTTTGCTTTAGGAGTTAATTGTTCTTTTAGATCTGTGGGGGTAAGAAGTTCATCGACAAAGGCTTCATACATTTTTTCTTTATTAGAATTACCTTTGCCTGTAGCAAACTTCTTGATAACTGTGGGGGGATATGTTTGAAATTTAAGTTTATTTTTCCACATTTTATGTTTTAACAATCCTGTATTCTCTGCCATTGAACGAACACCGGCTTGTACTGAAGTAGCAAACGCATATCCTTCAAGAAACACTTCCTCGCAACCTTGAACAATGTTATATGCCCAAGTTGCGAGTTTTTCATGTCGTTCTTCTTCAGATTGCCATTCAGGATAGGAATCAACTCTTAAGTTTTTTAACCCAGTCCTGGCGGCAAGTTGTTGTTGTTTTTCATTATTAGATAGATAATGAAACACACACCTATCAAAGTCAAAATGTCCACCATTTTCATCCTTATATACACAAATCGCTGGTGAAGTTAATGAATAATCAATCCCAGCTATCTTCATCATCTGTTTCTCCTGATTCACTATCTATTTCAAGGTAGTGTCCACAAAAAGAACATACTTCTAATCCTTCTGTATCACTTGTAAAAATTTCATATTCTTTATCACATCCATCACATTGTATTACTATTGTTGCATTTCCATCTTCCCAGATTATGTCTACTGGCATATCTCCAACGCCTTTCTCCTAGTTTCCGTTAATAACATGATCTTTATACATTTTATCTGTTGGAACAGGAAATACTTTTAAAGTAATGTTACCAATCTTCATAAAACGTTTATCCCTAATAATATTGATAATAATTTTTTCACCAATTTTGTTTTTTATTAATTGATCTGCCAATTCAACATCAGTATTAATAGGAACATCATTAATTCCTATAATAGTATCCCACGGCTTTAACCCCTCCGGTATCGGATTAGTTGGTTTATTTTCATTACTTATCATTAATCCGAAACTGTTTGGGATTGTGGTATTTATATTAGGATGTTTTTTCAAAAGTTCTTTTCTTTGATTGTCTTTACCATTTAGTGCAATAACCATAACACCTAGTGCTGGGCGATCTACTTTTCCCGACAATAACATTTCAGCGAGTGATTTTTCTGCAATATCGGCTCTGACTCCTAGACCGACTCCTGCATTTGAGTTTGTTCTAGATACCATCAAAGTAGCAACTCCTACGATTTCACCTTTTTCATTAATTAGAGGACCGCCTGAGTTTCCTTTATTTATTGCGGCATCTACTTGGATAGATTTGATGTAGGGGTGTCTGGCATATCTATCATTATTAGAAATAATACCTTTTGACAGACTCCATGCCATTCCCATAGGGTGTCCAAAAGCATATACTTCTAGTCCTGTATATATCTCTTCAGAATCTATAAATTCTAAGTATGGAACTTTTCTTTTAAGTCCAATTACTTCAAGTACAGCAAGATCGGCTAATGGATCTTCCCCTATTACTTTTACTTGATATTCTGTCCAATCATCTTCATCCCAATAATATAAATTGATTGTTTTCTGACCATACACACAATGAAAGTTGGTTAGTATATTACCTTTTTCATTGATGGAAGTGCCAGAGCACAATGAATTTGGTGAAGTTGGTGATGGATCTTTTAGTTTGTTTACCGATAGCAATACTACCGATTTTTTCACCCTTTCGATTATTTCTTTCTCAATAGCTTGTGCCGGATTGAAAAAGAATACTAATATAGAAAAGCATAATAACGCAAATAATTTAAACTTTTCCATTTTTTCCTTTAAAAACTTATTATAGGCGAATCCCCTGTAGGTACTTCCTCTGGTTGCTCTGGTGAGTCTGACTTCCCGGAATTGACAGATGAATCATCCTTCTTTTCAACTTTTGTTACATTATCTTCCGCGTACTCATCAAACGCTTTTAGAGCGTCTTCATCTAAAATAACTAATCCTTGTAGAGTGCCAAAATCTCTTATACACTCTAATGATTTTCCCATAAACAATTTTGGTATAAGTGTTGGTGCGAGTTTATTATCTTCTGCGATAAAATCAACATACGCTTTGTACTTATACTCTGTTCTAACTTTATCTATTACACAAAAACAATGAACCAACATCATACGTGCAATGTGATAAGGTGGCGGTTGATTTAAAAGGTTAGGATTTCCCATCGCAACCCACCTTAATGTTCCATTGTAACATACGTTTGTAGTATCATAAATGACTTGACTTGGCCAACCATCATCAGGTACTTTATCAAAATCACTAATATGTTTTGTTCCATGTTCTGCCCATATAAAAGGTAGGAACATAAACAAAAATACAATAATAAACATCATCAAAATCTTTTTCATATCGCAAATCCAATATAAAGCAATAACAGTATTATTATAGCTAACTCTACGACTAGCACAGTATGATACCATACCCACCTAGTCTCATAGAGTTGATCTTTCTCTAATTTGTCTCTGTGAAAAGTAAAATATACTTTATCTTTAACATCCTCATACCACACATCAAATTTATCTTTAAGTGACATGTGAACCCCCTATTAATTGTTATGAGACTGCAGGTGAAATATCTACTATTTCACAACCTTTCTCTGAAGTACACGCAAACTCTTGACTAGCACTAGTATAGTCTTGAGTTTCGTAATCTGCTAAAGATGCCCAATTTACATCTTTTGGCATCTGATCTAATAGTTCTTTATACTCTTTTTCTGTACAATCTTGGTACGGTGCTTGTCTATATGTATGATCACTAAATGGTAAAAAACTAATACCACTTATGTCATCAAAATTTTCATATACCCAAGCCGCTGTATTTACCCACTCATCTTCCTTGATAGAGACAGTAACACTTGGTTTATGTTCACACCATTCTTTGGCGTAGGTGTGCCATAAGGATAACTGCTTCCATGCAGTCATTTCTGTTCTACAAACCGCCCCTTCTGGGCTTTTTTGTGGAAATGAAAAGACAGTAGTATGTTCAGGCTTACTTACATCAGGCTCATGTGGAAACCCCTCTGCTTTCATCATTTTACAGAGTGGGTCTTTATTATCGGCCCTTACTGTCCTAATATAATAAGGATTATGGCGGGCATGAATACCAGAAGCAGAATCAACGAGCTGAGATACAGTACCACTAGGTTTGACACACGTAATGGCGGCGGCTCTTTCGATTCCAAGTTTTTTCGCATATTCTTTATTTGTTTCTACTGCGATATCTCTAAGTTCATTTAATGTCTTTTTTATATTATCTTTTGACCCATTCGTTAAGGAATTATCCATGATTCCGGTGAGACTAACTCCAAGTAATCGTTCTTCTTCACAATTTCGTTGCCACTCTCTAGAGAGGTATTTGAAGTTTGTGAGAGTAGATTGGAATGTGCCAAGGATAGTTGCAACCCTAACTTTGTCTTTGATAGACTGCAAATTATCGTTGGATCTGAGGACGACTTCGGACAAGTTGCAGAATTCTCGGGATCGTAAAATGATCTCGCTGCAAGGATTTGTGCCAAAATCATCTCTTGCCAATCTTCTTTGAATGTATGTGCCATCTTTATCCTTTTCTCTATTATTTAGTTCACTTACATGGGATTTGCTTGCTAAACTACTGTAAATACCACGCTCTCCAGACTTACTATCGTAGAGTGATAACCACTCTCTCATGAAAGTTCCTACATCTGGTTTCTCTTTATAATTAACTGAGTTGTTTGCGAGTGCTCTCTGTACGTTATCTTTGTACCATTCACCATGTTTGGCGAATCTCATTTCTCTATCATTAAGATTTGAAAGACTAATGAGAGCCGATCTTCGTACACCACCTACTACAACAATTTCTGCTATCTTACAAACTATATCATGACATTCTACTGGTTTAAGTTTTCTTCCTAATGCGTTTTTAATTGTACTAGTTGTGAAATTAAAAAGGTCTACAAGGGGTTCAGGTCCTGAAGCTCTACCTCCAAAAGTCTTTAATGGTGCTCCCGCCTCTCTAACTTTACTTATATCCCACTTAGGTATATGTCCACCATACAGTAATGAAATCAGTTCTTTAAATGCTCTCGCCCAACCTAACTTAGAATCTGCTACAACTATAGTAGTTTCTGTTTCGTATAGTTCATCAGGAACTTGTGGTAGTTTATTACAATATTCTTCTTCTACTGAAAATCCCACACCCGTACCATTCATCAGTACATAGAGTATTTCATCAAATGAACGTAAGTTGTCTATCTTAACATAGCTACAGTTGTAGCCCGCAACGTTTTCTTTCTCCAACGCTGGTCCAGCTGTCATTAAACATCTCATTGAAGGCATTACTTTTAATTCCTTGACTGCATTTTCCAACTCTACTCTTTCACCATTTTCTAGATCATAACCACACGTTTCTTTCAAATGTCCTTTAAAAAAATCAAAGTAACGTTCAACAGTTTCATCCCATGTTTCTCTTCTTCCTTTGATATAATCCCATCGTGCATATCTTGATAAGTGAATAAATTGTTGGTATTCGGTAGGTAGCATGATTACTTTCTTTCTATTTTAATTTGTCTAAAAATTCTCTTGATTCTCGTTCTGACAATCCATACTTTGACATCACCCAGCTTCCATTTAGATTGTCCTTTATTATTGCCATTTCTTTCTTAGAAAAGGTCTTTGCTTCTAACACATAATCTGTAAATGCTTCACAACATATAGGGAAATGTGGTTCAACTAATTGCCACATAGCATCTGCAAAATGTTGTATTTCATCTTGAGCATGGTCATCACCCCTCAAGCGATAAAAATGGAAAAAATTATGTAAATCTATTTTCCATATAACTTCAGTATAGTTAGCCACGGGAAGTACTATTCGTGCTAACTCTCTTGATAGATCCCAATCTAATAGATTGTGGTAGGCGTTCTTCGCACCATCAAAAATTCGAAATATTTCAAATTGAATTTCTCCTGGATTGCGTAATTCGCCATCTTCTCTACCTTGTTTATTCGATGTTGATTGAGGTTTTAATTCTTTCCCTTTGGGGAAATAAAAGTCATCTGACATGACTGAGTACCTTCCAGAGTACTCGTTCAGATTTGCCGTCCTATGACGGACTAACTGGCGCATAACAAATATTGGGAGTTTCAAATGGAACTTGACCTCGCACATCTCAAAGGGTGAGGTGTGTTTGTGTCTCATCAAGTAACGTATTAGATTACGTGTCTGACTTGTTTTTCTTGTTCCTTCTCCATAACTAATTCTTGCGGCGTTCTCTACTTCCTCATCATTCCCCATTACATCCAAGAGTTTTACAAATCCATGTTCGTGTACTTGGATTTCCTCATGGAGTTCACCACTTTCATCAATCGTAATAGTTTCAGTATTGGACATTTCTCCACTCTCTAGCTGCCCAATCTGCTTCTAATCCCCTCATCGTTCTTTTATTTATTATAAACAAGATTTCATCAGTTAACAGCCCACTCATAATTAAATCATTAATATCTTTGAATTTTCTTTCCTTACCCCAAATGACAACAGACCATCCATCATCAATTGCTTTCATTAATTTTTTAACAGTATGTTCGTTTCTTGGCTCATTATCGAATATTAATACAGTCTGTTCCTTATCCATTTTTATTGTTTGTAGATCACCTCCGGCAACCGCTAAACAATTTGGAAGAAACATAGAATCTATTGGCCCCTCTGTAATATATGTAGTGTCTTCAGGATTCCATCTATCGAGTCCATAAATTTTACGATAGCTTTCTTCAACCTTAACTGTGATATATCTAAGTTCAGATTTACCTAATGCTCTACCTTGAGCTGCGATGAGTTTTCCTTCCATATCAAAAAAAGGAATAACCATTCTTGGTTCATCTTTACCCAAATTAGAATAATCTATTTTGGATATCTCTTGTGCCCATTCTCTAAAGTCTTCAGCAAAGTAAACTTTATCCTTAAAACTTTCTGGAATTTTTCTACTCTCAAAATATTTACGAGCAAAATGTTCTCCATCAAGTTCATCTATTGAGGGTAAATTTATCTTTGTAGGTTGTGGTTTGAACTTTGGTTTCTCAAAATTAAATTCTGGTATTTTTTCCTTTTTACCAAATACCATGTGTTTAGTTCCTTCACCATATCTTTCTACTACATATTGACCATGTAAATGAGGATCAAGTTCCTTTATAAAATTTCCAAGATTAGATCCATAACCACAATTATGACATTTTACAAATAAGCTCTGTTTCTTTTCATAAATATACAGTCTTTTTTTGGATTTATTTTTTGAGGAATCACCACAAATAGGACATCGAGAATTCCACAAATTTTGGCGTACTTGTTTGAATAAGTCTAGGCGAGGTGAGAGTAATCCCACGTATTTTTGATCTGTGTATAAACTCATACTATAATTATACCACGAAATGATGATAAGTCAAGTCAGTTGATTTTGTATCTTCTATCTACATGCCTTATTTTTGATTCATCATGATCATAAATGTATGCTTCTTTGATTGGGCCGTCAATGTGTTTATCCCAATAATCTAAAAATTGGGTTATACGTGGATATTCGGGAAGGCGATCTTCAGTTTGCCAAGCGAATTCATTGAGGATATGTAGATAATCGGGAATGTAATATATAACTTGAACAGTAGCAACAGTCCATTTGCGTACAATGTAAACCATAGGTTATACCATAAAGATATGATACTTTATTATGGTATAAATGAATCCTAAAAAGAATATAGTCATACCAATTTCATGTAATCTTTTATTATTAATGAATACCATTGGAGTCATAATACATAACATAATAACTCTTCCTATTACTTTCATTGACATTAATTCTCCTTTAAAGAATACAAAAAGATTCGCAAGGAGACAAACTTGTAATACTACTGCCAAGCCTAATATAACTTTATGATTGTCATAATAATATTTTTTTAAATCAACTTCTATATCTTTATATGTGTCAGGTTGTGGAGCAATTATTTCAGTAACCATAAAAAACAAAAATGGTACAGAAAGATACAATATAAACGTGAATAAATTCCATCCTTCGTTTGGATAATAAGTCAAATCTCTTAAAGGATATGAAGTCCACCAAAATAATATAATAGTAAAAAAAGTTATAAGACTCATTGCTGTATGTGGCCAGTAAAAGAACACATCATCATCTGGACTATCATTGTAATTTTTTGCTAATAACGAACTATAATTTATCATCAATCGAACCATAGACAAACCCAAAATCACAAATGCAACCATAGACAAATGTGAGAAGGCTACCATAGGCAATTACCTCTTTTTCTGTTCTAGTTCTTGAGCGATCCACATTTTTGCGGCAGGTTTAGTTGGTGGGCGTTTTATAAGTTTACCTACTTCGACAAATGATTTTCGAAATACATCTTCTCCAGCTCTATTATTAACAATTTCAACAAATCCTCCAGCAAATAGATTAGCAAGTTCATTTTTAATTCCTTGAACTTCATTCCATGTTTGTCTAATAATTTCATCAGGAAGTTTTCTTTTTCTTGAATTATTTTGTTGAATTGCAACATCAAGGGAAGTATTAACAAATATCATGTGAGTATCATAACCAACATCTTCTAGTGCTTTTTTCTTTATACTAAGTTTAGTTATATCTTTAGCAGTACCATCAATGATTAATCCTAATCTTCCATTGACCCATAACTGTTCTTTTTTTGCTGTCTTCTTTTTGGCTTTTGCTCTAATCAGTTCTTTTCTTGTAGTATCATCATCAGTATATGCCTTCATATTAGAAGACATCTTTGCTTTCATCAAACCATATTCTAATTGTTCATCAGAGTTGACTACTTTCAATCCAAAAGGACCGACCTTACCAGGAGTAATCTTCTCCATAGAAGAATCCCAAGAAAATTTTCCTGCAGCTGATCCAGTTGCTTTTTCTGCTGAATATGACTTACCACTTCCCGCACCTCCTGCTAAGAAGAATGCTTTAAAAATGCCAGGATCATATACACCTTCTAAAAGTTCTTGTTTTAAATCTCCAAATCTCATAGTTCAGACCTTGTAACTTGTATAATTTTTTGTTTTTGAGCTTCTAAGATAGGTATTCTATTTGGCCATCTAATATATTCTTTTGTATTTCCATCTTTTTGAAGGTTCTCTATCAAAGGAAGAATTAACTTTTCTACTGCTAACATACGAGCTTTATATTTAATATCTATATCCTTTTTTCTTTCTTCGAGTTCTTTTGCTAATGATGTCATATCATGAGAGGATTTTTGTAGTGCAGTAACAGCTTCTAACTGTTCCATCTTTAGAATCTTTTGGATATCTTTATCCATGAATTCTAATTTTTCTACGATTGGTGATAAATCGGGAGGATCAGCCGAAACAGTTTGTACTGCTCCTGCGACTTCTGATAAACTATCTAACTTACCTGAAGTACCTTCTAGAAGACTTTCAAGACTCTCTAGTTTAAGAATCTTATCAACCTTTGGTGACATATCTTGTAGGAACTTCATGATCTCATCTTGTTTTCCTACTGACTTCTTTGCTTCTGCTGAAGCTGTTCTAGAATCTCCAGTTGCATCATTTAATTGTGAAAGAATATCTGCTGTAGTTTGTGCTCGTTCTTCATCTAATTCTAATGAAAGAATCTTATCAATTTTTTCTTCAATATCTTGTAATTTTCCCTCTTGTTTATCTTTATCCTCTTGAGTAAATCCAAAATCACTACTACTTGATTCATCTGCTTTAGTTGATAAATGACCTATAATTTGTTCAATCTTATAATCTAATGCAGCAAGTGCTTCAGGACTGGCAGCCCCTCCAAGTCCAGTATTTTCACCATCTGTCTGGTCTTTTTCATATTCATCTGCGGTTACGGCACTAAATCCGAAATCCATCATTTCTTCTGCCATTTTTTCCCCTTTTGTTTATTTTTGTAATATTTATTCTCTTATGTCCCTAGAGCCTCTACATTCAGCATCACATTCTGAATGATTATATAGTATATCAAGGTAGTCCTTAACAGAATGTTCTAAAGCATCTGTCTGTAAAATTCCTCTTTCCTCATGATTTTCACTCCATGATAATGTATCAATATCAATCACCACGCCTGAATGAACATAAGGAAGAGTAGGCAGAAAAGGCACAGGATCGCTCCTATCAACCACCCGCCAATGATTGGGTTCGTTAAAAGTAAATGTAGTACTGACTTTTGGGCTTCCGAAAGTATAAATTTGAACATAGTGACTCCCTGTCGAATGTAACCATAATCCTATGATTTGTGCTATTGCACCACCTAGTGAATGTCCTGTCAAAAATACTGTGTGATCTAATTCATAATTTCTTTTAATGTCACTATAAATAGATTCAGCCGCATCTCTAAAACCTCTATGAAGTTTTGTATCTAAATTGTCATCAATAAATGGTCTTGCATCAAGATCCGATAATACATTTTTCCAATTTGATGTTCCTCTAAAGATGAGAATAGTAACACCATCCTCTTGTATTACAAAATAAGAAAATTGATCTTTTTTAACGCGGTGTTGATCTGCGATCATCCTATTCAAACCATAGAATTCTGGTTCTTCAGGCGATACTGTACCATCAGCAAATATTCCCTTATTTGTATAAATCAGTTTAGAATATTCACCCATTTCAATAAGGGAATCTAATGTTACTGGTAATGTATCTCGATTTCCACTTTCACCATCTTTATATATAAACCAATTCGTTATCGAACATCCACTAAGTAGTATCAGACTTATTATTATGATGAGCTTCCAGTTCTTCTTTTTTCTTCCAAGCAGTTGCACCTAATATAGCTCCGAATGATAAGTGAAACATTGCCCCTGCTCCTAATGTTAAAGGAGTCCACCTAGTAATATCACATTCACTACCATCCAAACCTTTTTCAAGTGCTGTCATCTTTATATCATAACAATAAGCTTCCATTTTAAGATTCCATATCAAAGGAGCAACAAAAAAATCTATCAGGCAAATGAATAGATAAACTAATCCTGCCCAATCTCTCCAATGTCTATTAATCGTTTTATTGATACCTAATTTCATTTCATTTTTATAAAATTACATGTTGTACTACAAATGTTATAATTGCACATGACATTCCTGTGAGAAAACAGTTATATGACCATTTCAAATACTTATATTTCTTTAATGCAAGTATCTTTCCTTGACCATAGATATCTCCTGCCATTGAATCATATATACTGTCATCAGTACTTAAAATTTCTGCGTAATCTTCTTTATATTCATCTATATCCAAATGTGCAAAGTGACCAAAGAACAACGGATTGAATATAGGTGAATCTCTATCAATTTCCTTAGACCATTTTACTCTAGGATAGTCTGTATTTGGTATAATTGCAAATATAGCAAATAACAAAGAGAAAAAACTACCAACGGCAAATGTTAGAAGAGTATAACGCATTACTTCATTATCTAAATTTGCAATAGTTATTGAAAATACTATCGATGCAACAGTAATCATAATATTAGCTTTTGCATCTGCCATCAATCCTAGTCTCATTTGATTACCATGATTGACTCGCAGAATGTTATCTACTGCTGTTCTATTTTCTGGAACATCTTCGAAATGTTTTTTTCTTCCAGTTCCGTATTCTGGTTTAGAAAAGCGGGTAACGTGGCCCATGTGTTATTCCTTTACTTAAGAGGCGGGGCGTACAATAATCCTCCATGAGTATATAATTTATTCAAACCACGTTCTAGTCCAATAGGAGTATTTACCCCCACATTTCGTTCATATATTTCTTTGTAATTTCCTACTAACTTAATAATATTATATGACCAGTTTTTGCCCAAACCGAGTTTAGATCCAAGATGAGGATGATCTGTTCCATTTAATTCACCCATAAATCGTTGTACATTTGGATCACTATTG
>Ga0310342_100001268_pt1 | contig 15552 bp, 15 predicted proteins | sample S15DNA20500_MG_FD_206155 | JGI IMG/M metagenome (GOLD analysis project Ga0310342, IMG submission 206155) | Marine microbial communities from station ALOHA, North Pacific Subtropical Gyre - S1503-DNA-20-500_MG | ecosystem: Environmental > Aquatic > Marine > Oceanic | place: Pacific Ocean: North... | reverse complement strand
TGCAGCTGCTCTGTACGCATCGACGGTTTGCGTCGGGAGTAGCCTTCGCCGTCGCGTGCTGGACGTGGCAGCCGGCGGCGGTAATTGCCGCCGGGGCGGTGACGGGCTGGATCGTGGCTCGCCTCCTGGAACGAGATCCGGACGCGAAGCGGAACGTCGCGACGACGCTGGCCGGAGTCTTCCTCGGCGTCTTCTCGGTCTCGGTGGCCACGATCGCAGCGCTCGCAGCGCAGGGAAGCCTCGAAGCATTCGTCGAGCAGGCGATCAGATCCGCCCCCTCCCAGATGGAGAGAACCTTCCGGGCCGGGGCCACGCTCCACCGCATCGCAATGCTCCTGCCCCTTCCCGTCCTGGTCGTGGGGGCAATCGGACTCATCGGGGGAGTGGAACAACTGGCGTCGCGGGCGACCGCCGCCCTCCCGTCCCGCGCTCGCAGGGTTCGCGCAGCGATGCTCGGATGGCTCGTCGCCTACCTCGCGCTGCTGTCAGTAGATTTCGACTGGCGGGGCGACACCGTCCCGCTACTCCTGCCACTCGGGGTCTTCGCGGGAGTCGTGATGGGCCGACTGGGGGAACGCATCTCTCGCGCGGGCGGGCTCGCGACCGCTGGGTTGCTGTGCGTCTGGCTTGCCGGCGGCGACATGCTCTCCCCGCTCCAACACTCTCGGTTGCCCTACCAGCAGGGCGACCGGATCCGGAGGCAAGCCGGAGACGACACCCTCCGCGCCGCTGGAGGACGCGGTGTCCTCATCTTCGCCGACCCGCTCCTCGCCCAGCAGGTGGGAGAGAACCCCAAGCACCCCTACGTATTCTGGGAGCCCGGCAGCCTCATCACCATTCGCAGCTCTCACGCGGGCGGGATCGACGGCTTCTTGGATCCTCTCATCGAGCGGCAGTACGGAGTCGTGAGCGTCGGCCCGAGAGCCGCGGCTCTCCTGCCGCACCTAGTGCCCAAACTGGCGCCACTCTACGAACGCGACCGGATGCTCCGGTCGCGCAACGACACGTGGGTGCTCCGCGAGCCCTGAGCAGAATACCGGGCGAACCCCGGCAGGCTGCTAAGCAGGCACCTCCTCGGCCGGCGCGGCCTCCGGCTCTACCGGCACGGCGCGCTTCAGACCCTTCGCCTCGTAGACCGCCTGGGCCAGGGTCTCGCGCACGTCGGGATGCTCGGTCATGAAGCGCCGCGCGTTCTCGCGACCCTGGCCGATGCGCTCGTCAGCGTAGGAGTACCAGGCACCGCTCTTCTCGACGACGCCGCAATCGACGCCCAGGTCGAGGAGATCGCCCTCGAAGCTGATCCCCTCGTTGTAGAGGATGTCGAACTCCGCCTGGCGGAAGGGCGGCGCCACCTTGTTCTTCACCACCTTCACGCGTGTGCGATTTCCGACCACCTCGTCGCCATCCTTGATGGCGGCGATGCGGCGCACGTCGAGGCGCACGGAGGAGTAGAACTTGAGCGCGTTGCCGCCGGTCGTCGTCTCGGGGTTGCCGAACATGACGCCGATCTTTATGCGGATCTGGTTGATGAAGACGACCGTCGCGTTCGACTTCGAGACGGTGCCCGTGAGCTTGCGCAGGGCCTGGCTCATGAGCCGCGCGTGCAGGCCCACGTGGTGGTCTCCCATCTCGCCCTCGATCTCGGCCCGCGGCGTGAGCGCCGCCACCGAGTCGACGACCACCATGTCGATCGCCCCGGAGCGCAGCAGCACGTCCACGATCTCGAGACCCTGCTCCCCCGTGTCGGGCTGGGACACGAGCAGGTCCTCGACCTTCACGCCGAGACGCCGCGCGTAGCCCACGTCGAGGGCGTGCTCGGCATCGACGAAGGCCGCCACGCCCCCGCAGCGCTGCACCTGGGCCACCGCGTGAAGCGCCAGCGTCGTCTTGCCACTCGACTCGGGGCCGTAGATCTCGACCACGCGCCCGCGCGGGTAGCCCCCGATCCCGAGCGCCAGGTCGAGACTCACGGAGCCGGTCGGGATCGACTCGACTTCCCGGTTGATCGCGTCCTCGGTCATCTTGAGGATCGCGCCCTTGCCGAACTGCTTCTCGATCGTCGAGACGGCCAGTTCGATGGCTTTTTCCTTCTGGCTCTCGGCGTTGCCCTTGCCTGCCATGGTCTTTCTCCTTCTTTCCTTTGAATTAGGGGTGGCTGAAACCCACTCGCTCGAGCGGGGTGTATCGAGCTCCAGAGCGGGACAGTTCGCTCCGGAAGAGGACGATCGCATCGACGGGGGAGGACGCCCCGGCCGAGACACCGCTCGGATCGGGTCCCCCGCCCTTCTGGATGCGGCCCAACGTGAGATGTGCCCGGAAGGGCCGGCTCTCGGGCTCAATGCCGTCGCGCACCACGCCGCGCCGGACGGCCGCGGCGAGGTCGGCAACCAGTTCACGGGGTTTCACGTCGAGCGTGACCACCCGCGGTCGGCGCGCCGACGGAAACAGATGCGCCGCTCCCAGCACGAGATCGAACGGTGCGATGCCCCTCACCTCTTCGCCCACGGATCGCGCCAGGGGCGTCGCCTGCGCCCACGCGATGTTGCCGAGGAAGTGCAGCGTCACGTGCAGGCTCTCCGGGCGGACCCAGCGCACCGCATCGCCCCCGGGCGCCTCGCGCAGCGCATGTACCACGCCCTGCGCTGCCTCGCGTGCTGCAGCGACGAGATCGATCGCAAAGAAGGCGCGCACGAACGCATCGCTCACCCCGGCTTCCCGGGCACCGACGCCCCACCCCGGGCACGCATCAGCGTCGGGCCCAGCAGCGCCTCGCCGAGCACCGCCCGGCGCACCCAGTCGAGCCCTGACTGGGAGGTGAGCCGCTGGTGGCGGTGGCGGTCGAGGGGAAAGACGAAGCGCTCCACGTGGGTTCCCTCGCGACGCGCAAGCGCCAGGTAGACGAGGCCGACGGGCTTCTCTTCGCTGCCACCGCCAGGTCCGGAGATGCCCGTCGTCGCCAGCCCGAAGTTCGCGCCGAAACGTTGACGCACGCCCTCGGCCATGGCGCGCGCCACCGGCTCCGACACGCTGCCGTGCTCCGCGAGCAGTTGCTCCGGCACGCCGAGCAGCGCCATCTTCGACGCGTTCGCATAGGCGATCACACCGCCCAGGAAGTAGTCCGAGGAGCCCGGAACTTCGGTCAGGGACTCGGCCACGAGCCCGCCGGTGCAGGACTCGGCCACAGCCAGCGTATGGCCCCCCTCCCGCAACAGGCGCCCCACCACCACCGGAAGCGTCTCCTCCCCCTCGCCATAGACGATGATCCCGAGGCGCTCGCGGATCTGGGCGCAGACGCGATCGAGCCGCGCTTCCGCCTCCTCCGCCGTGGCGCCCCGGGCGACGGGCCGCAGGTAGTTGTCCGGGAAGGCCGTTCGGAAGCCCAGCGAAACATCGCCGGAGGCGGCGATGTCCTGAAGCTCGTCATCGAGCATCGACTCGCCGGTGCCGAAGGTCCGCAGCAGCCGCGCGCGCACGACCGGGCCACCGCCCGTCCTCTTGGCGATTCGCGGCAGCACCTGCTCGTCCAGCATGCGCGTCATCTCGCGCGGCACACCCGGCATGCAGAAGAAGACCGCGCGCCACGCCTGAGCTCCGCCAAGGGCGCCGACGTCCAGCATGAAGCCCGGCGCGGTTCCGATCGGATTGGGGAGCACCAGGGCGCCCTCCGGGAAGTCCGCCTGGGTGGCGTTGTTGAGCGTCATCTCCCGGCCGACGGCCCGGAAGAAGCTGCGGATGCCCTCGAGCGCCTCTTCGTCACGCACGAGCTTGCATCCGAAGCTCTCGGCCAGGACCTGCGAGGTGAGATCGTCGCGCGTCGGCCCGAGGCCACCGGAGACGAGCACCACGTCGGCGCGTTCGGCCGCGCGGCGGAAGGCATCGGTCATGTCGGCCGGGTCGTCGCGCACCGATGTGTGCCAACGGGTCTGCACGTCGAGCGAGAGCAACCGGTCCGACATGAAGGACTTGTTCGAGTCGACGATCTCGCCCCGCAGCAGCTCGTCTCCGATCGTGAGGATCTCCGCGATCACCTCGGCCCCCCTCATCCAGAAAAGATCCCGATCAGAACCAGCAGCACACCCGCGCCCATCAGACCTGCGATGACGTCGTCCAGCATCACCCCCGCCCCACCCGCGAAGCTGCGTTCGGCCCAGCGGGCCGGCCCCGGCTTCCAGATATCCAAGCCCCGGAATACGACGAATCCGGTCACGAGCCAGAGCAGTCCCACGGAAACTTCGAAGACCACGAGCGGGGCGTAGGTCAGGAGCTGGCCGACGATCTCGTCGATCACGATGCGCCCGTCGTCCTTGCGCTCGAAGATCCGCTCCGCCTCGTCCGCCGCCCAGACACCGAGTGAGAGCAGGGCCAGGGCCGTGAGCAGGTAGAGCCAGGGGCCGAACAGCGCGATCAGGGGAAAGAGCAGGACCCCCACCGCCGAGCCGAACGTGCCGGGCGCCACGGGCGCGTAGCCCGCACCCGCACCGGTGGCGACAAAAAGCGCCAGGGAATTCGAAGCGAAGCCGGTTTCCCGAGTATTTTCAGGTGTTTGCGTCATCTGACCTGGCAGGACCGCGGACGGAGGAAAGGCCGCTGTAGCGGACCAACGCCTCGGCTGGGGCGGCCAGACGCCGCGCCCAGAGTACCGGCCGTGCCTTTCCAGCGTCAATGAACAGAGGCGAAAAAAAGGAAAAAATCGACCGCCGGGGCCCGGACGCCACAGCCCCCGGTCCGCGATCCACAGCCGCGTGACGAGCCCCGGCCGAGCCGACGCGGCCCGGTCGGACGAGCGACCCCCGTTGCTAGGATTGCGCCCCCATGCCGGTCCGAGGACCCGTACTCGCCCTCGACTACGGCGCCAAGCGCATCGGCTTGGCGGTCTCGGACGCGGCCGCAGAATTCGCGTTTCCGCTGACCGAACTCGAGCGCCGGGACGAGAAACGCGACCGGGAGGCACTGTGCACCCTGGCCGCGGAGCGCGGCGTCGTCCAACTCGTGGTCGGGCTACCGCTCCACATGGACGGGCGCGCGGGCCCCGAGGCCGCGGCGGCGCGCGCTTTCGCCGAGGCACTGGGCAACGCGACCGGTCTCCCGGTGGAGCTTCTCGACGAGCGCTGGACGACCCAGGAGGCGCGCCGCTCGCTGCGTGCCGTGCAACCTCGCCGGCGCAAGCGCGAACGCGCGCGCGTCGATTCCGCGGCAGCCGCGCTGCTGCTGCGGACCTTCCTCGACCGCGCCCGCCACGCCGGAGAGCACGAATGAGGGCGCGAAGCGTCGCGCTCGCAGCGCTGCTGGGGGTGGCGCTCGCCGGGGCGGGTGCGCTGGCGCTGGTGCGCGCCGCGCTCGAACCCGTGGCGCCCGACTCCGTCCAGACGTCGGTCTTCACCGTCTCTCCCGGGGAGCCCCTGGGCCGCGTCGCCGCGCACCTCAAGCGTGACGGACTGCTGAAGAGCGCCCTCGCCTTCCGCCTGCTAGCCCGCTGGCGCGGCCTCGAGAGCGCGCTCCGGGTCGGCGAGTTCGAACTCTCCCCGGCCCTGACGCCCGGGGAATTGCTCGAGCGCATCGTCGCCGGGCGCGTCGTCGCCTACGAGGTCGTGATTCCGGAGGGGTTCAGCCTGGCGCAGATCGGCGATCGCCTGGCCGAAGCGGGCGTGGTCGACCGCGAAGACTTCCTCGCCTTCGCCCGCTCACCGGGGACGGCGGAAGCGCTCGGCGTCGAGGGCGCAACCCTCGAGGGCTACCTCTTCCCGGAGACCTATCGCATTCCCCGGGGCCTCCCGCCCCGCGCTGTGGCGCGCGTGCTCGTGGACGAGTTTCACCGGGTCTGGACCGAGATCGCGCCGCTCGCCAAAGCCCGTGACTTCTCGATGCAGGAGACGGTCACACTCGCTTCGATCGTCGAAAAGGAGACCGGCACAGCGGAAGAGCGCCCGCTGATCGCGTCCGTCTTCTGGAACCGTCTCGACAAGTCCATGCGCCTCGAGACCGACCCGACGGTGATCTACGGCATCGCCGACTTCGACGGGAACATCCAGCGCCGCCACCTCCGGGACCGCGAAAACCCGTACAACACCTACGTCATCCCGGGCCTGCCGCCGGGTCCGATCGCGAGTCCGGGCCGCGAGTCGTTGCGCGCCGTGGTGCAGCCCGCGGAGACGGACTACCTCTTCTTCGTCTCGCGCAACGACGGAACACACGTCTTTTCGCGCACGTACCCCGAACACTCCAGGGCCGTCGACAAGTACCAGCGCCGAGGGCGCCGGAACTGAGCGCTAGCTGAGTGCGACGTTCTTCAGGAGCGTGAGGTTGTCCAGGGCCGCTCCGGCGCCGTGAACGACAGCGGTGTAGGAGTCCTCGCTGCGCAGGATCGGAAGCTTGGTCTCCTGGCGGAGCACGGTGTCGAGGTCCCGAAGGAGCGAGCCTCCACCGACGAGCATGATGCCGCGATCGACGATGTCGGCGGCGAGCTCGGGCGGCGTCTTCTCCAGCGTGAGGTGCACTGCCTCCACGATGGAGTGGATGGGCTCGATGAGAGCTTCACGCACCTCGTCGCTTGTGGCGACCACGACCTTGGGGATGCCGGCCACCACGTCGCGGCCCTTGATCTCCATGGTCTCGGTCTTCCCCGTAGGCGACGCCGTCGCGATCGTCATCTTGATCCGCTCGGCGCTGCGTTCGCCCACGAGTATGTTGTACTTGCGCTTCACGTAGTTGATGATCGCATCATCCATCTTGTCGCCACCGCAGCGGATCGAGCGGGACGTGACGATTCCCGAGAGCGAAATCACGGCAACGTCGGTCGTGCCTCCGCCGATGTCGACCACCATGTTTCCGGTCGGCGCGGTGACGTCGAGGCCGGCCCCGATGGCCGCAGCCATCGGCTCCTCGATGAGGTACACCTCGCGCGCGCCCGCCGAGAGAGCCGACTCGCGCACGGCGCGCTTCTCGACGCTCGTGATGCAAGGCGGTACGCAGATCACCATGCGCGGCCGCACCAGCTTGCGCCGACTGTGGGCGCGATGGATGAAGTAGCGCAGCATCGCCTCGGTGATCTCGAAGTCGGCGATGACGCCGTCCTTGATCGGACGGATCGCCCGTATCCCGGTGGGGGTGCGCCCGAGCATCTCCTTGGCCTGGTGACCCACGGCGAGCACCTTCTCACCGCGACCGGAGGCGTCCTGCGCCACCGCCACCACCGAAGGCTCGGAGCAGACGAGCCCCTTGCCGCGCACGTAGACCAGGGTATTGGCCGTTCCGAGGTCAATGGCTAGATCGTGTGAGAACGCGCCCGCAATCGCGTCGAAGAACATCGCTGCCGGTCCCTTCCGCGCCGACGGGGGGCGCAACCCGGCGTATCGGCAAGCGGTGGGAACGAGTTGAGAGACTAATTGCCGGACGGAGGCTGCGGGTCCCGGCTCACCAGGTCGGTCAGCTCGGCCACGGAAGCGCGGACGGCATCGAGATGACTCCGGTGGGCCGTGAGCGCTGCCTCGGCGGCCCCGAGGTCGACCTCGAGGCCCGCGACCCGCGTCTCGAGTTGGTCGGCGCGACGGGCTTCGACGCCCAGACCGATCAGGGCCAGGAGCAGCAGGCCGAGCAGCAACCAGGTCGCCCAACGGGTCGGGGTCTCCGTCCCATCCGGGGCCGCCTGCGCCGCGCGTCCTTCGGTCCCGGCGCCACCGGACACCACCTCGAGCTTCGGGCGGGCCTCGGCCACGCTAACTCTGGATCACGAGCTTCGAGAGACTCGTCTTGCGCAGGTTCGTCTTCTGGATGGTGCGCACCAGTTCCGCGACCTTCTCGATGTCTGTCTCGAAAGGATTGTTGCAGATGACGCGCACGTTCAGCAGGTTGCCGAGGCGGATGTTCGACCAGTCGAGGTCGTACTGAATCGAGTTCTGCCGGGCCAGCTTGATGAACTCACCCCGCATGCGCGCCCGCGTGTCCGGCGGCGGCTCGGTTTTCGCCTTCTGGATCTCATCGTCCTCGAGCACCCGTTCCACCGCACCGCTGCGCTCGAGCAGGTAGTAGAGACCACGATTCATGCGTATGTCGTGGTACTGGAGGTCGAGCATGAACACGCGCGGGTCGTTCCAGGTCGTATCCCGCGAGTCGATGTAGTTCTGGATCATCGAGCGCTTGATCAGCCAGTCGACCTGCCGGTCGAGCTGGCTCGGGTCCGTTTCCAGGCAATCGAGCACGTACTGCCACATCTGAACGGCGAGCTGCAGTTCGTCGGACACCGGGTACTGCTCGATGTACTTCTGGGCCATGTTGCAGTACTCGTGCTGGATGTTGATCGGCGAGTACTCGCGACCGCTGTCCAGGCGCAGCTTCCGCTTGCAGGTCGTGTCGTAGGAGATGTCCTTGATCGCCTTGACCGGATTGCGGAGCGTGAAGTCCTGGTTGATGTAGTTGTCCTCGATCATCTGGAGGACGACCGCACACGCACCGACCTTCAGGAAGTTCGTGTACTCGGACATGTTCGAATCGCCGACGATCACGTGGAGCCGGCGATACTTCTCCCGGTCGGCGTGGGGTTCGTCGCGGGTGTTGATGATCGAGCGATCGTTGGTCGTGGTGCCGGAGATCTTCTGGTAGATGTGCTGGGCGCGCTGGCTGATGCAGTAGTGCACCCCGTCCTGGGTCTGGGAGACCTTGCCGGCACCGGTGTAGATCTGGCGGGTCACCAGGAAGGGGATCAGCTGTTCGGCCAGGTAGTAGAAATCGACGTCGCGGTCGACCAGGTAGTTCTCGTGGCAGCCGTAGCTGTTGCCCACGAAATCCGTATTGTTCTTGAAGATCGAGAGCTTCCCGGCGATGCGCTCCTCACGGATCTTCTCCTCCGCGTAGACCTGCAGGTCCTCGAGGATCCGCTCGCCCGCCTTGTCGTAGAGCAGCACCTGGCGCGGCGAAGCGCACTCCGGGGTGGCGTATTCGGGATGGCAGCCGGTGTCCTGGTAGAACCGGGCGCCGTTCTCCAGGAAGACGTTGAGAAAGTGCTCGGTGGTGATCAGCTTCTCGAAGAGGAAGCGAATCGCCTTTTCCACGGGCAGGGTCTTGCGCCCTTCGGGCGTGAAGATGATCCCGTATTCCGTCTCGATCCCGTAGATCCGCTTCTGCACGTTGCGTCCGCCGGTCCTCGAGTTTAGCCTGCCAATTGCTCTCTGACTGTATCGGTCGACAGGCGGTGGAACTTGCGCCCGAGCCGACTCCGCTCGAGTACGCAGACTTCCAGGTTCTCGGGCGCAACCTTCGGCTGGCCTTCCACAGCGCGCTCCAGCGCACGGTGCCCCAGGCGCATCGCATCCCCGAGAGAGAAATCCTTCTGGTACTCGGACCGCAGGAAACCATCGAGATCGTCGGCGGCACCACCGATCACGCAGTAGTCCTCGTGGTCGCTGATGCTGCCATCGAACGTCACCCGATAGATCGCGTTGCGCTCGTGGCCGGCCAGGCCGGGATCCCCGACCTCGGCCACGATCAACTCTACCTCGAGCGGCTTCAGCTGCTGGGTGAAGGCATCGCCGATGGCCTGGGAGTAGGCGTTCGCGAGCCCCCTCGCCCGTACGTCGTCCCGGGAATAGGCGTAGCCCTTGGTGTCGGCGTAGCGCACGCCGAGCTTCCGGAGCTGGTCGAACTCGCTGAACTTCCCCACGCCCGCGAAGGCGACGCGGTCGTAGATCTCGCCGATCTTCATCAACGAGGAGAGGTTCTCGGCCATCAGCACGACGCCCCCCTGGAACTCGAGCGTGACGCTGGACTTGCCGCGGCTGACTCCCTTGCGGGCGTACTCGGCCTTGTCCGCCATCACCTGCTCGGGAGAGACGTAGAAGGGCATGCTCATGACCCGCCTCCTACGACCGAGCGGTAGACGCTCGCGACGTCGGCATCCGACACCCGGTCGATGCCCGCGTCCGTGCAGAAGCACACGATCGGGTAGATGCCGCGCCGGAGATCGACACCACCCGTGGCCCGGTCCTCGTCGGAGGCGTCGGTCAGGGCCTGCACCGCAGAGTGAAGGCTTTCACCGCGGGACATGTCGTTCGACTGGCTCTTCTTCAGCGATTCGCTGGCGTAGAGACCCCCGGACCCCGTCGATTCGTAGTCGGTCTCCTCGTAGCGTCCCCCGGTCACGTCGAACTTCCACAGCCGGCCCTGGCTTCGGCGCGTGTCGTAGCCAGCGAACAGCGGCACGACGACCAAACCCTGCATCGCGGCGGGAAGGTTCGCACGAACCATCTGGGAAAGCTTGTTGGCCTTGCCGTCGAGCTCCAGGGGTTCGCCCTCGATCTTCTCGTAGTGTTCGAGTTCGATGCGCATGATGCGCGCCATCTCGATCGCGGGCCCGGCCGCACCGGCAATCGCCATCAGCGAATGGCTGTCGGTGGGGAAGACCTTCTCGATGTCGCGGGAGGCGACACGGTGACCCTCCGTCGCCAGCCGGTCACCCGCCACGAGCACGCCGTCCCTGTACTTGAAGGCCAGAACCGTGGTTCCGTGGGGCAGCTTCGCAGGGTCGAAAGACTCCGAGAGCCCCGAGAAATCCGGACGCAGTCCCGCGTAATCGCTCGAGAGCAGCTCAAAAAAGCTCGACCCGTCGTACGTCCCCCCGAACCGCACAGACCCCCCTTCCGCGCGTCGCGCGGCCCAGCCCCAGCGTGCGAGCCTATTCGCCGCCCCGCTGGACGTAGTTCTTCACGAATTCCTCGGCGTTCTCCTCAAGGACTTCGTCGATCTCGTCGACCAAGGCGTCCATTTCTTCCTTGAGCTTCTCGCCCTTCTTGGAGAGCTTCTGGCTCCCGTCGGAGCCCGCCTCAGCGTCCCCTCCTCCGCCCTTGCGCGGCTTCTGCTTCTGGCCCGACTCGGCCGCCGACACGATAGGCAGTGCTCGATGGCTCCCGCTTCCCGGGCTCGTGATTACTCGCATGGCTTTCTCCGCACGGGGCTCAAGCCCGTAGGTTCTTCACAAGGTCCGCCGCCGTCGGCGACCGGTCCAACAGCTCTTCGACGTGCACCCGCGATCCCTTCAACGGCTCCGCCATCAGGATCCGCTTGATCGGCGCGTCGTCGACGCTGAACGAAATCGAATCCCAGTTCACGCCGAACACGGCCGAACCATAGCGGCGCAGGCACTCTCCTCGGAAATAGGCTCGCGTGTCGAACGGCGGCGTCGTCACTGCCGCCACGATCTCTTCGTCGTCCACGATACGCACCGCACGGCCTTGCCTCTCGAGCATGTAGTATAGGCCCTTGTCCGGCCTCAGGTCGTGGTACTGCAGGTCGAGCATCTGCACCTGGGGTGCGTGCCAGTCCAGGCCCTTGCGCTCCACGAAGCTTTCGATCAGAGCCTTCTTCATCACCCAGTCGATGCGATCCGCGAGTTCCATCGGATCCCGTTCCAAGGCGTCGAGTACGTCGCCCCATTTGTCGAGCACGTCGCGCTCCCAGGGCTCAGTCGTGCGCCCGGACAAGTAGCTCTGGGCCATCTCGAAGTACTCGCGCTGGATCTGCACCGCTGTGCGCTGGCCGCCGCTCTCAACGGCCAGCTCGACACGGCAGGTCGGATCTCGGGAGACATCCTTGATGGCGCGCACGGGGTCGCGCAGGCTGAGCGACCTGCGGATCGCGCCGTCCTCGATCATCGAGAGAACGATCGCCGTCACGCCCATGCGCAGGTAGATCGTGTACTCGGAGAGGTTCGCATCCCCCACGATCACGTGGAGGCGGCGATACTTCTCGCGGTCCGCGTGGGGCTCGTCGCGGGTATTGATGATCGGGCGCTTCACCATCGTATCGAGCGCGACCTCGGTCTCGAAGAAGTCAGCGCGCTGGGAGATCTGGTAATCGCAGGGCTGGCTGCGGTTCTCGCTCCCCACCTTGCCCGCGCCGGTGTAGACCTGGCGTGTCACGAAGAAGGGCGTCAGGTGCTCCACCACCTGCTTGAAAGAGGTCCGGCGGTCCATCAGGAAGTTCTCGTGCGCGCCGTAGCTGTTGCCCTTGCGGTCGCTGTTGTTCTTGTACAGGAGCAACTGCGTACCCGCCGGCAGCAACGCGTTGGCCTCGCGGCGACTCGCCTCCAGGATTCGCTCGCCCGCCTTCTCGTGGACCACGAGATCGTAGGGGCTGGTGACCTCGGGACACGAGTACTCCGGATGCGCGTGGTCGACGTAGTAGCGCGCCCCGTTGATCAGCGTCTTGTTGCGGGCGATGTTCTCCTGCTGGTTCGGGGTGTATTTCTCCCCGTCCACCTGGAAGCCCCGGGCGTCCGCGAGGGGGTTCTCCTGGTCGTAGTCCCAGAGGATCTCACCCGCGTGGTCCTCGCGATACGCGTTGACCAGCAGCACGCAGCTGGAGATCGGGTCGAAATCGGGATCGCCTTTCACGGTGATCCCGTACTCGATCTCCGTACCCATCACCTTCGGAATAGCCATCAGATCACCAGTGCGCTCGGCGCACCCCTAGAGATACTGGCCCGAGGTGATGTTTTCAATCGACTGCTCCTTGCGACTGATGCCCGTCATGAGCGTGCGCACGTTGATGATGCGCTCGCCCTTCCGACCGGAGATGCGGGCCCAGTCATCGGGGTTCGTGGTGTTCGGGAGATCCTCGTTCTCCTTGAACTCGTCGTTCACGGACCTGATCATGTCGTCGAGCCGGATGCCGCGCTCGCCGTGGTCGATGGTGCGCTTGACCGCCTTCTTCTTGGCGCGCGCAACGATGTTCTCGACCATCGCGCCGCTGGCGAAGTCCTTGAAGTAGAAGATCTCGCGCTCACCCTTGGCGTAGGTGACCTCGAGGAACTTGTTCTCGTCGTCCGTGCGGTACATGCGGTCGATCGTGTCGCCGATCATCCGCGTGGCGATCTGCTCCGGGTCGCTGCCGTACTGCTGCACCGCCTCCTCGTGGAACGGAAGATCCGCGGTGAGATACTTGGAGAAGATCTCGCGCGCTGCATCCCGGTCGGGGCGGTTCACCTTGATCTTCAAGTCGAGGCGTCCGGGCCGCAGCACCGCGGGATCGATCAGGTCCTGCCGGTTGCTGGCCCCGATCACGATGACGTTGTTGAGCGACTCGACGCCGTCGATCTCCGCCAGGAACTGGGCAACGACGGTGGCCTCCATGTCCGACGAAATGCCCGAGCCCCGCATGCGGAAGAGCGAGTCCATCTCGTCGAAGAAGATCACCACGGGCACGTCTTCGCTGGCCTTGTCCCGGGCCTTCTTGAAGACCTCGCGCAGCTTGTGCTCCGTCTCGCCGACGTACTTGTTGAGCAGCTCCGGTCCCTTCACGTTCAGGAAGTACGCACTCGTCTCCTTGCCCGAGCGCTTCTCGATGCTCCGGGCCAGGCTGTTCGCCACGGCCTTGGCAATGAGCGTCTTGCCGCAGCCGGGAGGCCCGTAGAGAAGGATGCCCTTCGGCGGCCGCAGCTTGTGCTCGGCGAAGATATCGGGGTGAATGTAAGGGAGCTCGACCGAGTCGCGCAGCATCTCGATCTGCTCCGCCAAACCGCCGATGTTATCGTAGGTGATGTCGGGGATTTCCTCGAGAACCACCTCTTCGACAGCCGACTTCGGAAGCTTCTCGAACGCGAAATGGGTGCGCGGGTCGTAGAGAACGTGATCCCCGACCTTGAGCTTCTCGCTGCGCAGCGGCTCCGACAGGGTCACCACGCGCTCGTCGTCCGTGTGACCGAGAACGATCGCGCGGTTGTCGGAGAGCAGGTCGACCACTGAAGCAATCTCGCCGCGGGGAACGTAGCCCGCGCCCTCGATCACGTTGAAGGCCTCGTTGAGGACGATCAGCTGGCCCTCTTCAAACGTGAAGGCATCGAGATTCGGGTGGACGTTGACGCGCATCTGGCGACCGTCCACGAAGATCTCCGCTGTGCCGTCCTTGTTCGCGCAGTTGAAGATGCCGTAGTTGTTCGGCGGCGCGCAGAGCTTGTCCACCTCTTCCTTGAGAAGTTCGACCTGCTGCTTTGCCTCCTGGAGCACCGCCACGAGGCGCTCGTTCTGACGCTCGGCATCCGCGCACTGCTCACGGGTGAGCTGGTAGCGACGGCGCAGCGCTTCGAACTCGGCAACCAGGCGATCGAGCCGGCGGCGGAACTCGTCCGAGTCGCTACCGAACAACCGCACCGCGTCATGAAGGTCTTCGATCTCGTCGCGGTAGGAGCGCGTGTCCGTGCGCTGTTCCGGATCCCCCGCGGAGCCATCTTCGTCTCGCGGCGCCGAGGACGCGATCCGCCGCATCACGTCGTGGACGAAGCCCCTCCTGCCCGATCCCGAATCGAACTCGCTCATGTCAACGTCTCCTCGTTCACCGGCCCCCCTTCGGGGAGGCGCCTGCTGGCTGAACGAGAAAGCAAGACCCGTGCCGCACGTACCGTGGTGAAACTCCTAGCCGCGTTTTCCAGACCCACGAACTCCTCGTGGGAAGGGAAATCGCGGCTTCGAGTCCCGGTAAAAAAGAAGCACTCCCGCTGCGACGATGCATCGTTCAGCAGGGGGATCACAGGCTGGTTGCGCGGCATGATTTCGCCCCCGTACACTTGGACTCCGGTTCTGGGGGAATGTGCGGGGGAACGCAGAACCTCGCGAAAACACGCACCTTTTAGGTCTCCGAGTCTAGCCGAGGGCCTTTGGGTGTCAACCGGCACTCGGCATGCAGCGCCGCCTGCAACTCCTTGCGTAACCGACACTCCCACGTGTTTGGACACCGCTCGCCCATCGGGATCCAGGCCCTTTCCCCCGAGGTATGGAAGCGGTCCGTGACCGAACCACCGAGCCCGGAAATCGTGCACAGCGGGTGCCGCTTCCCGATGCAATCCTGCGGGGGAGTTGCCGGGGAGTTGACAGTCTGCCAAGCCCGGTGCCGGCGCTTTGACGCCATCCGATTCCCGCCGGCTTTTGCGACGCTGCGCTTCCATGGGTGATTCAGTTCCTCTTGAGGGAAGATCGCGACCCTGCGTTCGGGGGAACGATCTCGAGCACCTCGACGCCTTTGGGCGCATCGAAACGGAACAAAGCCGGGTCCGGTGACGTATTCACGCGGGTATCGGAGAAGACCACCCGCGTCACGTTGCCCAACAGGTCCACGACCTCGGTTGCGACCACCTCCCCGGTCAGCGGCTCCACGGTGATACGCAGCACGTCGTACGCCGACGGCTGGATCGGTGTCAGCGCGATGCGCACGCCAGACGTCTCACACGCCTCCTCGCGCACGTGGAAGCTGCCGGCGACGTCGACCTCGCCCAGCAGTAACTGAATCGCCGCGCCGGAAAGCGCTGACCCGCCCATGGAGAACTTCTGGGCCTCGCCGCTCCCGATCTCGTGGATCCACATCCACTCGCCGTCGCTCACGACGAGGCTCTGCTCCGGCTCCGTGTAGCTCCAGCGCATTCGTTTCGGCCGGGCAAGCACGACCTCGCCCCGACTCCGAGTCACGGCGCCCGGGCCCCCGAGCGCCACCGAGCGCGATTCCTGGGTGAATCGGGCACTGAGATCCTGGACGCTCGCGTAGCGTTTCTTCGCTGCCGCGATGGCGCGGTCCGCA
>Ga0310342_100001266_pt1 | contig 15555 bp, 7 predicted proteins | sample S15DNA20500_MG_FD_206155 | JGI IMG/M metagenome (GOLD analysis project Ga0310342, IMG submission 206155) | Marine microbial communities from station ALOHA, North Pacific Subtropical Gyre - S1503-DNA-20-500_MG | ecosystem: Environmental > Aquatic > Marine > Oceanic | place: Pacific Ocean: North... | reverse complement strand
CAGGGTACTCAGTCCCACATCGAGCATTGGCAAATTGAGACGCGCCTTGGCAAAATTACCTGAGTGCCAGTCCCAATTGAATCCACCACGACTTTCACGTTCAAGTGGCCATTGACTAAAAGCTAAAGTAACACATCGGACTCCCGCCTCGACCAACCTCCGCGCGACAATGAACTGCTTGACTAATTCCGCGCCACCTTTGACCGGCACCGCACTGTCACTGATTCCGTAAGCTTTACGTAAATCAAGCTCTTCTTGGTGCCAATCAAGGGCCGCCACAAGTTGATTCGAACTGAGCAGACTGAACGCCTGCTGCTGAACCGTATCCAAACCTGCAACACGGCTCTTCACGTCCAGGTCACGGCGAAAGCGATCTAAACTGGCATGCAATTGCTTTCGATCATTCAGCCGATCGATCGAAATGTCTCGCAGAACAAAATCGGCCAACTCCTCCTGCCGGTCCCCCAATGCCTTGTCCTGAATATCGGAACGGTAAACTTCGACGCTCTGCGTTCGTCGATTCGGCTCAAAACCCGCATGACCGATGCCGAGAAATCCGGGTTGGTTCAGCGGCGCGCGCGTCATCGATTCCGCATTTTTTGGCGCCAGGCTCAGAAACGGTGGCACGGTCATTCGCGCACTGCCCTGTACCTTCGACAGGACCGCACCAATCGAAGGCCAGCCGTCTCGTGGATAAACACCGAACGCCGGTGAATCACCCTGCGTCGGATGCGTTTCCCAACCGGTGAGACAGAGGTGTACGTTGTGATCGTTCCGGGCACCGTAAAGTGACCGCACAATTGCAAAGCGATCCATCATCGCTGCCGTGCGGGGCATCAATTCTGTGATCTGAATTCCGGACACATTCGTCGATATTGGCTTGAACTCACCACGAATCTCCGCCGGAGCCTCCGGCTTCATATCGAACATGTCGAGGTGGGGTGGACCGCCGGGTAACACGATCATGATGATCGATTTATGCGATCCGCCTGCGGGCTGTTGCGATTCGGCTCGCAAAATATCTGTCAGCGACAAACCACCAAACGCCAATCCGCCAATCTGCAAAAAACTGCGACGCGTGACACCATCGCAAAATCCACTACTACAACCCGGAATGGTCAGCATGGCCTATCACCAACCTGTGAAACTTCTGTATTCACATTTCGTTTCCATTTGCCGCAACAAAAGAGAAATGTCAACTGCCTAAAATTCCAACCGTGGTTTCAAGGGTGTTAGCTGCGATCACGCCCTTTGTGTCTCATCACTTGCACACCCTCAACAACCGAAACCCTCGCCCACAAGTTCCCTGCCACCTCTTGATGTTATAACCTCCCAGCAAGGAGCGGTCCACAACATTTTATCGCACAAACAGGAAGAGCTGCGCCAAGAATTCTCCTCGACCCGAAAGGTTTTAAAAAATTGTCATCACGGAGGGACGTCCTTGCCGTTTTTCGCAGATGCTCCACTGCGCACAACTCCGGCAATCCTGCTCCCGGCTGACTCATCTGCTTGATTTTGATAACATGACTGGCCGAGGGGTTTTTCTGGCAAGTTCCTTTTTAACTGCCGATGTTCTTCTGGTGATCGATCGTCGTGACCCAATTTTTCAACCCGATTTCATTGACACAATGCAACTCAACATAAATTCGGTGACCTGCATCACGGTCGCGGCTACCCTTTTATTAACGGTTGGTGATGTGTCATTCCAGCTTCAGAACTTGGCGCAGGCCGGCGACATTGCAACTTCCAAAGTCGGACCAGATACCGAGAAACGGTTTCCACCCTTGGTTGTACCCGACGGCTTTCAAGCCACTTTGTTTGCTTGCGATCCCTTGATTGAGTACCCGTCAGTGATCGCGATTGGCCCGCGCACAAAGACATTGTTTGTCGCGCATGACTATCTAACCGGCTTAGGAATTGAGATCGTCCGACGTGACGAAGTACGAATCCTGGAAGACACCAACGACGATGGATATGCCGACAAATCAACTGTTTTTGCTAAAGGCTTGAATTCGATTCAAGGTTTGGCGTATCACGATGGTATGGTCTTCGTGATGCACGCACCACTGTTGACTTTGTTGCGGGATACGAATGGCGATGACGTGGCCGATGAGCGGCATGATTTAATCAAAGGTCTGGGATTGACTCCCGAAGAAAACTCAAATCGCCTGCACTGCGCTAACGGGGTCGTTGCCGGATACGATGGCTGGCTTTACCTGGCACTCGGCGACCGGGGTTGTGATGTCACTCGTCCCGAAGGCGACCGGCTGTTGTTTCGACAAGGCGGCATCCTTCGCTGCCGGACCGATGGCACCGACCTGCATGTCTTTTCAACCGGATTGCGCAACATCTATGACATCGCTTTGGACGCTGAATTAAACGTCTTTGTTCGTGACAATGAAAATGATGGCGGAGATTACATGACGCGCGTCTGTCATTGCTTCTTTGGCTCGGACCACGGTTATCCGTACCACTATTACGAACATCCTGCTGAAATCATGCCCCCCCTTACCGACCTGGGGCGAGGTTCGTCAGCCGGCGTAACGACCTACTTGGAAACGGCTTTTCCCAAAGAATATCAAAACAGCCTGTTTGCTTGTGAATGGGGTCGAGCAATTGTGGGTTACCAACGAAAACAACTCGGCAGTAGTTTTGCACCCATGGAAGAAACCACCTTTGCATTCGGCGCTCCCGAGGATCCCTACGGATTTAAACCAACGGACGTGGTAGTTGATCGCGATGGCTCACTTTTGATCTCGGACTGGTGTGACGGACAACGACCCCAACGCGGACGAGGACGCATCTACCGAATCACCTATGTTGGCGATCGTGTGTCGAATGCCGCAGCTAAAGGCGGTAAATCGAAAACACAAAAACTAACCGCTCCAACAATTGAATCCTGGATTGCGCAGCTTAACTCCCCCGGTCATCACCAGCGAATTGAGGCCCAGGTGGCAATCGAACATGCCGGAAAATCTGGGCGCGACAAATTAATTCGAGCAATTCAACGTGGCCATGTCAGTCCAACCGGACGTCTTCATGCAATTTGGATCATCGCCGCTGCACAAAGCCAAGAGGCAATCAAAACGCTTTTCGAACTTGCCCAGTCAGAGCACTCAGTCCCTGTACAAATTCAGACCATTCGCGCGATTGCAGACCTGACTGATCCAATTCTGGTGCAAGGCAATCTTAAGGCGACTCGAGGTAACACAACGATCTGTCAACGACTGGGTGAATTGCCGGTGGAACGTGATCCACGCCTGTTGCGCGAAGTGATCATAGCACTGGGTCGATTAAATTGGATCGACGCGCCGCAATGGCTGTCTCTTCACATCAACAGCCAACCCGACACCGCGATTACCCACGCGACTGCCTGGACATTTCGTCAGGCAAACAATTGGCCATCCGTTTTTACATTCTGGGACGATCCGCTCTCTCCTTTACGAACCGCTGCACTGAACGCAGCGGCCGAACAAACCATTCCTGTCGTTGTCGATGCACTGTTAGAGCGATGCATGAACCGTAATCAATACGCTGAAATGCTTGTCCGCGTTTACAAAAAACCCGCGCCCTACCAGTACTGGGGATTCCGACCCGATCCGCGACCAGCAAATACCGTTGCCTGGGACCGGACGGATTCGATCGCAAACAAGCTGTTGAAAGTCTTTCTGAAGCGAGACAAAGATAGCGCTACCGTTCGGGCGCAAATCCTGCGCGAAGGCGTGTCAATTCCGTTTGAAACACTTGCTGAATGCCTCGTTGAAGAATTCAATCCCGCGCGTTTGACTGTGATTCTTGACGCGTTAAATGAAAGAACGCATCCGTCAATTCCAAGCCTTTTCATGAAGATGATTCAATCAACAGAAGTGGCTGAGACAAATCGCCTGACTGCCCTTAACTATTTAATCTCGGGACTGGACGAAGTGAACGAGCCAGGACTCTTGGACCTCGCCCAATCACTGGAAGATGGACAAGTGCTTGCTGAAGTGATTTTCCATCTTGGCCAACGTCCAAAACTTAAGTGTGACACGTACCTGGTCCGCCAACTGCAATCCGTTAATGGTGCCGTCCGGTCCGCAGCGGTCCATACACTGGCCATGCGCAAACACGTTGACATCTCGCAACAGACGATAGAACTGCTGGATGACGAAGATGTACGTGTGCGACGCGCTGCCGTGTTCGCTGCTGGAAAGCTTGGTATCAAGGAGGCGTCAGATCGCCTTCTCCATCTCGCGGCTGACGAAGATCGGAACACGTGTCGAGAGAGTCTCAACGCACTTCGCGAGTTGGCCCAACCGGGTGCCGTACAACAAGCCGTTGCGGCACTTGGCCACGCGGACACACAACTCGCGGCAATCGACTATCTCGCCGATCATGGTGGGCCGGATCAATTAGACACGCTCACATCCATTGCTCAGACAACCCGATCGATCGACATTCTGACAAAACTCGTTCGCGCCATCTCGAGTTGGAACAACGAGCAATCATCAATTCCTAACAAGTCCCAATTATACAGGGCAATTTCTAAGATTCAGTCTGACAGTAACGTGGTGCTGCACTGGACAATCTTTGGTTCGCTTTCAACCGATACTGCGAAAACATTACTGAATCAATTGATCGCAGGCTTCGATCCAACGAGTGGCCAGAATGCTATCGATACCATTCCCAAGGATCTCGCCCACCGCCATTCCCAAGTCACAACGGGAACCGACGCACGCGTTGTGATTGACAGTGAATACAATATTACTCAACAGCCCGTCTGGTTAGCCGTTGCACACTTGGAAAATCCCACGAAATCGGATGTCGAGTTTTTCGCAAGCAGCAACGCAACGCTGCAGGTTTGGTTGAACACCAAGCTGGTGCATAAGCGGGATACGGTCACCAATTATCACCCGAATGCGGATCACTTTACAGCGCAATTGCCTGGCAACACCAGTCAATTGGTACTATGGCTGGACGGTGCGAAAGACACAACTCAATTCCACCTGCGTTTTCGAAGCAAGAGTTCCAAGGCAGAACACGAGCGACTCAGCAAATTTGCACTGCTGCGCCAAGGCGACATTATTCGCGGTAGCCAGGTTTTTGCCGCAGCCGAAAAGTCACAATGCATCAAGTGTCACCAAGTGGGTGATACAAAAGGTCGTATTGGCCCCGACCTGACAGGTATCGGCGACCGTTTTTCACGCATTCACCTGATTGAGTCAATACTCGAACCGAGCCGTACCGTGGCACCAAGCTACGAGACCATGAACATCGTATTGTCCAATGGACGTCTAATGTCAGGCGTAAAAATCAAAGATGACATAAAAGCTTTGACAATTGGCGACAACCAGGGAAAGGTACACTCGATCAACAAAGCCGACATTGAGGAGATAAGAATCCAACCGCGCAGCACGATGCCCGATGGCTTGGAAGAACGGCTTACGGATCAAGAATTTATTGACCTTCTTGAATATCTCTTATCTCAAAAAAAGAGGTGAACAATTGTTTTCCACATCCCACTCAAGGAACCCTCAAGTGTACAAGAACCAACTGTTTGGCTTATTTTTGGTGTGCCTGATCATTCCATTGGACAACCACAGTACGGCCCAACAACCTACAAAGAAGCCGACTGAATCCGACATCCTGTATCAGGAAGATGTCGTCTACGGACGTGTCCATGGTGCAGGTCTTTTGGCTGACATCGCCTATCCTCTTAAGGTCGAAAAACCTGGATCACCCGCAATCATTTCGGTTCACGGCGGTCGCTGGCAAGGTGGCCACAAAAAAGACAACTCAACCATCAAAGTCCAACAATGGGCCGACTTTGGATTCTTTGCCATGTCCATCGACTATCGTCTGGTTGGTACAACACCAGCGCCAGCGTGTTATCAGGACTTTCAATGCGCGATTCGCTGGGTGCATGCGCATGCCAAACAGTATCAAATCGATACGGATCGAGTCTACCTGATCGGACAGTCTGCCGGTGGGCACATGGTGTCGCTGGCAGCGACGCTAGGCGATGGACCTTACCAACGAACGGGTGGATGGGAAAATGCCAGCAATGAGTTTGCCGGAGTTATCAGTGTTGCGGCAAACTATGAACTTACCACGCTCAGTTGGGGCAACATTTGGACGCCAGCAACTGGCGATCCAGTTGAAGCGCGCCAACTCGCATCGCCCGTCAATCACGTTCACAAGGAGATGAAGCCCCTGTGCATCATCCATTCAGACAACGATAGATCGGTCCCAATTGACAATGCCCTCGGAATGATCAAAACGCTCAAAGAGATGGACATCGATCACACATTTCACCGCTATCCTGCGGCAGGTCACATGGGCATTACCGAGGAAGTGATCAAGCGATCGCGTGATTTTATCGATTGGGTCGAAACCCGGTAGCACGAAAAACGTGTTCTACCGTTAAATGTTGCGTTTTCCCATGCATTGGTGATCTTTTATTTTTCAACAACACGAAGCATCTCAAAACAGCATGAGTCGATGAGAAAGGGCCTCGCAATTAAAAGGTCCGACTCCGGCAGCAGCGCATAGCAACGCAAAAATTTTATGCCGCTATCAACGCACAGCGTTAAAACATTTCCGTACCAGGATGTGGATTGTTCGCGTTGAGCCGATCCATTTCTGCCTGTACCGACTGCTCAAAAACGTCGGTCAAATCTGCCATCCGCTCACGCGGTTTGCTACCATCAGCCATCTTGGCCGACACATCAATCGGCTCGCCAAAACGCACCAGCACCGCGCGGTTTGCATATGCCGGGTACATCCGGCTATGCAAATCTTCGCGCAACTTCTCGATGGTCTCACCACAACGGTCCAGCGTGGGGTGTTCGGCCAGATAGTTACCCGCGTAACTTAAAATACGAAAGGCCATCATCACCTCGTCGGCCCAGGAAGCTGCCACGGAATGGTCAATCTCAAGTGCGGGGTCGGTACGTATGCGGTGTACTTCCCGACGAATCGCCCGTATCCGGTCAACCAGGTCAGCATCCACCCTGGCCGTCAATTCCATCTTGGCTTCCAGCCCCTTGATCACCAGCCCAGCCGCGGCACTGATGACCCCGGGCAAATCACTCCAGTCGGCATCAGGTGGCATGAATCCGCGCTGACGCAGGTTGCGTTGCAGCATCGCCAGACCTACCTGATAAACGGCGTTGAGAATGGACTCGTCGGCGGACAACTCGATCCCCAGGGCTTCTGCCATTTCCAACAGACGAGCTCGAAGAACCTGCCGCGAATCACTGACATTGGTCGCTTTGATGGCTACCGGCAAAGCCAGTACAGGCGCATCCCCACCCAATTGCTGTTGGGCCTTGATAGCTATAAAGGCCGGTCCTTCGAGAAACGGTGTGATACGGTCGTTCATCAACAGCACGTTACCTTCTGGAAAAATCGTCAAAGCGTACTTGCCAGACTCAAGGGTTGCGATCGCCTGCTTGAGGGACTGCCTGTCATTCCCGTCGCGGTCCACAGAAAATGCACCCATGCGTTGCATCACCCAAGCATGCAGAGCATGGCGTTCGAAAACATCGTAGGCTGCCATAAAAAAAGATCGTATACGAACCTGGCGCAACACCTCGATCATGATTTGCGGATCACTGTGGGTTGAATGGTTGGGCAACAACAACAACCGCTTTCCACGTATTTCTCGCAACACCTCTGGGTTGACCACCGAAACCGATTCGATGCGATGCTGATCGCTGGGCAGAAACCGGGTCCGGTTGACCCAACGGCCCAGGTGTTGAACAAGCCAGTTGGGCTGGGGTGGATAATACTGATAGGGACGATCTGCAAAATTCAGCATTGCTACGCTCTAAAAAATTCAGGATGCGCGGTGAGATCCATTCCGGGAATTTTATTTCGTATCGGCGCGCTCTGCAACGGCGGACATCAGTTCACGATATCTTGTCAGAATCAATTCCAGATACGCTGTCTGGTCCCCATTCCAATACTGGTCAGAAAACACTTCCACTTCGTGAAATCCTGTAAAACCAGCCGAATCGATCATGACCTGGATTTTCTGCGTGTCAGCACGCCAGTCATTGATGTGGTAGGCAAATAAAAACCCTTGTCTCCCGGCTATATGAATTTCCTCTTCCAGGTCAGGATCGAACCAGACGTGGTAGACGTCGATGGCCATTCCAACGAGCGGGTGTGCTAGCGACTCACAGATTTCACGAGCCTCACGTAAGAGATCGATGCAGAACCATTGGGCAGCATACATCGGATGCATTGGCTCCACGGCCAGTTTGACACCACACGCTTCAGCATGCGGTATCAATGCCGCGATGGCATCGGCTACTTGTTTTCTAGCCGCGGTCAGCAGCATCCCCGGAACCGCCCTCACGACCAGGACCAACATCTCGGCCGCCAATGCGGCCGCTTCATCGATACATTGCCGATTTTCAGTGTCCGATCTTGAAAACCTGAAATGCAGGCAAGTCGTATGGACTGACGGTACCCATGCCATGCGAGGCTGGTTATCGGCGGTTTGACTCGCTATCGAGTGCAACGAAAAAATCCGAACGTCGGTACAAAAGCCGTGCGGACGCGGAACGTGTTAATTTTTGGTTAAAGATATTTGGGCGCGCAGATGACAAAAGTGGGATCGGTTGCAGACATTTCTTCGCTTTGCTCGGTGTGATCCTCGAGATTCCCACTGCCTTCGTTCAGGCACAGACTTCGTTCAGGCACAGACTTCGTTCAGGCACGTTGCGGAAGACGGTGATGAATCGCCAATAGCAATGCCAGAGTTGCCAGAAACGCAGTCGTCGGCTCGGGAACGACGGTCGAGACGCCTACGGCAACCAGGGCCGTACTGGTACCAGGTGTGACCGTTCCGCCATCGTTGTTCAAATCACCACCAACCTGACCATGACCCGAGATCCTACCGGAGGTGAGGTCCAGCGATCCCTCGCTGGAATGAAGCATGTTGTTAATGGCAAGTGTACCCCCACCGGTTTGTGTGAGTGTATTGCCGTTCAGGTTAAGAGCATTATTGAACGTAAGCGTCGTACCGTCGGCAATGTCCGCAGTGGTGTTACTTTGCAAGCTGACAACAGCTTGGAATTCGTGGCTTCCCTGAGAGACTTGAATACTGGCGGTTCCCGTAACCGCTTCCAAGTTGACCGTTCCCAGGCCAACTACGCTGTAGGAGTTGGCGCTATCGAAATTGATGGACTTGGCAGTAACGTCCGAATCGGTGAACACGGTACGAGGTGCTGTGATCGCACTTGTGAAATTTACCACGAGGTCATTCGAATCGGGCACAAGACCAGGAGACCAATTGCTCACCCCGTGCCAGCCACTCGATGCATCGACGCCCCAGTTGACGGAACTGACAGACACCTGGGGAACATTGGTCGTGTAGGTCAGATCATCGAAATAGACCTCTGTCGACGTCTCATTCCCGGGAATGTGCAGATTCAATAGCCCGAAGCGGTCGAAACTGGGCAGGAAATCTTTCTGGCCCTCGCCCAGGCTTTGAGTGGCCGAACCTCCTCCTACAATGCTGAGGGCCAGCTGGCCGTTTCCCTCATTGCCCGCCGGATCAAAACTAAGATCGAATGTGAATGGAATTCCCTGAGTCACGGAACCAACCAGTTCGCCCCCCATGGGCGAGAGCAGGTAAAGATTGGATTCATCAGTTCGGAACCCAAGAAAATCGCTTGGCTGCCAATCCAGCCCACCAAAACCGGCTGCATCCTTGTCGAACCAACCAACCAACACATTACCGCTGCCCGGTTGGATGATAGCCGCACCGCTGGCTGCCAACGCGTCGGTTGAGGGATCGAGCTCAACCGCATTGTGCGTTACATCATCAGCATAATAGGCCAACGACGAGCGAACAATTCTACCTCCAATTTCACCGACGCTGCCGCCAGCATTGTTTGTGACCGCACTATAACCGAACAGCTGGGCCCCTGACATGTTTCCGAATTCATCCCAGGATGGATCGCTGGCAAAATTCTCGAATTTCTGATCGGCTCGGGTCGGAACGGTCAGCAGACCACAAACCAGGCCAGCGAACATTAGCGTTTTTGCTATGCGGGCTGCATCGGTATCTTGAAACCTGCTGACAGCAAAGAACAGAACAAGTCCCATAAAACCGATTCCACATAAAGTGACCCCCCCAGGCTCGGGGACAGTAACACCTTCCACGTAGGCGGCATTCGCTCGGTTGGCATAACCACTGCCCACCAACAAGAGACTGGAACTGTTCCCAGGCGCAAGCAAACCGCCAGAATTCTCCACGTCACCCCCCAATTCGCCACCACCGGCCAGCGTGCCATTCATGACAGTGAAGGATCCCCCACCCGTATTGAGAATGTTGTTGATCTCCGCCGTCCCGTCGCCGGTTTTACTAAGCGTGTTGCCGTTCAAGTTCAACGCATTGTTGAACATCAATGTCGAACCTGCAGCAATTTCCAGCATGGCATCCATGTTCAAATCGACCGTTGTTTGAAACTGATGATTTCCCTGAACCACCTGAATTGAGGGCATCGTAGCTGTGTCGGCCGCAAGTGTTACGCCGCCACTTCCCGCTACGTTGTAGGTGTTGGCGTTGTCGAATTGTATCGATTTGACGGTGACGTCATCTTCCAGAAATACCGTACTGGGAGCCGTGATAGCTCCTCCCAAAATGGCTCCATTGTCAACCGAATCAGGAACCGTCGACAAGCTCCAGTTATCCGATATATTCCAGCTTCCCGGGCCATTCCTGTTCCACTGAAAATCGGTCGGTTCAGGGATTGGGGTATCGGCCGTATAAGTCAGATCATCGAAGAAAAAGTTTCCCGCGGTACCGTTACCGGGAATGTACAGTGACAGCAGACCGAATCGGTTGAAGTTGTTTAGCGCGTCCTTGTCACCCGCTCCCAGGTTTCGCGTGGCCGCGGGTCCACCATTGACGCTACCGGAAATTGCCCCTCTACCTTCATTTGCAGTGGGATCATAAGTAATGGTGAAGGTGAATGGACCGAAGAGATCGAAGGCGAGCGGTTCGGAACTACAACAACTGTACAGATATAAGTCATCGTCATCACTACGAAAACCCAAGAACTGACTGGGTTCCCAATGAAGCTGGTTAGAACTATTTTTGTCGAACCAGCCGACCAAAACATTGCCGCTCGCACTTTGCAGGTTCCCGGTTCCACTTACGGAGAGCATTTCGACCGATGGGTCGAGTGAACCTACATTGTCAGCGTAGTACGCCAATGGCGAGCGTACGATCGTTCCTCCTATCTCGCCAGAATCTAATCCGCCAGCGTGCTCGGTGGCGCTAAAACCAAAATTCTGCGGGGCCGTGGTGCTGTTAAAACTATCCCAACCGGGATCGCTATCAAAGAACTCAGACTTGGTGAACGCCGCCCCAGCGGGCGTGTGAAACGAGGCAAGCAATATTCCGGCCATGAGACAGTAACAAAACTTCAGCCCGTTTGATCGACTCAGCTTGAACCAAGGGTCACGTCCAATCATTGCACTCTCCAACAAACCTCGTGAATCAGAGATTGACGCCGGAAATAGTCTGCCGGCAAAGCCACGCCACCAACTCTTATATAGCAGATTTGCACACAAATTTCAAGTTGCTATGCCGTCAAACCAACAGTTTATTCGTCCACTCGGTCCATTGCATCCACGCATCCGATCCCGCATTAATTCCGGGATTGCTCGTATCAGTTCATACAGAAAAAACACGTAGACGGAACAGAGACATCACTGGGCTGAGCCGTACCCGCGATACGGTGAGAGTGAAAGCCGACTCTTTTGTGCCCCAAGTTGTAGAACTTATCATGTCATCGTGTTATGATGAATCAGGTTAGGGGTCCTTCAGGACCGCTCGACACTGCTGGTAGGAAACCGCAAATGATGCGAGACACAAAAAATGGCCTGCGGCCTGATTAGACGCCATGAGGTTGTCGTTTAATCTTATTCAATTCCATGTGGCAGGGCGCAATCGCGCAAAGCGGGTATTGCCGTCGATGAGCAAAGATACCAACACCTTTATTTCATGTGCAGTACCGAATTTTGACCTGACAACAAGAAAACGATGTACATCGATTGTCGTTTGTGTTGCTGCCTGTCTGCTGACACTTTTCCCGCACCCGTCCAGCGGATTCGTCATCACCGAGACGTTCGACGACGACCCTGGATGGGAAGCAGTTGGAAACGGGATACCGCCCAATGACTTTGGTTACAGTGCCGCGACCAACCACGCTGATGGCAACAACGTGGGCGAGATCGGCGGCACGTTTGTCCGTAGTGGTCAAGCCTACTATGCCACGGACATTGGCGACCTGGACCCCTCGGTAGAGGCGTTGGGCTGGTCTGGAATAGGACGTATTGTCACTGCCAACAATGGAAATTCAATACTTGCTTGGTTTGACAAGGACAGCAGCCTGGGCTGGCCTCCCACCAATGCCATCATGCTGCGTACCGACGAAGACGATCTCTATCTGCGCTACGGAGCCAACGGAACCAGTAGTGAGGTACTTTTGGCATCCTTCGTAACGGAGCCATTTCAATTTACCGTCAATTATGATCCCGACGCGAACGGTGGTTCCGGCGCGATCACTGGGACGGTGAATACTGGTAATCCCGTTACGCTCAATCTGCTCCCAGGTCACAAGAACGCCTTTGCCAATCTGGATCGTTTCGGTTTGATGACGTTGTTTATTCCGGGCAACGGTAGTGCGGCGGACGTTTTCTTCGACGACATCACTTACGGTACGAAACCAGTTAGCGGTCCTTCTCGCGGCGATTTTGATTTCGATGGTGATATCGATTTGGATGATTTCGCCATCTTTCGCACGAACTTCCTGACCAGGAGCGCGCTGGGGGACATGGACTTTGATGACGACGTTGATCTGATCGACTTTCGGTTGTTTAAGAATGAGTACGAAGCGTTCAATGTAAATTCTCCAGCACTGAAGGCCAAAGATATGGTTGTACCTGAATTGGCAAGCGGCACACTGTTGTTGCTGGGAACCATCGTGTTGTGTGGACGACTTGGGCACCTTCGGCAAAGAAATTGCTCACATGTTTGTAAAAAGTACGCATCAAGTCCGACGTGATTACTGCGCGTCAAGCAAGCGATAACCTTGGGCATTTCGTCGGCATTCACGACATCATAGATTCACCAAACCACGAACTTCCCCCACTTCGAAACATGGCATCTGTTGCAACCCGGGTCCCGGGATACACGAAAGACTAATCGGTGCAGCGAAAAAAACGTACAAAGCGTGCCCAGTTCGATGTTCTCGAAGATCGCCGAGTGCTGGATAGTACGGTCGTATTTAATGAAGTCATGTACAACCCACCCGCTGCAGACGAATCGCTGGAGTGGATCGAACTACACAATCAGATGGCGGTTGACATGGACTTGTCTGGCTGGTCGATTCGTGGTGGTATTGATTTCAACTTTCCCGAACAGTCCAGTAACCCGGCCGATCCACGGGACACGATCATCCGTGGTGGAAATTTTCTTGTGATTGCCAAGGATCCCGTTGCCTTTACCGCGGCAACCGGCGTCGTTGGTGCTGGGGGTCCGTACACGGGACAGCTTGCCAACGATGGAGAACGCGTCGAGTTGGTGAACAACAGCGAGCGAGTCGTGGACTGGGTCGACTACGATGACCAAGGTCAGTGGCCCATTGGTCCCGATGGCAGTGGAGTTTCCTTGGCCAAGATCGACCGCGACATGTCCAGTACCAGAGCGAGCAATTGGAAAGCGAGCCAGTATGTGGGCGGAACGCCTGGCACCGACAATCATCCGTTGGAGGCAGGCGGACTCGTGATGGTGATCGATCCAGGAACGGGGTTCACGTCGATCCACAATGTTTCCGGGGACCCGTTACTGTTCGATGGATACACGATCGGATCGGCTTCCAATTCCCTCAGGCCCGCGAATGGCCAATGGAATAGCCTTCAGGACCAGGCGGTTAATTTCGGCAACTGGTTCGAATCGAACCCGTCGTCAGCCAACTTGAGCGAGTTGAACCTGCAAGGTTCATCGGCCTTGAACCCCACGGAATCACTCTCCCTCGGTCATCCGTTCAATTCATTCGGAACCCGTGACGTCACGTTCGAATATCTTGTCGTGGGCGGCGTGAGCCGACAAGGAGAGGTGTTTTACGGCGACTTGCCGACTGTGTCCCCACAGTCGGGCATTTTGTTCAACGAAATCGCGGCAGGTGTCGATCCGTTTTTCCTTGAACTCATCAATACAGCGAGCAGCGCGATCACGCTGGATGGTGCTGTTCTGTCAAGTTCCGCGGGTAACGAATATTTGCTACCGCCGCAAACGCTTCCAGCGGATGGATTCTTCAGCTTGACTACCTCGCAAATTGGCTTCACTCCTAGCGCGAGTGAGAAGCTTTTTCTTTACGCGAGGAACCGTGACGTGTTGCTGGATGCGGTGATCGTCGACGGTGTGTTGCGAGGACGATCCGAACAGCATGATGGCCAGTGGTTGTATCCATCGTCACCAACACCCGGAGCATCCAACAGTTTCAGCTTGTATGATGAAATTGTGATCAACGAGATCATGTACCATGACCGTCCCAATCTATCTCCTTTCGCCGAATCAGATGAGGAATGGATCGAGCTCTACAATCGCGGGACGACAACCGTCGACTTGACGGGCTGGCAACTTGAGGACGCGGTAAATTTTACATTCCCTCCAGGGACAACCCTGGCACAGGGACAATACCTGGTCGTAGCTCGTGATGCCGCCACACTGGCCACCCTCCATCCAGCAGCGACGATCATCGGCGATTTTTCCGGAAATCTGAGCAACCGATCAGCCCGCATTCGTCTTCTCGACACCAACAAAAATCCAACTGACGAGGTTCAGTATTTCGACGGAGGACGTTGGGCGCCAGCGGCCGACGGAGACGGATCCAGTCTCGAATTACGAGATCCGGATGCCGACAACTCCCGTGCCTCGGCGTGGGCCGCGAGCCGAGAAAGTGACGCCGCGCCTTGGACGACCTACAGCTACACATCCGTCGCAAAAACGTTTGTGCCAGGATCACCGACGGGACGAATCGAGTTGAATGTCGCCATGTTGAGGGCTGGTGAAATCCTGTTGGATGACATGAGCGTTATCGACCTCACTGCGGGAGGTGGTAATCTCATCCAGAACTCGTCCTTCCAGAGTGGCTTATCAAGATGGACACCGCTTGGTAATCATCGTCACAGTCAGACGGTTGTCGATCCGGACGACCTATCCAATACGGCGTTACACGTCATCGCGGTTGGAGCCGGCGAATATCAGGGAAACGAAATTCGTACATGGTTGTCGGGCGGAAGCATCATCAACAACCATGAGTACGAAATTTCTTTTCGGGCAAAGTGGCTCACTGGATCGAACCAGCTACACACGCGCTTCTACTTCAACAAGCTGCCCACAATCACTGAACTCATCGTACCGACAAGCGGGGGGACACCTGGGGAAACCAACAGTCTTCTACAGGCTAATCTCGGACCGACGTACTCCGAGTTTCAGCACGAGCCGATCGTGCCTGATGCAGACCAAAACGTAACTGTCACAGTCGC
>Ga0310342_100001265_pt1 | contig 15556 bp, 12 predicted proteins | sample S15DNA20500_MG_FD_206155 | JGI IMG/M metagenome (GOLD analysis project Ga0310342, IMG submission 206155) | Marine microbial communities from station ALOHA, North Pacific Subtropical Gyre - S1503-DNA-20-500_MG | ecosystem: Environmental > Aquatic > Marine > Oceanic | place: Pacific Ocean: North... | reverse complement strand
TGAAAGTTGTCTGTTTTATGTACTTCTCTAAACCAGACACACGGTTGTTGGTCGATACAACACCAGTCGTCCCTACAGGTGAGCCTCACCACGTGCGCCCGGAGCTAAACTGTGTTGACCCGATTTCTCCCTTGCGAGATTTTTGTAATTTTCCTGCTCGCTACCAGCTGCCAATTCGTGATCGCTGGCGAAGCAGAAAAAATCGCCTGGAATTCCGACCTCTCTGAAGCATTAGCAGAATCGAAACAGTCCGGCCAGCCCTTACTTCTCTTTGTGATGGTCGATAATTGTCCGTATTGTTTAAAGATGAAGCGTACCTCGTTTCTCGATGACCAAGTCACTAAGCAAATCGGTCAATCGTATATAGCAGCCCAGGTTAACGCTGCCAACTATCGCCAATACATTCGTGACCTGGGAGTGCAACTATTTCCAGCAACGGTGATCATCTCGCCCGACAATAAAATCATTGACCGCATCAGTGGTTATCTCAATGCGCAAGCCCTTAACCGCCGACTACTGTCAGCTAGTCAGCGGGCACGCATCGCGCGAAAACCGTAAATTCTAGTCCAACGAATCGTCATCCATTGTTGGAAATGATTCTGGCAGACGTTCCATGGTCTCAACCGGTCGATCGGTCACATTGCGATGTCCCATGTGGCGTATGCCAAGCCACATACCGATCAGGCCGACGATGAAGAGCAGACCACAAATCGCTCCGACTCTAGAATCCTTTTGCCTGCTCACCGTAGGAAGCATCAACGGCTCTTTTCCCAATAACAACGGGCTGATCTGTCGCTGTTTCCGATCACCGCTGCTTAGCAATGCATTCTCGTAGGCCCACAATTTAAAAAAGAAACCCACCGCGCGGATGGGAACACGAATGTCATCACCGACGGGCATCGCATCCGGCAGTCGGCGGGCACAAAGGATCACGGGATACGTTTGTACAACCGTTCCTTCGTCGTCCTCAGCATTCGTCTTAAGACGAACAGGTCCCTCAACAAAAAAAGCCACCTCAAAATAGTGGTCGATGCCATAACGCCGACGAATATCCTCTTCTTCCACGACAATTCGAATCGCCCGCCGCGCTACTCCCTCGATTGTGACCAACCGGCCTACATGATCACGGTGCTGACTTATCAGGAAGCCCAAACCAAGCGCAGAGGCATGTTTCTCGATATCCAGCGCATCCATTCGACTCACCACGTCGAGAAGAGCATAAAATCCTTCCCGATCTTCCGTACGAAAGGCCGATTTATGTTTCACGTGATCCAGCAACCCCACATCCATTTTCAGCCGCCCCAGCAAAAGGTGCGAATCCGTCAGTCCCCAACGATCAGACCGTGATACCGGATGCCAGGCTACGTTTTCGGTCACTGCAATGATTTCTGTTGAATCCTGTTCATTGTCCGCCCCACCCACCTTAAGAAACATTGCCAATACGCTGACGGGTTCATCAAGAATTTCCTGATTCTCGATGGCCTGGTTCCAACGAACCGGAACGTGACGAGCGTATAAAGTCACTCTGTAGTGATTGTCTTTATTGTTTAGCGTGAGTCGAAAATAATGGCTGAAACCTAGACGCTCACCAATTTCTGAAGCAACGGTGATGCGCTCAACACGATCAACAAGACCTGTGAGCGGCCACAACTGTGTCTGATAGGTTTTAGGATTCTTAAGCAACTCGGTGAGTGGCGGAGCCTCACGTTTCCAGCGTTCCACGTCATCTTTGGGCATCTTGGGAAAAAGCAATAGTGTACGAAGAATGGTTTCCTCTTCATCTTCGTGAACAGCACGCCCGTCTTGCAATCGACTTAGATAGCTTTCATCAATCTCATAAATTTCGAGAAATTGGCGCGGGCCTTCAAGATCGTCGATGGACACCGTGCCCGGACACAACTGAGCGCCCAGAGAAGCAAATACAATCAAAAATAGAATTCTACGATGCATGATTTGTCGCATTACACGATCCCGACTATGAATCTCGACTGGATTCCAGGTTTGTAACCACTGACCAGTCCGGTTCTCCTTCCTTGAATACCGTAACACGTCCAATCCTGTGATTGCTAGCGCGATAAATGAGCCATGTGAACAAGCCTGAAATTCCCACTAGAAAAATGCCTGCGACCACCAGAACCGAAGTTGCCGGGAGTGAACGTGTTTCCTTTAGAATTGCCGGACTCCAGATCAATGAACTTGCCAAAATTACAGGTACACTCCGACTATTGCCATCTTTTGCAATGTATGGCCGTCGCTTGTAAAAGAACCCTGTCGTCGTGATGTATTGGTCAATCTCACCTGAGACTGGAAATCCGTCTGGCAACGACTTCGTATAAATCAACAAAGGTGTCATCGAACTACCATCAGGTTGCAACCAACATTCAAATAACTCGGTTTCGTTGGATGCTGGCTCATCCGGCGGAAACTTCACTAATCGTCGCACCCTTCCCGATACCGTGATTAATTTACCCCGATAGAATTCCGGCTGGCGCATGATCGCCAGAAAACCAACTGAACCCAGCGATGCATTTTGCAATTCGGTGGCATTAGCAGAAGCAAGAATTTCCCAAAGATGATCCCATGCTACTGCCTCTTTGGCCCTCCTTATTGGTCGGTCATCCTCAACAACACCAATGAGTTCTGGACGGATACCTTTGAAAAATTCGCCCTCCGGCCGATACGAGTCTCCACTTTCTTGACCTCTGGCAGATGATGTGACCACCAAAGCGTTTGGCATCTGTTTTTCAGCAAGGGCCGTCTGACGAGGGATTCGCGTGTCAAATGGCAGGTCAGCCTCACTACCGTTATGATTTTCTGCTGGCGGTCGACCTCCCCACAACCAGTACCAACGACTCGGCTTTCCAGCTTCAACCGCCAGGATCAGCACCAACATGAACGAGCCCACCAGAAAAAGTAGGCGAGTTTGTTCCCGACGCGAAAAATAGTTCGGCAGAGCGGATTTATGCTCAGATTTCAACCGGCTAGGTTTCATACTGCCATCATACCTTTGGATCGAGCCAAACCACCAGTCGGATCGCCCGATCCGGAATGTCGCTGCTGCAGGACGACTGGCAAGAAAGCCAATGTTAGGGGTATAATGCGGCTAATTCAAATAAATGCTCTTCAGTCGTTCGGCAGTTCCGGAACCTGTCCGACATCAGATATTGCATCCTGGCCGTCGATTTACGCCAAGGACAATTGTTATGGTTCACATGCCATCACTACGGCTTATCGCTCGGTTGAACCTCCTAGGGCTGGCGGTTGTCATCACCTGTGATCAATCCGCCAGGGCCGAGCCTTTCAAAGCATTCCTGCAAGGCCTGGTGGACCGGCAGTATTTCGACATGGCAATCGAATACTTGGATCGCGCCGAAAACGCTTCGACCGTTTCTCCGGACCAGAAAAAGGACGTGCCTCTCGAAAAGGGAATTGTCCTTTTGCACAGCGCTCAACGGGAACGGAACATGACACAGCGGCGCAAAATCCTGGCCCAGGCCGTTGACAGCCTCAATCATTTTATCGTTCAAAGCCCAAAACACTCGCGCATTTTTGAGGCTCGAAACCAGCTTGGCAACGCACTGGTCGAGCAAGGGCGATTGACAGTCGCCAACGCACAAAAAGCTGATGATGCGGAACGACCGTCGGTACTGTCCAATGCCGTTAAACAGTTCGATGAAGCCGACAAAGTTTTTCAAAGCCAGATTGACGAACTTAAGAGTCGATTGCAGAAGCTTGCAAAGGTCACGATTGACAAAGAAACGAATCCAGAAGAATACACTCTCCGTAACAAGTTACGAACGGATTACCTACATTCACGAATGCTCGGTGCACAAGTCCTCTACGAAAAGTCCGTAGCCGTCAAACACAACAAAGAAGAATTCCAAAAGGTACTGAAGAATGCTGCTGAACGGTTCCGTGATATCTCTGACTCATATCGTCAAAAACTAGTAGGACTCCTGGCTCTTTTATATGAGGGGCGCAGTTTTCAGGACCTTGAAGATTGGAACCAGGCGTTAGCCTTATTCGATCAACTGACAAGTCTTGAGGATGGTCCTGCCCAGGTACGCGTCCTCAAAACTAAAGCAATGACGAGATCGCTCCAGTGTTGGATTCAAACGGGCGCCACCGGCGATGGTCTGGCAAAAGCCGAGAAATGGCTCAAAGACGCTCGTCCCAACGAAATGAAAACTCTCGAATGGCTGCAGATGCGAATGGCAATGGCTCAAGCTTACCAGGCAGAAGCCGACAGTCTGGTCAATGAAAAGAAGCCGGGACATGCCGACCGATTGAAAAGTGCGCGTGTTCATGCTTTGTACATTACACGGATACCTGGCGACTTGCAGCAATCCGCTCGCAAACTACTAGCGGTTGTAGGTGGTGAAACTGACACTGACAACAAAAATGAACCAACCACTTTTTTTGAAGCCCGCGACCGCGGCAAGGAAGCTTATACGGCAATGCAAAGTGCTGCCATGCGGGAAGGAATCCTGGCCGATCGGATCGAGAAAGCCGACAAACCGGAACGACGCGAAGAACTGAAAAAAAATCGTGAACGGGCAAACTTAGATGTCTCTAACCTGAGATTAGACGCGATTTCCTATTTCCGTATGGCATTAAGAATGGCTGACAAGTCCATTCTCGTTGCTGATGTCAATAGGGTTCGCTCCTATTTGGGCCTCTTGTATTATTTTGATGGTGACTACTTTGAAGCGGCGGCACTCTCTGAGTTCGTCGCACACCAATTCCCACAAAACAGTGGTGCCCGACAAAGTGCAAAAATCGCTATGGCAAGTTATTTACAATTGTATGAGCTGATCAACCAGGAAGAGGAAAGCGACGCCAGTTTCGAACTGGCGCGGGCGGAATTAATGGCAACCTACCTGGTTGACACCTGGCCGGGGCATGCCGAATCAGATGACGCCTTGGCAACCCTGATCAATCTTGCAATTCGTTCCGGCAAGCTTGACAAGGCTCGCCAACTTCTGGAACGCATTTCCATAGAATCAGCAAAACGAGGTGAAGCAGAGCTTCGCACCGGCCAGGCCATGTGGAGCCACTATTTGAAACTTTCCCGTTCTCTACGACAGCGCGAGAACGAGTTAAATCAGAAACTTTCACAAGGGGAGACCGTCGACCCTGCTGAGCAAGACCAGAACGCTTCTGATCGAGCTGAATTGGAAAATATCAAGCAGGCAGCTGCCAAGACGTTGGAAGAAGGTGTCCAGCGAATGAAGGTCAGCGGTATGAGTCAAACACTCGCCACTGCTGTTTTGTCCTTAGTTCAGATTTACGTTGACACGCAACAAGCTCAAAAGGCAATTGATTTACTGGAAGATTCGCAAATCGGCGCGTTAACACTTGTCCGCGATAATCATCCTACGGCTCAAAGCTCAGGTTACGCCGAAGAGTCTTACAAGGCAGCCCTCCGTGCTTATATTTCATCATTGCCGGAATCACAATCGGTGGAAGATACTGACGCCAGGATGGAAAAAGCTGAGCAGATCATGCAACAGATGGAATCTTCACTGGGAAATTCACCTGAAGGACAAAAGCGGCTTATCACCATCTATGTCAGTTTGGCTAGAGACTTGGAAGAACAAATCGAATTTGCACCTCCGGACGTGAGAAGTTCACTGTCAAAAGGTTTCGAACGATTTCTGGAACGTGTGGGCAAAGACACCTCGGATTTCAAAATTCAGAACTGGGTAGCCGAGTCATTCCGCAGTTTAGGACAAAGCAATGATGACGGCACCGATCCTCTTCCGGATATCGCTCGCAAATTGTACGAACGAGCGATATCCGTCAACAAAGAAATTCTGAGTCGAGCAAAAGAACTAGGATTGGAATCCAAAACGATTGCACGCATCCGGTTCCGAACAGCCTCCTCCTGTCGGCGACTGCAACTTTTCAAGAAAGCCCTTGATTTTTATGAGGAAATCCTTGAAGAAAACAATCGCTTGCTCAATGTGCAAATTGAAGCCACAAAGACTTACCAACAGTGGGGCGATTCTGGCGAAAACAATTACTACTTAGGTGCCATGGTCGGCGGACGGAAACATAACCAACTTAAGAAAAATACGGTTTGGGGATGGATCCTACTAGCCAGCAAAGCCGATTCGGCCAAACAACGTCAAACAACCGATGAAGGTCGGCACAAATATGATCAACTTTTTCATCAGGCCCGGTACAATTTGTCCTATTGTCGCTACAAATATGGAATGCACTTCGACGGAGCCAAGAAAACATCAAAACTACAACGGGCCAGTCAGGACATTGTTCGAATCGCCAAGCTTTATCCACAGCTCGGTGGCGACAATTGGAAAAAGAAATACGATAAGCTGTTAAGACAAATCCAACAAAGTTTAGGTGAAAGGCCAACCGGTTTGGCGGTCAGAACCACCCCTCATACCAAGTAACCATTCCACGTTGCCAGGTGAACCTTTGATGCTCAATTCAAACGTCAACCATTACGGAACACTTCTATCGAAAAGCCATCTGACACTCCCATTCGTTCATTGTGTTCAGACTGGAAACAAAACAATCCGAATGGCATCATTCATTGTTATCTGTATTCAAATTACAGGACTAACGGCTTCGGCGGCTACCTTCGATCAAGTCCATCACATTGATGGAGGCAAGAACAATCTGCGAGGTTCTATCAAATCAATCAGCCGTCAAGAGATCGTGATTGAGTCCAGCGGCGGGCAGGAACGGACAGTCGCGGTCAACGAAGTGGCATACGTTGAATTCAAAAAGGATCCTGTCGAACTGAGGGCAGCACGTCGGGACATGTTTTCCGGCAATTTCCGTGGCGTCCTCGAGAAATTAGACAAGATCGACAAACCCAGTATCAATCAGCCAAATCTGATTGCCGAGATCGACTTCTATGAAGCCCTGGCAATCGCTCGCTTGGCACTTACCGGAGATGATGAGCATGGCAACCAAAAGGCAGCTGCCAGCAAGGTAGTGGAATTTCGAAGCAACCATAAAGACAGTTTTCATTATTACGATGCGGTTGAGGTATTGGGTGAATTAGCAAAAACGCTCGAACTCTGGCCTGCAGCAAATAAATTTTACAAAGACCTCGAATCCGCTCCCTGGCCCGATGTGAAGCTGCAAGCAATCGTCCTCCAGGGCAATGCCATGGTGGCACAAGGGGAGTTCAACAAGGCATTAGAATTTTTTGAACGTGTTCGCAATGACCAAACTGAATCCGGACCGTTGGTGGATCGCCAACGTCAACTGGCCACCGTTGGCGTGATCTATTGCCATGGCCATCTATCCAGCGAAGATGCGGAAAAGGGAATTACCGTTGCCGCCGATGTATTAAAAATGGCTAGTGAAAGTGATTTTCAACTGCTGGGTCGGCTTTACAACGCTCTTGGCGTTTGTTACGCCAAATCAGGTCAACCAAAAGATGCAATTCTCTCGTTTTTGAAAACAGATATCCTGTTTCCCCAGGAACGTGAGACCCACGCCGAAGCACTGTATCGCTTGGCTCCGTTGTGGGACAATATCAACCGGAAAGATCGAGCTTTACGTGCGCGCAGCTCACTGAAGACGATGTATCCGGAAAGCAAATGGGCAAAACTATTATAACGAACGGACAAGCTCGGAGATGAACATGCAACGTTTTCAACGCGCCGGAATGCCGCTTGGGCGAATTTCACAATCCGATTTGTCGGTAATCCTGGTTCTTTTAACATTAGTGGTGTTTGGAATTGGCGTCGTCGCCAACCCAATCATTTTGACCGCTGCTCAGGATGACGATGAATTCGTGGAGGAGGAGTTCGACGAAGAGATCGACGACGGAGCTGGAGAAGCACAAGGTGGCGGTCCAACCTCCCCGCCACCTCCAACGGATATCCGAGAAGAATCCTACCTGGCATGGGCATTTAAGGCTCTCGGCTGGAGTTACTCGCTAATTTTCCTAGGGTTATCGTTCACGCTCGTTGCCTTATTCGTAATGAATCTGTTGACAGCCCGCCGCGACAACGTTGTACCTGATCATTTGATCGAAGGGTTCGATGCTCATCTGGGTGAAAAACGATATCAGGATGCTTTTGACATGGCCAAAAACGATGATTCGTTTTTGGGACAGGTTCTGGCTGCCGGGCTTGCCAAACTGTCGTCAGGCTATCAACCGGCAATCGAGGCAATGCAAGAGGTCGGCGAAGAAGAAAGCATGAAACTCGAACACCGCCTTAGTTACATGGGCCTGATCGGTACGATCAGCCCCATGATTGGATTGTTTGGTACCGTTCATGGAATGATCGATGCTTTCAGTGTCATTGCAACGTCGGCAAGTACGCCGAAACCCTCCGAATTGGCCGCTGGAATTTCAACCGCTCTGTTTACAACATTGATCGGTCTGTTCATTGCCATTCCGGCCATCGCAGCCTACAACATCCTCCGCAACCGCGTGTCACGTCTTGTGCTTGAAGTGGGAATCACGAGTGAACAATTGATGAGTCGATTTGAAAATGTTGGTGACAGCAAAAAAGGCTAATCCAAAATGAAATTCAAATCGAGTGATGGCGAACCCGTTGGCGGCGATCTTACTCCGATGATCGATATGACTTTCCAGCTAATCGCGTTTTTCATGGTGCTGATCAACTTCACTGAAGCCGATCAGAATGAAAAAATTCAGCTTCCCATGAGTGAGCTGGCGAAACCTCCCGATCAACCTCTCAACGAACCCATCACATTGCACGTAACCCGCGCAGGTCGTGTAATTTTCTATGGTCAGGAAATTGCGATTAATGACATGGGTCGGGTGCTAAGCCGTGAAGCACGCATGTTGCGGAACAAGCAAAAAACGCCCGGTGAGGCGACGATCATCATTCGGGCTGATTCGTTTTCAAAAACGGGCCAAGTTCAAGAACTAATTCAAGTCTGCCAGGAAAACGCGTTTGAAAAATTTGCGCTCCGCGCCAGAGAAGACGTTGCCTACTGAATTATGAAAATTCGAAATCAAAATACCGACGGTGACAAAATCGAACTGCAGATGACACCGATGATTGACATCGTGTTCCAACTGCTCGTGTTTTTCATCATGACGTTTAAAATCGTGAGCTTGGAGGGTGACTTCAACATCAGGATGCCACTCGCGGCACAGGCGGGTCCTCCCCAACCCGATCAACTCGTTCCCATTAAAGTCAAGCTAACAGCCGATTCACAAGGGGGACTTAACGGGATTCGGATCAACGAACGAAATATCAGCAGTTTCGATGAGTTGCATGCCGAGATTGCACAACTGGTGGACATCCCATCCCATCCAAACGAAAGTTCGGAAACTGAAGTCGAGCTGGATTGCGATTACGATTTGAATTACTCGTTTGTAATCGCTGCCATCACAGCAGTCTCCGGACACCGCAACGAAGACGGCGACATCGTCAAACTAGTAGAGAAAATTTCGTTTGCTCAACCAAAACCGCCAGCCGGGTCGTGAAGATCCTGTTCCTAGGCTCGCGGGTGAAAATTCTGGTGAACTTTCTTTAGCCTTGTTTTGTCAACATGTGTATAGATTTGAGTCGTGGCGATACTTGCATGTCCGAGTAATTCCTGGACCTGCCGCAAATCGGCTCCACCTATCAATAGATGGGTTGCAAAACTGTGTCTCAACGTGTGCGGACTGATCGTACGGGGTGCTCCAACTCGAGCAGCGTATTTTTTAACGATTTCCCAAATGGCTTCACGTCTCAATTGACGACCGCGGCGGGACAGAAAAAGTAAGGAGACGGCACCCTTGGCTCGTTCGGCCAAAGTGGATCTTTCCCGTTCGATATAACGTCCAACGGCTTCCACCGCGAGCCTGGCAAGTGGCACCAGGCGCTGCTTACCACCTTTGCCCTGACAACGGCAATAACGGTCCTCCAGATACATATCCTGCGCCTTTAAATTGGAAACCTCTGAAGCACGACAGCCAGTCGCATAGAGAACCTCTAGCAAAGCTCGATCGCGAATTGGATAGGTATCGTGAATACCAGGAGCTTCCAGGAAACGGGCAACCATTTCTGGTGACATGACATGCGGTATACGCTGCCAAAGTGTCTGGCTACCTAACAATTCTGCCAGATTGTTTTCGATAATGTTCTCCAACTGGAGGTACCGATAGAAGACCTTCAGGGTGGCAACATGCCGAGCAATACTGGTTGCTGCAAGTTGCTGGGTGCCAAGCCATGCGACATAGTCTGACAGGTCACGAATCCCCAATTTTTCAACGCGCCGGTCCTCTAACCATCCCCGGAACCGTTGCACGTCACGCCCATAGGCAGCAACCGTATTTTCTGATAAATGACACTCCGAACGAATGTAGTTGATAAAGGCAGAAAGGTAGCGTTGAATTGTATCGCCGGGACGTTGGGCCTTAGCCCGATTCAATTTACGTTTCAAACGCGACATTTTGGGAATTCTCGAGTTTTTCTGAATCAAACACCTGCCGTGATTCTGAGCCGCCTGTGATTTGATCTCAATTGCCGTTGTTTTGGGTTCCCTACATGGTTTTCTCGGTTGTCTGTCAGACTCACCTGCGAGACGAAACTGCTGGGGGCTCAGGCTCCAAAAAATACGTCACCAAGGATCTCGTCACTCTTGCCCCTATCCCAATCTTCGGATTACCTGGACAAGGATTCACGATGTAAATACCGTCCACTGGCAAGACCCCGGGAGACGGTCGTGGTGGTGTCCGGTATAATCCGCATAGCTATCAAGGTCGCTACCTAATCAATGTCGCCACCTGACAACAACCTTCCTAAACGCCAAAGTACAAAACAGCCACAAATCCAAAATGGCTATTGAAAGAAAATGAAAATTTTAGTCACCGGTGGCGCAGGATACGTAGGGTCTCACGCTGCCCGCAAGTTGGACCAGGCTGGCCACGATGTATGGATCTACGACAACTTACGGAATGGACATCGCGCTGCAGCGTTACCCGGAAAGCTGGTTGAAGGCGAGCTGGCCGATGGCGACAAACTGAAAAACGTATTGCGAGAACGTCAGATTGAAGCTGTGATGCATTTTGCAGCCTTTGCCCTAGTTGGGGAATCCGTTCAACAACCTTCGCAATATTATAAAAACAACGTCTTGGGAAGCTTTTCTCTCTTGGAGGCCATGCGATGTGTCGGAGTCTCACAGATCGTCTTTTCAAGCACAACAGCCACCTATGGCATACCTTCGACAATTCCAATTTCCGAATCCGAGCCCCAGGAGCCGATCAATCCGTACGGTTTTACAAAACTCGTGATTGAACACGCGTTAGCCGACTATCGTACTGCTTACGGCTGGAGTTACGCTGCCCTGCGTTACTTCAATGCCGCGGGCGCTTCTCCCGATGGGGATCTAGGAGAAGACCATCATCCTGAATCCCACTTGATCCCCATCACATTGCAGGTTGCTCTTGGCCAGCGCGAGTCAATTACTGTGTTTGGCGACGACTATCCAACACCTGACGGCACCTGTATCCGAGACTACATTCACGTTGATGATTTAGCTACGGCCCACATCAAAGCCCTGGAACAGCTCGAGCCCGGAAAAGAATTAAAACTGAATCTGGGTTCTGGACGGGGAACAAGTGTACGAGAAGTCATTGAGGCCTGTCGGAAAGTGACAGGTCATCCGATTGCAGAGCGAAAAGGAGAACGTCGTGCAGGTGACCCACCTGAATTGGTTGCCGATTCTTCACTCGCACAACACGTTTTAAAATGGAAGCCGAAATATATCGACATCCAAGGGGTTGTCGAAACGGCTTGGCTGTGGCATAAAAACCATCCGAATGGGTATCGCGACTAACCGGCTTGACCGATGCAAAACATCGTTCTTGAAAAACCATATCATTTCGTTCCGCCCCACCGCGGCAACTGGTGGCCAACGGTCATTCAGCGTTGTCGTTTGATCGACGCTTGGCTGCGCACCAATCATGGAGTCATTCGATACGAATGCCGTCATGTTGATCGACTCCGCGATTCGCTGAATGCGGGACACGGAATCCTGCTCACACCCAATCATAGCTGTGTGGCCGATCCTATCGTCATGGGATTTCCAGCCCGCGATGCAGGTACACATGTCTTCGCTATGGCAAGTTGGCATCTTTTTAATCAAAGTTCTTTCACTTCCTATGCCATTAGGAAAATGGGGGCCTTCAGCGTCAACCGCGAAGGAATTGATCGCAAAGCAATCAACACGGCAACTGAGATTCTCACCAACGCTGAACGACCGTTAATTCTCTTCCCTGAAGGCGCCACAACGAGAACCAATGACCAGCTGCAAAGTCTATTGGACGGTGTTGCCTTTATCGCTCGTACGGCAGTTAAAAAACGTGCTCGGATGATAGACGGAGGCAAAGTTGTCGTACATCCGGTTGCGATCAAATATTGTTTCGAGGGAGATCTTTTCGAAGCAATTGATCCCGTGCTGACTAACATCGAACGCCGTTTAACTTCGGATCCTGCTCACGAGATGTCACTTTTGGAACGCGTCTTAAAAATTGGCAAGGGACTTTTAACTCTGAAGGAAATACAACATTTCGGAAAATCACAATCCGGCCCTCTTTCTTCTCGCTGCACAGCGTTGATCGATCGATTGTTGCAACCCATCGAGCGAGAATGGCTTAACGGCCAAAGAGAAGAGGACGTTATCCCCCGTACCCGAATATTGCGATCCGTCATTGCCCCTGAAATGACACATGACGGAATCACTCAATCCGAATGGAATCGTCGACGCCAGCAGCTTGAGGAAATCCACCTGGCACAGCGAGTTAACGGGTACTGCTCTGATTACCTTGTTTCCTATCCGTCGGTTGACCGACTCAGAGAGACTGTCGATCGCTTTGAAGAAGACTTGACTGGAAAAGCGTCACCTCACGCTCCGCAGAAAGTAATTTTAGAAATCGGCGAAGCTATCGAAGTGACTGCCCATCCGGAACGTTCACGGGATAGTGACAAACTGATGGACCAGATTCGAAAGGTTTTGCAATCAATGATGGATCGACTAGCAAAAGAATCACCACAAATTCAATAGTGGCAACCAAATCCATTTTTTCAGAAACGGGAACCCTACGGCACAGCTACGATCGCCTTGATCACACCCGTTTCCGGCCGCGTGTACGACGCAAAAACATCGCTCAGTTGATCTAATTCTGTTCGGTGAGTGATCCAGGGCTGCGTATCGATATTCCCGGATTCGATGGAATCAATGACACGCTGGAAATCCTCTGGCAAAGCATTACGTGAAGCCAGTAAAGTGGCTTCACGTGCGTGAAATTTAGGATCCGAAATCGCAATGTCATCGGTAACAATCCCCACGAACACCAAGCGTCCAGTGTGCGCAACATATTCAATTGCACCAGCCATCGACGCTGTATTACCGGTGGCATCGATCACAACGTCAAACAGATTACCCTCGGTGATTTCCTGGAGCCGAGCAGTTTCGGCACCTTCACCACAAAACTCAACCGTGTAATCAACACCCATTGTTTCGCTGCAAAATCTTAATCGCTCAGCATTTCGATCCATTACCGTAATGTGGCCACCAGCCAGCCGGGCAAACTCGAGAACGGATAGACCAATTGGCCCTGCACCGATTAACAGCAGATGTTCCCCCGGCGAGATACCCGCACGATCAACTGCATGGCATCCGATTGTCAGAGTTTCCACCAGTGCCAATTGCTCCATTGACAAGATTGCACTGGAGTGAAGTTTGCCTGCTGGAAGCACGAACCGCTCTCGCATACCACCATCGCAGTGAACCCCTAATACTTGCAACCGATTACAGCAATTGCTCCGTCCACGCCGACTGGCAAAACTCGCAGGGTCATTCATGTACGGTTCCACCGAACATCGGTCACCCACCGATACGGTGTCAACTTCGCTGCCAACCGCCAACACCTCAACACCTAACTCATGTCCAGGAATCAACGGATAATTGAAATAAGGATGTTTTCCGAGATAACCACTGATGTCGGTTCCACAAATGCCGACACGCTGGACACTCACCAGTGCTTCATTGGGACCCGGAGGTTCCGGCTCCGCAATGGATGTTAGAGATAGTTTTCGGGGCTCCTCAAGAACAATGCAATTCATCATATCTCAAACATTCAACAGTTTAGAAATTCATGAACCTTATCAAAGATCCTATTTTCCAGAAATCTCGGCCGCCGACTAGTCGTTCAATTTTATCCACCGTGAAAACACAATGCATTGCAAACTACCGATGGGTACCTGATTTCCCGGCCGTCGGCCCCATCGAATGTTTGTCAGCTACGTGGGCGCGACGATGCTGCACAGGGCTCATAAGTTCGAGCAATCGATTTCTAATCCGGCTCGGTCGCTGTGGACTCCCCAGCAGGTGGGCACGCTGAGCAAGAATTCGATCAATTTCGTGTCGATCCAAGTGCCATGAGAGAGGGCCTCCGGCAATCTGAGGCTGAAAAACAACGTGTTGAATCCGCCCGTGATGCTTCTCCATCAACAACAACAACTCCGTTTCCCCTCTTGCAACCTGAGACACTTGTAGCGTGTTGAGCAAAGCTTTTCCTGGTCCGGCAGCCGAATAAAGCCAACCTCTTGGACCCTGTTCAATCGCTCCGCCACGACGCTCATTATTTGAACTACGACGACCACTGGCTTGCTGGATCACCGTTGGTTGTGATTCAAGAGTTTCGCCAGATCCACGGGAAAATGCTCTCAGTTCGACGACAACAATTTGACCAATTCGATCGGCATAGGTGCGTCCATAACGATCGGTTGTAGGATCATCCAACAAAGCTTGAATCCATTCGATTGCCGTCACGATACCAGAGTTGTCAAAGTAACCTCCATCACCGAGATGTGCCGTTGGCAATTCGTATTCTCCAGCATGATCTTCATCCCAACGAGCACGTGCAATCGGCGTCACATAGGGAAATGTTGCGGAAAGCCTGGCCGCCGTAAGCACTCCAATATCCACATCAAGGGAATCAGTCGGAGCATCCGGATGGCCATACAAATTACAAAACGTCCTTGCACCTCGCGTCGTAGGAATCGAGACTGTATTGAAAAGAACTCGTTCACCTGTCTCTACCAAAAACGAGTTAAAGGTCACACCCGGTAACTCGCTGCGCATGGCACGACGTGCCCAATCGCTGAAATGCGAATCGATTTTGCGACGACCCTCGATCTTCAAAGCCCGACTCCAGGCACATTCCATTGCCCATGCTCGATCGTGACCTGAATTCACCAGGAATGGTGCAAACACGCGCTGCAAGTCGGGATACAGAATTCCCCAACTTGTTTCAGCAATGCTCGACCTCATTGATGCTTCACGGATTCGTGCCAGATTCTCAGTTAACGGCACGTGATCATCCTGGTCAAACCCTTCGATGAAATAAAGCACTCCCAAACTGCCACCTGACGTTGAACTGATAAAACGAATTGCCCTCGTGAATCGCGGCCCCAAAGCTGGATCTTCCTGGAGCCACGTTAAAACACAGGTTGTCCAGACCGCAGCTTGAATTCCACCACCACTGGCACAAACCACCACGACGCTGGGCCGGGCGCTCCCATATCCATTTTGTCTCAAT
>Ga0310342_100001264_pt1 | contig 15569 bp, 10 predicted proteins | sample S15DNA20500_MG_FD_206155 | JGI IMG/M metagenome (GOLD analysis project Ga0310342, IMG submission 206155) | Marine microbial communities from station ALOHA, North Pacific Subtropical Gyre - S1503-DNA-20-500_MG | ecosystem: Environmental > Aquatic > Marine > Oceanic | place: Pacific Ocean: North... | reverse complement strand
ACCCTGTCGCTACCTGGCGTCGTCGGTGGTGGCGCGCTCGGAAATCCCGGCGCTCCCGGCATGGGCGGTGGCGCCGCTCCCGGGGGGCAGACGGGCAACGGAGCGGGCGGTGACCCGGGTGCGGGATCGGGACAGCCGACCCTGCCGTGGCTCGGCAGGCCGAGCCACGTTGGCGTGACCGCGCCGGCGCCCCATCCGCCGGGGCCGGGGCTCCCCGCGCCTCCCATTGGCCCGGGGCCGCCACCCGGCCCGCCGGTCAATCCCAGCGGCAAGCCGCGACCCGTCGGCCGCACGACCAGCACCCCGTACGGGCTCCCGTTTGCGTACGACCGCTGGGAGAATTGGTGGATGCTCAATCGCGACCACTACCTGGATGTCAGTCGCAGCTTCGCGGACCGTGCGCAGAGCGCCGAGATGTCCGGGGACACATTCCTCGGCGCGACGATCGAGGATCATCTGGCGGCGCCGATCTCCTCGCATCGCGCCACCGTGGGGCGCATGCTGATCCCCATCCTGCGCGCGTCGCTTGATCATCCGAGCGCGGTCGTGCGGGGCGAGGCGGCGCTGGCGCTCGGCAAGGTCGGCGGCGTCGACGACGTCGAGCTGCTCACGGGTATCACCCGGGACAGCAATGGCTACGTCCGCCAGTGCGGTTTGCTGGCGCTCGGGCTAACGGACGCGCCTGCGGCTTTGCCGCCGCTGCATGCGTTCGTGTCATCGAACCGGAGGCTGGACACCGATCGGGCGGTGGCCGCGCTCGCCCTCGGGATCCAGGGGGACCCCGCCTCGTTGGCCCCTCTCGCCTCAGTGCTTTACCGCCAGGGTGCGAATCGCAACGTCGTCGCTTCCGCGTTGTACGCGCTCGGCTTCATCCCGCACGTCGACGCGACCGTCACGCTGATGGGGTTTGTCCGTGAGCACAGCAACGCGGGGGATCTGCGTGCCGTCGGCACCCTGGCGCTCGGTAAGCAGGACGACACCGCGCTGGTCCCTGCATTACTGCGTCTGTTGCAGGACTCCTGTGTGCACGTCCGCCGCTCCGCTGCCCTCGCTCTGGGTCACGTCTCCTACGCCTCGCCCCTGTGGGCGCGCATGGACGGGCTGCGCAAGAGGCTCGCTGGTTGGGAGGCGGCTCGGACCCTCAGCCCCGAAGCGCGTCGACGCTTCGTGGACCACCTCTCGCAGGTCGAGCGCAGGGCCGCGACTGAGGCCAGCAACCTTGGTCGACTATCCCGCAGGGTGGTTGAGGCGCTGGCCGCTTCCCTCGATCGCGATCGTGACCAGATGGTTCGCCACTTCTCCGCTATCGCCCTGGGCCGGATCGGTTCTTCGGAGGCGCGCATCGAATTGGTCAGGCACTACAAGCGCAAGAGCGGATTGACCGCGGCGCGTGGATTCATCGCCCTCGCCCTCGGGGTCGCGGATGCGAAGGAGGCCGCTGAAATGCTGCGCCGGGGCGTTGGCAAGAAGGGCCTCGATCCGTCGACGAAGAGCGCGCTGGCGCTCGGCCTTGGGTTGCTGGGCGACGTGGCGTCGGGCCCGCAACTCATCGACCTGACGCTGAGCCCTGGCGACGCCGGGCTGCGGGCGTCAGCGGCGATTGCCGCGGGCCTGATGAACTTCCGTGACGCGAGGATTCCGCTGCGGCGTGAATTGGCGCGCGTCCGTCACCCGGCCCTGCGCCCGAACATCGGCCTGGCGCTGGGGCTCCTCGGCGACCGCGAGGCGCTCGACACGCTGGAAATGCTGGCGCTCGAGGGCGGATCGACGGTCACGCGCGTCCAGGCGGTGCAATCTCTCGCGTCCGTGCGCGACCTCGCCAGCATTGACATCCTGGTCACCTTGCTGAAGGGACCCCGCATCACCGATCGCACCCGCGCCGCTGCTCTCCACGCGGCGGGACAGATCGCGGAGAAGGGGGTGCTCCCGGGTATGGAGCCCCTGGCTCGGGACTGGAACTATCTGCTGCCCTTCAACCTGATCAACGACGTCGTGCTGAGATGATCAAGCCGATTCCGTAGCGATGACGTGGGTCGTCTCGCTGCGGAGCATCTGGACACCCATACCGGTGTCGACATGGATGCCGACGATCGGGTCCACCGCCACGACGCGGCCCTTGACCTCGAGGTCGCCGTCGACGGCCGTGATGGTGCGCCCGATGAGCAGGTCATACGGGGCCCAGGCTTCGACGATCGCGTCGGTGTTGCCTGCGTGGGCGACCTCCAGCCACTTGGCGATCGCGTCGAGAGTGGATGCCAGCAACGCCTCCCGGTCTATGTCCTGGCCCGTCGCGGCGTGCAGCGATGTCCCTGGATGGGCCATGTCCGGCGGCAGATCTGCCGGATCGAGGTGCGTGTTGATGCCAACCCCAACCACCGCGAAAGGTGCCCCCGTCTGGTCCTCGGCGAGATCGACGAGGCACCCCGCGACCTTGTCCGAACCGAGGAACACGTCGTTGGGCCACTTGAGCTTCGCCACCATTCCGAGCTGCCCGATGGCGTCGGCGACGGCCAGCCCGATGGCGGGGGAGAGCAGACGCCGATCTTGCGGAGGCGGCGCCACGAGCACGGAGAACCACAGCCCGCGCCGGGTCGGGGAGGTCCAGTGGGTGCCGCGTCGTCCTCGTCCCTCGCTCTGCCCCTGGGCGGCGACCACGAAGCCGTTCGTCGCGCCGGTCCGTGCGCGTTCAAGGACCAGGTCCGACGTCGAACTGACGACTCCGAGGACGTGCAGGTCGCGGGCGTACGGGTGCTTGTCCCCGAGGTGCTTGAGGACATGTGAGCGTCGGAGCGCCCGGGGGATCACGGCAGCGGCTCCACATCCAGAGCCAGGTCGAGGGCGTGCGCGGAGTGGGTGAGCGCACCGACCGAAATGCGATCGACCCCGAGGCGGGAGAGGGCCTTTATGCGCTCAAGGGTGACGCTGCCAGAGGCTTCGATCAGCGGGGGGGGAGGTCCGTTGGTGTCTCGGCGGCGGACGGCCTCGGCGACCATGTCGTCGGAGAACTCGTCGAGCATGACGATGTCCGGCGCTTCTGCGAGCGCGGCGTCGAATTGGTCGAGGTTTTCGACCTCGATTTCGATGGGTACAGCGTCGCCCGCGGCTCGCGCGCGACGGATCCCCTCGCGAACACCGTCCGGACTCTGCTCGTGACCGGCGAACGCAAGATGGTTTTCTTTCACGAGGATCATGTCGGCGAGGTTCATGCGGTGGTTGAGCCCCCCTCCACATGTGACGGCGTACTTGTCGAGGGCTCGCCAACCGGGACAGGTCTTCCGAGTCTCCTGGATGCGGGTCCGGGTGCCGCGGGCGGCCTCGACGTATTCGGCGGTTGTCGTCGCGATGCCCGACATCCGTTGGATGAAGTTGAGCAGGGTGCGTTCGAGTCCCAGCAGGTCGCGGGCGGGGCCCGACAGGGTCGCGACGACGTCCCCGATTGCGACCGCGGCGCCATCCGTCGCGGCGGTGTCGATCGCGATGTGGGGGAAACGTTCGCGCAGGGGCGAACCCTCATCGAGCAGTACCAGTCCCGCGATCACCCCTGCGGCGCGAGCCACCACGCTTCCGCGCGCCTTCGCGTCGCCAGGGACGAGGGCGTGGGATGTGACATCGGAGTCGACGCGGTCCTCGCCAAGCGCGAGCGAGACGAGGGCGCGGACCGTGGGGTCGCTGTTCAGCGGATGCATGGTGTCCACGCTACGACGAGACGGCGTCATCCACCATCGCGCTTGATCCAGGGCCACCACTGGTGCAGACGTCGTCCGCCTATTCCGGGGACCCATCGGAGGGAGCCCGGTTGAGATAGATCGAGCTCGGCGCGTATCAGAATGATCTTCTCGACGAGGGCTTCTCCTGCTCCGTCGAGGATGAGCAGGTCGCATCGTGGGGAGGACGCGGGGCTCAGCTGACCTGCCCGCATGGTCGCCGGCTGGCTCCGGTCGGCGAGGTTCCCGATGAGGGCGAGGCTGGAGGCCAGAAGGAGAGGGCCCATAAATGCATAAGGTGTTTCTTTCATTGTGTTTGAGCCATTTCAGTCCGAGCTCCAAGTGGCTTCCAGGCCGCCAAAATGGCGTGGACCTCGGACCCAAATCTCTGGTAATCAAGTAAATACGTCGACTCGGTTAGACCGATAGAGGGCGTGTTCGGGGAAAGGGAGCCCCGGTGTCGGGAGGTCGGTCGGATTGAGTGTCGCGTCCATTAGACCCCCCTGTTCATGTTGACCCTGGCCTTAAGACTCATTAGAGTCTTGGTTTAGGAGCGTTCTCCCAGGGAGCCCCGGCCGTTCGAGGGACTCCTGATGGGACCTTCCGCTACGGGAAGGCGTCCGAGGAGAGAGGAATGTCGACGATCACCAAGAAGGAACTCGTCAACCGCATCGCGGCGAAAACGAAGCAGACGAAAATCGTCACCAAGGACGTCATCCAGATGTTCCTTGATGAGATCGTGAGCGAGCTCGGCCGCGGGAACCGCTTGGAGTTCAGGGAGTTCGGCGTTTTCGAGATCAAGCAGCGTGCGGCTCGGAAGGCTCAGAATCCCCGCACCCTCCAAAAGGTGCACGTGCCGGCGAAGCGCGTGGTCAAGTTCAAGGTCGGTCGCAGCATGAAAGAAGCAGTCGACCGCCTTGCCGGCGAGCCCGCGGACGTCCCAGCGTCCGGTAACGGGACGGAGCCGGGCCTCGGCGCTTTGTAGTCGTTGCGGATCGTGGGGCGCACGGTCAGGAGACTGTCCCCCACGGCCGGTAGCGTGTCGGTGGAGATCCACCATGCGCCACGTGATCAACGACTTACTCGCTGCAGCGACCATCCTCTTGCTCGTGTGTCTCACCTTGTGCTGACGGTCGCCGCTTTTCGTCGTCCGCACGATTGATAGCCTCGCTCCCCGTGGCGATCGGGTTCGGCGTGCGGAATAGCGATGGACGATCATTCCCTGCAGGTCCTGGAGTTCCAGGAGGTCAAGAACCTCCTCAGCCCCTACGCCGGGTCTCCGCTCGGCCGCGCTGTGATTTCGGAACTTCGTCCATCCACGGATGTGGAGCGGTTGCGGCTGAGCTTGCGGCAGGTCGACGAGGGGCGCGCGCTGCTCGATGCTGGAAAGACGATTCCCGTCGGCGGCCTGGTGGACATGGTGCGCGTGGTCCGGGATGGCCATCGCCAGAATCGCGCGCTCGGTCCGGAGGAACTCCACCTCATACTCAAGATGATCCGCGCCTGTGAGTCGTTGCGCGCGTTCGCGGATGAGGAGCGATCGTGCGCGCCGATGTTGTCTGTACTCGCCGATCGGTTGCTCGATCATGGCGAGCTGGCGCAGGCGATTGACCACGTCGTGGAACCACCGGCGGCGGTGGCGGACCGCGCGTCGCCCAAGCTGTGGGAGCTCCGCCGTCGTCGTCGGGATCTGGAAGAGAGCATCCGCGACCGCATGGACGAGCTCGTCGCGGGGAAGCGTTACCGGGCGTTCCTTCAGGAACGCACGTGGTCGGTCCGCAATGGTCGCTACGTCCTCATGGTCAAGCTCGACAGCCGCGGTCACGTGGGGGGGATTCTTCACGACAAGAGCTCCTCGGGTGAGACGGCCTTCGTCGAGCCGCATGAGGTGGTCGCGCTGGTGAACGAGCTCGCAGATGTCCGTCTCGACGGGGATCGGGAGTGCGGCCGATTGCTGCTTGAACTGTCGCAGCGCGTCTACGCGGAGGAGAAGCGGCTTGCCTACACGCAGAACGTGGCGGCTTGGCTCGACTTCACCGCTGCGCGCGCAAGGATGAGCCAGGATCTCGGCCTGATCCCGGCCCGGTTGATCGACGAACCCGTGATCCGCCTCCGGGGAGCCCGTCATCCGCTGCTGGTGAACGCTCGCCGGGAGGGGCTCCTCGAGCACGACGTCGTGCCGATCACGGTGACCCTCGGCGAGTCGTTCCGCATGCTCATCGTGACGGGTCCGAACACGGGCGGAAAGACGGTGACCCTCAAGACGATCGGCCTCATCCAGCTCATGTTCCAGTCCGGGCTGCACGTGCCCGCTGCGGTGGGTTCGGAGCTGCCGTGTCTCGCTGGCGTCTATGCGGACATCGGGGACGAGCAGAGCCTCTCGCAGAACCTGTCGACGTTCTCCGGGCACGTAGAGAACATCGTGCGCATTCTCGGACAGGCAGGTGAGGCGAGCCTCGTGCTGCTCGACGAGCTCGGCGCCGGCACCGATCCCGATGAAGGATCGGCCCTCGGTGAGGCGATCCTGGAGCGCCTCGACGAGCTCGGCGCGCGGACGGTCGTGACGACGCACCTGGGCAGCCTGAAGGCGTACGCCTTCTCCCATCGCGTCGCGGAGAACGCTTGCGTCGCGTTCGATGCGAAGACGCTGGCGCCTACCTACGAGCTCGTGGTCGGGCAGCCAGGCGCGAGCCAGGCGCTGGCCATCTGCCACCGTCACGGCATGCCCCGCGATGTCGTCGACAAGGCGCACGCGCTGATGGACAACCAGGAGGCCCGGGCCGAGGAGCTCATGGCCGAGTTAATGATCTCTCGGGTCGCGGCGGAAGAGTCGCGCCAGAAGTCGGCCGATCTCGTCGAGGAGAGCCGGGGGAAGCTGCGCGCAGCGGAGGCCGCGCTCGGAGACGCGGAGGCCTCAAGAGACCGCATTGAGCAGGAGGCTGAGGCTGAGGTGTCCCGCATCCTGGACGGCTTCGTGAAGGCCGCCCGCCCCCATCTCAACGCGTTGAAGAACGTCCCCAAGGCGTTGCAGGGCGCGCTCATCGAGCTCGAGGCTCTGGTCGGGACCCGCCTGCACACCAAGGCCTTCGCCGACCGCCGGCGTGAGTTCCTCCGTCACCTCAAAAAGTACGACGAGGTCTACGTCCCGCGCTTCGGACAGATCTGTCGCATCGAGAAGCTGCAGCGCAGCGACGAACGCCTCTCCGTGAAGGTCGGCGGCATCTCCATGCAGATCGACTTCGACGATGTCTCGTGGGTGACGCCGCCCGACGCCGGCCGCGGCTAATCCCACGCTCCGTCGTCGCTCGCCGTGCGGGTCTCGCGTTGGCTACCCGCCAGGTCCCGCCCAGGCGCGGTAGTGGTACGGATTACCGTAGGAGTGGCGACCCTCCCACAAGAAGCCGTCGAGCATGGTCCGGAGTCGGTCGGCGATGTCCGGCTGCTCCGTGATGAGGTTCGTCCGTTCACGCGGGTCGGCGTCCAGGTCGAACAGCGCTTCGTAGCGTCGGCCGCGGTGGTGGTGCAGCTTCCATCGGAAGGCGCTGTCCAACACAGCGTAGGAGTCCCAGAACGCGCAGAAGGAGACGAACGGCCGCGGCGGGAGCGGGCGGCCGGTAGCCAGGGGGATGAGGCTGCGCCCGTGGTGCCGGTGCGGCTGCCCGGGGCGGAAGAGGTTCATGAGCGTCGGGGCCACGTCGATGGAGGCCACCGGGTCCGCGATCCGTCGCGGCGCCACGCCGGGGAGGTGCATGACGAGGGGGACCCGAATCTGCTCTTCGTACAGGAGGTATCCCGCGAGCTTGCCGTGCTCACCCAGGGCGGTCCCATGGTCGGCGGTGACGACGACGATGGCCCGATCGAGGATGCGCAGCCGCTCCAGAGCGTCCAGCAGTTCGCCTAATCGGGCGTCCGCCTTGGCCATCTCCTCGTCATATCGGTCCGTGGGCAGGTCTCCGAATTCGATTGGCGCGTCATCACCGGTCCACGGGATGTGCGGCCCGGTCAGGTGGAGGTAGGCGAACGTGCCGTCTACGGAGCCAGTCCTGGCTGCTCGACGCTCGAGCGCCGCGACGACGGCTGCCGTCTTCTCGCCGTCCAGCTGTGGGCCATCCACGTTCGGGAGCGTGATGTCCTCCCAGGTGATGCCGGGGTGTGTCCAGCCTCGACGGAACGCCTCGGCGCTGACGCCGTTGTAGTCGTTCCCCGTGACCGTGACGATGAAGTGTTCGTAGCCGATGGCTGCCAGGTCCATGGTGACGAACGGAGGGTGGGACTCAGCGAGCATGTGGCGGGTCGAATAGCACCCCGAGAGGAGTCCCTTGACTGCGGCCGTGGTGGCCGTCGCGGAGCTGTATGCCCGGGAGAACGCCAGGGAACGATCAGCGAGTCGTTTGAGGTTCGGGGTCGTGGGACGCCCGTGTCCGAAGGCGGAGCACCGGTCGGGCCGGGCCGCGTCCCACAAGACGATGATGATCGGCGGGAGCCCCTGCGTTGCGATGACGCTACCCGGGAGGGCCGGGAGTTGCGCGGCGCCGGGAGGATGGTGGGGCCACGGGGTGGTGTGGGGATTGTCGAACCCGATCTCCTCGAAGGGGTGGAGCCAGCGGGCCGCAGGTATGTCCGTGACGAGGTTGCCGAACCGGGCGTATTCATGGGCGACGAACGCGGTGTCGGGCCGCTGCGTGTTCGTTATCAGCGTCAGGGTGCTCACGGCGAGACAGGCGATCGCCGCGAGGCGTGTCGCTCTCGGGCGACGCGCGGCGCGGCCGATGGCGATGAGCATGGCGCTGAACACGAAGATCGCCGCCAGCGCGATCGAAGGGAAGAGCTGCATCCGGAAGTCTTCCACGTCCGGGTACAGCGCGGGCGCGAGCGCCGACAAGAAGACGACGGAGGCCATGACCAGGCGCGGCGTCCCGCCGAGCAGGCGGGCTGGCAGCGACGCGAGGGTATCGGCGAGGTCGGCGCCAGGATGGGCTGGGGATGTATTCAGGCGCGCGATCAGACCGCACCCCAGGAGGCCGCCCACGCACGTCGCCGCGGCGATCACCAGCGGCCACAGGCGGAGCTCGAGGAGTTCGGAGTTCAGCGTCAATCGTAGGAGCGCCAGCAGGGTGAGCGTCACGCCGACCGCGCATGCGAGGGCGCAGCAGGCCCGCTCGCGGCCTGGCGCAAGACGTAGCAGGAGGGTGAGCAGGGCGAGGGCGCCGAGGCAGACGAGGGTGGACTGCACGCCGATAGCGAGGGCCAGGCTGCCCAGCCCGGCTTGATACCCAAGGAGCTGATCCCCCGTGACCAGGTCGGGGACGAAGCGCGCGGTGAAGAGCGCCGATTCCGAGAGCGCGAGGACCAGGGTGGCGGCGGTGATCGACCCACACAGCGCGACGCCGGCGCGCGCAGCGCCCGCGGCGTTGAGGGTAAATGCGTCGCCGGTTGCGGTATGGGGCGGTGTCTGGCGCCGGGTGCGGAGCAAGCGCCAGATCCCCCAGACCAACAGCATGACTCCGGCGACCGCGACCCAGGGGGCCGCCAGGTAGGTCGCCACGGCCGGAGGGAATTCATCCGCGGGGACGGCGCCGCTCTCTTCAACTCGAAGAATCGCCCAGGCCACCAGTCCCAGGGCCCCGCCGCCCAAGATCGGTCGTATGCCGCTCGTGCCCGTCATGGATCGGGATCTCACCGAGGCGGGGTCCAGTCGCGGTAGTGGTAGGGGTTGCCGTACCCGCGTCGACCTTCCCACAGCCACCCGTCAAGGAGCCCGACGAGTCGGCCGGCAACGTCGCTGCGTTCGTTGAACTGATTGCGACGCTCTCCCGGGTCCTCATCGAGATCGAACAGCAGGGCATACCCCTCGGCGCGGTGGTAGTGCAGCTTCCATCGGCCGTCCTCGATGAGCGCGTACCCATCTTCGAACGCGCATAGGCTGACGATGTGGCGGCGACCGAGCTTGGCAGAGGTCCCGTCCAACAGGGGCAGCAGGCTCACGCCGTCGTAGGTGTTTTGGCCACCCGGCTCGAACAGACCGAGGAGCGTCGGGGCAAGGTCTATGGTCCCTACGGGCGTATCGACCCGGCGCTGGGTTATCCCAGGCATCTTGACGATTAGAGGAATGCGGATCTGCTCTTCGTACGGAAGGAAGCCTGCCCAGCGCCCGTGTTCGCTCAGGCCCGTGCCGTGGTCGGCGAGCAACACGATGATGGCGTCATCCCAGGCTCCGAGCTCCTTGAGCGTGTCGAAGGCGCGCCCGGTCAGCGCGTCTACCTTGGCGAGCTCACCGTCGTAGAGGTCCTTGTAGCCGTCGCCGAAGTCCTTTACCGGGTCGCGGTTGAACCACGGGAAGTGGGCGCCGGTGAAGTGGAGCCAGGAGAAGGTGCCATCGAGGGAGCCGCGCTCGGCGTGGACGCGGCGCCAGGCCTCGATCATGCGGTCACACTTTGTCGGCTCAGGCACCTCGCGGTCGAGACCGCGAGGATGCCGCGTGAGGTGCTCGAAGCGCGCGCCGTCGGTCTCCGGAGCCGGTCCGCCTCGCTTGAACGCCTCGATGCTGACCCCGTTGAAGTCGCTGCCGAACGCGGTCACGAGAACGCGGTCGTAGCCCTTCCGTCGTAGGGCGTGGACGAAGAACGGGTCATGGGCCCTCTCGAGCATGTAGCGAGTCGAGTAACGCCCCGTCATGATGTGGCGGACGCCGCAGGACGTTGCCGTCGACATGCTGTAGGCGCGCTCGAAGACCACTGATTCACGCGCGAGTGCGTCGGCGTTGGGCGAGGTCTCGCGGGGGTGTCCGTAGCAGCCCATGCGGTCGGGGCGTGCCGCGTCCCACAGGACAAATACGATCGGCGGTCGTCGTCCCTCAAGCGGCTCGGGTACGGAGGTCGGGTATCGATCTTCCCCGGGACCGTGGGCACGGAAGACCGTTTTCGTGGGCCGCGTCCCGAGCCTGTCCCACGTCAGCAACTCGCGGATGGAGGTCTTCTTTACGACGTACCCGAAGCGGGAGTACTCGTTGAGGATCAGCGCGCTTTCACCGCGCTCTGACCGCGCCCCTGAGACCAGCAGGAGGAGGAGCGCCAGCAGTCCGCCGACCAGCAGACCCCGTGGGGCCTTTGGGGCGGATCGGCCGACCGCGAGGCACAGCCCCGCAAGCCCGAGCACGAGGACGTGCACGGCCGTGATCACCCCGATCACGATGAACTGACTGCGGAAGTCTTCGAGATCGGGGTACGAGGTCCTTACGAGGGCGAACAACCAGAGGGCCGCTGCGATGGCTACTAACGCGAAGTACGTCGACGGGCGTCCGCCCAGCCGCGCCGTCAGGCGGCCTAGCCAGGTGAGTGGTGGAAGCAGCGGCGCTGTTGCGGCGACGGCCCAGATGCGAGGGGCGCTCGGTCGGGCGTCACCCGGAGTGTTAAATCCGAGCGCGAGGAACGCAGCGTAGACCGTGTAAGACCAGTAGACGAGCAGGAGCAGCAGGGATGCGATGGTGTGCGGCAGGCAGCCTGTCTCGATGATCTCGTCACCGACGTGGGCGAACGTCGCGGCGCCGATATAAACGAACATCGTCCCGCCGGTGACGGCCGCCAGGGCCAGCAGGGCTGTCCGTCGGCGGCGACGGGCGAGCAGGCGGACGATCAGGACTGGCACGAGATAGGCGAGCCCGAGCCCCGGTCCGAAGTGGGCGGCGAGCTCGGCCAGGTGCCAGCGGTAGGGCAGGAGGGCCGCCACGGGGAACAGCTCGGGTGCGAATCCCGCGGTGTAGGCCCACGATTCGGCGAGGGAGACGAGCAGTGCGGCGGCAGCGGTAAGGAGCGAGAGGACTCCCCACCAGCGGAGGAGCGTAGGCCCGGATGTCGCCCCGAGCGCTTCTCCGAGGGTTTCCAGGCGCTCGGCCCGGTCTCCCGATGCCTCGAGGAGATCCTGGCGAATCCGCCCGAGTCCCCCGGTGGCCAACGCGGCTGTTCCCACCAGGACGCACCACGGGGCGGCCGCCCACGGGGCGATGGCGATGGTGATGGTCGCGATCCCGGTCGGCAGCGGGGGCCGGATTCCACGGGAAGCCCTCAGGTCGAGGAGGAGGACCACGGCGGCGACGGCTGCTAGGACCCTCGCGACGAGGATCAGCGCTGGAAGCGCTTCGTAGAGGACGCCGGCGGCGTAGAATTCGTCTCCGGGGACCGCCCCCGTGGCCTTGATTGTGCTGGCCAGCGAGACTAAAAGACACGCAATGGCGGCGCAGGTGAAGGCCGCCCGCGCCCATTTGCAGGTGGCGCTATCGGACATCTGAGCCCAAGTTAGCGTCTCCGCGCCGTGGTTCAGCCCCATGCTGCTCTGTCTCTGGGGCCCGGGGCCCACCAACGGCTTCCGCCAGGTTCGGTGGGGCTTCATCGGTCTCGTGGTTGAAGCGGCCCCGAATTCGTCGTAAATAGATCCTCTTCCGACGCTTCCGTGGTCCTCCTACGTCCGTTGAGTGACGTCGGCCAAGGTAGGGATTCGCCATACCCTGTTGAGTTGCTGCAGGTTATGGTCGTCTCGCATGGCCAGCGTAGCTCAGTTGGCAGAGCAGCGGTTTTGTAAACCGCAGGTCGCCGGTTCGAGCCCGGCCGCTGGCTCTTCCACGCGGGTCTTGGGGGCAGGTAAGCGTCGGGGAGCAGAGACAAAGACACACTGAGAGAGAATTAGAACCTTGGCGGGGGGATGCCCGAGTGGTCAATGGGAGCAGACTGTAAATCTGCCGGCGTACGCCTACGGAGGTTCGAATCCTCCTCCCCCCATCGGCGGGTGTAGCTCAGTGGTAGAGCCCCAGCCTTCCAAGCTGGTTGCGTGGGTTCGATTCCCATCACCCGCTCTTGGATGGGGCGCTGGTGGTGCCCGCGACGGAAACAGACAACGAACACAGATGTCCCTCCTCGGAGGGGATGACAACAAGACGAGCGTGCTGCTGTAGCTCAGTTGGTAGAGCACGTCCTTGGTAAGGACGAGGTCATGGGTTCGAGTCCCATCAGCAGCTCCACTCACACCGGAGGCTGTGCGTTAGCACGGTCCGGCAAGCACTGATAGCAGGGCGTCGCCCCGACAGGGTGAGCGCCGGGAGCAAGACAGGCATGGCGAAGGAAGTCTTCCAGAGGAACAAACCTCACGTCAACATCGGCACGATCGGCCACGTCGACCACGGCAAGACCACGCTGACGGCGGCGATTACCAAGACGCTGGCTCTGAAGGGGCTCGCCGAGGTCAAGAACTTCGACGAGATCGATAACGCCCCTGAGGAAAAGGCACGCGGTATCACGATCAACACGGCACACGTCGAGTATGAGTCGGAAAACCGGCATTACGCTCACGTCGATTGCCCTGGTCACGCCGACTACGTGAAGAACATGATTACGGGCGCGGCCCAGATGGACGGCACGATCCTCGTGGTCGCGTCGACCGACGGTCCGATGCCGCAGACCCACGAGCACATCCTGCTCGCGAAACAGGTCGGCGTGCCCGCGATCGTTGTCTTCATGAACAAGACGGACCAGGTCGATGACGCCGAGTTGCTCGACCTCGTCGAACTCGAGATCCGCGAACTCCTCAGCAAGCACGGGTTCCCAGGCGATGACACTCCCGTCATCAAGGGCTCGGCGCTGAAGGCGCTCGAGGCGCTCGATGGCGAGAATGCCGCCGATTCACCCGACACGGCTTGCATCATGGAGCTCGTGGAGGCGTGCGACAGCTTCATCCCGGAGCCGGAGCGCGACGTCGATAAGCCGTTCCTGATGCCGGTCGAGGACGTGTTCTCGATCGAGGGTCGCGGCACGGTCGCGACGGGGCGCGTCGAACGCGGGATCGTCCACGTGAACGACAAGCTCTCGATCGTCGGGCTGAAGGAAGAGGAAGGCGAGACCGTCTGCACGGGCGTCGAGATGTTCCGCAAGATCCTCGATGAGGGGCGCGCGGGCGACAACATCGGCGCGCTGCTCCGCGGCGTCAAGAAGGACGAGATCGAGCGCGGTCAGGTCCTTGCGAAGCCCGGCAGCATCACCCCGCACACCAAGTTCCGGGGTGAGGTGTACGTGCTGAAGAAGGAGGAAGGCGGCCGCCATACTCCGTTCTTCACCGGTTACAGGCCACAGTTCTACTTCCGCACCACGGACGTGACTGGCACGGCGGACCTCCCCGAGGGCGTCGAGATGGTCATGCCTGGCGACAACATCGAGATGTTGGTCGAGTTGATCGCGCCCATCGCGATGGAAGAGGGACTTCGCTTCGCCATCCGCGAGGGCGGCCGCACCGTCGGTGCCGGCGTCGTTGCGCAGGTGATCGAGTAGTCAGGCGACGGAGACCCTGGCCACCACCCGGCCAGGGTCTGGAGCCCAGCGCAGGTGGCGTCAGTCGTGGCGTCGTCTGTGTGGGTGTCTTTGAGGAACGAGATGGCTGAAATCCACAAACAAGGACAGGGTGTCCTGGTCCGACGCTCGGCGTTTTGGGGCTTGACTGTCCTCGTGGTCTGGGGTGGCCAGTCGCTGTACACCTGGCTGATCAACTCGTTCGACTTCGCGAAGACCCTCGTGTTGCAGCCCGATTCCACCGACCATCTGGACGGCTGGGAGATCCCGGTCCTTGAGCAGCGGTTGGATCTCGGGTTCATCGTCTCCTGGGCTGTCGTCGCGATCTTTTTGTGGATGATCCACCGTTTCCTGAACAAGCCGCGCTCAGCGGAGTTCCTCATCGAGACGAACGAGGAGCTCAAGAAGGTGACGTGGCCCAGCTGGGCGGACGCCAAGAGTTCGTCGATGATCGTGCTTGGATTCATGGTCTTCCTCGCGATCTTCCTGTGGTCTTCGGACCTGCTGTTCGGATTCATCTTCGGCTTGCTCCTCACGTGATCCCCATGGCGCTCAACGACGATCCCACTACTCCGGAAGAGACCCGCGAAGAGACCGCGGAGGCTATTGCGCCCGAGTCTGAGGCGGCGGCCCCCGCTCCGGGTGCGCCGGTCGCCGAGTGGTACGCCGTGCGGGTTCAGAGCAACAAGGAAGATTCGGTCAAGCGCAACATGGAGCGTCGGATCGAGCTGCGTGGTCTGCAACGCAAGATCAGCCAACTCGTCGTTCCGACCGAGAAGGTTGCCGAAATCAAGAACGGCAAGAAGCGCACCCGTCAGGTCAAGACGTATCCCGGATACGTCCTCGTCGAGATGTTCATGGACGACGAGACGTGGGCATTTGTCCGTGAGACTCCGGGTGTCGGCGATTTCGTCGGCGGCACCTCGGGCGCCCATCAGAAGCCGTTCCCGCTGCTGCAAGAAGAGGTCAACAAGATCTTCGGAGTGGAGGTGCCCGGCACCGCGGCGCCAAAGATCAAGATCGACTTCGGCATGGGGGACAAGGTCAAGATTCGCGAGGGGCCATTCGAGAACTTCGATGGCGTCGTCGAGGAGATCAACGAGCAGAAAGGCGTTGTGCGGGTCGTCGTGACGATCTTCGGTCGCGCGACGCCGGTCGAACTCCAGTACTGGCAGGTGGAGCCGATCTGACGGCCGTGGCGAGATCTCTCGAATCGGTTGAGAAACAGGACGCTCACACGAGTCAGTTGATTAGCAGGTATTGCGATGGCTAAGGCAGTAAGCGCGAAGATTAAGCTCCAGTGCCCAGGTGGACAGGCAACTCCGGCTCCGCCGGTCGGCCCTGCTCTCGGTCAGCATGGCGTGAACATCGGCGAGTTCGTCAAGAAGTTCAACGACGCGACGCGCGAGAACGCCGGGTTGATTATCCCTGTCGAGATCACCGTCTACGGCGACCGTACGTTCGACTTCATCCTGAAGTCGCCGCCGGCGGCCGTGCTGCTGAAGAAGGCGGCGGGCGTGGTCAAGGGCGCCGGTAA
>Ga0310342_100001262_pt1 | contig 15579 bp, 15 predicted proteins | sample S15DNA20500_MG_FD_206155 | JGI IMG/M metagenome (GOLD analysis project Ga0310342, IMG submission 206155) | Marine microbial communities from station ALOHA, North Pacific Subtropical Gyre - S1503-DNA-20-500_MG | ecosystem: Environmental > Aquatic > Marine > Oceanic | place: Pacific Ocean: North... | reverse complement strand
GCCACTTGTGGCATAGTATTTTTTCTTAGTACAAAGACAGGGGTTCCGCTTGATTCTGCGATCTTAACTAAATTGGCCCCTCTTCTGTAATGATTCTTGGTGGTCAATACATGGGTTGCTTGTCTCAACTCGTTCGCTATGTTTATATTCAGTCCCACCTCACTCTGGGCTACCTCTAATTTGTCTCTACTTACTCCAAACAAGAATACTCTAGCGTCAATATTTCGATTGATACCTTGGGCCTCTTCTATTTCTAGCTGATCGCCAAAAGTCTCTGATTGTTTTGATTGGTCTCTTTTAGAGTAACTGACTTGCCATGCGGCGGTGCCGCCTTCACCTTGTTGGCGTGTTTCTTGACTTTGCTTTACCTCCCCGTTTTCGTCTAAATAGCGTACTTCCGGAATAGTGGGATACCCTCGCAACCATTGATCGACTACATGGGAAACATCATTATTGATAGCGACCTCATTCCAACTGTTTATTTCGATAACTACATCAAATGTCGGAGGAGCTTTACGTTCCAATACAGTTTTTTGAGTCCCCCTATATCGGGCTTCCTGATCACCTAAAGTGACGGATTGTATACCGCCAATGAGGTCGGACAGAGTGGGATTGAGTATCAAGTTATCTAGAGTGTTACCGTGTGCAGTAGCAACTAACTGTACGCCTCTCTCTGCGATAGTGCGGGCAGCAGCGGCTTCTTGTTCAGTCCCCATCTCATCAATGATTATAACTTGCGGCATATGATTTTCGACGGCCTCGATCATAACGCCGTGTTGTTCATCTGGTCTAGCCACCTGCATCCTTCTAGCATGACCTATAGCCGAATGAGGAACATCTCCATCACCGGCTATTTCATTGGATGTATCTACTATAATTACCCTTTTCTTAGCATCCTCGGCGAGAACTCTGGCGACTTCTCTCAACATGGTAGTTTTTCCGATGCCAGGGCGTCCAAGTAGCAAGATATTCTTCTCAGACAGGATCAAGTCCTCAATTATTTTAATAGTGCCGTATATTGCTCTCCCAACTCTACAGGTTATTCCGATTACCTGCCCTTTCCGATTCCGAATAGCCGAAATTCTGTGCAGAGTTCGTTCAATCCCAGCACGGTTATCCTGGCCAAATTCTCCGATCCTTGATACTAACTCTGCTATTTCTTCTGTGTTAACACATTCTTCTGACAAAACCACATCTTCTGTGAGGAATCTGGCTTCGGGCTTCCGGCCCAAATCCATTACAACTTCCAAGAGATCAGAGATGTCTTCTCTGCTACGGAGCGCAAATGCTATGCTTGGTGGTAATACATCTAAGAGCAATTCTAGTTCGGATTTAACCGGAGGTTGCACTGTTACCAAATTATTTCCTCCACTACCGCCTACTTTAGACCCGTTTTTAGCGTGGTCAGTTTATTATCATGAAGAATCACCCGCCATATTGACGAATCTACAGTGTAGCCTGGGATCTTTAGTAAGTTCAGGATGAAAAGATGTGGCGAGCAGATGATTTTGTTGGACGGCTACGGCTCTCCCATCTGACAAAGCGGCTAGAGTTTGTACATCACTGCCTACACGGGAGATTATAGGAGCTCTTATAAAAATAGCATGGTATGGTACAGGGTCAAGAGATTTAATAGTAAGGTCTTGCTCAAAACTGTCGACTTGTCTGCCAAATGCATTTCGGATCACGGTAATATCCATTAGTCCCAATGGAACCGGATCCTTCTCGGTTATCTCTGAAGCCATCATGATCATCCCCGCACACGTTCCCCATATGGCTTTCCCGCCAGATGCCATATTTTGGATTGGTTCCCTAAGTTCGTATATCGTCATCAATCGACTTAGTGTTGTGCTCTCCCCTCCTGGAATGATCAGGCCGTCCAAACCTCGGAATTGGTGGGGTAGGCGCACCTCTTGAGTTTCGATTCCGAGTCCACGAAGGATTGCTATGTGTTCGGCGAAATCCCCTTGAATCGCTAATACGCCTATTTTCAATTTTGACTGTTACCTTAAAATCACGCTATTTGATAGGGAACACTGAGATAAGGTATGGTTATCCGAGTTTTTCACTAAATACTTCTGGGAGCTAATAGATCCTCTTGAGGTATGGAACGGGTACTTATTCCGACCATGGCCTCTCCCAAGTCTTTAGAAACTTCTGTCAATATTTTGGGATCGTTGTAATGCGTAACAGCTTGAACTATAGCATATGCCCTACGCGCAGGATCTCCCGATTTAAAGATACCTGATCCTACAAATACACCATCTGCCCCTAATTGCATCATCAATGACGCATCCGCAGGGGTAGCGACTCCGCCCGCTGCAAAATTGACTACAGGCAACCGTTCCAATTCACGGGTTTGCATCAATAGATCTAGACTAACACCGAGGTCGCGAGCTTCAACCACTAGCTCATCATCCGGCATATTTCGTAGTTTTCTAATGGTATCTTGTACGGTTCTCATATGTCGGACGGCCTCAACGATATCTCCGGTGCCGGCTTCGCCTTTTGTCCTTATCATCGCCGCTCCTTCAGAAATCCTTCGGAGAGCTTCTCCTAGATCTCGACAACCGCAGACAAAGGGCACTTTAAAATCATGCTTCCAAACGTGGTGTGATTCATCTGCAGGTGTTAAGACTTCTGATTCGTCGATATAGTCGATCCCAAGCGATTCTAATATTTGAGCCTCAACGAAATGCCCTATTCGACATTTGGCCATTACCGGTATGCTGACGGTATCCATAATGTCACAGATTATGGTGGGGTCGGTCATCCGAGCTACCCCACCCTCTGCTCTAATATCCGCAGGTACTCTTTCAAGTGCCATTACCGCCACTGCTCCGGACTCTTGGGCAATTTTGGCTTGTTCGGCATTGACAACGTCCATAATGACGCCGCCTTTGAGCATCTGAGCATGGCCGGACTTCACGGCGAATGTTCCTGTCAAAACTTCAACCAAAGCGGGTGTCCTCCATAAAGAGTTAACTTTAGACCCTAGCCAATATTATACGACATACCTATATTCTTTACCAATCTGAAATCGAAGGGTGTCGATTATCAGCTTGACATGATTGAAAGACTAGACTTAATATTTCTATAGTCCAGCCGAGGTAGCTCAGGTGGTAGAGCACGGCACTGAAAATGCCGGTGTCGACAGTTCGAGTCTGTCCCTCGGCACCTTTGTTATCTGTTGGTGGATCAGAATTGTGCGGAAGTGGCTCAGTGGTAGAGCATCTCCTTGCCAAGGAGAGGGTCGTGGGTTCGAATCCCATCTTCCGCTCCAACTCTCTTTATTTTATCCTTTATGGTCGTTTTTGCCGACATTTTTTAACTACCCCTGTTCCATAGCTTGGTGAAAGTATCTTCCGTGATATTGAGCTGTCCCTAAACCTGTGGACGGTTATATCGGGAATTTCGGAGTTTGATGATTAAAAGGTGACTCACGTATAATTGTCCCATTTTTAGCTAGATTTGGAGGGCTTTCCTATCAAGATAAAATATCCGATTTTGTATGCAGATTTTGGACTGGGTCATTTAGGTTGACCTTCAGATTGTTACACATTACCGATCTAGGGAACGGTAATGTGTTTGGTATCAGTGGAGCAATCCTGACTCCAAATTAGTTGGTTTTTTACTACAAGCGATTGTTCGGGATGGGGCGTAGATTCTTCCATGAAATATATCTTGAACGTCTCTAATTGTTCGGGACCTGAATGAGCATTATTCCATTCTCTGCACAAGTATTCGCCGTAATAAAACCTTAGGTCTCTGTTTTTAGATTTATAAATACTACTCAAGTATTTGCGCCATCGATTGTTTTGATAAGTATAAGAAACATTAGAAGGCTTCTCCCAGCGTACTATGGGATCATCATTGTATATATCTATTTCTCGTTCGTTTTTAAGTCGCCCCGGGATCACGTACCATACATCATGAAGGAAGGGATCTGGATCAAACATGTGCCAATGTTGTTGCACCCCAAAAAATGTACCAACCCAATCAATTTGACGAGGGATCTCGAATTCTATGCTTCGTATCCCTGCTATGTTCGAAACGGAGAGGTATAACAATATCAATAGCGATAATCCGTGGGCCCAATTCGGAATCTGCAGAGATTGATGTCGATAACGGAGTTGGGTTGTTAACTTGGAAAAGATATTTCTGTGATTGGCTACGTATTTGTACGCTAACTGGCCAACTGAAGGAACTGGGGGTATTTTGAAGATGCTAGCTGCAATTCCGACAAAGGGTGTTTGTTGGAGCCCATATATCAAGGCCTTAAAACCTGTTTGTTCCGTACCCGTGTGGTCGATAACTACCCAAGAGTTGTTAGCTCGGAATATGGACTCGATGTGTTGGTTTGACTGCGCGGGAAGTATGCTAGCATTATTCCATAAAAAAAAAGTCTTTAGTAAAAGTACAGTTTTCTTGCAAAAGTCGCAGTCCTCATCAAAATATATGTGAAAATGTGCGGCCGGCCTTTTGGATAAGTATGCCGCTAGTTTATCCCATATGATACCGGGTATGAATATCGAGCAAGCAACAATAGCCACTGCAGGTAAATATCCATTGTTAAGGGCTAATGCTATCCCTATGTGAAAACCGATGAACGCTACTAATACCACCATGCGAACGTATCGTGTAGCGATAGGTGAGAAAACCAGGATGGGACCGATTAATCCGAACCAATAGCTGATTGAAGTTAAAAGAGATGTTAATGAATGAAAATTGCTGAGCGAAGTCCCCATTCTGGTCGAAAATAAATCTAGGTTAAGGGCGTAATAAAGGGCGCTGTGCTCCCCTGTCCAAATCGGATGGGATAGTATCATCCAAGTGAACCAGTACATAAAGCTTAATTGAAGCATTATCGCCAAGGTTGCGGGAGAACAATAGTTTGAAGAGTTGTCCTGGCCCTGGTCGAGGGCAGAGTCGACCGAAAATCTGGCTCCCATAGGTAGGAATGTGCTCCATAATAGGAAGAGCACTAGTAAGTCGTCTCCTCCCGAAAGAATTAGTGGGTTACGGGATTGTAACGAGATTGTTAGGATCCAACACAAAACGGTTACTAATCTGGTTTTAAACCCAACCAATAGCAGAAAAGCTATTATTCCATGAGCTATAAATAAAATAGCCTCGAATTCTGAAGTACCGTTTAGGTTATGAATAGAGAAATTCCATTTGTCAGCAACCTCATGTGTTAAGGCCCAACGTGGTAATACACCGAGGTCAGAATAATGTGCTTTCAGGTCTAGTGATCTTTGGAACAAATCTACTATAACCACAAAAGCGAGGCCTACCCTCAATAGAGCTAGTGATCTCAGGTCTATCCCTAGAAGTTGTCTAGGTTCCCGAGTGAACCAACTATTATCTGATAGTCTAATGGTTTTCAATGGAGTCTCATGAAATAGGATCGTTCCGGAGTATTTGAGATTTCATATATTAGATAGTTTAACAATATTGGCGGTCCAGACGGCATGCTTCTCCCAAGTCCGAACGGCTTTCCTCCACTAACCCTAACCGCGAATTAACCATTCCTCGTTTGTAGAAGATATTGGCTATCGTAGGATTCAATCTCACCATATCATCCAAATCTTTTTTGCTAAGATCATATTTCTGCAATTGGTAATAAAGACCAGCACGGTTAGCGTAAGCGTCCCAATAGCTGTTTAGTTCAATTGCTTTGGAGTAATCCTCAAGTGCTAGTTGACTCTCGCCTAATATTTGATGAATAGTGGCTCTGTTGTTATAGGCCCCAGCATATTTAGAATCTATTTCTATGGCTTTATTGTAATCCTCGAGTGCCAGTTGATTTTCCTCGAGGAATTGGAACAAAGTACCCCTGTCGTTATAAGCCGTTGAGTATTGTTCATTTCTGCGGATCGCCCTGTTATATTCTTGTAAAGCTAAATCATAAAGTTCAAGATTTTGATATTCCCTCGCCCGTTCAACATACGCATTGGGAAGATCTGGCGTCAACGCAATAAAGCGTTCATATGATGCCGGCATAAAAGTACTCTTAGGGACGGCATATCGGCCGCTATCTTGGCTATCTAGGGGCAGTATCCAACCCGGAGTATCCAGAGTAAATTTCTGGGACGATAAATCGATTTCTGGATCAACGAATAATTGCAAAGGCCTACCGTTCAAAGAAAGGGCTAAATCAGACTTTACTTGTATTTGGCCATATCCTTTCTCACGTAGATCGTCCGCTACGTACCGTCCGAACTGATTAATCATGTCCGGCCATCTTAACATGACTTGCTCTTGCTGAGCTGTCAGAACAGATGAAGCTCGGATCTCCCACGACTGATTATTTTCAGGATTAACCACCGTGAATCTAGCAAAGCCCGTCTTGTCCCGCAACATCATCCTCCAAGCAAACCTCGACCCGGATTCTGTCCAAATCGCTTTATTGTCATATAGGAAATGCCGAAACGGCAGTAGTATCTGTAAGGAAATAAAAATGCCCAATACCACCAACCATACTCGTTTATATGGCATCTTAGAGGGAGATGAAACATCGGTTATTAACATTTGACCAGTTAATTTAGCTGATCGTTTGCGGTTTAGTATGTTCTTAACACTAATTAATTCTGATACAAATCGCACACTTCTTGTTGGCCAGTTCGGAGACAAAAATAGTAATGAACCTGCGATCATTAGCCAAGGGAACAACCCAATGACAAAAAGTTGAGAGTTCATCAAGTGGAATAGAATAATTATAGTTAACCCGAAAATACGAAAGCGTGGACACAAGAGTAAAGGAACAGCAAATAGATCGATCAATAGACCGCTATAGCTAAAAAAATACATCATCCAATCGTGACCGAACCATTGTCCTAAAACAGGCACTTGGATCCCAGAAGATATCCACGTTCGCATGGGCTCACCTGCCAACCAATCTTCATTGATTTTGGCAATCCCTCCATAAAAATAAACCACTCCCACTTGAAATCTTAATAACCAAATAGACCAAAGAGGGACGGTTCCATGCCTTCTAAATTTGTTGTGCAGTACGTCCAAGGAAAATGCATTATTCGCGGGAACTACAATCAATAAAACTGAGATCAAGACGGCAAAATAAAAATGGTTTAGATAAAAGGCTTCATCGACTAAAAACAAATATGTAAATGCGAAACAGAATAAACAAGAACTGAGCCGATACAAGATTCCGAGCATAATCAAACATGCCAAGCCTGCAAGAACAATGAAATGAAAATACATACCAATACCAGGCCAAGCCTGTACCCAATTGAAGCCTAAATAGGTGAAATGAAATGTCGGTTCGATGTACTGGCGGTCAATAATACCGGTCGTCCAGTAATAAAACACTTCTCCAAGTAGAATAGCTCCAAACATGATACGGAATAATGCCAGAGAAGATCCGTCCACTTGAGCCTGTGCACTTTGATCCGTTCTGCGTAAGAATTCAGTAAAAGTTTTACGAATTATGAAAATCAAATTCGGGTTCCATTATGCCCCACAAGCACTATGTTTAATCTGGAGACTAATTATAATAATAATTTTGTATCTATGCGATTGATTTATGAAATAAATCCAGACGTTCTTCAAATGCCTGAACGGCTCCTGGTTAGGAGTGTGGGAATAGGTGGGCGTACTTTAAAGAAACGCCCATCTGTTTCCACCTCGTTAACTTCGCATTGTTAAATCATAGTTAATTGTCACGATAGTAAACATAGTCGGTAGCCTTCATATACCTCTAGATTTATAATCTATTAGTGTCTAGTTTAGCGATAATCAGTATATGGATAGGCGGCTTAGACATTTATTCATTCATTAAGCTTTGATGATTGAACAGCCCGTATTAGGATAGAGCTATGAAGGAGAATGAAGGGTGTGCCCGTTGGTTATCAGGAATAATTTTTGATCGGCCTTGGCCTGTTTCTTGGTGGCGTCGCCGACCGCTTCATCGGGATAGACTATGTAGGTATGTTAGGAGGTTTTGCAATAGGCTTTTTGGCATGGTGGATGATTTGGAAACCCAGAACATCCGATCCCGATTCTAAACAACAAGAATTGATTGAAGACGACTTGCAAGCGATCCACGATGAGATCGGAGATCAACAGAACGAGTCGCAGGATAACTGGCTCTATACAAAAATTATGACTTGGATTAACTCCCTGTCAAAGAAACAGAAATAAAAAGTCCCCAAAAAGTTTCAGTCACATTTGGGTCACATTTTGGCCAATTCTGAGCAAAGAAAAAGCCTCCGATCTTAGTGAAGGGAGGCTGATTCGTATCTAAAATAGTTGGTGCCGAAGACAAGACTCGAACTTGTACAGGATTGCTTCTACTGGTTTTTGAGACTGGTACCTAACGTGTCACTAGTGGACGATAGTGGTCAATTGTATTTAAGAAGTGGTAACTAGTGCCATTAATAACCAGCAAGTCAGTCCCAAAATTGGTCCCAATCGTAATAAAACTTATAGGATTTTGACTCATATGCGATTATATTGAGAATCCATGTGAAGAAAATCTTGGTTACGTTGAGGTAGTAATGACTAATCCAGCAGGCTGTTTCATGTGCGAAGATCCGATGTTTACTGGCACTGAAGGTTCATTTCCCCAAAAAATTGCCAATCTGAAAGTAAGCACTGTTATTTTAAATCGTGATTGGCAATTTTTTAAGGGAAGTACATTGTTGGTATACAACGAACATATTACTGAACTTCATCATTTAGACCCCGCTATGCAGTACCAATTCATGGATGACGCTTCTAGAGTATCGGCCGCCTTAGAGATGGCCTATCCAGGTGTGAAGCTAAACCACGGCCTGTTCGGTAATACCGTTCCACATTTGCATTGGCACATTATCGTGAGACGGCATACTGATCCAGATCCAAAGACTACTATTTGGGAATCTCCTTTCGATGTAGTGGAAGCGTCCGAACAAGATTTGCTAGCTACCGCGGGGCAAATCAGACAATACCTATAGCCTGCTACGCAGTTCTGAAATTAGCCTCAAATTAAGCACCTTCCATTAATAGGTTGGCGATGTTGTTAACGTGTTCCGATTTATTCTTCTCAAGGACATGGGCGTAGAGGTCGTTAGTGATTTGAATCTTAATATGCCTGACACAACTTTCCTATTTAGACCATCCTCTAAATCAAGCTTAGATAAGGCATTGTGAAGGCCCACAAGTAAACACCGGAAAACCGAATTGCTCTCCCCGTATAGGGATTTGGAGAGATTAATACTCTCTCGCTGCAACAAACACTTAGTTAGAATCCAACTGATCATCGCTGTTATCAAAGATGTTTGCCCTCCATCTCACTGAACATGGACGCTAAATTTGCATGAGGCACAAACCCTTCGGTAAGACGTATTGACCTAAGTCCGGTCACTACCATATGATCCTCGGCCTAGAACCAAAGGGACCCATACGAAAAGAATCTGTAATTCCCACTTGACACCAATATCCTATCCCGCCTAGCAGTTGATGAATTCCGACGGCCTTTGGGAGTGTCAGATAAGGCAGGCAACTAATGGCAACGATTGACTCACTCGAACGTGACATCGTATCAGATTTGCAAAGTGCTTTTGACCAGGCCCCACTCGCGGGGCATACAAGATTCGGGCGAAAATCCAAAATTTGGAGTCGACCCGCTGTCCAGTTTCGTAAAGGACTCTTTCAGGGGTGTTTAGTCGACGGGATCAGGGAACTCCAGCTAGACGGAGAACTTGCGTACACTTTTCCCACAAATTCTGTTCAAGGCGGCCACATACTCGAGCAACAACTCGAGTATCTACATACCCTTCACCTAGACTTGCAAACATGTCGCAGGACATATGTGAGTCAACAATCACAGACCCTCAACATATCTTCAACGTCCACGATCGCCCGCTTTCCACCGAATTTCTATGCAGATTAATCATGAGTCAACGGGTAGACGATTTCTTGAGCAGACAGCAAAGTTCTGTGCTCGAAATCGGAGCCGGTTTGGGCGGGTTTGCCCGGGTTGCCAAGCTACGTAACCCCTCGATTCGATATGTGATCGTTGACCTACTGGATACGATCGCATTGAGTTACACTTTTCTCAGGTTAAACTTCCCCGATGCTAGGTTTATGTTGGTACACAACCGGGCTGAGTTGGCTGAATTGGATCTAAGTGCAGACTTCGTTTTCATTCCGGCTCATCTGGTGGAGGATATTGAACGAACTCACTTTGACCTCGTAATCAATAGCTTCTCCCTAGGTGAAATGCCTCAAGCAGTTGTAGATAGTTACATGGACCTCATACAAGAAACCCTAGAGGTAAATCGCTTTTATAGCTTGAACAGGTACCTACAGCACGAAAAATTCGCCGACTGGGCTGATGAATCAGATCAAGCTTCCTACAGTACGCCATTAGACTCGACTTGGAACCTACTGAGCTGGGAATTTTGTCCGCCCTTCGTGCAACGTCACCTTGTATCAGGAGGAAGCAAATGGATTCGGTCCCAGTACATAGGTGCCGGAGGCGAATTAGACTCCACTGCAACATTAGAACTATATGTGGAGCGGAGACCCTATAGTCAAGACGACCCTGACGGCAACAGAGCAAGAAGTGACGAGTTATTAGACAAAGCATTAGGATTCGGCACGTTACGCGGGGCTAAATGGCATCGTTAAATTTGGGAAAGCATAATGTTGTCCCCTAGGTTGGAAAACGTAGAGCCTTCCTATTTATGCCTGAAAATGAACGATGCTAGAGAATATCGTTACTTCGGTCGTTTGCTGGATAGTCTAGGAGCAGCGAAGTCCGGGTCTTCCTATATATCAAGAAGTACGAACACCCAGCGCTTGCGGAGCGTGGCTGGCAGTGCGGTAAGGAAAGTCTCAAAACCCCTGATGCGGTTCCTAGATTCATAGAAACTTTGTCCGCACAAATTTCCCGGATCTCTCATACAGAGTTTCCAAGTGACGTAGTCATCTATTGATAAATATATACTCTCCACCCACGCTTTCATCAGAATCCAACAAGCCATGTCCGCACCAACCATACGACAATACATCCTTTATATCCGGAGATCTGTGATCTCTCCTATGTACAATCGCAGCAAAAGTTCTGGGAAATCCGTGGACGGTCACAAAGAGGATACACGGAGTTGAGGATTAGCGAAGACTTTGGAAGGATGGGAGTATGCTGGGAAGCTTCCCAACCTTCCTCATTTACACAAATAAAAAGTTTTGGTCGCTTTTTCGCTAATCGGGGTCCAAGAGAAAGCCCTAAATATTGAGGAACGAGGGCTAATGCGTATCTAAATTTGTTGGTGCCGGAGGCAAGACTCGAACTTGTACAGGATTGCTTCTACTGGTTTTTGAGACCGATGCCAATCAATCCTGGCCGAATTAAAAAGGGCAAAAAAAGCGCCTCCATGCTCATGGAGACGACTTATCAATATCACTATATTGGGACCCCCTTATGTCAAGGGTTTATAGCTGAATCTGGTTTTGAAGTCGTCAATTTTCTGATGATATCCCAAAGTTTTATTTTAACGCATTCACGTTGTTATCCGAAATTATTCGGGGTCCACGGTTGTTGTTCCACTTCAAACATAGCATCTGCACGCTTTAAAGCCCCCGATTTTCCTTCTTGTATAAGCCCGGCTTGTGCAAGAGTGCTGAAGGTCACCGCACCCAAAAGGGTTGATGCTAAAGCAGAAATCGGAAGGGTCAGGTCTGGAGACTCACTAGATTGATAGCATGTAGCTCCTTCTGTAGAACCTTCTAGTCTAAATGATGCTTGGTTCCATGGACATAATTCATCCTTAATTTCTAGTACCAAGGCATCGTTTTTTGAGTAATATCGCTGCTTCAGGGCGGAGTGTACGTCTATAATTCGGAGCCATAAACCGTCCCGAATATTGCGCTGTAGCCTTCGAGGATCAGCTAACATCCAAGGTAAAGCATCGTCGACTGGCCTTTTATTAGCTTCAGTTCGGGTAACCAAATCCGTATCAAAACAGAATCTCCATAGACACCTATATGCTACTTTGCTAGTAGCCATTAGTTCATTGACATATAAAACCCTATCCCGGATCCGATAGATTACGTATCCTTCTGTTCTTTCATCAGTTTGATAGCAAGCGTAGAAGAGGCCTCCTTGCCCCCCTTCTAGATGCTCCGGGGCTTGGGCCTCTTGCTGCCAGTGGTGCATCGATTTTTGGACTACTCCTGCCCGATTAGCGGTGCTTCGTTTAGATATGTCAGGGAGAACAGTTGGAATATTGGAAGGATGAACAAAAGTGATGTTGCCGTTGTCCCGGAATGGCTGGGCGTACGAATTATGTTCTCTAGGTATGCTCCATTGTTCATATAGAGAGCCGACCCCGTATCCGAATCTACCGTAGATTAAGCTTTCAGATGCAAACAATGCAGCTAAAGGCTCCTCTCGCTCGTGGATGTCTCGGATTTGGTGCTGCATCATCTGGGTCATAACGCCCTGACGACGATGAGTGGGTTGAACTGCGACATTCGATACACCAGCTACGATTGCTGAGGAACCAGGCGTCGATATGACCAGACTATGTGAGTGAGAGCCTCCCACTATTTGACCCTGATCGAATACGGCAATAGAACGGTCTAGGTCAAAATGTGGCCTGAGTACTTCCGGGTCGTGATTCAACCTGTTTCCATGGGCGCGGGATTCGGCACTGAGCCATGGGAGAAACTCCTCTGGGGTTATACTCCTCATTTCTAACATAGGTGGCACCCTTTATGCTGTCCGGTCAATTGAGTTGATTCCTAATTCACTTTGTCGCAATGGGGAAGTCTTAAGATTTATACTAAGCCCTGCAAGATCGTTTGTATAATATCTCAAGATTTCTCCAAATATCTGAGCTGCACAACTTGGCAATTAGTTGGCATGGGCCGGCTATGGAGAGCGAGCTAGGAATAAAACCGTTGAATTATCTATATAAACTACGGTCGACATATAGTCAATAAAAAAACAGGTGGTCCTATCCGGACCATAATAACATAGAGCTGTTGGACAGTTGGTCTAATCAGGTTATAGAAACCATATCAACAGCTCTTGTATACTGTTGGTGATATTGGGGTTAAAGGCCGTATAGTCGATGGTTATTTTAGCGATGGTGCCTACATGGAGAGAATTAGATTCGTTAACGAGCTCACTTAAAGGATTTTTCTTTCAGGCCCAGGTAGGCAAGGTTTCTATCCGAGAATATTTTGAGGGACAACTGATCGTGTCATTAGGTGGCGTCGGAAAAGCTCAAATGGCAATTCAATCACAGTACTTAATAGATCAAATACCAGGATTGGGTTTACTAGTATGCGCTGGAACAGCTGGAGCATTAATTGATACCCTTCAACCGGGCGATGTAGTTATTGCTACTTCAACGATAGAACATGATTTTATATCCGGACTAGTCCCTGCCCCTCAACCAGAATTTTTTGGAGACGAGAAAACCTTATTATTTTTCAAGTACTTAGAAGAAAACTCTTTAGTCCCTTTTCAGATTATATTTGGGTCAGTGGCATCAGGTGACGAATCAGTTATAACTTCCGGCAGGAAAGAGTCGATTTATTTGTCTACCGGAGCTCAGGCGGTAGCATTTGAGGGAGCAGGAGCAGCTCGCGCCTGTATATTCTCGGAAATACCCTTTGTCGAAATTCGAGCAATCAGCGATTGTGCCGATGAGAATGCCAAAGAAGATTTTTTTTCAAACATACCTTTGGCAATGGGTAATGTGGCAAGAATTTTGGAATATTTAGTGGAAGCAGATAATTACCTATGATAAGAGTTGGGAAATTGCCAAGCAGAGTTTGAAAAACTTGAAGTGATGAAAGGACCTTAGTTTTCTAGTTAATCGGAGGCTCTAATTCGCTTCGGCTATCTAATCTCCAACTACTTGGACCATATTTCAAAGCATGCTCTTCGCAAACGTACCGTATAGAGACAATAGACGTACCGTTAGGCTCGAATAGAATGCCCTGATAATTCGCTGGGGTTTTACCACAAATTATTCCGGTTTCATCATCAACCCATTCGCAGGATGAAGGCAGGAGTTTATTGGTCAAGACTTGTTCTTTGGTAAGAGGATTTTTGTCTTAAATTTCATAAGCTTATATTATATATATAAAACGCTCGATTTATTCGGTTAAGCATTAGCAATGTTAACGTTACTACATCGTAAAAATAGGAGTCAAATTCCTGAAGTTATTTTGGTCTAACTCATAAATCTGGAGTTAAAATAATATAATTAGGATCACATCACCATATATATAGTTATTTCTACATTGAGGCTGTTGTTCAGAGTTACAAACTGGGAGTAATTCGTGGCTAATTATTAACTATTCAAGAATCCATTTGGAGGTAACTATGGCCAATCGAGACGAGCTATTCGCACATGAGGACTGGTTGAAAGGCCCTTTCCATGAAAGGGTTAACGGATCTGAGTTCTCTCCTGACTTCGCTCGATTGCACCAAGAGTTAATGCGGGGAGGAATCTGGCGGTCCTCAGCATTAGATGACAATTTGAGAATTTTAGTCACCATCTCGACTCAATGTGTTAATGGTCTAGATTTTGGATTGCAAGATCACATTCGGATGGGATTGTCCATAGGGATGAGTCCACGGAAAATCAAAGGTATATTTATTCAGTTGCTTTTTTACGTTGGGATACCCGCTACAGTGTTTGGTTTGTTAGAGACCCAAAAGGTCATCAATGAAAATGAAAAATGGAAGAAGCTGGATGTTCACATAGAAGAAAATTGGTTAAACGGTCTTGATGAAAAGCTTCAAGAGGCGCAGAGGACAATAACCAAACATTGGGGTCCGGAAGCCAATGCTGAGATAGATAATTCGTTAACACAGCAAATGGTGCCAGAAGCTGCAGATATAGTAGACAGCTATAATTTCGGAGAAATTTGGACCCATTCTGATTTAGAGCCTAAGGAACGCATGGTGTGCATATTGGCGTCGTTAGTTGCTAGGAGCCATTTAGACCTGTTTAGAAAGCATACAAGGTACGCTTTAAACATGGGATTTAGCAGCAGAGAGATATGTGAGGTAGTTGCCCTAGCAGGTTGGTATCGCGGATGGCCATTTGTCGAAGACGCATTATCGGCGGCATATGAGATATTGAGTGAGAACCAATGATAATCCTTTTAGAGCCGGGTGTTGCTATTTTCGGTATTACTAGAAAGTAGGAGGGTAGATCATTGAGAACTGTAGCAGACATAACACGTAAATCCTCTCAGCTGCGGGCATTTTTTGATCAATATTTGCCATACTCTCGCCCTATTCCTATTCTAGCTGATTTTGTTAAAGTCCAGCACGAATTGATGTGGGGTGGGATTTGGTTAATGGAAGGGTTAGATCTAAGGCTCCGTTGCGTTGCAACGATAACAGCTCAATGTATCAATGGGTACGATTTCGGAGTAGAACATCAAGTACGTACTGGCCTAACGGTAGGGCTTACTGCCAAAGAAATAAAAGGCATTTTCATTCAACTTCTTTTCTTGGTTGGAGAACCAGTAGCGCTTTTTGGACTCCGTATCGCTCAGGATGTGATTAACGAGCGGATGGAATGGAGTGAAACGGATGTAGGT
>Ga0310342_100001261_pt1 | contig 15586 bp, 12 predicted proteins | sample S15DNA20500_MG_FD_206155 | JGI IMG/M metagenome (GOLD analysis project Ga0310342, IMG submission 206155) | Marine microbial communities from station ALOHA, North Pacific Subtropical Gyre - S1503-DNA-20-500_MG | ecosystem: Environmental > Aquatic > Marine > Oceanic | place: Pacific Ocean: North... | reverse complement strand
ACGGTCGAACGCGGTATCCCGGTCGTACATACCGACGAAAGCCGGGTGCAGCAGATCATTTTCAACTTCCTGTCAAACGCCGTGAAGTTCACCCCCGATGGCGGGCGAATCGAGTTGTCTGCCCGCATTGCTCCCCCCTCGGCAGAAAGCGAGTCGCCACAGGTCTATATCGGCGTGAGGGACAGTGGGCCGGGCATTCCCGCGACGGACCATGATCGCATCTTTGAGAAGTTCACCCAACTCGATTCCACCGTGACACGCCAATACAGCGGCACAGGCCTGGGCCTGGCCATCAGTCGGGACCTGGCGCGTCTGCTGCGAGGCCACATCGAACTGGACAGCGTTGAGGGCGACGGGGCCATCTTCGGGTTGGTCATCCCCATTGCGCTAGAACCGCGGTCGGTGCCGCTGATGCCGGAGATGGGGAAGGGATAGGACCACGTCGGAAGTCGGGGGGTAGCGGAACAGGTTCCGACACATCGGGCCGATCCAAAGGTCTTGGCGCGACCCTGCGAGTGAAGGCAGTCGGGGCAAATCGCCATGGTCCCCGGCGGAGCCTGACGATTGAGCCTCGCGGGGGCCGACGGCCGATCTTGTGTCGGATCCATGCCGACGCGCGGCGATGCCAGTGGCTATCATGCAGCCACGGTCGACGACTCGGCAGCACCGCGAGTGAGAAATCATGGGTATCGACAACTTATTACAGGGCAATGGCTTCGTCACAACCAAGCTGAGCAGTGTCATCAACTGGTCGCGGAAGTCGAGTCTCTGGCCCATGCCATTTGCCACCGCATGTTGCGGGATCGAACTGATGGCCACGGCCTCCAGCCGTTTCGACCTGGCCCGGTTCGGGGCCGAGGTGATGCGTTTCAGCCCACGCCAGAGCGACCTGTTGATCGTCGCCGGTCGCGTGGCGATCAAGATGCTTCCTGTCCTGCAGCGGATCTACCAGCAGATGACCGAGCCCAAGTGGGTCGTCTCGATGGGTGCCTGCGCCTCGACCGGAGGCGTCTTCGACACGTACGCCGTAGTTCAGGGCGTCGACCAGTTCATCCCGGTGGACGTCTACGTTCCGGGGTGTCCACCACGCCCGGAAACACTGATCGAAGGCATCATGGCGATTCAGAACATCGTGGAGACAAGCGGATCAACGCCAACGCCAGAAACTGCTCGGCGGCCACTGCAGATCCTTCTCGAACCCAATTACACGCCACGCCCCCAGCCCACAGAACTCACCATCGGGCAAACCTAGAACACCGTGTACAACAGCATTAGACGCTTCCCGTGAAGAACGGACCAGAAGTCCGACCTGGTGGAAGCGCAGAAGCAGTACACCACCCGGTGTTCCATGTCATCTGCTGAAAGCAACGCGGAAAATTCTTGCTTTTCATCGCCTGGCGATCACCGTTACCGATGTCGCCTGACCCGGGCCACATGACCTCTGCGAGGCAAACGACCCCCGTGCGACTTGCGCAAAGCAAGTTCTCTCCATCACACCCTTGATTTCACCTTCAGCCGTCCCGGGATCCGCCCCATCCCACTCCATCCAACTGGCCATTTTCCCCGGCGAAACGAGCCGATCCACCTTTCCCGCACCTGAGGACAATGGGCGTATCCTCCTTCAAACACTTTATTTACGATTGCAACTCCCATGGTCATGCCGCCCAGGGATGACATCCCGGGGAGAGCCCATTCACAAGCCGCATTTTTTTATCCAACCACGCGCAATCACCGCCTGCCAATTGCGAATCATCCCCCGGAGGGATGAAACCTGGAAAACCTCCGATGCCAAAGCCGCATGGCTGCATCGCTTGCTTCAAAGACCAGGAATTTTGACACGGAGTCGTAAACCCAAATGGAACGTCCCGACAACACGCATCGAATTGAACCCTGCAACTTCCCATTACAACCCAACAAGGAGAACAATGTGACACGCTTCAATCTGATTATCACATCGACTTTATGTGCAGTAACTTTCATGTGTACCGTGGCGCAGGCGGTAGTTCTCACCGGCTCCGGATCACATTTGCCCGTGCCCCCCAATATGATGCCGAATGCCCAGACCAGAACGGTGACGGGTAATACCGTCAGCGGACCCTGGCAGGGGTCCTGGAGTTCCCCGGCTTTCCCCGACTGGGTGGGTTCTTTCAATGTCACCGGTCCCCTACCGGCAGGAACCGCCAACCCTATCGGCACTTCCCGATATGACTTCACGTCAATGCCTTCCGGCGCATTGCCTGTTGGTACTTATTTTCGATTGGGTGATGTCGACCAGGGGTCCGGAACCACCGAGATCATCACCTTCGCCGCGACCAACAGTTCGGGAGCGATCACGACGCCCTGGCTGGACGAAGCGATCGGCGCAGGAGGGTCCGGATCCGGGTTTGCCAGTTCAATCACCTTGGACGACATGCCTGGATGGAGTTACGCCAGCGGCGTCTATGAATTCGACGGCTCGACTGTCCCCGGAAATCCTACCATCAGCCTGGCAATGACAAATAATATGGAGATCACCCACCTTTCAGTAACCCGATCCAGTGAGTTCGGCAATTTCTCTCTCATGGCCCCTATTCCCGAACCCTCGACACTGGCCATGGGATGCCTGGGATTTGCGATGATTGCGAAACGTCGCAAGCCAAGACAAACCTGTTCGAACCAAGCCTGAGAAGTGGTGGCATGATCCAGGACTGACATTGGAGACATGGCCGCCGATGCCCCGCAAAAAATGCAAAGGCAATCATGGTCGCCAGGCCTTGGCCTGGCGACCATGATTTTTTAACCGCCACGATGATCCTATTGACTTCCGGGCACATCGGGGGCCCAGGGAAGCGAATAGATCTCCTCGGGCCGCCACGGCGATCGCATTGCTCTGAACCCATCGCCGGTGTTGCTTTACAGCACCCCACCCAAGTGGAGCATTCCCCCCCCACGCAACGATCCCGCCCGGTCCTGGCACGTCGGCAGAAACAATTACATCCTCAATACAACACATGGATGGCGAGCATGCATTCAAAAGCCATGCCGCTCTGGCACGGCATGCGCCTACCTCGGCGTGTTCAAACGCCACAGGAGATGGCCGGATGACAACCGACTCTGGGAACAAGACCACCACGGCACCGACTGCCACGACATGTTCCGAAGACAATCCGATGACATCCACAAACAACAAGTCGAATCCCGCCTCCGTGGCAATCCGAATCACTTCGACCTCCATCTCAAGACGAATCATGGCTCGCTTCCAAGCGGACGCCAATCATGTCCGACAGATATTTTTCATCCGGCAGGGCGCAATATTCGCTTACTTACTACGAATATTACCCCGGATATATGGAACCTAAAACACCTGCCGAATTTCAAAACCGCTCACCTGTGTTGCCTGATGCAAAGACGCATCATTTTAAAAATATGTCATAACCCCAACTGGAAAGGAATCATCATGAACCCATCCAAATCCACAAAATCCAACGTTTCAAAAACACTTGCGAAAAGAACCGGATTTGTATTTCAATGTTTTGCAATGTTTCTCGCGGCAACCGTCTTGGCCCAATCGGCCAATGCGGTACTGACTGTCACCAATGTGACCGAAGACCCTGGAATCATACAAAAGGTCAACAAAATTCATCCCGACATGAACGGCGCCTTGATGGCAGGCGCCAAGGTCGAAGTGGGCAGCCCCGCCGGCATCGTCGAGACGGCCTTCTGGTTTGCCACCGGCGCCAACTCCGGGAAGGCGGAAGGCACCATGCTGGGGTGGCGACTCTCGTTGACGGGCGACAGTGGCGGCAATCCACTGGTTTTGGAGGGCCTGGGAACAAATGGCATTTCGTACGTCACCATTGACCTCATGCCAGATCATCAAATCGCGGTGTTTGATGAACATGAACCTGACCCTGGAACACCCGGTACGGCAGGCGGGACCAATCCCTGGATCGGATTGCAGGCCACCAGCGTGACCGCCCTGGGGTGGGATATTGACGTGACCTACAAGGACATGGTCGCCCTGGGGAGCAATCCGCCGGCCAAGGACGCCTATCGTCAACTGCGGATTGATTTCAGCCAACCGTTTGTTTCTACTGATCGGATGGAGTACATCGCCGACAGTGATCGGGTGTTGGTTCCCGAGCCGGCAAGCCTTGCATTGTTTGGTATGGGCGGCATGCTGCTGACCTTCCGTGGCCGCCAACGATGACCATGTAGCACAGTTCTCCATCGTGATTTATGAGGCTGTTCGGCTGCAAACGCGGCCGAACAGCCTCAATCGGTTTAACCGTTGCCCCTGCAATGTAATCACAGGAAACGCTGCGAGAGATCGGGACTAATCCCATCGCCCCTAAACCCGATGACGAACATGGCCGTCGCCTTGGCACACGCCGTTCCCGCACGGGCAAGCGATTAGTTGACTGCACCGGCAGTGAAGATTGGGGCCTCATTTCGAATGCCGTCACGATATTGCCCCGTCGGACCCGGGACCGTGACGCTCCTACAATGTCCGGTTGCCGCGAGGCCGTCCCATCCGGATCCACCGGGATCCTGTCCTGCAAGGAGCTACGCCCCATGGAACATGCCGCTGAATTTTTGAAGATCGTGAACGATGCCAAGACTCGCATTCGTGAAGTAACGATCGAAGACATCAAGCCACGCCTTGACCGCAACGACGCCTTCCATCTCGTGGATGTGCGAGAGGAAAGCGAGTGGCAGGCCGCTCACCTGCCCGGGGCCATTCACCTCGGCAAGGGCATCATCGAGCGGGACGTGGAACAGCGGATCCCCGACCCGACGGCAGAGATCGTTCTCTACTGTGGCGGGGGATTTCGTTCCGCCCTTGCCGCCGACAACCTACAGAAGATGGGCTACCAGAACGTCTGGTCGATGGACGGGGGCATTCATGCCTGGCGCGAGGCAGGGTATCCAACCGAGTAACCGGACCACGGTGCCGTCACGAACGAGTAACGGTGAACGATCACGGAGTAGAGGACACAAACCGCCCGACAACGAGTCTCGCGGACTCTACGTTGATCGGCGGCGTGACCAATAAAAGGGTGTGATCGCCCGGGTAACGCCCGGTCAGATCCTCCCAATCGCGTGCAGTAGTCACCAAGAAACCCGACACCGGCGGCACCAATGCTTCCGATGGCTCCCCTCGCCGATTCACGCCCAGTAGGGCGCGAACCTCGGCGGTGTGAAATTGCCGACACGTCACTGGAAGTCCCGTCTCGTCCGCCAACGAACGGACCCTCGCAGCCACGATGGCCATCGCATCACCGCTTCGCATCCGTCCCGCGCGGCTCATGGTCGATTGGTAAATACCCAGCACCCCGACCAGGGCGAACGCGCAGGCCCAGGCCGCGGCGAAGTAACGCCGGCGGTGGGTCCAGAGCAATGTAATGACTGCGGCCGCGATGGCCACGACCATGCCCACCACCATCACGATGTAGGGTGCGGGGCGGGCCAGTGACGGCGTACTACCTCCGTCGAAGGCCAACGGGCCCGGCTGCCCGACCCAGGGCGCAACGATCGCAAATCCCAGGGCGCCGATCGCCGTGGTACCAAGCACGAGGTGGACCGCAAATCGCGGCCATCCACGTTCTTCGGCAGCCACCTGCAGAAACAGTGCCACCAACATGGCCGCCGACACGTACGCCGGCATGATGTAATCCGCACGCTTTCCCCCGGGAATCATGTAGACCCCGATCACCAGCAATGCCCAGGCAATTGGCCATATCGGAGCAGGACGACCTCGGTACCGCCACCGCCGCCACCCCACCGTGGCCACCACGAACAGCAGGCTCCACGGTGCGAACCGGGCCAGAAAATAGGCCGGCACCGCCAGCGGCGACGTGCTCCGGTGTGCTCCTGACCCGCCCCCAGCCACGCGATCCACCCACTCCACACGCATGTTCTCTCGCCAGTAGGGCTCGATTTCCATGGCCGGCAGTAACCACGCAAGGAAAAGTCCAAATGCCACCAGCAGGCCCGCACATTGCAAAATAGGACGACAACGAAGCCAAGCGCGATCCACGGCCACGCACCCCACCAACCAAGGCAGGGGCAGGATCGCCGCAGGTCCTTTCGTGAGAAATCCGGCGCCCAGGCAGGCGGCGAACAGCAGCACCAGCACCACCGCCCGGTAGCCATCGCCCGCCCGGGCGGACTCGGCGGTATGCCAAAGATGCCGCTGCCGCTGCACGGACCAGACCGCCAGGGCAATCCACATGGTCAGCAGCATGTCGGTGCGGGCGGTGAACATCAGCTTGAAGCTGTGGTAGTTCGCCACCCACATGCCTACGGCGATCCAGGCCGTGGCCGAAGGGGCCACCCGCCGCGTCAGGTCGAACACGACCAGGCCAGTCACGATGAAAGCCACAAGCAAGGGCAATTTGAACGACCACTCGGTCGCCGGGCCGAAGAGACCGACAGACAAACCGCCTATCCAGGGAAACATCGGGGGCTTGGCGTTGGGAAGCCCCATGGTATTCTTCTGCACCAACCAATTGCCGTTGACCGCCACGTCCACCATGTGCGACATCGGCGACGCCTGGTCATCGTCGAAGATGTCACTCGGCGAGGTAGTGCGGAAGGCCACGGACAGAACGCACAGCCCCGACACCGCAACCAACGATCTGATCGATAATCGTTCGGCGTCGTGGATCATGACGTGTCCGCCTCCGATCCCGGTGAGGGCGACGCGATGACCCGACGCCGCTCCGGAAACCGGCAAACAGCCTTCAAATCGGCCTTCGGTGATGGCGCCCGAAACCGTGCCGCAGGCACGTGGCGTCCGAGCGAAGCGCACAGCGGAGGAGGCCTCATGGCCATGATGTCTCGGAAAGGATCGATGACCGCGCGGGCGGAAGACACACTGATCGTCGCGGATTGTTGCACATTCCTCGTCGTCACGATGCTCCCGCGAGAGCGACCACCCGCGGCGGGCCGATGATGGAAGCCAGATCCTGGATTTTCGATGTCGCCTCACAGCGATGCGCCCCGAAGCGGGCGAATCGCAGGGGGCTGGATTGGCGTGGTCCGGAGGCAGGGTCAAAAGCCACGGATTCCTGCAACGTTGTCGGTCGGCCGATCCCCCAGCTGCCGGGCACGCTTCGTGGCCGGCAGCGATCGCCACTGGCCTGTCTTCCTCTCCGCACCCCGCTTCGCTGCGGCGTGAACCGGGCATTGCGTTGCCCGTCGCCCCACCCACCCATCGCCACACCAGCGGCGTGCTGCCCGCGTCACATGTCAGGCTCCCCGCGGGACCGCACCGGGAGAGATTAGACTGGGGGCGAGATGATCCGGGCGTAGCTCAGTTGGACAGAGCAGTCGACTTCTAATCGACAGGTCGGTGGTTCGAATCCACCCGCCCGGGCTTGGCGACGATACAGGGCGTGGCACTGCGCCGTCCACACGGCTACAGCCAAACGCCGGCAGCTAAAACGATGGATCCACCCACCACCGACATTCACTTCGGCGACAACCTCGCCAAGATGCAATCATGGTCGGACGCTGGCTTCGACCTGATCTATATCGACCCACCCTTCAACACGGGCAAGAGCCAGTCCCGACGCCACCTTCGAACAATACGCGACGACGGTGGCACTCGCACCGGCTTCAAAGGAAAGCGATACCGCACGATCGAACTGGGAACGCGCTCATTCACCGACACCTTCGACGATTACCTGGCCTTTCTCGAACCGCGTCTCGTGGAAGCCCATCGTCTGCTGCACCCACACGGATCGCTTCTGCTCCACCTCGACTACCGCGAAGTCCACTACGCCAAAGTGCTGCTCGACGCCATTTTCGGCCGCGCCTGCTTTCTAAATGAGATCATCTGGGCGTACGACTACGGCGCCCGGTCGACCAGGAAGTGGTCGTCCAAGCACGACAACATTCTCTGGTACGCCAAGGATCCAAAAAACTATACCTTTCGATACGACGACATCGACCGAATTCCCTACATGGCACCGGGACTCGTGACGGCCGAGAAAGCCGCTCGCGGCAAGACCCCCACCGACACCTGGTGGCACACCATCGTCAGCCCGAACGGGCGAGAAAAGACCGGCTATCCCACGCAAAAGCCCCTGGGCATTATCAATCGGCTGGTGCGCGTGCATTCGCATCCCGGGGACCGCGTCCTCGACTTCTTCGCCGGATCCGGCACCGTCGGGGAAGCGGCGTTTCGCCAGGGACGCCACGTGGTGCTCATCGACAACCATGAAGAGGCGATGCAGGTGATGGCCCGGCGACTCGCTTTCACGAAACCGCGCTGGCACGGCTGGCATCCGAGCGATGCCGCCGACGATGACCACCATCCGGCCACGACCCTCCAGGGCTGACCCGGGCACGGGTCCCTCTCACGAGACCCATGCATGTGCGGCATCGTCGGCTTTCGTCGGACCTGGCACCGAACAGATCGTCCTGGCGATGCGAGATCGTCTCATCCACCGCGGCCCCGACGATGCCGGTCATGTGCACGACCGCGACGTCTGGTTGGCCCACCGGCGCCTTTCAATCATCGATTTCGCGAGGCGGGCACCTTTCGCACGCGTTGTGACTTCGAGACGATCCTGCGGGCCTACGCTTTGCACAGCACCGACGCCGCGGCCGTGCGATCCCTGTTCGAAGCCCATGCGTGATTCTTTTGCTTTCTGCGCAGCATGCAAGATGACCGACTTCACCCACCGGACATGATCAACCCGTGCGTCACCTGCACCGTCAACCGGTCCGTTGGCACATCATCGTTCCCGGCATGTCCTGTGGATAGCCGTCGGGAAAGACCTGCGGCGTGCAGATCGATCCAACGTGGCCGTGAGCCATCAGTCAGCGAATCACTTCGAGCGATGCAGAACCGATACGGCGGCACGGACCCCCCATACCAGATCGGGACGGACCACTACGATGCACCCTCTGGCATCGGCTGCCGCACGCCGGACGGCAACGCCTCCCACGATTCGCCCAGCACATGGAGTCGCAACATCTGCAACGCGCACCGGGCCGCCCGCTGGCGCACCTGGTCGCGATCACCCCCGAGCGAAAACACCGCCGCATCCGTGTCGGATTCGGCCGCGCCGTCGTTCCTCCACGCCAGGGCGATCCATACGGTGCCGACCGGTTTGTCGGGCGTGTCACCCCCCGGCCCGGCAATGCCGGTCAATGCCAAGGCGAAATCGGCGCCGGATTGTTCCCGGGCCGCGGCGGCCATCCGCCGGGCCACCGGTTGACTGACGGCGCCGTGCCGAGAAAGCAATGTTTCGGCAACGCCAAGCTGGTTGGATTTCATGGCATCGGTGTAGGTCACCCAGCCCCCCACATAAACGGCACTGGCCCCTGGCACATCGGTGAGCATTTCTCCGACAAGGCCGCCGGTACAACTCTCCGCCGTGGCGATGGTCACCGCACGCCGGGCCATCAGGTCGACCACCGCCTGCTGTAGCGTTGTCTCGTCGCGACCGTAGATACATGGGCCGAGACAACGGGCAACGGCATCGACGGTGCTTTCCAGATCCGCGGCGGCGGCGGCCTGCGTTCCCTCGCACCGCACCCGCACGCTGACGACGGATCCGGCCACCGTCGTGCCCACGGTGGGGTTCCGATCGCGGGCCATCAGTGCACCCAAACGTTCGGCCACGTCACTCTCGCCCAATCCAAAAGTGTTGATCTTGGTGGTCAGGATCACCTGCCGCGAAACCTCTGCGCCACGAATATCCGGAAAAATCGAGGTCCCGAACATGGCACGCATTTCGGAGGGCACGCCGGGGACGACGTAGAGGCCAGTGCCATCGACACGGGCCTGAATGCCGGGCGCCGTCCCGCACTGGTTCGCGATGATCGCAGTCCCCTGCGGATGCATGGCCTGCACGCGGTTGCGCTGCGGCATGGCGCGACCACGGCGTCGGAAGAATCCCGCAATGCGATCCACGCTGGGGGCGTGGAGCACCAACGGGACTGCCAGGGCATCGGCCAGGGCTTGCCGCGTCAGGTCATCTTCCGTGGGGCCGAGCCCTCCGCTGACGATCAGCAACGGTACACGCCCCAGCGCCGCGGTGATTGCTGCGGCGATCGACCCTTGGTCATCGGCCACCGTCTGGTGGTAACGCGTACCGATACCGAGCCGGGCCAGTTGGGCGCTGAGCCATGCGCTGTTCGTATCGACCGTCTGGCCCAGAACCAGTTCGTCGCCAATCGAAAGAATGATCGCCTCCATTCCAGCAATTGTAGTGGATCACGTTGATATACTCGGTTCATGGCCCAATCTCCCACGCTACTGGACGGCCGCGCCGTGGCCGGTGATATCGTCGACCGCACGGCAGCCTGTGTACAGCGAATCAAGGAACAGACGCACGTCACGCCCGCGCTGGCCACCGTCTTGGTCGGAGACGATCCGGCGTCCTCCACGTACGTCCGGATGAAGCAGCGACGCTGCCACGGAATCGGCATGGAATCGGTCGGCATTCAGTTGCCGGCGACCACCTCTACCGCGGCACTGGTCGACCAGGTGACCCAGCTCGGCGCTAACGATGCCGTCCACGGCATCCTCCTCCAACACCCCGTGCCCGCAGGCGTCGACGAGCGAGCCGCGTTTGAAGCCATCCCCCCCCACAAGGATGTGGACGGAGTGACCTACAGAAACTTCGCGCTGACGGCGCTGGGGAACGATCACGGCGACGGCTTCGACTGCTGCACGCCCGGCGGCATCATGCGGTTGCTGGCCGCGTACGACGTGGCACTGAAGGGCCGTCGGGCCGTGGTGATCGGTCGCAGTCCGATCGTGGGCAAACCGATGGCCATGATGCTGCTCGCCGCCCACGCCACGGTAACGATCAGCCACTCGCGCACCGTCGACCTGGCGAAAGTGGTCGGAGAGGCCGACATCGTCGTGGCCGCGGTCGGCCGCCCGGCGTTCGTCCAGGGGGACTGGATTCGCCCCGGCGCGATCGTGGTGGACGCGGGGTACAACGTTGGCAATGTCGGCGACGTGGACTACGAAGCCGCGTCGACCCGGGCATCCATGATCACACCCGTACCCGGCGGCGTCGGGCCGATGACCATCGCCACACTGATCGAACAAACCGCCACGGCCGCAGCCCGTCAGGTTGGGGTCGACCTTGATGACATCCCAGCCATTGCGGCGAGAGGGGGACGGTGACGTGAGCAGTTTCAATGCCCCCACCTACGACATCGACAAGCCCACCGGCCAATGCACATTCACCGGCCGCGTCTTGGAACCGGGGGAATCCTACATCGCCACGCTCGTCGATCTGCCCGAGGACGCCCCGGAACGTGAGGGTCCTTCGGCTGCCGCACGGCTTGGGTTGCTGCGTCTGGACGTCGCGATGGAGGCTTGGCAACAGGGCAAGCGACCGGACAACCTGTTTGGCCACTGGAAATCAACGGTCCCCACGCCCAACGCCAAGAAAAAACTGTTTGTCGACGACGATGTGCTCATGAACATGTTCGTGCGCCTGGCCGACACCGACCAACCACGGCGACTGGCCTTCCGGTTCGTGGTGGCGCTAATCCTGATGCGCAAGAAACTGCTCAAGTACGAAAGTTCTCGCCAGGAATCGCAAGGCGATGACAAGGTCAAAGTGGAGATCTGGTCGATGACGCCCAAGGGAGCCACCGAACCCTACGAAGTCATCAACCCCAACCTGGACGAGGAACAGATCCAGGAAGTGACTGAACAACTTTCTGAAATTCTTGAGTCCGAGTGGTAAGACTCGGCCGATGGATCAGGGACCATGGACCTAGCGGCCACCCCGTTGCCCCCCACGACCTTCGATGGCTTGGATGCCGCAGACCGATCCCCGGGCTGCGGCCTTGCCCATATCGGCAGGATGCTGGCCACGACGGTCCTGATCACTGCCATGGCCGGCTGTCTGCCGATGACCGCCCATCCCGACGATGGGATGGCGTTTCCACCCCGACATGATTACCGCGATCTGGTGACACGGCACAACCACGCCATCCACAACGTCAAGCGATTGTGGGCCTTCGCCATCGTCTCTCTACGATGGCAGGAGGACGGGCGGCAGCGCCACGAGCAAGGCGAAGGACAACTGGCCGTGGCGTTGCCGGGGCATCTGTCACTGACGATCGGCAAGGTGCACGATCTCTACCGGATCGGTTGCGACCAGGAACGCTATTGGATCATCGACCTGTCCGGCAAAACCACCGTGGCCCATGTCGGCCGCACCGCACTGGCCAGCTCGACCAGCATGCGCGAACTGAACACGGCCATCCAGCCCCAAGATCTGATCCGACTTCTGGGACTGCTGCCCATCGACCCGTTGCGCGAGCCCGATCCTCCGGCGGTGGTGCTCCATGGGCGGCATTGGCTAATCGAGCCGCCCGGAGCCCACATGCGCATACTCCTGGATCCCCAATCGGCTCGCCCGCAGCGCATCGATCTGCTGGACGCCAACGGCTATTCGCGTGTCACCGCGACGATGAAACGGTACCGCCACATTGAAACGACCGGAACATCTCCCGGATCGTGGCCCACAATCGCGACCTTGATCGAGATCAAGGACCTGGAAACCGACAGCGTGGCCAAGATCTCGTTGACCGAAATGGTCGGGGACGCCGATGCCATCGATGCACGCTGGTTCGATCTGGAAACGCTGATCGACGCCCTGAACGCCGAGGTGAACGACCTTGACCGCCCCTGACCCGGGGACCGGTAAGAGCGTGGCTTCGGTACTAGACAACCCCACTGCGATGCAAGACCCGCAAACTAAGGGGCAATTCGAAGTGCATATCCTCGTCGATGACGTCGTGCTCTTCCGACGATCCGCCATAGCGGGCCTTTAGATCCTGGACGATTTCCTCGACGAGGTGCTCCGGAGCCGATGCCCCCGCAGTGACCAGCACCGTCTCCACCCCTTCGAACCAACCGTGATCGATCTCCTCCACGTCGTCGACGAGAAAGGCCGGCGTCCCCGTATTCTCGGATATTTCGGTCAAGCGAAACGAGTTCGAACTGTTGCGAGACCCCACCACCAGGACAAGATCAGCAGCGTGAGCAAGATGGCGTACCGCCTGCTGGCGGTTCGTCGTGGCATAGCAGATGTCCTCGCTCGGCGGGGCTTTTACGTTCGGGTAGCGGCGTTTGATCGCCTCGATGATGAGCGTCGCATCGTCCATGCTAAGCGTGGTCTGCGTGAGATAGACCAGCCTTCTGTCCTCAGGAAAAGTCAGGTTCGCCACGTCCTGCGGCGACTCCACGATCGTAATGGCATCAGGAGCTTCTCCCACGGTTCCCACGACTTCGTCGTGGCCCGCGTGGCCGATCAGCAGGATGCAGTATCCCTGGCGGGCGTAGCGGACGGCTTCCATGTGCACCTTCGTCACGAGGGGACAGGTGGCGTCGATCATCGTGCAACCCCGTTGGCGAGCGTTGTTACGGACTTCCGGGCTAACGCCATGGGCACTGAAGATGATCGTCTGGTTGGGCGGCACCTCGTCAATGTGATCCACGAAGATCACGCCCTGTTCGACGAAGCGATCGACGACGTGGCGGTTGTGAACGATCTCGTGGTAGACGTAGATGGGGGATCCGACGATCTTCAACGCCTCTTCGACACATTGAATCGCCATGTTCACGCCGGCACAGAATCCGCGAGGGTTGGCAAGCAGGATCTTCATGACACTCATGATATCAGAGCATCCATCGGACCCGGCAGGCCGACACCGAAAGCGTTTTTCGGACAAAGCCCACGAACCTACCGAGCCTAGGGCAGGGCCGACGCCACGGCCTCGACTGAGAGCCAGGTCATCGCCGAGGGCGCGGCCGGGGCCAGGATCCTGACCACAGGACCGAGAGGCGCCCAGCATCGTGGCGAGGTCGGGCCGAACAACGCTAGCGTCGCCACCCCCAATTGTGCGGCGAGGTGGGTCGGCCCGGCATCATGCCCAATGAACGTGCAACATCGCAACAGGCAGGCGTACAGGTCGTCCAGCGTCTGGACGCACGTCGCACCGACACGGTTCCACGCCGCCTGCTGGAGAGCTGACCACCGCTCTTGCTCGGCTTCGCCATAAATGATCTCAACCGGTCGGCCCGCCCGACGCAGCAGCGCCACCAGGGCAAGCCACCGGTCGTGGGGCCAGCACTTGTGCAGTCCCCCGCTACCAACGTGCAGCAGGATCACCCCATCTCCGGGCGTCCGCCGAGCTGGCGGCGGCACCAGATCGAGAGCCAGTCCCAAGGTGAGCAGTTGCCGGGCGTGCCAGGAGGTAACGTGGTCAGGCCAGCCGACAGGGGGCCGGGGGTCGATGCAGGCCACGCGGGCCTCGGGCAGGGCTGCCTTCATCCGCCTCGCCCACGGATCCTCCGGACCACACACGAAACTTATGATCCAGTCAGGCCGGCCAAGATCACCTGCCAGACCAGCGATGTCCGCATCGCCTTCAGGGCCGAACAGACGCACAAAATGGGGCTTGTCGGCATCCACGCCGCGTACATGATCAAGGCATCGAGCTGCGAGGCGTCCCCGCGACGTCGTGGCCACCAGTGCCACGGTGGCAGGGGCCAGTGCTCGCATCATCGGAAAGGTGAGCACAAAATCCCCCAACGCCCCGTGGTGGAACAGCGCGAAGTGGACACCGGTCGGCATGATGTCGACAGAGTAAGGAGAACCGCACTCCGCTGCCGCCAAGAGCCCATCGACACCATCGAATGTCCCGGGCATAATCAGGCGACTTTCCAGGATCAGGCGGATTCCAGTCCATGGATATGAAACATTACATCGGGATAGACCTCGGCGGCACCAACATCAAAACCGGCCTCGTCGACGAGGAGGGCGGGGTGATTGCCTCGTCGTCGACCCGCACACCGCGTGACAGCAACCCCGACAAGGTCATCGAACGGATGTCCGATGCGGCCCAAGCAGTGGCCCAATCAGGTGGCATGTCACTGGCAGACGTGCGGGGCATCGGCATCGGGTCGCCGGGCCCCATCGACCTGGAAAACGGCGTGGTTATCGGTATGCCAAACTTAGATGGCTGGGACTGTGTGCCACTGCGTGACCGGGTGTCGGAGGCCACCGGCCTTCCCGCGACACTTGAGAACGATGCGAACGCCGCCGCCTTCGGCGAATTCTGGGCGGGCGCCGGCCGCGATCCGAACATTCGTGACATGGTCATGATCACGCTGGGCACCGGGATCGGCACTGGCCTGATCGTGGCCGGCAAGATCGTTCACGGCGCCCATGGCGTCGCGGGTGAAGGCGGCCACATGGTCGTCCAGCCCGACGGCCGCCAGTGTGGGTGCGGCCAGCGTGGGTGCCTTGAGGCCTACGCCTCGGCCTCGAACACGGCCCGACGAGCGGAGGAGGCCCTGGGCCGGGAACCCGAGTCGGTGCTGCACGAGATACGGCGGACCAGCCATGGGGTGCTCACCTCGAAACAGGTCTTCGACGCGGCAAACGCCGCCGACCCCGTGGCTCTCTCCGTGGTCCGTGAAACCGCCCGGTACCTCGCCGTCGGATGCGTCAGCTTCTGCCGCATCCTCGATCCAAGCATGATCGTCTTCGCCGGGGGCATGATCTTGGCGGGGGACCTGCTCTTCGAGATGGTCCGGGATAACTTTATC
>Ga0310342_100001259_pt1 | contig 15592 bp, 14 predicted proteins | sample S15DNA20500_MG_FD_206155 | JGI IMG/M metagenome (GOLD analysis project Ga0310342, IMG submission 206155) | Marine microbial communities from station ALOHA, North Pacific Subtropical Gyre - S1503-DNA-20-500_MG | ecosystem: Environmental > Aquatic > Marine > Oceanic | place: Pacific Ocean: North... | reverse complement strand
ATGAATGTTCCTCTATAACTATAGTCGAGGATTAACTTGGATATAAAAGTAACTCGCCCAACATACGACCAGAAATCTAATGACTATCTCTGGGTGCAAATTATTACTGATGATAATAAAGCATTCTGGGGATGTATCTATCCTGCAAACAAAGGACTTAATAAAATAAAAGAGACTAATTCTATGGATATTAGGACAGATGCTGATGGAGTAGCAACTATAGTTTTTCCGGAGGAGGATTGATGGACTTACTAGATGCCCTCATAAGTTTCTATATGATTCTCATTCTATTCTTAATCAGTGCTGGCTTAGTATACTTTTGGGGATGGATTAGGAAATGAAGTTATTTATTGTTATAGAACTTGGAGAAGATGAAGAGTGGTTAGATTCTGTCTGGTCATCTTCTAAAGCTGCGGAAGAACGTATTGCTAAACTTAAGAGGGAGTCACCTAAACTTAAAACTTTTTATACCCAAACTCTCATACTGGATAATCCTCCAGTATATGTAAAAGGGAGGGCAGTCTAATATGCCTGTAGAATTATGTATTACATTTAAGGGTGAGACAATCGCAAAGTCAGAAAAGTTTAATAGCTTAAAAGAAGCTGTTGCTTATCTCTGGGGTTTAGCTGTTAACGGGGGTCTAAGCACCGCGGATTCTGTTAGTATATATCCAACAGGAGATTAGTAATGGTAACACTTGCTGAACATCTAAAGGGAACTCAGCCCCGCGATTTTATAGGAATGAAAACAACTGAAAGAAACGAGGCAATGCTCTTGTGGTTTAGGAATATAAGACATATTACTAAGTCACTAGGTAATACTAAAACCAGCGAATTTCTACACAGATTTAGGAAGGCTTGTGGATTTTACAATGAAGAGTATAAATAAAGACCCCGCCGCTGCTATAGAAGAAGTTAAATCTGAGAAGGTTAACCTACTATTAGATTCTCAGATACTCTCTACCGTGCAGTCTTGTGGATGGCAATTCTATGCAAAGTTTATAGAAAACTACAGACCTACAGGAACAATAAATAGAAGTATGTCATTAGGCACACTAACTCATGAGGTATTACACTCATACTATGAACATCAAATAAAGACCGGCGAAAAGGATATGGAAAGGTCTATTAATATTGTGAGACCCCATAGTCCTAACATTGTTGAAGATGCACTCGATTCAGAGATGGTATTTAATGTTCTTAGAAAGTATCATAACTATTATATAGGAGATGAATGGACACCTGAATATGCTGAAGAGGCACGAACTAAAATACTATTTGAAGATGAGAACTATGTTATAGGATATGTAGTTAAGATAGACTTAGTAGTTAATGGGTCAGAGTTTAAGGGCTGGCCTGTAGACCATAAGACAGAAAGTAGATACTCGGAACCGCGAAAAAACTCCAACCAATTTGCAGGATACTGTTGGTATACAGGCTCGAATAATATTTGGGTAAATAAGATAGGCTTTACTAAGACCGCGACAGATGATAGAAGATTCCGCAGATATTTATTATCCTATGATACAGAACAGCTAAACGAGTGGATAATTAATGCAGTATTCTGGGCCAAACAATTAATTATATACATGCAAGATAATAACTACCCAAAGAATTTTACATCTTGCGATAAGTTTAGTGGCTGTTCTTTCCGTCCTGTATGTGAAGCTACTCCTGGTAGTAGGACATATATTCTACGTTCTCTATTTAAGGTTGGCCCACAATGGAATCCACTAGAGATGGCAGGATTAGATGCTTAATACAGTAGACAGAGTAGAAAAATTAGTTAGACTAGCAACTAACAATCCTAATGAAGAAGAAGCTAAACTAGCAGCATTAAAAGCATGTGTAATTATACATGACAAAGGCTTATTTATTCGTGAGAAGCATAGTAACCCCTTAATTGATCATAAGGAACGAGATGAAGCTGCTGATGAGATTAGACGTAAAGAACAAGCAAGACGTAGAGCAGAGTGGATAGTAAAGAAAAGAGAAGAAGCTAGAAAAGCTATGGTGACTAGGATAAAGCTAGCTCATAGGCATTTATGCACAAAATGCGAGGAGATTATCCCTATTAAGACTGAGGTTATTTGGCTAAAGGGAGGCACAGGAGTATTCCATCTTAATTGTTGGGTGGAACACTGTGCGGGAGTATGAAGAAACATACACATAAATACCGGAGGTCTACTCTGGGCATGAAAAAGTGGAAGATATACAAATGTGTTCTTCCAGGTTGCACTCATTATATAGATGCTAAGCTAATAGAAAATAGGATTAGTCTATGCTGGAGATGTAATGAACCTTTTGTAATAGATAAAAGATTAGCTGAACTAGCTAAACCCCATTGCTATGATTGCACTGAGAAAAAGGTTAAACCCGCCGAGAGTGTTCTTAGATTTTTGGAGACTATAAATGAGAATAACTGATCTTAATCAAGAAGAATGGCCTTTCAAGGCTCTATTTACTGGGGAGCCGGGGACTAGAAAGACTACAGCGGCATCATCATTTCCTGGTAAAGTATATCTTATAGATGTAGATAATAAGGGACATGCGATGTATCTACCACATAAGAAAGGATTGATTAATTCCACTCTAGAATATGAGCCGTTTGATTCTTGGTTTAAGATTCAAGATAAACTAAATAATCTACAAACTCATTGTCCCTATGACACAGTAATATTTGATTCCGTTACTTCAGCGGGGGATGTTATCAATAGGTCTACAATGAAAGCTAAATCAGGGACCGGAAAGAAAATCGCGGGGATATCAGTTAATAGTATAGAAGATTATAATGCAGAAACATCCGCTCTAATGGAAGCAGTAACTCTTGGACTAGCATTAAAATGTAACTTCATAATGATAGCGCATGTAATTAGAAGGGACGGAGATACTACTGCCAGAACATTAGTTACTGGAGGAAAAGTTGTAGGTGCTAAGATGCCCGCATATTTTCCAGAGGTATTTCATTTTCGTGCCGTAGAATCAATAATGGAAGGAGGACCATCAGAATACGAAGTAACAACCCAACATACAGGATTAGACTTTGCTAGAACAACACTACCTTTACCACCAAACTTCTCTTGGACTAATAAAAACTTTTATAAGACCATGACTGGTAATATGGATGGGGTAGAGATTCGAGGAGGTAAAACTGAAAAAGAAACCGGCAACCAATTAACTTAATTACTTGAGGAAAAGTAGAGTATTATTATGGCATTACTAACTATTTCGGAGACAGACGTCCTGCGTGGAACAATCCTAACACCGGGCTGGTACAAAGTTCATATCCAGGATGTGGATGAGAAGCCTTCTCGTGGAGATGGTTCTATCTTCTGGAAGATGAATAGCATTATCACAGATGGAGAGCATAAGGGAGTGCCTATAACCTTTGGGTTCTCAGAGAAAGCTCCTAGTTTTGCTATTCCATTTGTGGAAGCTATTAGTGGGGCAACCGCTTCCCCAGGTGATGTAGACCTGAATAAAGCTCAGGGTAAAGACCTTGAGGTTTATGTAACTAATGGCTTGTATAATGATAAGCCCACGAACGAAGTAAAACAATACAGAACAATACAGTAACGAAGATGGCTCCTGCAAAAATTAAGTGGGCGTTAAGATAAACCTTAAATCTAGCAGTGAAGAAATAAGCATTTATCTCTAGAGAAACCTCTTTAATAACTTATGCTTTAGCCCTCACAGCGATAAAGGAGCCAGCGGTTGGGTAGGGTAGATTTATATCTCGCTATTATTGAATAGCAAAAGAGAATATATTTCTGCCCTATCCTTTTTTATTGGATTATTAAGAAAGGATAGCTATGGGAAATAAAGACGAGGCTAATGCCAAAGCCAATTTAGGATGGTATAAGGCAGCCTCTCATACTAGGCAGGATGTATACCGCCAGCTTTTAGGTAGGGAGATTGACTATAAAGATGACCCCGCCTTAGATATAATCTCTGGGAGTACTTACTATGCTTATCTACAGAGGGAAAAGGGATGGACTAAAGAAGATATAGTAGAAGACATTAAAAAATCGAAAGAGTATAAGGAATTAATTCAAGCTACTTCTGAACCCCTCATAGTAATGCCCCCTGATACTATGGTAAGTCTTAATGATAGGGTAATGCGAGATGGCTCAGAGGATTATACCCCTATAGGATTTACTATGATGTGGGCTATGTGGGCTTGCCGCAATAATGAAAACAAATACCGCCAAAATTTAAACTACATGAAAGCATTAGGACTCTTTAGTTATGTTCGTATCTTAACTAATCTCACAGACGAAGCTAATACTAATACAGACTATTGGGATGGTCAAGGAGTTAATCCTAGTGATGCAGATTATTCTCAAACATTACTTGAGGTTATTGATACTAATTGGGAGTTTGGATTTAGAACTGAGGTAACTATCTTAGGCTCCTGCGAGAGTTATAGTAGCATGAATAATCAATCGAATAGGATTGCTCATGTTAAAAGAATCTGTAATCTATTACAAGAGAAACAAGAATATATCCAGCTTATAGAAATAGCTAATGAAGCCTTTAATATAGGATTAGATAGTTTTTCTGACCTTGCAGAATTAGTTAGGATAGCAAAAGATACAGGTATAAATGTTCCTATAGCCGCGAGTTCTCCTCAAGGGGGAGGAGATGAGGAGAATATAAATACCTTATTTAAAGGTCAGGATTGTCCAGCAGATATAACCACTATACACTTTGCACGTAAACATGGTGATGATAACTATAGACATTGCCGCCAACCGTGGCATCCACAGCATTGGGATAGTTCTGTTCCAGATTTCTTTTCCTCCAATGAGCCTAGGAATCTACATGAAGCTGACTACCATCCAGAACTTATAGCTATGGACTTTGCTAATACCCTTCTCTGTGGAGGTGGAACATTTGTAATGCACTGTAATGCGGGTGTACGGGGCGATAAGAATTTCTGGGATGTTCCTAATATGGAAGAGATATGCCAAGCATTACGTAATGTAAAAGAGATTCTTCCAGCTAATTTACCCAATGGAGTTAGAGCTAATCATCATTGGCCCTCCCATCCTTTCGATGGCTTAATAGGTAAGATTTGGCCTGATGGTAATAGTGAAACAGGATGCGTAAGATGTTATGCGTCTAAGCAAGACAACATCTGGTGGGTAATTCCCTTGGGTATTAGAGGACATCTAGAATATATACCTAAGAAGAACATGGCTATAGAAGTGTATAATCCTGTAGAAAGTTATGCACCCATAGAGGTATTTCCCGCTCCAGCAGGTCTTATCTGTAAGCTAGAAGATAAGGTTGCTCGTAGCTATATTATAAAGGCAATTCCTGAAAATGTCTCCGATAGTTAAACCTAATTTTGTACCGGGAAAAGGTTCTGTTAATGCTAAGATAGCATTTATAGGAGAAGCTCCTGGTGCTGATGAAGATAGATTAAGAGAACCCTTTATCGGCTCGTCAGGGAAGCTACTCAGAAGTATGTGTGCTACCTTAAATGTACCTTGGGAATCTATCTATAAGACTAATGTTATCAAGTACCGCCCACCCCAGAATAACTTTTGGAGATTTAAGGAAGTAGGAGTTAATCTAAGAGATTCTGTTCAGTTTCTAAATGAAGAGATAACTAGCATAAACCCGGCTTGTTGTGTTATATTTGGAGCCAATGCAACTAAAGTATTACTAGAGAAATCTCCTATAAGAAGTTGGAGAGGCTCTATATTATGGGGATTAGGCAGGAAGGTTGTTCCTACTATTCATCCGGCTCATATCCTACACCAACAAGGCGGAGAGGCATTTAAGTATTGGCTTAAGTATATAATTCAATTCGATATTGGTAGAGCAGTAAAGCAAAGTCAGTTCAAAGAGTATATGCCACCAAAAAGATTATTAGAGGTGTGTAAAAGCTCGGCTCAACTAGCATCATTTCGGGAGCGATTTAAAAATGCTGAATATCTTTCGATTGACATTGAGGGTTATGGGAAGAAAGGTGGGGGAACAGGACTACCGTCATGTGTGTCACTTTCCTATGACCCCCACTATGCAATATCAGTACCGTTATACTATATCTATCCGGGGAGCGAGGCAAAGACAGGAATCTCACAGTACGATTTACCTGAAGTCTGGTATCTTCTTGCTAAGTTTCTGGCTGAAGATAAAGTTCGGAAGGTTGGGCAAAACTTTAAGTATGATGAAGAAAAACTTAATGGCATGGGTATGCCCATCCACAATCTATATGCTGATACCATGCTCTTACAGCATACTTTATACCCTGAGTTCTGGCAAAGTCTAGCATTCATGACATCTCTTTGGACAGAAGAACCCTACTATAAAGATGATGGAAAATCTTTTGACCCTTCCATGTCCAAGCTGGATCAATTATATACATATAATGCTAGGGATGCTGCTGTAACCTTAGAGGTATTCCTAAATCAGTTACCAGAATTAAGAGAGTTTGGTCTGACCGATTGGTTCTTCAACTTTGTAATGAAACTACACCGGCTATATTCTGATATAGAATCCGTAGGATTTAGGGTAGATGAGGATAGGAGACTGGAACTTATTAAGAAGTATACAGAATGGGAAGCTAAAGTCCATTACGATATATACAAGGCTGTAGGTCATGAAGTTAATGTAGCTTCTCCTAGACAAGTAAAGAAATTATTATATGAGGAGATGGAGTTACCTGTCAGGAAGGGTAGAGCCAAATCCTCTGAAGGTGGAACAGGAGAAGATGTCCTATCGGGATTACTATCTAATGTAGTTAAAGACGAGAAGCAGAAAGAAGTACTAACTAACATTCTACTAGAGCGCCGCATCCGCAAAACTTTAGGTCCGCAATATATAACCGCCCTTCCAGATTACGACGGGCGTATGAGAACCTCTGTATTTATAACGGGAACAGAAACTAATAGAACTAGTAACCAACTACAGCAACCTCCAGTTAGACCAGAGAAAATGGGAATGTCATTCCAGACTCTGACTAAACATGGAGATGTAGGACAAGATGTAAGAACCTTCCTATGTCCATCAAAAGGCTTTGTGCTAGTTAATGTAGACTCTATGCAAGCTGAGGCTAGAGTTGTAGCATTACTAGCTAATGACGAAGATACTCTCCGTATGATGGATGAGATAGATATTCATGCTCTAACCGCGTCTTGGAGTTTTGGTGGAACATGGGAGACTCATAGTAAAAAGGCTAACAAGGGTAAGGAAACTCCTGAAAGATTTATAGGTAAGACTGGTAGACATGCAGGACATCTAGGAATTAAGAAGGGTGAACTATCTAAGATGGTAATCACTCAGGCAAGGAAATATCATATTAGTATAAGTGGATTCTCTGAATGGAAAGCCGGCAAATTCTTAGATGTTTTCCACAAACAATGTCCCAATGTTAGAGCGGTATTCCACTACGGTGTAGAAGAATGTCTATCTAAGAATAACAGAACTATTTATGGTACAGTTCCATTTGGCATAGACTCTTCTATAGGAGCTAGGAGACAATTCTATGAAAGGTGGGGTAATCAATTGTTTAAGGAGGCATATGCTTACATCCCACAGCAAACTGTTACGGATAATACCAAGGCAGCTATGCTTAGGACCAAGGATAGAGTTCCTGATATTAGGATCATTGGAGAATCTCATGATTCCTTTTGCTTTGAAGCTCCATTAGGGGAGTGGAAGGACATAGCAAAGATAGCCTACGAGGAGATGGCTAGGCCGATTAGCTTTAAGACCTGCTCACTTTCTAGGAGAGACTTAGTTATCCCTAGTGAAGTAGAGATAGGAGATAATTACAAGGATATGGAACCAGTGGATGTCTTGGCTAAATGATGTAATGGCATGTACAAAAGAAATGGAGGCTCCAAAGACCTTCTATTACTGGTCTGCCTTAGCCGCCGTTTCAGCGATTCTTAAGGACAGGGTTTATATTAATAGGGGAGGTGCATTCAAATTATATCCTAATATATACGTCCTGCTTTATGGGACTAGTGGATTGAGAAAAGGTCATCCCATAAACCTAGCTAAAAAGATGGTAATGGAGGTAGATAATACCCGCGTAATATCGGGGCGTTCCTCAATCCAAGCTATCATAAAAGACCTATCGGAAGCTAAAACTAAGGAAGGTTCAGGCGGTAAGCACAGAATGATTAGTGATTCCGCCGGATTTGTAGTAGCTAGTGAGTTCTCTAATGCTATTATTAAAGACCCCACAGCATTAACTATACTCACTGACTTATATGATAGGATGTATAATGCAGGAGAATGGAGGAACATGCTAAAGAGTGGGATAGAAGATTTAAAAAACCCCACTATCACTATGCTAGGTGGAGTAAATGAGGCTCAGTTTAAAGATACTGTGTCTTTAAGAGATACTATGGGAGGATTTATAGGACGTACCTTTATTATATTAGAGAGAACTAGAGGCGTCTTGAACTCCTTATGGCAGGAATTAGATAATCCTCCAGATGCAAGTAAGCTAGCCGTATATTTAAAAAGGGTAGCCTGTTTAGAAGGGGAGGTTATTTATTCAGATGATGTGGGAAGACATTTTGATTCTTGGTACCATGAGTATTTTAAGGGAGAAGTAGAAGATGAAACAGGTAGTGCCCTTAGAATATTAGAAAATATGCTTAAGGTTGCTATGCTACTCTCATTGTCGGAAGATGAGGAAAGAGTGATTAAGAAGTCTCATGTTGATGAAGCAATAGAACTAGTAGAACCATTGGTCTTTTCTGCTAAGCGTACAGTATTAGGGCAAGGTAAGGCCAGTCTTGCCGGTCAAACTGCTACGTTCTTAACCGAATTACTAGGCCGTCCTAACTATAAGTGTCTCCGTAAAGATATGCTAGCTAAGCATTGGAGAGACTTTGACGCAGAAGATTGTGATAGGATAGCAAATACTATGGTGGAGAACAATGCCATAACCCGCGGCCTAGTAGATAATAAAGTAGTATATGCTCTAACTGAACGGGCAGTTAAAGAACTCCAAGGACTGGTTAAGAAATGATTTGCCCTAACTGTACAAATGATGATTCTAGTATGATGGAAATAGTAGTTAAGGCAGTACCTAAGAATATAACCAGCATTTCACTAATGGAAAGAGATCATGGGAAAACCACAGAATACCTTTGTACAGTCTGCTCAAAGATTTTCACTATACCGAGTACAAATAATCAGGCTTCCTGAGGATAAGCCTGGGCTGTTTGCATATACTAAGGGGGAAATGCTCCTTAATCTAGAGGTAACTAGGGAAAAGCTGCTACAGCTAATGACCGCGATAGTTTCTTGTATAGGAAAAGATGATGCTACCGGACAACAAAATCCGTGTGATACTTAGGAGGAATGGATGCTTGCCTAAAGAAGAACTGCGGGGGGAGACCCCCGCAGAGTATTCTATTAGGCTTAGAAGAGCATATCTTAGAACTCTTTTGAGACAGTCTAGAGTATTAGACCCAGCTTTAGAGACTCTCCTAAGATGCCTTATTGAAAGGTTTGATTAAAGTCTATTTCTTCTTGTTCTTAGGCTTCTCCTATTTCCTCTTCCACTACTACTGCCATACTCTTGTTTAGGAGTAGGCAATGTAGCTCTTTGTCCACCTCTACCCCAAAAAGGAATTGATCTCCCTACTTGTCTAGCAAAGGGCTTCATATATCCCCAAGTGGGTTCTTCCCCTCGCAGCATTTGTGCTCCACCGTAAGCTGCGCCATAGGCTGCATCGATACCGTATTTAAGATCTTCTGCTGTTGGTCCCCAAATCCAACTTTCTACACCCTCTGCACCTCTAGCAGAAGCCATAAGAGCATCAGCAGCTAAACCCGCAACCCAGGAGTCTACCAAATTAGCTGTAACCCAACTAATATTATCTGAAACTTCTCCCTCTCCTAAAATATCAAGATCTAATTCTCTCCTATATCCTAACTCTTTTTCTACTGCCTTTTCAACTTGTTGGGGTATCCTCTGTGGTTTACCTTCTATTAATGCTTCTGTTATACCCCTTGTCGTACCAGTAATAGTAGCTTTGGTACTACCGACAGCCTCACCAAAAAGCTGGCTCAGTAATGCAAGTGCCGCAGTATTCCTTACTGGATGTTCTATAAGAGAATCCTTAATAGTCTTAGTTCCCTGAAAAGCAAACTTCTTAAACTGGAGGGGTATCTGTAATAGAGTACTCTCAGTCCAATAGATGGGGAGATTCTTACCTTCTGACAGTCCCTGAACCATCTCAGAAAATCTCCCAGCAGCCCTATAAATCTCAGCATCTCCTAGTTTTTCATTGGTTGCCCCGTAGCGCATAAGGTCTATATCATCTTTTCCTAAAAGATCTTTAAGTTTAGCTGTTTCACTTTTATTTATATTACCACTTTTAAATTGTTTATATAGATACTTAACTGTTCCTTCTCCTACATTAGAGGCGTACCGCCGTTCTCTATTCTCGGCTAAGTTAATACCAAACCATTTAGCAACGCTCTTAGCAAACTTGCCATGCTTAGTAGCACCCTCAACCATAGCACTCATAATCATGGTTCTTGCGCCAGACAAATCTGCAATCTCATGAGACCTCTTTGCATCAGTAAAATATCTTCCGAGAGCCTTGAAAGAGGATAAACCTTCTGAACGTAGAATAGTTTGGGTATTAGCTGCAAAGTTAGATATGTAATGATAAGATAACTTTGTTACCATTTGATAATTTGTAGCAGCCCCAATAATTCGGACCGACATATCATGTCTATCTAAGGCATCTAGTTGAGTTGAGACAATCCTCTCTGCCATTGATTTATTAATAGACCCTTGGGCATCTATCTCTATCTTTGATCCACTTTTCCCTGTCTTCTCAGATACTGTTCTTATACGTCTACCCGGCTCATATAAAGACTCCATAGCCCGACGCAAAGGACTCCACTTATTTTTCTGTAGCATAGCCACAGGCCCGAAGTGTTTAGTCTGGGCTGTTATGCTAGCTATCTGAACAATATGATCTTGGATAACTCCCATATCTGTTCTATATTTAAAAGCTCCTGCATGTTGAGCATCCATATGTCTTTGATGTTGAGGAGTGACCCACTCTATTCCATGTGGAGATCCTTTTCCTCCGCCCGGCGCAGCCTTATCTACTACAGTATTATAAACTCCTGACTTTGCCTGATTCATTGCCTCTTGCCAAGGCATATCTTTTCCTTGTTCCTTAGCAGCCCTCTGTATCTGAACGGCTAAATCCTTTATGCGGGAAGAACCAATCCTACCTGTAGGTAGAAGCCTAGGCCAGTAGTCTCTACCCCAAGCCTCAAATTTCTCAACACCTAATTCATCTTCCAGCCGGTCTGTAAATTTTCCTGCCTGTTGTTGTTCCTCTCTTCTATCTTTCTGTTCCTTACTTTCTTTTTTAAATTTTTTACGTTCTCCACTATATTTTTTAACTCTAACCCCTGTTGCCATTGCCATCTCGCCCATTTCTGCAAATAGATCTTGGAGGCGTGATACCACAGCCTTAATATGTTCGGGGGCATCTGGAATATCCCAATTTTCAGGTAGCTTTGCCTCAGGACTTTTAAGATCTATACCGCCTCTTAATTTAGTACCCTCAATTAAGGCAGGTATCTGATCTAGTTCTCCCCTTTTTAGTCCTTTTATTATACCGTCAGCTCTGGCTTCCCAAGTATTAGCTAGACGCCGTGACATATGGGTAGAACTATCTAACATATAGGTAAGACGTTCTCCATTAGGATCTTTTACAAATTCTTTAACCTCTCGATTTCCCTTTTTGTAGGTATGTGTTCTACCCATTCTAAGTAGTGTTTCTCTTCCAGATTGAAACATTAGCGGCTTAAAGTACTCCCAATATTGGGTTAAGCCGGCCACTTCGCTTTTAACTGTTTGTGCTGCTTTAATAAGATGGGGATTCTTAGTAATAATTCCAGCTTCTGCTGTCATATCTGACATTTCATCTAGAGAATATTTGTTATAGATACTCTTACCACTTGCTATATCTTTTTGGACACCCTGTGCTTTATTAAGAATTTGCTCCACCATATAGTCTCTTTCAGCATGTTGTAATGCTGTTATTCTAACTTGATCTTTATTACTATGCATCTGCCTTCCTACGTATGAGGATACTACCTCTCCCATTTTATCATCATACGCAAAAAAGGCAGGTTCTTTAGGTACATGATAATATGTTTCTCCAGTTTCCTCCCCAGCTATTACTTTTCGTTCTGCTTTAGTTTTCCTTACAGCTGATGTATGACCCGCCCATTCAGTTTCATAGGCAGCTGCCCTTTTATTTAGGTCTTGGGAAACTTTACCCATCTTACCTAATAGTTGAGCCTTAGATACTCCACGAAATGCTGCTACTGGAGCTATTGCACCACCAAGAATTTCAGCTCCACCAATATAAAGATCAGCTAGTTCACTACTTATTCTTTTTTGATCTCCTGAAGCCTTAGCTTCCTGATATTCTCTCCATTCTTTAGGTGCCCTAAGAGCAGCAGCACCACCGAAAGCAGCCGCCGCCACTCCGCCAATCTTAGCTACTAAAGCTCCTGCACCTATTAGGGGAGCAAGTGCTGTAGCTCCTGCCATAGCACCTACCATACCTACACCTACTGGACTAGCTAGAGGTCTTATCGCTTTATTATAAAGAGCAGAACCTAATCCTGTACCTTCAGATTCAGGAAGCCATGATCCTAATAGTCCCTCTGTAGGAAAACCATATAATGTGCGATCTGAATCCCCAGCAGGGGGAGGTCTTTGTGCAGGATCAAATGGAGATGTTTGTTGGGGAGTTCCCCATTGTTGAGGAGGAGTAGGAGTTCCCCAATCATTAGCCCCAGTAGGAGCACCCCAATCATTAGTCCTAGTTGGAGTTCCCCAATCAAATGCCCTAGGATTTGCAGGTGTAGGCGTAGGTGTCTCTTGTTGGGCTAAGCGATTAGGAGGAGGAGGAATAATACTAGAAGTCCTCCTACTAGGGGCAATTCTACCGGGATCAGGAAGTTGGATACTACGGCCTCTAAAAGTAAAAGTAGCCATTTAGAACCCCATCTCAGTTTGTCGTCTAAAATTCATTATTATTTGATTAAGTCTCTCTCTTCCCGCAGGGGATTGCATTGCTTCTTGAATCTGCTCTGGAGGTATTCCCACCATCTGTAGAATCTGAATATTCTGAGCATCCTCGTCTGGCTTAGCTATAATACCTCCTACTGTGGGCATATTATCAGCAGCAAATCCTGAAGATGGTACAGGGCCAGTAATAGCAGATTCAAAAGGAGTAGCTTCAATCCTACCTGTAGGTAGAAGCATAGCAGCATCTAGGGGAGCTGCTGCATCAAGGCGTTGCCGATCTAGACTCCAATCCCCACGAGAAGGTCTACCACCTAATACATTACTACCACCAAATGCCGCAGAGGGATCAGTTTCTCCTATATCAAGTCTAGGCCCGCCACCAGCACCTATATCTATGCCTCTAGGAGTCTGCCCCAAATAAGGCTGCATAGCATCTCCTACTTGCCAGTTTTGTCCTATAGGTAAGTCGGGTGTTTCTGGTACTGGAGGACTTCCTCTCCTATCTCCAAAGAACTCTTTAATCTGCTGTTCTCTATTTTGGACAGGCTCGAATACTTCTTCAGGTATAAGAGGTGTTACACCACCAAAAGCAGCAGCAGGATCAGTTTCTCCACCTATCTGAATACTAGGTCTGCCCCCGGGTATAAGTGGTTGTACTTGCGTGTCTGGACCTTGTCTAGTTAGTAGATCTATTAAGCCTGTATTCGGTCTATTAGAACTAATAGGCCCGGGCTGCTCTGGTATTTGTGGTACACCACTCCCCTGCATAAATTGATTAAATTGATCTACAGAAGCTACACCAGAAGGACCAGGAGTACCCATTAATTCTGGCGGTACAGCAGGACTAGTTGTTTGTCCCCTAGCAAATAAGGCTTTTAGCTTTTCTGGATCACCCTGAAACCTATCTAGGTTACTGGAAGAACCGAAGGGCTGCTCTGGCGGTAATTGCCCTGCTCCTTCTAGATCTATTTTAAAAGGTAGGGGAGTTAAGGGATTGATAGTATCGACTACTTTATCGTAGAAACCTGTTCTTTCTAGTGGAGTTTCTGGCCCACCTATTGTATATCTTCCAACCGCCCTAGGAATTTCAGCAGCCATAGTAGCAGCAACGCCAGGAGTAGCATCTACTCCACTCATGATATCCCCAGCAAGATTACCAGCAGCAGAAAAAGCAGCATAAAGCCCTGCTAGACCTTTTGCTATTGGTTTCCCCGCACCTACCGCTTGATAACCTCCAGCAAAAGACTGGTTCAGCCATTTATCTGCTATCTCAAAAGTCTTTTGAATATCTTCAACAGAATATCCACTGGGTATATCTGTAGCTCCTGCTTTTTTAAGCTCTTCTCTTACTTCTGTTAGTCCCTTCTGTTCTGTACTAGTTATGTTCTCAGCAGCTTCTTTAGCCTCTTGCCCAGCTAAACCAGCTTGAGGTCTAATAAGAGGAGAACCTTCTGGTAGCCCTGAGTATTGTGAACTAGGCGTAGGTGTAGGAGGAGGAACATTAGTACCTCCCCTCAACGAATCCCTCATTATTTGTGACCGAGTTCTAGATTTAGGACTAGGCGCAGCAGCAGGAGAAGGTACAGTAGGTGCAGTAGCTGTACCACTGACTGCAGTAGATACTGCATCATTTACTGCAATTAGCTCCGCTATGTCGGCCTGAGTATAACCCGCATCTAGAAATGCTTTTTCTGCTGCGGGACTATAAGCAGAATTATTCGTGTCCAGCATATTAACAAGTTCCTGTTGAGTATAAGTATCGCCAGACTCAGGAACCGTAGCAGCAGTAGTAGGAGGAGTAGTACGTCTTAATGTTGGATCTGCGCCTCCGCCCCCAAAACTCCCCATATAATTTTCAGGAGTTAGTGGAGTCCTTCTTATAATATTTCCTCTCCCATCTGTATTACTAATAAAAGCTCCCTCAAGCAAAGCCTGATTAGGTCTTCCTACTAGAGCTATAAGTTCATGATATGCTCTACCTGCGGGACTATCATAATTACCTCCCTCGGATTCAGGTCCCCACAAATCCTTCAAATCGGGAGTTTTTAAATTATAAAATAGTTGCCCCTCATCGTCTGTTTCGGTTATCCACTCTTTAACATCAAACTGTTGTCCTGTTATGGGATCTTGAATCATTCCACGATCATCTATTTTTGGGTGGGAACCTGGATTAGTCCATATTTGTTGCAATCGTTCTTGTTCCATTGTAGCCTGAGCACTAGCTTCTCTATCTGCCTCTCCAGCCAATAGTCCTGCTCTGCCGCCTAAAGACCTAAGATTTCTGAGGTCTGCTCCTCTTTGTTGCATTCTACCTATTGTTAGTCTAACCTCACCCAGATACTGGGCAATATTTTCTCTAGTTAGATTGGTTTGCATGGCTTTTGCCATTTCTGTTCGTTCATATTCTTGCAGTGAATTTATCCCGTCTACGGTAGCTGATATTGTTTGTCCTGTTCTTTTATTGTAGAAAGTTGCTATCCCATCCGCAGAGGTAGACAGGTGATCCATTGTCCCTTCTGCGTTTGCATAATTCAATAC
>Ga0310342_100001258_pt1 | contig 15593 bp, 17 predicted proteins | sample S15DNA20500_MG_FD_206155 | JGI IMG/M metagenome (GOLD analysis project Ga0310342, IMG submission 206155) | Marine microbial communities from station ALOHA, North Pacific Subtropical Gyre - S1503-DNA-20-500_MG | ecosystem: Environmental > Aquatic > Marine > Oceanic | place: Pacific Ocean: North... | reverse complement strand
CAGGAGGTGTTTTAGCTATAATTTTAGGATTTGTTATTATTGGTGGCATCAAAAGGATTGCTGCTATAACTGAAAAACTCGTGCCTTTTATGGCTTTTATATATGTTTTAGGAGCTATATCGGTCATTCTCTTTAATATTCAAAATATTATTCCATCTTTTATATCAATTTTTTCTGATATTTTTTCTGGAACTGCTGCAACGGGAGGATTTTTAGGTGCTTCTTTTGCTCTTGCAATTGATAGGGGAGTCAATAGAGGATTATATTCAAATGAAGCTGGTCAAGGATCTGCGCCGATAGCTCATGCATCAGCTAGAGCTCATGAACCTGTTTCAGAAGGATTGGTTGCTATTCTTGAACCTTTTATAGATACAATAGTAATATGTACTTTAACAGGGTTAGTACTACTTTCATCAGGGGTTTGGAACCAAAAACATTACAATGAATTTGAAAAAGCTGATATGATTGTTTTAGATAAGGTATACTCTGAAAATAATGAAGTTGATAAAAATGAACTTTTTAAACTTTTAAATAAGCTAGAAAACGATATTAACAAATTTAGTGGAAATTTAATTGTTGAGAATGGAATACTCCAAAATCAATTATCTATAATTCATGCAAGATCAGTTGCTGAAGATGTTATTTTTAAGAACGGTGATTCACAAATCTTTACTGGAGAATTATCCGTAGAAAATGGCAAAATAAACGAAAATGTTATAGTTGAAGGCAAATCATTAATTCATAGCGCTTCTCTTACAACCATAGCATTTGACAGAGGATTTTTGGGTAATTATGGAAAATATATTGTTAGCATAGGATTGCTTTTATTTGCATTTAGCACTGCTATAGCTTGGTCTTATTATGGTGATAGAGCAATGATTTATCTATTTGGTAGTTCATCGGTAGTTTACTATAGGATAGTCTATGTTATTGCATTTTTCATTGCTTCTTTTGCAGATACAACTGTTATTTGGAATATATCATTGATTACGATTGTTCTAATGACGGTCCCAAATCTTATAGGAATATTTTGGTTAAGAAAAGAAGTGAAAACAACTATTACAAAATACTGGAATGAATTTAAAAAAGAATGGCCCAAAGAAAATACTCCTGAATAATCTTATAGTGATTCATTTATTGTTTCGTTGAGTTTTTTTAATTTATCTAAAAGTTTATTGCTTTCAGTTGATGAAGTATTTTTACTTGATAATTTCATATAGGAGTCAAAAGCTACCATTGCAAGAAGATCTTGTGAATCATCAATTTTCATTTTATCTTGATACAATTTGATTTCTTCATTGATTTTTTTTCCTATTTCTCTTATTACTTTTTCTTCTTCCAATTTAACAGTCATTGGATATTCTCTATTTCCAATTTTTAGTTTAATTGATAGTTTTTCCATAATAATTATTTAAGATTGATTAAAAAGAGCAATACAATTATCAATTTCATTGATATTCTTCTCTATTTCTTTTTTTAGTTTTATTTTTTCATCTTTATCATCTTCACCTCTTAAAATTTTATTCCTTTTTAAGCTATCAAATTCGTGATTTTTTATGCTGAGTTGAATAATTAGATCCTCCTTTTCATCATCTAGTTTTTTGACTTTATTTTTTAGTTGATTATATTCTTCTAATAATTTTAACAACTTTTGTTCCAAGTTATTAAATTCAAAATTGATTTCATTTTCTAGCATTTTATTTTCTGATTTCTGCTCTTAATTCTCCTATAAAAGTATTCATTAATTTTCCCATAATATGATTTATTTTTTTATCATTTAATGTTTCTTTGTCATCTTGTAAAATAAATCTTATAGCATAAGCCTTTTTATTTTTATCAATATTTGTTCCTTGATAAATATCATAAAGACTGATCTTTTTTATAACATTGTAATTATTTTTCTCTACTAGTCTTTTGATTTCTTTAAATTTTACTGATTTATCTATTATCAGTGAAAGATCTCGTTTTACTTCTGGATATTTTGATACAGGACTATAATATAAATTTTTTCTAGAAAGATTTAATATTTTATTCCAACTTATTTCTGCGAAAAAAACTTTTTCTTTTATATCATAAAGACTTTTTATTTCTTTGTTAATTTCTCCAATCTTAGCAATTTGAATATTATTTTTTTCAATTATTATACCATAGTCAAAAAAATTATCAGAAAATTTATTTTCTTTATAGTCATTAATTTCTGATTTTATTAATACTTTATGAACTACGTTTTTTAAATTATAAATGTTAACATCTTTACTCTCTAAACTAAAATGATTTTCAGAATTTTTTCCAACTAAGTAAATTCCTAATTTTTTATCCTCAATGTAAATATTCTTTTCCTTTTTGTAATCTTTATCTAACTCAAAAAATTTTAGATTTTTTTGTTTATGATTTAAATTATACTTTATAGTTTCAAGTCCGGTGAATAAAAGATTAGTTTTCAATACACCATGCTCCTCACTCAATTTATTTATCATCTCTATGCTCTCAGATTTATTCCATAAATTTTTTTTGTTTACATAATCTGTTGTGGTAAGAGAATTTGTATTGATTTCATAGTATCCACTCGATATTAAGAGGTTCATAATTTTTTTAGAAAAATCATCTTCTTTTGATGTCTGACTAGGTTGTGACAGAAAATCTGTTCCTAGATGTCTTGATAATTTTATTTTATTATATCCATAAATTCTTAGTATTTCTTCTATTAGATCTGCTTCTCTATTTACATCAACTCTATAAGATGGAATAGAAACTTCAATTAAATTATTATTTATAGTATTGCAAATTATATCAAGAGAATTAAGAATGTTAATTATTTCTCTTTTTGGGATTTCACTTCCAATTAATTTGTTAATTCTATGAATGTTTACTTTTATTTTTGTTTTTTCAATTTTTTTTGGATATATATCTATTATTTCAGAAGCAATTGTCCCACCAGTTAATTTCTTTATCATAATAGATGCAATTTTTAAAGAATAGATTGTCATATTTGGATCAGTACCTCTTTCAAATCTAAAAGAAGCATCTGTTTTTAATTGATGGTTCTGAGATGATTTTCTTATCTTTTCAGGTGAAAAATAAGCACTTTCTAAAAATATGTTCCTTGTTTTATTTGTAACCCCACTTGAATATCCGCCAAATACACCTGCAATACAAAGAGGCGTATTATTATCACAGATCATTAAATCATCACTATGAAGAGATCTTTTTACACCATCTAATGTTGTGAATTTTGTTCCTTTTTTTAAAAATTTTACCTCAATCCTCTTACTTTTTATAGAATTATAATCAAATGCATGTAAAGGTTGTCCAAATGAATGAAGAACATAATTTGTGATATCAACAACGTTATTTATAGGAGTAAGTCCTATACTTCTTAAATTATGTTGAAGCCATTTTGGAGAATCATCTACTTTTACTTTTGAAATTAAAATACCTGAGTATCTTGGACATGCATTATTATTTTGAACTTTTACTTCGATTTTTAAATTTTTTTTATCGATACTGAATGATGAGATTTTTGGTAGATTGATTTTAGATTTTATTATTGCTTTTAAATCCCTTGCAACACCTAAATGTGAAGCTGCATCTATTCTATTAGGAGTAAGTGATATATCAAAAATTACATCTTCTAGTGGATTTAAATATTTATATGCTCTTGAACCATTAATTATTTTATTGTTTTTCAATATTATTACTTCAGTATCGTCATTACTGATTCCTATTTCTTTTTCTGAACAAATCATGCCTTCAGAATTCACACCTCCAATTTTTGCTTTTTTTATTTTAATTTTTTTACCTTCAACTGGATAAATAGTTATTCCTTCCTTAGCAACAATCACTTTTTGATTTTTTTTAATGTTAGGTGCTCCGCATACTATATTTAAATTTTTTTCCCCAATATTTACCTTTGCTATCTGTAAATTTTCAGAGTTTGGATGTTTTAATAGTGATTTTATTTCTCCGATAACTAAATTATCTATCTTTGATTTTTGTATTTGATAATCCTCAATTGTATCTACTTCTAGTCCAGTTTCGGTGAGTATATCAGAAATTTCTTTTGGAGATTTTTTTAAATCAATAAATCTTTTAAGCCAGTTTAAAGAAATTTTCATTCATTAACTATTTTAGATCTTTTATCAAAACTAACTAAAAACAAGATTTATATTAATTAAAATATTTTTTTTCTCCTGCTAATATTTTTAATGGTAACTTATTTTCTTCTGGTGGAATAGGACAATTGTATTTTATGTCATATTCACAGTAAGGATTATATGCTTTATTAAAGTCAATTTCAACTCTTTTGGCATTTTTAAAATTTAAATCAATATATCTACCTCCCGAATATGTTTCATTGCCATTAGTTTCATCATTGAATAAGAGAAAAATTTCATTTTTATTTTTTGGTTTTTTATAGAGAATCAGATTTATTCTTTTACCTTTTAGCATCATTGATGCTCTTGCAAATTTTAAATAAATGATTTTATCATCACTAGAACCTTTTAATGGAATGCTGTCTTTTTTTTCAAGATATTCAATTTTTGCAATTGTTTTGAATGAAATTTCTGGATCGAAATATTTCAACCCTTCAAATTTTTTTCCATAAAAAGGAGAATCTTTAGAATTTTTTAAATAATTAAATTTTTCATTACGTTCTTTCCTGATATTTTCTTTGTAGTTGTCTTCTTGATTAATGTTGGAATATTGAAAATAAGTAATACTTATAAAAGAGAAAATAACAAAATATATTAAATAATTTTTCACAATCGGAAAAGTAAGCTTAATAAAGGATATATTATAACGAATTAACGTGTTTACTAAGATTAGATTTTAAATTAGCTACTTTATTTTTATGAAGGATATTGTTTTTAGCTAATTTATCTAACATAGATGTGACCTTGATCAAAAGTTTTTTAGCAGAAGATTTTTTTGTTTCTGATTTTAGTTTTTTTACTAATGTTTTTGACGTTTTATGTTGAAATTTATTTTTTAGTTTTTTACTGTTATTAGATCTAATTCTTTTTATTGCTGATTTGTGATTTGCCATGTATTATCGTTTAATAATTGACAAAAGTAATCCATATGATAAAAATTACAAATTAAATTAAGAGGAAAATATTAATAATAATTTTTTGATTTTTTAAAAATAAAATTATTTTTGCGAAAATATAAACTATTAATTAAAATGTATTGGACACTAGAATTAGCTTCTTATTTAGAGGATGCCCCTTGGCCAGGAACAAAAGATGAGTTGATTGAGTTTTCAATTAGAACGGGTGTCCCTTCTGAATTGATAGAAAATTTACAAGAACTAGAAGACGATGGAGCTCCATACGAAAATATTGAAGAAATATGGCCTGATTATCCTTCTAAGGATGATTTCTTTTTTAATGAAGATGAATATTAATCATTAATAAAATAATACTTTGCAGCCTCAATATCATTTTTTGAAGTTATTTTTAAATTCCAATCTTCTCCTTCAACTAAATTTATTGTGTTTTTTTGACTTTCATATACGCTTGCGTCATCAGTATATGTAAGTTTTTCTTTTTTATTGTATGCTTCTTTTATTTCCTTAATATTAAATACTTGTGGAGTCTGTATTAGAACATAATTGTTTCTTTTTATAGACAGATTATTATTGTTTGAAATTTTTCTTATTGAATCTTTTAGCTTGCAATAAGGTACTGCGTTACCTTTTTTTATAGCTTGATTAAATAATTTTTCTATAAGTTTTGGTGTAACAAATGGTCTAACCCCATCATGAATAGCTACTATACCTTCTTCTTTTATGATTTGCAGAGCATTATTAACCGATTTGAATCTAGTTTTTCCTCCTTTTACTATTATAATCTCGTTTTTGAAAAGATAATTTTTTGTAATTTTTTTCCAATAGCTAACTTTATCTTTAGCTAAGACAAGTATAATAATAATATTTTTTATAGAAAGAAATTTTTCTATAGTATGAATTAAAATCGGTTTTTTATTTATAATATAAAATTGTTTTGGCAATTTTATTCCAGCTCTCTCACCTCTTCCGGCTGCCAGAATTATTGCGTATTTTTTCATATAAAAAGAATATTTTATAGAATTAACATAGCATCTCCATAGCTATGAAATCTATATTTGTTTTTTACTGCAAATTTATAGGCTTTCATAGTTAAGTCAAAACCACCATAAGCAGCAGCCATCATTAATAACGTAGATTTGGGGCTATGGAAATTAGTAATTATTCCTTTACAAATTTTAAAATTATAGGGAGGAAAAATAAATTTGTCTGTCCATCCTGAATTTGGTTTCAATCTGCCATCAGTAGTTACAGACGTTTCTAAAGTTTTCATAGTGGAAGTTCCTACTGCTATTATTTTTTTATTATTTTCTAGTGCATTATTCACAACATCACAAGTATTTTCCATGACTGAAAAGCTTTCGGAATCCATTTTGTGTTTTGTTAAATCCTCCACATCTACATCTTTGAATGTTCCAAGGCTAATATGAGTTGTAATTGGAACTATTTTTATACCTAATAGTTCTAATTTTTTTAATATGATTTCTGTGAAATGCAATCCAGCTGCTGGTGCAGAAACTGCTCCTATGTTTTTTGCGTAAATTGTTTGAAATCTATTTTTATCATCTTTTTCCACTTTTCTTTTAATATTTTTTGGTAGAGGCGTTTCTCCATATTCATGAATAATTTCATGAAAATCTTTTTCGTTATCTTCGGGTATAAAACGTATAGTTCTACCTCTAGAAGTAGTATTATCAATAACTTCAGCTACAAGTTCTCCATTTCCAAAATATAATTTATTTCCTACTCTTATTTTTCTTGCTGGATCAACTAATACGTCCCAGAGATTTAATTCTTTATTCAACTCTCTTAATAGGAATACTTCTATTTTTGCACCCGTTTTTTCTTTTTGTCCATATAGTCTTGCAGGAAATACTTTTGTGTCATTTATCACTAACACATCATCTTCTTCAAAATAAGTAATGATATCTCCGAAGATTTTACTAGTTATTTTACCTGTTTTTTTGTTTATAACCATCAGCCGTGAATCATCCCTATTTCTGGTTGGCCTGATAGCAGTTCTATTTGATGGCAACCTGAAATTAAATTGTGATAGTTTCATATTTTCTTTAACAAAAAAAACTTTACTTTTGGAGTCTGCAAAACTAAATAATTGTTTTAATATACTATTTATAAATTTTTAAAAATTATAATTTGAAATTAATACTAAGATTAGTAAAAGAAAGTATCATATTTGCGTTCAATGCTTTAATAGCAAATCCTATAAGAACATTTTTATCTTTATTAGGTGTTACTATTGGTATTTTTACTATAATAGCTGTGCTTTCTGTCGTTGATTCTCTTGAGAAAAGTGTAAAAAGTAGTTTTGATTTTCTTGGAACTAATAATCTTAGAGTTGAAAAGTGGCCATGGGATTTTGATAATCCTGGGTATCAATGGTGGAAGTTTTGGAAAAGACCACATCCAACTTACAAAGAATATCTTTTTTTAAAAAATAATTTACAAAATGCTGAAGCTGTTGAAATTATTGCTAGAAGAGAAAACCTTACTGTCAAATACAAGAATAATAGTAGTAATGCTAGTGGTTTAGGTGGCATGGTTTATGATTCTAAAGATATCCAAGAATATAATTTTGATCAAGGAAGATTTTTTACAGAAGAAGAAACTTTAGCAGGAAAAAATTATGTGATTATTGGTTATAAGATATTCCAAGAATTATTTGATGATTTTTTTGATCCTATTGGAAAAGAAATTAAAATTAAAGGTGCTAAGTTTTTGGTGGTCGGTATTCTAAGTGAACAAGGGGAAAGTTTTGTTGGTGGAGATTCTTTTGATAGACAAATGTTTATACCTTTTAATAGTTTTAAAAAAATTTATAAAACGGGGAAAAAGGGTTCAGAAGCAGTCATAATTGTTAAGGGAAATGGGGAAAAAGATCCAGGTCTTGTTAATTTGGAATACGAACTTAGAGGTCTTTTACGAGCTCAAAGAGGTATCAAGCCCATTGAAGAAGAAACATTTGCTATTAATAGGCCTGAATATTTGTCTAATGTCATAGGGTCTGTGTTTGATATTTTGACTATAGCAGGGTGGATAATAGGGAGTTTTTCTATTTTCGTTGGAGGATTTGGTATTGCTAATATTATGTTTGTTTCTGTTAAGGAAAGAGTCCCTATTATCGGTCTTCAAAAGTCTTTAGGTGCAAAAAATTATTTTATTTTACTTCAATTTCTTTTTGAGTCATCTTTTTTAAGTCTCATTGGTGGAGTGATTGGATTATTTTTTGTTTATCTAATTACATTATTAGATTTAGGATCTTTTGAATTGAATATATCAGTTACCAATATATTATTGGGCATTAGTATTTCCTCTATTATTGGTCTTCTTGCGGGAATGCTTCCAGCAATATTTGCATCACGTCTTGATCCTGTAGAAGCTTTAAGATCTAATTAATATTTAAATTATTTAATTCTTTCTTTTATTTTATCTTCTAACTCTTTCATTAATTCAGGATTGTCGTCGATAATTTGTTTTGCAGAATCTCTTCCTTGTGCTAATTTATTTCCTTTGTAGGAAAACCAAGATCCTGCTTTTTGAATGATATCCATTTCTACACCTAGATCTATTATTTCTCCAGATTTTGATATTCCTTTTCCATACATGATGTCAAACTCAACAACTTTGAATGGAGGAGCAACCTTGTTTTTCACTACCTTAACTTTTGTCCTATTACCTATTACATTATCAGGATTATCTTTTATTTGACCTATTCTTCTAATGTCCAATCTTACTGATGAATAAAACTTTAGTGCATTACCTCCAGTTGTAGTTTCAGGATTGCCAAACATAACTCCAATTTTTTGCCTTAGTTGATTTATAAAAACACATGAGCATCCCGATTTATGTATAACACCAGTTAATTTTCTCATCGCCTGAGACATCAATCTTGCTTGTAGACCCATTTTGCTGTCACCCATTTCTCCTTCGAGTTCTCCTTTTGGTACTAGAGCTGCTACTGAATCTATGACTATAATATCAATAGCTCCAGATCGGATTAAATGTTCTGTAATTTCAAGTGCTTGCTCTCCATTATCAGGTTGAGATATGAGTAAGTTTTCTGTTTCTATTCCTAATTTTTCTGCATAAGATTTATCAAAGGCGTGTTCTGCATCGATAAATGCTGCTATTCCGCCTTTTTTTTGTGCTTCAGCTATACAATGCATCGATAATGTAGTTTTTCCTGATGATTCTGGTCCATAAATTTCTATTACTCTTCCTCTTGGAATTCCTCCTATTCCAAGTGCAATATCTAAACCTATTGATCCTGTAGAGATGCTTGGAATGTCAATTATACTTTCATCACTTAGTTTCATGACTGTTCCTTTTCCGTAAGTTTTTTCCAATTTTTCGATTGTTAGATTTAATGCTTTTGTTTTTTCCTTATTCTCTTTCATTGTGTTTGATTTAACGTTTTTCATCATTTTGCTAAAATAAATAGTATTATTCAATTATACTAATAAATTTAGTAAATTTATTTATAACATAAAGAAGTTCTAAAACGTATAGATCACTAATTTGAATTTAATAATTTTGACAGAAATTTAACTCTATTAAATACTAAATTTTGTATTTTTTTATTAACAATATATTAATTTTTATAACTATTTTTTTGTTTAATTCTTCTCTTAACCTCCAAAGAGGTGAATTGATTGAAACCAAAGTAACTTTTAGCATTTTCAATGCGGGAAAAGCTTCTATGATTGTAGATAATAAGGTTTACCTAATCAATAATAAACCATGCTATAAAGTAGATGTATTTGGAAGAACGACTGGTATTTTTGATTTTTTTACTAGAGTAAGAGATAACTGGGGAGTGTATATTGACACAATAAACTTTAATCCACAAAAATTCTATAAGTATTTGCAAGAAGGTAGATATAGGAAAAATGAGATATTACGGTTTGATGATAATTTAAAAGATTCTGCTGAAGTTATATTACTTGATAAAATTACTAGGAAGGAAATAGAAAAAAAATATTATCATTTGGAAGATGATTTTGGAGATATTATGAGGGGGTATTTCTTAAATTATTGGATTGCTAGTGTCTTTTATTTAAGAAGTTTGGATTATAATACTATTCCTGTTGATTCTCTAATAGAGATTCCTTCACTAAAGGATAAAGGAAAGTATAATTATAAAATGCGTTTTTTAGGTAGAAAGCTATTAAATAATAAAAGTAAAAAAGGAAAAGCATTGGCTTTTGTTCCTGAAATTCCCGAGAATAAGTTATTTGTTGGGAATAATCCTGTTACATTTTGGTTATCTGATGATGAAAGTAAAATACCATTAAGATTAAGTGCTTCAATGTCTTTTGGTAATTTTGATATAGAGACAGTCAATTTTAATTCAATTATTGATGAACGATCCAAAGAAATGATTTATAATAAATACAAATGATTGTGATTATATCATATTAACACATAATTAACATCTATTTAATCCATGATTTTATAAAATTGATGTTTAAATTAACTAAATTAAACCATCTTACTTTTTACGTATGTCAAGTAAATCTGATTTAAAAATTTTAGCAATTGATGATGAAAAAGATATACTTCTTCTTTTAAAATATAATCTAGAAAAAGAAGGCTATTATGTTAAAACTAGTCGATCTGGAGAAGAAGGTATTAAAGTTGCTAAAAAATTTATTCCAGATCTAGTTCTTCTAGATATTATGATGCCCAAGCTTGATGGAATTGAAACTTGTCTCAAATTACGTTTAATAGAATCACTATCCGGCACATATATAATTTTTTTAACTGCAAGGGAAGAAGAGTATTCAGAAGTAGCAGCATTTGAAGCTGGTGCTGATGATTATATTACTAAACCAATAAAGCCTCGTGCATTAATTAGTAGAATAAATTCTTTTTTTAAAAGAAGGTTTTCTAATGGTGATTCAAAATTAATCCAAGAAATTGGATCTTTGAAGATAGATAAAAATAGTTATACTGCATACTTGAATGGTCAACAAATTTATTTACCTAAGAAGGAATTTGAACTTTTGTATTTTCTTATTATAAATCCTACTAAAGTCTATTCTAGAGAAGCTTTACTAAGAAACGTATGGGGAACAGATGTTCGTGTTATAGCTAGAACAGTTGATGTACATATCAGAAAACTTAGAGAAAAAATAGGAGATAACTATATTAAAACAATTAAAGGTGTTGGTTATAAACTTGAATCTCAGAACTAATATTTTATTCCTAACCTTAATTTATAGAATTTCCTAGTGATATTTTTAATGTCAGATTTCTGTTATTTTCAAAAATTTATTTTTAGAATAAAATCATTCATTTATATAATTAGTAAATTGTGTCTAGAAATATAATTTATGGGAAATTCAAAAGCTATATCATTACTTTTCGGTTTAATTGTAGGCATTATATCTACATTATCAGCTTATTTCTTATCTGAAATGGATTCTACAAAGCTTATTTCAATAGCTATAATCTCTTTTGCCTCATCTACATTATTATTTGCGTTGATAACAGAATATTTATTTGATAGAAAAATTGCTTTGATTTATAAGTCTTTTGAAAAAATAAAACAAAAAGAATTTGAAACATTAAATTACGATGACTCACTTTTAAATTCAATTAATCCTTTAAAAGGTATCAATAATCAAATTTATTCATACGCTAAAATTAAACAATTAGAAATTGATGAATTAAAAAGATTAGAAGCCTTTAGAAGAGATTTCCTTCAAGATGTATCGCACGAGCTTAAAACTCCAATCTTTGCTGCTCAAGGATTTCTGCATACTCTTATTGATGGTGCAATTGAAGATAAAACTGTAAGTAAAAAATTTTTAAAAAAAGCCGCCAAAAGTCTTGATTATTTAGCTCTTCTTGTACAAGATTTACTTACAATATCCCAGATGGAGACAGGCCAGATACAAATGAAAAAAGAAGCTTTTTGTATAAAAAATTTAATCAGGGAGACATTTGATCAAATTGAAGGAGAAGCTTCAAAAAAATCCATATCTCTTCATTTTAAAGATCCGATACCCAATAAAAAATTAATTGTTATAGCTGATTACTATAGGATTTATCAAGTGTTAAAAAATTTAATATCTAATGCCATTAAATATTCATCTACACATACTTCAATCTATGTAAATGCTAAGAAGAGAAAAAAAGTAGTTACTGTAAGTGTAAAAGATAAAGGAAAAGGTATTCCTAAAAATGATAGAAAAAGAATTTTTGAAAGATTTTATAGAATTGACAAGAGTAGATCTAAAAGTAAAGGTGGTACTGGGCTTGGTTTAGCTATTGCTAAACATATTATTGAAGGTCATAATACCAAAATGAAACTTAAAAGTGAGGTAAATTTCGGTTCAACTTTTTATTTTAATTTGAAATTAGCTCCTGTACTGGATAAAAATAAAAAAATAAAAAAGAAATCCTTTTCTTTAACGAACTAATAATTAGTTTGTAATATTTCAATTATTGTGTTGTTTTTAATTATTAATAAATCTATTTTTGCTCACATTTTAAAAAGAAAGAATTGGATTCAAATAGTTATAAAACAAAAGCAGTTGACTTAAAGACAATACAAAAATCTTGGTTTATCGTTAATGCTGAAAATAAGATTTTAGGAAGATTATCTTCTGAGATTGCAAAAATTTTAAGAGGTAAGAATCATGCTTATTTCACGCCTAATTTTGATTGTGGAGATTATGTGATAGTCATTAATTCAGATAAAATCAAATTAACTGGTAAAAAGTGGAAAAACAAAAAATATATCCGTCATACAGGGTATCCTGGTGGACAGAGAGTTACCACCCCACTCCAAATAAAAGAAAATAAGTCTTCAAAATTTATAATAGAAAATGCCGTCAGGGGAATGTTGCCCAAGAATAGGTTAGGAAGGGCATTATTTAATAACCTTTTTGTCTATGAGGGAGAAAAACATCCTCACTATGGTCAAAAACCTAAAGAAATAGAAATATAAACATGGTAGACTATATCAATGCAATAGGACGAAGAAAAACCTCAGTAGCTCGTGTTTATATGAAAGCCGGTAAGGGAAACATAAATATCAATAACAAAAAATTTGAAAATTATTTTGCTTCCAAACTTCTGCAGTTAATTGTTAAACAACCTCATGAAATTTTAAAATTTTCTTCCAATTTTGATTTTAAGATTAATGTTAATGGTGGTGGGTTAAAAGGTCAAGCAGAGGCTATCCGATTGGCAATTGCTCGGGCTTTCGTAAAAAATGATCCAGAATGTAGACCATTGCTGAAAAAACAAGGTTTGTTAACTAGAGATCCTAGGATGGTGGAAAGAAAAAAATACGGTAGAAGAAAAGCTAGAAGAGCATTCCAATGGGTTAAAAGATAATTTATATGAAATAATATATGGAAAAATTAAATCATAAAGATCTATTAAAAGCAGGTGTTCATTTTGGTCATCTAACAAGAAAATGGAATCCTAAAATGGCAGAATATATTTTTATGGAACAAAATGGTATTCATATCATTGACTTAAATAGGACTTTGGATTGTGCTTTTACTGCTGTTTCTTCTCTTAAAAATATTGTAAAATCGGGAAGAAAAGTAATGTTTGTTGCAACAAAAAAGCAAGCCAAAGATTACGTATCTAAAACAGCAAAAAAACTGGGAATGCCATATGTCACAGAGAGATGGCTAGGAGGGATGTTAACAAACTTTTCTACTATAAGAAAATCACTTAAAAAATTATTTTCTATAGAAGCTCAAATGAATAACAATACTTTTGAAACTGACTTTGCTAAAAAAGAGAAATTAATGATAGCTAGGGACAAAGAAAAACTAGATAAAGTATTGGGGGGAATTTCTTCTTTGAATAGAATACCTGCAGCTTTATTTGTAGTGGATATCAAGTATGAAGAAATAGCAGTAAGAGAAGCAAAAAAATTAAATCTACCTATTTATGCGATGGTAGATACAAATTCAGATCCAAATCTTATAGATTTTCCTATACCTTCTAATGATGATTCTTTTAACTCTATTTCTTTTATAATAGATTATGTAGCTAAAGGAATTCAGTTAGGACTTAATGAAAGAGAGAAACTAAAAGAAGAAATGAGAATTAGGGAAGAGAAAGAAGCTGCCTTAAAAGAAAAAAAAGCAACTGAAGAAGCTATTAAAGAGAAAAGAGAGTCTAAAGCAAAAAAATCTTAAAAAGTATTTTTTAAGATAAGAATTATGTCAGGTATTACTGCTAAACAGGTAAATGAATTGAGACAAAAAACAGGTTCTGGAATAATGGATTGTAAGAAAGCTCTTGTGGAGTCCAAAGGTGATTTTGAAAAAGCTATAGACATTCTAAGAAAAAAAGGTCAAAAAGTTTCCGCATCTAGATCAGATAGAAAAACATCGGAAGGAGTTGTCCTTTATAAGATAAATCAAGATGAATCACAAGGGGTTATGCTTTCATTTACTTGTGAAACAGATTTTGTAGCAAAAAATGATGATTTTCTAAATCTTGCTCAAACAATAACTGAAGCAATAAATTCAAATAATACTTCTACTATCGATGATGTTCTAGCACTTAGTTTAGATAAATTAACTGTGGAGAAGAGTATTGTTGGACTTATTGGGAAAATAGGTGAAAAAATTGAAATATCTGATTTTCAAGTGCTTTCTGGAGAGAAAATTATTCCCTACATTCATGCTGGTAGTAAGCTTGGTGTCCTTGTTTCTCTTAATAATACTGCAAATACAGATTATGTTACTGCCGGAAAAGATATTGCAATGCAGATTGCAGCTATGAATCCAATTGCTTTGGATAGAGACCAGGTTGATCAATCAGTCATAGAGAAAGAAATTGAAATTGGTAAAGAACAAGCAAGAAAAGAAGGTAAACCTGAGCAAATAATAGAAAAAATTGCTCAAGGTAAGCTTCAAAAATTTTTTAAAGAAAATACTTTGTTAAGTCAACCATTTGTTAAGGATAATTCATTAACAATCAAAAGTTATCTTGCAACTTTCTCTCCGGAACTATCTATTGTAAGCTTTATTAGAATCTCAATAGGGTAGTAATCTTAAACAATCTATAAATTTTTTTATTAAAGAATTTTTAAATTTCTTTTCTTAATATTGGAAGTTTTTGATACGTTTTTTTATAATAGGGAAAAGTGTTAAATTTTATTGGTTCATTAATTCTTCAATTTCTTCAGGTGAGATGGGGATATTCTTCATGAGATTTATGTTTTTATTTTTTCCCACAAGAATATTATCTTCTAGCCTTACACCAAGATTTTCTTCTTTGATATAAATTCCAGGTTCTACCGTAAAGACATTGCCGACCTTAATGTCACAATCAAAATTTCCTACATCATGTACGTCAAGACCAAGGTGATGAGAAGTTCCATGCATAAAATATTTTAAAGACAATGGATTATTTTTGTCTTGTTTTCTTACATCTGCTTTATCTAATAAACCTATACTAATAAGCTCGCTTTCCATTATTTTTTGTATTTCTTTATGATATTGATTAATAGTTATACCTGGTCTTA
>Ga0310342_100001257_pt1 | contig 15594 bp, 13 predicted proteins | sample S15DNA20500_MG_FD_206155 | JGI IMG/M metagenome (GOLD analysis project Ga0310342, IMG submission 206155) | Marine microbial communities from station ALOHA, North Pacific Subtropical Gyre - S1503-DNA-20-500_MG | ecosystem: Environmental > Aquatic > Marine > Oceanic | place: Pacific Ocean: North... | reverse complement strand
GATGGATTGGGTCCGGAAAAATTTTCGACGTCAAATTGAGGATGCCTGTGAAGAATTAACAGGCACGGCTCCAGTGTTGAAGTTTCGAATTGATTCGAAGCTCAAGCGTCGGCGTAACGTTGAGTTGCCCAAGGTTACGTCATCCAACCTCCGCGATTCCAGCGTTCGGGATATTGTTAGTCGTTCTGAATCGCCTTCGCCTGAACGGACTCATTCACGTGGGCGTCAATTTGCCAAGCTTGACCAGTTTGTCGTTTCAGACCAGTGCCGGGTTGCTTATACCGCTGCGACCATGGTGACTCGTCAATCTGGGGCGATTAACCCGCTCTTTATATATGGCCCCCATGGAGTTGGAAAAACCCATTTGCTTGAGGGAATTTGGAGTTGGGCACGCCGGTCGTCCTCGATGCGACGTGTGATTTACCTGTCGGCCGAACAATTTACCAGTTATTTTCTAGCCGCACTTCATGGCAGTGGATTGCCCAGTTTCCGAACCAAATATCGAGATGCTGATTTACTGATAATCGATGATGTACAATTTTTTGTCAGAAAACAGGCAACGATTATCGAACTCTTGCATACAACCGATTCTCTGCTTCGTGAAGGTCGTCAGCTTGCCTTTGCTGCCGATCGGTCACCAGCAGAACTCAACGATTTAGGTCCTGAATTAATCGGGCGGCTTGCCGGCGGGCTCGTTTGTGGTATGGACTACCCCAATCGTGACGAACGGGTTGAACTTGCCAGCCTGTTAGCACGTCAGTGTGAAGCGAAATTACCTCGATCAGTGATCGAATTTTTGGCTGATCATCTTTCAGGGGATGCACGGATGATACGGGGTGCGATTCACCGTTTGGTGGCAACGGGCAGTGCCATGCAACAGGAAATCACTCTAACGCTGGCCCAAAACGCCATGGCAGATGTTTTTGCGTCGTTTCATCGTGTGGTTGACCTTGGTTCCATTGAACATGCTGTATGTGAGGCATTTGGTTTGGATAAACACACCTTACACTCGAATTGTAAGGCTCGCTCGGTTCATCACCCCCGTATGCTGGCGATGTGGCTGGCTCGTAAACATACACGGGCAGCACTTTCTGAAATCAGCCATCATTTTGGACGCCGCAGTCACAGTTCTGTAATCACGGCCCAAAAGCGAATTGATCGCTGGCGTGCAGATGGTCAATCACTCCAGGTCGCTGATATGACCTGGTCGGTGGATGAGGCGATTCGCAAAGTCGAATCACGGCTTTCGGCCGGTTAGGATCGGGAACATGGCAGCATCCGGAAATTTCCGATCTCGCCGCCCGGAAATTCACTAAGATGGTTCATTGTCGATCAGGCGGTGTGTTGTTGCTGGTTTGTCTAACTGCCATTCGTTGCTGTTGCTGCTGAATGTGAGCGAGTAAATTGAGACTCGAGGAATGCGTCGCATCGATTGCCAGTGCACTGCGAACGGCTTGCTCGGCTTGCTCGGCTTGTCCCTGTTTCCACCGCAATTGGGCGATTTGAAAAAATAAATCGGGTGAGGAAGGGCCGACAAGAAGTGCCTCATCCAGTCGGTTAACGGCTTCATCGAAGCGGCCGAGGGCTTTGTAGCAAACACCCTCCAATAAGAGTAAATTCTGAGGCAATCCGGTTTCTACCATGGGTTCGGCCATATTTTGAGCAACTGCGAGAGCGGCAGCTGGTCGATTTTGGTGAAAGTACAGCCAGGCCAAAGCAATTTGTATCTCAGGGTAATGGGGGCGAAGACTGAGTGAGCGATGATAATCGCTGAGTGCGTCTTCCAGGTTGCCTAAGCGGCGGTTGATGTCTCCTCGCAGGGCCCATGCCTCGGGGGAATTTGGATTTTGAGCAATCGCGACACGAGAATGCCGGGACGCTTCGTGAACATCGCCGCGAAATAGGTGCATCTGGCCGAGCCGAATTCGTGTTTCGGGATCATGGCTGGCCAGGCGAACGGCTTGGTGCATTTGGGACAATGCCTGGTCCTGGTTGCCGCTCTTCCAAAGGGAATCGGCCAGACAGCGCCTGGCACGCTCATTCGTTGGGCAGGCTTGCACCGCATCGCCGAAGTGGTCGACTGCTGAAGATAATTCTCCACGTTCGATTGCATCCAGACCGAGCTGGCACTGCTGTCGGCAGGCCAAGACATCAGCATCGATTCTCTTTTTTGCGCCAACTGAGTGACATCCGTTGAAGATCAGCAATGTCAGGAGGCTGACATTGAGCCACTTGAGGATTTCGGCGTTAGCCGGTTTGAAATGTAGCGGATGGAGATGATTCATCGACATGTAATTTTGTAACAACCAAGAGCAGGAAACGGTCTGCGACGAGAGAAAAATAGCAAGTGCTTCGGTACGTGGCAAGTTGACCCCGGGGTTTTCCTGGATTTCGGCCGGTTACCACCGAAATGGTAAAACGCTATGATGATAGCAAATTAGGAGTAATTTTAATGACGGCCTTGTATGAGCAGGACAAAATCCGATTTCTTTATCCTGAGAATTGGGAACTGGATAATCGGGAAGAAGAGAGTACTCCCTGGTCGGTGTCGGTTCATAGCCCTAACGGAGCCTTCTGGTCCATCGTGGTTCGCGACAAGGGTACCAGTTTGTCCGATCTTGCTGTCGCTAGCCTTGATGCATTGCGCCAGGAATATCCGGAAAGCTTTTTTGAATCTGAGAGCGTTCATGATCAGTTTGGTGACCAGGGTGTCGTGGGTTATGATACTGAATTTTTTTACTTGGACTTTCTGATATCCGCCAAAATCAGGGCGATGGACGTTGAAGATCATCCCTGCATTGTGCTTTTTCAGAGTGAAGCATGTGACTTTGAAAAACTCGAACTTGTTTTTCGGGCTATTACGGAAAGCCTCTATCAGGCAAAGATCAAGTAGCTGAAAGTGATATTTGGTCTCTTTTTCCAATCCTGGTTTCGATTAGCTGGGACCGCAGGTATCGAGCATCGTGCTAGCAGGGGTGGCTTTGTTTGACGTGAAATCAGTCTGTAGAATTTACAATTATTTGTGTGGGTGAGATCTCACTTTGATTTTGCGACAAGAAACTTTTTTGAGTTTCTTAGCGAAATTTGAAAGATCCTTGCAAGCTGGCAAACGACTCGATGAAAATTGGCACACCGAATGCTTAAGGAAGTCAGTACTAGGCCAAACACACCGGCGGTAAATCCGCTGTTCGAAGACCCAACAGGTCCTGGGGATCCCGCACTCCAGGGTCTGTAGGCGGCGGATGGGTGTCAGATTTGGCAGACTGTGGAACCAGCAGCTTTTCGTCGAGGTGTCGACGACATTTGGCCCGTTACGGGAGCGAATCTTCCACAGTTGAGGGCCCAACTTATTTGATGTAAGTTGGGCCCTTTTTTGTTTTAATTTGCTTACCGTTCTTCACCTATGAAAAATCAGTAAGATCGTTATACTCACCGGAATTGGCGGTGGAAAAGTTTTTTTTGTTCCTCTTGCCAATTGATACGACACCGCCGAGATATGGAAAAGTCATATTGTAAAAGAGCAAAATACTTCTTGATTTAGGAGTCAATAGCGATGGCAATGGCAACCGTGTCGTGTGTGGAACAGATCGGAGAGACAGCGGGAATCGTGTGGCATGTGCTGGAAGACCAAGGACCACTTTCCATGGCCAAGCTTGTGAAGGCAGCGGGCCAGCATCGGGATCTTGTGATGCAGGCGGTTGGCTGGTTAGCTCGTGAAGACAAGGTTATCATCGAAGAGAACAGCCGCGGTCGAGTTGTCTCGTTGGTGTGAAACCCAGTTGGCGGTAACACCGCTTTCAGGAAGACAAAATGCCCAATTGCTTTGGGGGGGGATTTGGGTCTGCGCCGTTGTTCGAGCTGCTGAATATCAATCTTTGTTTGATACGTTTATCTGTCCATGCACAGCTGCTTGTCAGGCGACTGTTTATTAAAGTAGAAGAGTTTTGGTGAAGAGACTTTTTGGCGAAATTTGCTTGCTGGCCCACTAGGAAAATTTTCAGTGACGTTGACGGGATCGAATCGCTGGCGATGTTCCAGACATCGTAAAAATATCGGATTTCCAAACGGGGCGACTCGTTTTGATTCTCTGGAAATCCTCAGAACTGATCGGGCAAAGGTTGGAGTACGACTTCGAGAGTCAGCTTTTCTCCATTGCGCATAAGTACAACTGGACGAGTCGATCCAACAGGTTGTTGTTCAACAATGTCTTGTAACTCTCCGGGAACCCGCACCGGTCGGCCCGCAAATTCCACGATCACATCGTCCTTCTTGACACCTGCTGTCTCGGCAGGCGAACTGGAGGTCACGCCGTCGACCAGGACACCGGCGCGGACGCGAACCTTTAATCTCTGTGCAACCGAAGATGTTACCTCTTGAATTTTGATTCCCAGGAAGGCTCGTTTGACAACACCATCTTGTTTTAGCTGTTGTGCGATCCATTTCGCACGATTTACAGGGATTGCGAAACCGATGCCTTGATACCCTCCACTGCTTGAAGCGATCGCCGTGTTGATGCCCACGACTTCGCCGTCAATATTGACTAGCGGACCTCCCGAATTGCCTGGATTGATTGCCGCATCCGTTTGCAGTAATCGTCCTCGTTTGATTTGTGAGATGCCTCGTCCTTTTCCACTAATGATCCCGGCACTGACGGTCGTATCCAGTTCGAAGGGGCTGCCAATGGCGATCACCCAATCGCCGATGGCCAGTTGATCTGAGTCACCGAGACGAGCAGCCTGGAGCTCTGACTGCGCTGGAATTCGTAAAATTGCCAGGTCGCTTTTTGAATCGGACTTGATTTCCGTTGGTTTTACTTCCCTTCCATCGGAAAGCCGTACAATGATTTCGTCGGCATCTACAACAACATGACTATTGGTCAATATGGTGCCTTCTTCATCAATGATGATGCCTGAGCCGACACTTCGCGACTCTGGAAGCTGGATTCCTTCTGGCAATTCGAACCCTTCGGGTAAAAGTCCGGGGATACGCTTGAGATCGTTTCGGTCCACAGTCATGCTTGAAATTACAGTCACCACTGATGGGGAGGCAACCTTGGCTGCGTTGCGAAATGCACGGGACAGAGCTTTTGCTTGTCCGGCCGGATCAATTGGCGCCTCCTGGGCCGTGGCAAGTGTATTGAACACCAGCAGCACAATAGACATTGCCCAGTTTAAACCCAAACGGCCGTTGCGATTTGTAGCAAAGAGTTTTTTGATGACTGTCATTGTCGCTTCTCCAACAGTGCCAACACTTAATGTGCCGACGATAATGTTTGGGCTGTTTCTGCTGCGGGCATCGGTGAAATGATGCGAAAAGTACTCTCTTTTCCCCTGTGGACGATTACCGTTGGCGCTGTGATTTCTTCGGTCTTTGAATATCTTAAAATCAAAGCTCCGGCGTAATCCACTTCATCTTCGTTGCCCGAACCGATTACTAAAGCCATCGGACCGGCAAAGTTTTTCGGTTTTAAAATTGCCGTGCTTCGTGCATCCTTAAGTTCGTGCATGAATTCCAGAGACGAGTTGTCATCAAGGTTTCTGCCAACGACAATTTTTGATGTCGGGTTGATCCGAAAGTGGCGGCCATATTTCAGGAGTTCAAAATCCCATTGAGTGTTGTTGGGATCCAGCTGAATCAAGTCGTGAACTTTGTGAGAAAATTGGCGTTCGGTAAGCGTGCAACCGGTCGATGGTTGTGGGATGTCCTGAAAACCGAACTTTTTGGCCAATTGGATCAACCCTTTTCGGCTTCGTCCGACGAATCCAAATAACTTTTCACGATCGACCAGTCCATCAAGCTCTGGGCGAGTTGGTGGCAATACCTTGGCCGAAAGCGGTCGTAGCAAAAGATCAGAGAGCCCCGCCTCACAACGGATGTTGTCCAGATCGTTCCGTTTTTGACTCATTGGTCTCTGACCTACGACTTCACCACTGATTACGAACTGAGCTTCCACGTGATCCATGAATTGACGAGCTTTTTCAAACATGTAGATGCGGCAATCCACACAGGGGTTGGCTCCTTTTCCATAACCATATTTAGGTTTTCGCAGCAGATCGAGATAATCGTCGTCTGAGCCGATGACGGTGAGTCTTACTCCGAGTTCCCGTGCTGCTTGTCCGGATGCATCCTGGCAACAAGTAAAGAGCGTCTTGAAGTTTAATGCTTCGACTTCAATTCCCTGCTCTTGGATCAAGCGAATCGCCAGCATGCTATCCAATCCGCCAGAAAGCAGTGCAACACAACGATTGGCCATGGCCTGTCTCCTCATCCCTTATTCAGTTGGATAAGGTACCGCTTCCCCATTGATTTGGGAAAGAGCATTGCATGCTGCCCGTTGTTCAGCTTCTTTTTTATTTCGTCCCCACGCCGAGTGGTATTCGCTGCCACCGACATTGGCAGATATCTTAAAGCATTTACTGTGGTCCGGTCCTTTTTCGTCCAGTAGCAAATAGGTTGGGGTTGTGCCGTATTCTCGCTGAGCCAGTTGTTGGAGAAGTGATTTGTAATTTTCGCCGGATTCACCTGTAGCGGCAAGCTCGATTTCCGGACCGATAAAATCGACAATAAAACGGCGTGATGCGGAATCGCCCCCATCGATGTACAAGGCCGCGACCAGGGACTCAAAAACGTCAGCAAGCAAGGACGGCGGGATGGTGGGGTGTGTTGTCATTCCCTTACCCAAAATCAGGCATTCCTGTAGCTGCAGTGACCCACTGATTTTGGCACAGGTTTGGCGACTAACCACGACGGATTTGATTTTTGTCAGGTCACCTTCCAGATAGTTGGGGAATTGAGTGAAAAGTAATTCACAAACGACTGCACCAAGGATCGCATCTCCCAGAAATTCAAGACGTTCGTTGGAAGCCAGTCGAGAATCTGCACCTGATGCATGGGTCAACGCCGACTGCAAGAGATCTTTGTTTTGAAAATCGTAGCCAATGCGTTGTTCACAAAGGCGCAGCGTTTCTGACAACTTTGCACGGGAACCGGAACGGACCGAATCAGCCATGAGGAAAATCGCAAGTAGCGGTCAAAAAAACAGGATCTAAAACCAACTCGGTTCAACGTAACAGGAGCTTATATAACTGTCAACGCTGAACTCCATCATGGACGATTGGTTGTAAGCTTGGAAATCGTTGTGAATTTTTGGCCACACCGTCGTTCCCAATGATTCGACCGCTTGCAGTCGGTAAACGATTTAACAAACGCATTCCCCGCTGGAGATCTAAAACGCATAGGGCGGAAGCCAGGCTATCGGCCCGTGCACAATTCTTGGCGATCACCGTCACTTGGTGACGTTTTTCGAGTGGTTTGCCACTGCGCGGGTCCAGGATATGTGAATATCTCCTGCCATCGAGTTCGATAAACTGGAAGCGATCTCCCGAGGTTGCTATTCCACATTGTGCGATCTCCAGCATCCATTTAGCACCGATTTTGTCGTTCGGTGATGGCAACGCCACGCGCCAGCCTGAATGCCCTGGTGGTGGTTGGCCAAGTGCCAAGTCGCCGCCGGCGTCGACTGCAGCACACATCACGCCATTTTTTTTCATCGTTGCCAATGCTTGATCTGCAGCATATCCTTTTGCTACGGCACTCAGGTCCAGTAGCATTCCAGGTTGGGTCAGTCGTACGGCTGGTTGGTTACAATCCAACTCAATCAACCAGTATCCGACAGCCTTCCGCGCAGCTTCCAGCTGAACCGTTTCGGGTAGTTGTTGATTGCGTCGGGTGCGCCGCCATAACTTTGTTAACGGTCCAACTGTTACGTCAAAAGCGCCATGAGATTCGTGGCTCACTCGAAGAGCCTGTTTCAATACGCACCATAAATCGTGACTTACGTGGACCGGTTGGGTGTGGGGTGATGATGCGCAAAGTTGAAGTAGCTCGCTGTCACCACCATAGTGAGTAAGGGTTTTGTCCAACTGAGAAATTCTTTGGTAAGCCAGTTGGAAAGCGTGGTTTGCGAACGTCTCCGACGTGCTATACAATGTGATTTTGAAGTCGATCCCCATGTGACGTTGTTTGGCGACAAAACGCTGTAGCGTTGGTGTGGGTTGTGATGATTTGGAAGGCTGTGGTTCTGGTCCGATTCGTTGTGAACGTTTCGCTTGCAAAGGTGATGGCAAGAATTTAACACTTTGGGAACGAGCCGGTTCAGGTAAAGAATTATCGGCAACAACAGAGGATCCATTTTTTGAATCTTCTTGCAGTTGTAATAGACACTCGGCAGGTACAAGGATGCCTACCCAGAGTCCTACCTTTACGATCAGTCGAGTATTTTGCCGGAATCCCGTCATCATCTGCTGAGGAGTTGTCAGAAAATAGCCTGTTCACTGCAACCACTTCCGTTTGGGAGTGAACATGGATCAATTTTATCGAAAACTGACAAGTTTTCCTGTTGCAATTCCTTGATTTTCGGTGGCGTGTTGAGAATACAAAGGAGAACCTTAATGTCCTGCCATTTTGCAAAGGTGGATTTGAACTCAACTGTTATCCTAATTCAGGACCAACGGCGGAGCTACTCTACACTTTTCGATTGTCAATGGAATCGAACCTTTTTTGCACTTGTGGCGTGGGTCGTGATGTCCACGTTTGCCAGTTCAGACATCGCTGGGGACGACAAAAATCAATCACAATCGGCCACCGTTGTTGGCCGGGAGGCCGGTGAAGATAGTACGGCTGCGTCACCTGAAGAAATGAAACCTTATACGGAGGCCTTACGGTTCAGCCAAGCTAAATTCGAAATGGTGCCGATACCGGGTGGCGAATTTACGATCGGAAGTCCGGAGGACGAAGAGAATCGAAATGATGACGAAGGTCCACAGCGGAAAGTGACCCTTTCGCCGTTTTGGATGGGAAAGCATGAAATTACATGGGATGTTTATGAAGTCTGGATGTTCGATCTCGATATTGCCTATCGTACGCAAAAAAAAGTTGAGGCGGATGCCTCAGAAAAATTAGCCGAAGAGTATCAGATTTCGCAACCGACCAAGCCGTACACGGATATGTCGTTTGGAATGGGAAGGAAGAACTTTCCTGCCATCAGCATGACACAATTCGCGGCACGTACATTTTGCCAATGGCTCAGTCGTAAAACGGGTCATTACTACCGTTTGCCCACCGAATCGGAATGGGAATACGCTTGTCGAGCTGGTACGACAACGGCCTATCATTTTGGTGAGGAAATTGAAGATCTGGATGATTACGCATGGCATTACGAAAATAGTGATGAAACTTATCAAAAAGTGGGTCAAAAAAAACCGAATCCCTGGGGACTCTACGATATGCATGGCAATATTGCCGAATGGGTACTGGATCAGTACAGACCAGTTCTATATGAAGGATTTCCTCAAGATGAAACAATAAATCCGCTGTTGGTTCCCGTAAAAGAATATCCACGCGTGGTCCGTGGTGGGTCTTGGGATGACGATCCTGAGGTTCTACGCAGTGCAGCACGCATGTACTCGTCAGAAGAATGGAAACGTCAAGACCCACAATTTCCCAAGAGTATCTGGTACCATACGGATGCTCAGCACATCGGTTTCCGCATTGTACGACCTTTTAAAGAACCATCAGAAGAAGAAAAGGAAAAAAAATGGGAGAGAACGTTGCCCGCATTTGATCGCCATTCCGGGCGTTAGCGAGAGCCTGGTGGTAAGGTTTTGCTGGGATATTTTCCACTTCACTTAGTGGATTGGATCATTCGCTTTCGTGGTGCGAATTCAGCAACGTATGGAAACTTCTACGAAGATCAAACACTTCACGTTTCGAGTCGGAGTTTCAGTGACTCGATCAATTCATGGTAGTGCGTACCTGTTGCTGAAATAGAAAATCGCCGTGAGTCGTGACCGGTAACTTCTACCTCGATTCGTAGATGTTCAGATGGCAGGCAGCTGGTTACTCGGTCGGCCCATTCAATTAAAGTGATTGCCTCACTTTCAAAAAAGTCTTCTGGACCCAATGCCAGAAATTCATCGTCGTCAGCCAGGCGGTAAGCATCTAGATGGAAGAGAATTTGTCGGCCTCGGTATTGTTGGCATAAAACAAAAGTGGGGCTCGTCACGTCACGGCCATCGATTTCCAGGGCTTCGGCAATGGCCTGCACCAGCCGCGTTTTACCGGCACCTAATGTTCCCACTAACGCAACCGTTGTTCCTGGTGGTAATAATTCGGCCAGTTGACGTCCCAATCTCGTCGTGTCAGCCATGTTTTGCGCTTCGAACGCCAGACTGGTCATGACATCTCCTGCTGACCGTGTACGTATCCCCGTGGTTGAAGTGCCTCCTTGGGCACACCAGCTATTCCGTTCCACAAGCCCAATTGTTTTGTGATCGTACCAATCCGCGTGACTGGAATTTTCAAGGGTTGCTCGTTGATAAGTCGATCGATTTCATCATTGGCACCCGTCAGAATCAGCTCGAAATCTTCGCCGTCTCCCAGTGCGTGTTCCAAGGCAGTTTTTTCCCCGCTAGATGATGTTGCCAGTTGTCGAGCCGCATTTGTGACCGGAATGGTTTCCAGGTCAATCACTGCTCCACATCGACTTGCTTCACAAAGTCGTGCCAAATCCAGGGAAAGCCCGTCGCTAACATCGATTGCAGCATGTAGGCGGTATTGCGAGTTTAACAACAGGGCCTCCTGTACGCGGGGTAAGAAATCGAGATGGCGTTCGAGAATACTCCCGCCAAAAGCGCCGGTGACGATGATGCCATCCCCAGGTTGTGCTCCAGCCCGTCGTAGAGGTTCGTTTTGAGTGGGCTCTCCAAGAGCGGTAATCGTAATTGACAAAGGACCATCCCAAACCTGTAGATCGCCGCCGGCAATAGCCACATCAAACTGGCTGGCCAGCGACAGGATGCCGTCGTAAAGTTGGCCAATGTCTTGCAGCAAAGTTGGATGTGGTATCGCAATTGCTATGACCGCAGCCACCGGTTTGACGGCCATGGCTGCCAGATCACTCAGGTTGACTGCCAGGGCCTTATGGCCGATTGCACGGGGGGAATCGATGCCCCACCGGAAGTCGACATCATCGGATAACATATCCGTTGTGATCAGGCAATGAGGTGATAATGACCAGTCCAAGATCGCGGCGTCATCACCGATACCTAAATTCAGACGGAGGTGTTCTGGCAGGTTGTCACGCAACCAATTGAGAATCTCAGTTTCCATGAAGGAATATTATAGCAAATCAACCATCACGTTCGATCAGCAACAGCCTGCCAGGTTCCCCTGCCCGTATTTCACCCTGTTAAACAAGTTGCCCTACTCCCGGAAACGACAAAATTAGCGCCGGGCTGTCACGGGAGGTTTTTCGGTGATAGGCAGGTAGCCGTACAACGTTTCACGTCCTCGCAGGATGTAGAATTTTAGCGGTTGTAATTCGCTCAAGTCCTTGCGGTTGATAACATACGCAAGGTTTTCCAACGAAACCGTTTCCCAAACATGCATCCCAACGAGGATGTCGTTACGGTGGATGCCTTGCGATGCCACCGGACTTCCTGGACGAACGGCCGTAACTCTCAAACCGCCTCGGTATCGAGAGGTCAGCTGTCGAAATTGACTGGTACTCATGGGTTCGACCCGCAGTCCCAACAGCGACCAAATACGGTCTTTTGTGTCGGTAGCCGTACGGCGCGATATGGATGCCAATTCCATTTGGGCCCTAAAAGATTGTCCGTCACGCCGGACGATCACATCAATTTCTTCTCCTGCCGTTTGGCCTAACAGAGCTCTTTCTACGTCCAACGCTCGCGCGACATCCGTTTTACCAATACGTTTGACGATATCTCCCGCTTTCAATCCACTCTTACCAGCAGGGCTATCTTTTTTGACGTTACTCACAACAAATTCGTGACCTTGGTCAGAAATGCGGCTAATGCCCTGAATGCCGTGCCAACGGCTTTCCATATGGCGAATCGACAGCAACTTTGACGCAATCTCCATTACTTCGTCAACAGGTAAAGCGAATCCGATTCCTTGAGCTCCAACCCTGACTGCTACATTGATGCCGATCAGGTCACCATCGATATTAAGCAATGGGCCACCAGAATTTCCCGGATTGATACTTGCGTCGGTTTGAATCAGATTTTGATAGTCTTGAACTTCGCTGACTTGAACCGTACGGTGCAATGCACTGATAATACCGACGGTGACCGTGTGGTCATATCCATAAGCATTACCGATTGCGATTACCGACTCACCAGTCATCAGATCACGAGATGTCCCAATTTTAATCGTTGGCAATGTTCCTTCAGACGGGATTTTGATAATTGCTAAATCAATTTTTGGATCCTTTGCAACTAATTTCGCGATGACCGTTTTCTGGTCAGCCATCGTTACTTGGATGCGAGCGACACCGTCAACCACATGATGATTAGTGATAATGTATCCACGCGGATCAACGATCACGCCCGTCCCCATGCCATTGACCTTGCGAGTCGCGTCACTCACTTTACGGCTGGCTATTTCAGAGACGGTCTTGTGACCGTGAATATTGACGACTGAAGGACGCACGCGCTCTACCGCCTTCACGATAGCATTGCGCCTCAAGTCGGAGGCAAAGACCGCGTTTGATGAGTTGGAACATGCAGTGGCAAACAGCGTCAAAGCGAGGATGCACCGCACAAACGAACTCGTAGCGGGGGGTAGTCGTTTGGGCATTTTTGGGTCGTTTATCAAGGAATCGTCGTCAGAAACACCCCGATGACACATGAACGATCTTGCGCTCTAGCAATGTGCGGGCGGCGCAAGTTAATAGGGCGATCAGTTAGTTGATCGGCTGTCCTAAGATCAACCATTGATGAGTAGATAGCCAATCGTCACAGACCTCCCATTTTACCGTCCGGTAAGGTTGTGCAGGGTGAAAAGAGACGTAGTTTTTTCACTGAGGTAATTTCCTGTAGCACTATCAATGATAGCGGTAACGGGTGCTGTCAGGCGACTCAAGTTTGACAAACCGTGCCAGCTGCTTCCAGTTCTTTATCCGCGGGCTAGACACCAGATTGTAAGGCACGATTGTGGTGTTATTGAGATCACGCCAGTTGTCAGCAACATTGTCCTCACCGGTTCTCGGAATGCGGAACACATATCACACGTGGAAGTCCTGTAACGTTTGCCTTCATGACCAACGAGTTGGTGGTAAAATTTCTGGAGATCTTGTTTGGATTTATCAAAATCAGATTGGGAACGAGAGTACTCGAGGGGTTTAACAGCTGAAATGAATTTGATGAAGTTTGGCTTCATGGCACCAATTGCTGACGAGGTACGCGCCCGGTAGAGACAATCTAGTGGATGTCAAAAAAATAAAGGGTGTGCGCAAGGAATTGTGGGATTAGTAGGATTCCCACAGCAGGGTTGCCTGAAGTAAACTGGGGATGTTTAGATTGTCGAGTATCAAATAACAATTTTTCAGGAACTCTGTCATTTTCAATCGTCTGCTGATTTTTTTTACCGTTTGCCAGTTTTTGAGAATGACTGTTTCGGTCGGTTCGTGTAAAGAGTTTCCCACTTTCACCGATGCGGCCAACGCGGGGTCTGACTTTCGAGTGCAGGGTGAGTATGTTGGCCACGTCGGTGGTGAACTGCCAATTGGTATTCAAGTGATTGCCTTGGGAGACCAACAATTCCAAGGAATCCTTTATTCCGGTGGATTACCCGGCGTCGGCTGGAACGAGAGTACGGTATTTCATTGTGCAGGACAGACACGTGATGGACGAACCGTTTTTCATGGGATTCATGGTGAACGGTTGAAAATCACCCATTCGACTTTTACCGGCACTATTCACAATGGTATTTTTGAAGGGCAGGCCAACATGTTTCGTGGCCGTCTGCCTGATTGCCGGTTTCGCCTTACGAAAGTCGATCGTAAATCACCTACACTGGGAGCCAGGCCTCCGGCAGGCGCTCGCGTCCTATTTGACGGTAATGACCTTGATCAATGGCAGGATGGACGCTTGATTGACGGTCAACTTTTAGATGTTGGTACAACATCGAAGGGAAGTTTTGGTGATGTGCGTATTCATTTGGAATTTTGCTGTCCTTTCATGCCGACCGCGCGTGGCATGCAACGTGGCAATAGCGGTGTTTACGTGAAAAGAGAATGGGAAGTGCAGATTCTCGATTCCTTTGGATGGCATCATGAGAACCGAAAGTTTGAACGACTGTCGAAATTTGGCCGTTGTGGTGGTTTACACGAATTGGCAGGTCCCAGTATCAACATGTCACTACCTCCGCTCTCCTGGCAAACTTACGACATTGAATTTAAAATTTCGCGATGGGATGCCGCCGGAAATATGATTTCACCGTCGATGATGTCAGTTAACCACAATGGCGTTTTAATTCACGACAACTATGTTCTGCCAGCAGCCGAACTCAACGGGAATCGGTTTGAGAACAAGCAGCCAGAAAAGGGGCCGATATATTTACAAGATCATGGCAATCCTGTGCGTTACCGTAATATCTGGGTTGTCGAGTAGAAATTCCGACATCAATAGAATGCGTCGGTTCCTTGGCTGATACTCGTGATCGAAAGGTTGGACACTGATTTTGCAGACGACCAGTTAAGTTTTTTGCTGGACCAACTTTTTTACCCAATGAAGTTTCCTATGCACACAACTCGGTGGCTGAAACTGCTGCCACGGTTGGCGTGAGATCGGCTCAGTGAGAGTTCGTCGGGGATAGGCTCACGTAGCCCGTTCTAAATTTAAGAGATGCTGTTTCATTCGGACACCATCGGGAGCTGAAAAACCACCGAGTCGTCCATTGGCACCCACAACACGATGGCAAGGCACAACGAGCGGAAATCGATTAGAAGCCATGACGCTGCCCACCGCTCGAGCGGCGCGTGGCGAGCCAGTTTGACTGGCCAATTGAGAATAGGTAACAGTCTGTCCGTAAGGAATTTTTCGACAGCAGCGTACAACTTGTCGTTGGAACTTGGTTAGCGATTGGTCAGCGATCTCAATATTCAGAAAATCGTCGGCATCTCCTTCAGCGAAAGTTTGCAAGCGGCTTACCAATTCGTTTTGAGTTGTCAGCTTTGTCATATTTGCCTGGACATTGACGATTTCAATGGCATCACCAATGACAGCAGCGACCGAATCACGTGTCTTATAGCCAAACGTGATTCGGCTCAGCAGTGGCCCATTCCAAACTGTGGCCATCCACCCCAGAGCCGATGGAAAAAGTAAGGCGAGATTGGTACGATGGACGGTTGTCATACGCTGATTCTCGTGTTTTCGATAGGGAGATCAAGTGATAGAGGGAAATGATGCGATGTAAACTTCCCCAACATGAAGTTCACTTGTGGTATTGTTTTTCCGATCGGTTACAGGATAAGCAATTGCTCACCAGCCTGGAATCTGAACTGTCGTCGGAGGAACGGTCAGAGGTTGCTCGTTTCGTCCGTTCCAGGGATCGGCAGCAACGTTTGATCACCCGTGGCATGCTGCGAAGATTATTGTCGCATTATTGTGACTGCTCTCCACAGAATTGGCAGTTTGAAAGAGGTAAACACGGTCGCCCGGAAATTGTACGTGATCCTGCAATGCCTCCACTGAGGTTCAATGTTTCGCATACGACAGGGCTCATCGCGAT
>Ga0310342_100001256_pt1 | contig 15621 bp, 13 predicted proteins | sample S15DNA20500_MG_FD_206155 | JGI IMG/M metagenome (GOLD analysis project Ga0310342, IMG submission 206155) | Marine microbial communities from station ALOHA, North Pacific Subtropical Gyre - S1503-DNA-20-500_MG | ecosystem: Environmental > Aquatic > Marine > Oceanic | place: Pacific Ocean: North... | reverse complement strand
AATTGGGGTGAAACAGTCGATGTCCAAGCTTTCAAGCCTGATGAAGCATAAATCGGCACCCCAATCTATTATTGATGGCGTAGAAGCTCCGATTTTCCACGTTTATGGGTTCGGAGTGCTAAAAGAGGCCGTAGCATGGCTGAATATCCAAATGGAGGGCAAAAATGGGCCCAGCTTCACGAGTGGATAAGAACCAGAATGAGATCGTGAGAATCCTTAAGATGCAAAAGTGCTCTGTCCAGTACCTACACGGTGTCGGGACAGGATGCCCTGATTTATTGGTTGGAATCCCCACGGATTCTGGCGGGATGAACCTGTTAATCGAGGTAAAGTATGGGAAAGGGAAGTTGAACAAGACACAAGCGCGCTGGCACTCCGATTGGGCAGGAGAAGTGACGGTGATCAGGAGCTTTGAGCAGGCGTTGGCTTTGGTTAGAACTGTGAAGCGGAGAAACAAAAAACCTCCGCGGCAGCGCGAGCCAATTCCCATTAGTTAACGTTGCCACGGAGGAAGGAGCGCTAAACAGGAGTATTATACCATAGTATCCTACCAAAACCCTTATTTTATTAGTAAATCCTGCCTCATTTGGGGTACAACCCCGTAAACTCGCCCAAAACAGCCACAAACACCAAAAACCTTTGTGCGCAATGGTAGTGTTGTGATAACATTGCTACCATGCATAATATCTTAACGCGGTTCATCGGAATCCTAGAGGCCTGCGTTTCCGCGCTCAGAGCGCTGTTAGCCGAATCGTCGGGACTGGATCAGCCTGATGTCTCGACAGACGAAGAGGACGGGGCTCTGCCTGATTCACCCATCGAATCGCCAAACGCGGAAGAAGAACGCATAGAAGCAAGAGATACGGCTGCAAAGATTGCGGAGCAGGAAGCAAATAAGGAGAAAGACGATCGGACAGAAGCTGTTATCGAGGTAGGAATGTGGTATTGTGAGCCACGCTATGGGATATCCAGCTTTGATGCCGACATTTATCGAATGCTACATGGCGGCGTGAACTGCATGCAAAGTTGGGATGCGGGCCAGATATGGGCCAAATGGCAAGGAATTAATACCTCTGATTGGGCCGCCCAACAAGGGGCAGGTTGGGCTGGCTACGCGAAACGGCTCGCAAGCGTCAACAAGCAGCCTAAGCCAGAGCAGATGCGCACAATATTATTTAAACCCATTTGGGGGTCAGTGGCATCTGGTAAGAGACACGTTAAAGACATTGAACAGATGTGTCGACAGTTTGTATCGCAGCTTGAAAAGCTGAATGGTGATGAGGATGTGCTGGGCCGCATCGTAAGAGGGGTCTGTTTAGGCGACGATTTCGCAAAACACGCACAATCGGGATTGTATTCGGATGTCGTATCGGCGATTGGGCAGGAGCTAGGGCCTACTCGTTTTTATATGAGCAACCAAATGTTTGACCCCATCCTATATCAGGGGGCCGCTGGAGAGGGCAGCAAAATGAACGCCCTGCGTCGGTGGATAAGGCCGATGGCAGCCGCAAACCATACATTTGTATATTTGCCTCAATATTATCCATGGGTCGGGATGGATTATTTGGACTCAAAATCGCCGAAATGGTACGAATGGCTGAGGATTGGATTGGACGAATGCGTTGCCCAAAAACGGTATTATCCAAATACTCTGGAAATAATGCCGATCCTACAGGCTAGCGCATGGAGCCATAATCGCGGTCCAACCCATGAAGAACAGCATAAACAAATACGCACCTCTCTCGCGGCGGGGTGCAACGGTATATGGTTTATTGGATGGCATAACCCATCCTATCCCTCTCTGAAATGTTATTGGGACGCTCGGTCGAATTTTGGGAATAATCGGCGATATGATGAGGCTATTGGTACAGAACTCGCAGGCAACCCCTGTTCGATCGAGCATGGATAATGAACATGAACCAACTGATAGCTATCGCGGCCGCCACTGTCCCTGGGCTCATTGCCATTGTGGGTGGGTTAATTGCCTTCGGACAGCTACGACAGCGCGTATTTGATTTGGAGCGCAACGTGGTCAATGTGTTGAATAATCAGCAGTCCGTCAGACAGATTGAGATAAAAGTCACGAGCGTGGAGGAGTTGGCGAAAAGGCAGAATAACGACATTTCAAAATTACAGGAGCGGCTCGATGAAGTCCTCGACATGCTTATCGAGGTCAAGGTGGCGCAGGCGAGACACAAACAGGAGTAAACGCAAATGGATAATATGTTGTTAGATATTGGAAAGACGGTGGGAGCTGTTTATGCCATCCTTAATATTTGTGCCAGGATGACGGCCACCCCGAAAGATAACGAAATCGTGAGCGCACTTGGCAGGATATTGAACGCAATATTCCTAAAATCAAAGGTAGTAATAGAGAACCATCAATCTCAGGAAGAATCTAGCTAGGAGGGTAGTCAGTGGAGAAGACCGGTAAGCCAGCGAACAGACCACGGAAATTTACTCCGGAGCAGGTGGCAAAAGCCGTCACCGATGCGGGCGGTCGCGTAAGTGAAGCGGCACGGCATCTTATGTCCTCCAGAACCTTAGTTAACAGGTATATTAAACAGCACCCAATGGTGCAGCAAGCATTGATGGACGAGCGAGAAAGGCGAAACGATATTGTCGAGGACAAGCTGTTCCAACTAGCTGCGGAAGGCAATCTTGTGGCCTGTATTTTCTGGGCGAAGACCAGGATGCGTGACCGTGGGTTCATCGAACGTGACAAGCTGGATTACCGCGAAGTTCTTATGGCATTAGGCCAAGATCCTGACAAGGTATTGTCTAAGCATGCAGAAGAGATCAATAATAAGCCATCGCGAGCTATTGCAGCTGCTCCAGAAGACATCGTACAGCGCGTTTGATAGTTTTGAACAGGACGCGATGCGGTTGGCTCTCGAACAGCAGGCCAAGGATAACAGTAGGCCAGAAGAAGAGGTGGAACGTGCTCGCACCGACCGTCGGTTTTTTGCCGAATGGTTCCTTGGCGATCATTTGACATTCCCGTTTGGAGACCACCATCTAAAGTGGTTTAGTAGGCTACATAAGCGTGGCGGCCTCGAAGCGATCGCCGCGCCTAGAGGATCCGCAAAAACAACGTTCTTCAGTTTCCTAGAACCTCTTCACGATATCTGCTACAAGAATGAGCAGTTTATCATAATCATTTCGGAAACCAAGACGCTCGCAGTAGAACGGGTTCAGGATCTGAAGATGGAGATCGAATCCAATGATCTTATGCGCGATGCGTTCGGCGAGATGAAAGGTGATGTGTGGCGCCAGGATGAGTTCGTTGCCAACGGCGTTCGAGTAGTCGCTAAAGGGACAGGCGGCCAGATACGAGGCTCGAAGTTTGGATCACATCGGCCATCAAAGATCATTCTGGATGACGTAGAGTCAACTGATTCGGCGATGTCGCCCACCCAGCGGGCAAAGACTCGGAACTGGTATCAGACAGATGTTAGGCGTGCAGGGAACCCCGAAGGTACTACGAATTTTCTCGTTGTAGGTACGTATTTGCATCAAGACGCGCTATTACCGCATTTAGTAGCTGAGAACCCTGCGTATTCGGGTGAATGCCATCGCGCAGTCGAGGCATGGAGTAATAACGAGGAATTATGGAGTAAATGGAAGGAAACCTATACAGATTTGACGTTGCCCGACCGACTAGGTGATGCAGACGAGTATTACCAGGCAAACGAGTCAGAAATGCTGGACGGGGTTGAAATGCTATGGCCTGAAGGCATTGATTACCTAACGATTCAGAAAGCGATCGTTGCGGATGGGTTGCAAAGTGTCTTAAAAGAGTATCAGAATGAGCCGTATGATCCTGAGAAACAGATATTCGATATGGCCCATGCAGTGCGCTTCACAATTAACCCAGAAGGTATTGTCAGGTCGGATGGACGGACTGCACCCTGGGACAACATTGTAGGAGCATCGATATTCCTCGATTGGGCGGGAGGGAAAGATACGCTAGACAACTGTTTCGCATGCGCGGTAATCGTGTTATGGGAGAAGCTGGAGTTCGGCGACATCAACTATCGGTATGTTTTGGACGCGTCCTTGGTCAGGAAACCGATTAGTGGCCAGATCGAAGCGGTCTTTGATCTGTATGGGAAGTACTCCGAATTTAGCACACGATTCGCGATTGAAGATTTCCCTAAAGATGTAACAGGACTGGTGCATGATGGGGTACGCAAAGCGTTTGGAGAGGAACAGAAACGCAGGGAACAGGAAGGGCTGCCGTGCGACATCAGTTTGCAGTACCTCCCACGCAACACTTCAAAGATCGAACGGATCACTGCAGGTATGGAACCAATGATAGCGAACGGGTGGCTCGCCTTTTCTGACAGGTTGCCACAAGCTTACATGGACCAAATGATCCAGTTCCCGACCCACCAGTTCATGGACGCGCCAGATGCGACTGAAGGTGCGCTATGTATCAAGCCATTGCGGCGCAGAACCTATATAGATCGGCATGACAGGGACTCACACGAGCCGCTTCCAACAAAGCTGGTACTGTAAATGGCAACTTATGGCGATGCTTCAAACCTGCAATTAAATGGGTCGGCGCCTCCTGTGTTTGAACAGGTGCGAGCGGCCATTGGTGTAAGAGTATCCATCGGTGCGGAACCGACTATCTTATTAGCAACGAATTCAACAGACGTCAGTGCCCAGATAAATCAGATAATAGATGATGCGGAAGTCACAGAAGATACTGGGGTTGTCCTGGTGTTTGACCCGAAAATATATTATATCAAAGACAATGATGTGACATTCCCAGAGTATGTGACTGTAATACACGAACATGGGGCAATAATAAGAGTGAAGGGCGATAAGACAGTCACCTTCCAGGGCGACTTCATTTCGAATGGAGGGATGATCAGTGATAATAGCGAGGTTGGTGGTGCTGAGGCGAATGGGAAGTTGATATTTAATGGCCGATTCAGCCACCCTGGCGGGCAAGCATTTGTCCAGACCGCGCCAAACGAAGTGCCCCCCAGGATTGAGTTTGGAGTAGGGGCCGTCGATAAGGTGGATTCAACATGGTTCGGCATGTCAACTGATGACGATAACACGACTGCGAACCGTGATGATTTTCAGTCGGCTATTAATATCTCGGCCGCAGCGAATGTACCATGCTATGTTCCTAGCGGACACTACATTATTAGCGGAACTGAGGCGGTAATATATGGACATTATGATGCCTCACTTAATAAAGGGTTCCCGTCCGCAGCAGAGTCACAACGGATAACGATCATGGGCTCCGAGCATGGGAATACATGGGACAATGTAAGGAACAACACGTGGGTGGGATCGACTATCGAGTGGGAGGACGTTTCCACAGTTCCGTCGGCCATGGTGTTTTCGGGCCAGAACGTGCGGCTCCAGGATATTACCGTAATTAGTAACCACCCCGTAACGAGTGTCACACCCGTGTTATCAACCCCTTTGGGGGGGGCTCTGACGTTAGCAGAAGAGCCTGGTTATACAGGGGTGTCGGAACGGGACTATCGGGTAACACTTGAAGGAGGGGGTCTGAATCTTCGGGTGGAATACAATGATAATACGGAGTGGCAGACTCTGCTGATAGAGAATGGGTGGGAGGAAGACGTCATATATGGTGTAGAAGAGGGGATTGCATTTTCTATAGTGGTTGGAGTGACCCCGGAAGACGGGTGGGAGTGGACATGGACTATGACACCTGGCGGGTCAGTTGTCTCTATGGAAGATGTGTCGGAAAGTACGATGGAACGTGTCGTGTTGGTGCAGAATGGGAAAGGCGGATGTGGTTTGTTGGTGGATGCAGAGAATTTGGTGGCTCGACAGGTATTAGTCGCGAACCGCGCGGGCAGCTCGAGTGTGGATAGCCGCAAGGGCGGTATAGGGATTGGAGTAAAAGGGACCAATTACGGGCCTGGGGCAGTGCTGTTTGACAGTTGTTCCACCAGAAACTTCGGCATGGCGGCCCAGGTGGGGCTGGATAAGATCGATACTGAACTTAGTCCTTCGTATATACGTAACGTGCAGTTCCGTAGTTGTGACTTTAAGGATGCGCCCGCTGGTGTGAAAGTTGGGTCATATGCCGAAAATATACTGTTTGATGCGTGCCACTTTGAGGTGCGGAAAGAGGACTCGAATGCTGGGACATCATACGAGACGCCGAACGACGACATCGTTGGCACCACCTGTTTACTAATCGACGGGATAGCGGCGACAGGTACCTACTATCCGTCTGGCAACAAGGTAACCCCGTCTGGAGTAACGGTCAGGGATTGCCATTTCATTGCGCAGGATGCAAGCGTTGCGGCGATCGATTGGGAAGTTGGGAACGAAGTCAATATTACGGGCTGTAGATTCTCTGAGATATCGAAGATCGGTGTCCTCCGCGAGAGCGGCCCCAATGTGACAGGCGGCACGGTCGATCATTGCGTATTTGAGCCGATCGGGTTCTCAGTGGACACCGTGGTCGCCTACGCTGATGTCGTGCGTACAGCGTCTACAACCGGCCCACATAACATTGAGACTGCCGATCAGATTCGGTTTGACGGGGTTGAGGGGACTGGCTTCGCCGATGGGGTGAACTATACAAGTGCAAGCAACTATGGCCAGACATTTATAGGCGACGCGGATGGGCCGTTTGGGATCAATGTACGCCACTGGCCCGCAGATAGCATTGTGGATATGAGTGGATGGGAACACACTGCTGATACAGGGGCGGTCACCAGGTCTATAGCGATGACACTGGAGCCTGACGCGATTACGATAACAGAAGCGACGATAGCGGATGGGTTAGTGCATGTTAATAGGGGGATGCGCAAGTTTGTACTGGGTTCTAATACCTTCGCGTCCGACAATGGCGTCTCTATAATACCAATCGGGACACATAACCCAACGGATACGCAATCGCCAAGTCGGCCATGGGTAACAGAGGATGTTGTATTAAGGATATCAAAGTGTACGGCCGCTCATGCTACGAATCTAACAGATGATAACAACGCCCTGCCCGAACTGATGCCTGGCGATATTATTGAGAACGTTACCGACGGGTCTAGGGTTAAAATAACTGAGGCTGTGTCAGCCCTGCTAACGGGCGAATGTACAGATGTTGGCAACACGTATAGATTGGAAGATGATAGCAAAAGCTGGGCCTCGCTTTCACCGTCCTTTTTGACGGGTGGCATCGTCACTAATATAACTGAGGGGGCGACGCTTCCGATGGGAACTTTAGACCTGGTTGGCGAGGAATTACATTTTCGAGATACAACAACAGGGCATGAGTTGAGTAATGGGGCGATGTTCAATGATGGCGACACGTATTCGATCCAGCTTAATGTGCTCCCGATAACGGATGTGCTGGTTGGCAGCACAGACGGCGGAGGCAATTCGTGGGCAATAGACGATTACTACATTATCAGGCGGCCACGGAGGCTGGGATCAGATGAGGACGCGACGTTTACGATAGATGAGGCGAGGGACTGGCGCGACTTATAGGGAGATTTGAATGGCTGATACACGGCAACACTTACAATGGACAATCGAGGACGCATTTAGCGGTGCCAATGCGGAAGCACATGAAAGGATCAGATCTGAACAGGAAACATACAGAACTGCGCCGCGTGCCGGCATTGAATGGGTCGGTAAAATAGCGAGTCCTGCAGGTGAATCCCTAGACCCGCAAACGACGAAGCTAGTCCAGAAAATGATGCCACGCCTAGAAGAGTCTGCCCCTCCTATCCAGATTTTACCAGACCGTTCCACGCTAATTGGCGAAGAAGCAGCATTGGCAAAGGAACTTGGGAAATGGTTCAAAATGTATGAAGAGGTGGATAATGAGCAGGATAGGATGCGCACAACGATACTCCATAATTGCGTTGGCGGCATGGCAATACGGAAAACCTATTGGGACGATCGATTTCATACGCTTACTTCGCCTGCTATTAACCCTGTGAACTTCGCGCCGCAGCAGGGTGCGATAGATATCTCGCTGCGCGATGCGGACTACGTGGTCCATAAAACTAAGAGGTCGGCCCGCGAAATCAAGCGGCGGTTCCCTAAGTTTCGGTTTCGGTCAAAGACAGGGTATCGAAAACCAGACCCACGTGGCGAGGAGCATATTGTAAATGAAGTTTGGATGCATCGCGAGTATGCGGAAGATATTGGCATCAAGGTACCAAAGGTGGCACGCAATATCGTTGTTGCATGGATAATAGAGGATCGGATTGCATCGGTCAGGCCGTCTCCGTTCATGTTCCCCCATTTCCCGTTTGCGTGCTGGCGTTATCTGCAAATATTCGATGATAGTGGGCGACCAAACGAATGGTGGGGATACGGACTCCCTTCATTATTAAAGCCTCAGCAGAAATTGCTGGACTGCCTCCTGGCCAACCTGGTTCTGCTGCTCCGTAAACAGACCACAGGGCGTTTGTTAGCGCCAAAAGGTATGTTTGATAACCAGGTGACCTGGGATCGCGACAGTGCCTTAATACGGTACGATAAAGAGGCGGGCTTCAATCCCGCAGATATACTGGATCTGCCAATCGACCAAATACCGCCGACACTGCCAGAGCTCATCAAATATATAACGCACACGATGGAACAGTTGAGCGGCATAACGGGTGTCACAACAGGCCAGGAACCAGCAGGTGCAAATATCAGTGGCAGGGCGATTGTGGCACTGCAATCAGCAGCCGCGACACAAATGGTGTCTAATGTTAGCGCCATGAACGAGTTCCGTGGCCGAGTCGCACGTCAGAAAGCAGTGTTGATTCAACAAGCAGCATCAAAGCCTATTGACCTAAATTTGTGGCGGGGTGGAGTCGATATTGTATCCGATTTTCCAGCAGAAGCCAGGCATATCGGGTTTACGGTTCATGTTCCTGATGCTGCTAGTTTGCCGCAAACCCCAGCTGGCAAGGCTCAGATTATACAACTATTAAACGAGATGTTTATGTCATCTGGGTCAGCGATGAAGCCGGAAAAAGTATTGGAATTGCTAGGTATAGACCAAAGCTACGGTATAACAATCGAGGATTTCATCCAACCCGCAGCACCGCAGCCTGGAGCACCAGCAATGGGCAATATGCCGATAAACGAATCGGCACTTCAGGATTTGCCAGTTAGCCCAGATGCAGTTTGATTAAAGAAAGGAATAAACTATGGCGCTACCCGAAATACCCGGTGACGATCCACAAAGCCCAATTGGCCAGCCAATGAATCCTGTGGCGGAATCTCCAGAGGCACGAGAGATTCCGACTGAAGAGTTAATAGACAATATGCTTGCACAGCGACAACCAGCGGCCCCCGAGATGGGATCCGAACAGCCTGAAGAGATTGATTTGGCGTCTCCGATGGGACGAATGGTTGGCAAAGTGGCATTGCGACAGGAACAGGATTCCAAGTATGAAGAATATAAGGCCGTGTATTCGGAATTGACTCGTGGTGAGTTTAACCGGTCTCAGTTCGCAGAAGATAGAGGTCAATTTGCTGAAGCGCAGAATATCCTTAAAAAGGCGGCAATCCGTGGCGCGGAAGTGAAGAGCGAGGAACAAAAGAAGGCGAACAGAGAGCTAACAGTGCAGGGGCCAAGCAGCGGCAACACTGCTGCGGCTGCCCAGATTAATACGATGGAGGATGCTACGCAAGCCGCTAAGAATGCGGCACGCGGCCTCTAGTGTGATGGTGTCCTATGACGGGGCACATTGCTCTGTCATTACATAAAAATGCCCCCGACACAGACCTGAGAATCTTTACCGAGGGCATTGGACTTGATAAGAGGGTCTTGAAAGTCGAGCCCCCTTTGTGGTTTAACCAAGCCAATTCTACCAGATATGTAGATTGGCCTTCAAGGAGAAAAGTTGAAATGGCTATAAAAAATGAACTTAGCGCTAGCGTGGATCCGCTGTTAGTTCGAGGAGTTCAGCGAAACGTGCTTACTTCGGACCCCTTTGCGGCAATAACAATACGCCAAGCTAGAACCAGATCTGGCGTAGCGCGGGATGGCATTGCGTTAACACAGCTTACCAGATACCCGAACGGCAGCTATTACCGAGGCTCCGATGAAGCCAGCGCGACGGCCGCGAAAGGGTTGACCAAACATTATCAGGCATGGTCGAACTATAAGGTCGATCGTGTCATAGAGGGTACGGATTTAGAAGAGACAGCTGGCGGAACAACAGCGAGCTTAATAATGAACGATCAGTCCTCTCTAGCCCAGTTGCCTGATGGCGGGGATGGCATCATCGATACGGCCAGTCTTAGGACGACGCAAGCCGCTGTCGCCATGTGGGAAGATATCGGCTCAGTCATGCACGGCGATGTACTTCCAACTGATACGGTAGATCGTATGCCAGTAACAGGTGACCAGATATTTGATGAGGCAGGCAGTTTGCATGGGCTCGTACCTGGGGAACTGGGGACATTTGCTGACCTGCATAGTAGGCACCCATGGAAGACAACAGCGCCTGGCCAAGCATCAATAGACCTGCATCAACCTCGTTATTGGGACCTCGGTGGTGCAGCTATTACTAAATCGAGCGTTGAAATATCGGCTACGGCAATGGGGGCAGCGGTGAGTGGTTTTTGGATCTGCCCGTGCCATCCAACGAATTATGAGAACCTTGTATCGGATGCAACGTCAACAGGTGCAACCGTCCAAATCCCAATGGGAATTGGGCAGTACGTGTCCAATATTGAAGCAGTCCAGATTGGAAGGGCCTTGATTTTTGTCTCGGCACGTGCATCGCTTACAAAGATGAGATTCTTCCATATCGGTAACCCTGGAGCTAATGATGGATCTTATTTCCATATGTTCTGGAAGCCCCCTGGCGCGCAAAGCAATAGTGTGCCGGACGCTCCTGCTATTAGTATTAACAATTTGCGGCAGGTCAATTTAGGGAGCCCAGGTGAAATTCCCATGTATGTTGATGAATGGGATCGTGACTCCAGATTTGCGGACGCGGTAAATAGTCCTCTGCGGGTCAAAATGGCTACTCTATGTACGGAACGCTGGAAAATGTGGGAACTTCGTGGCTTAGTGGCATAGCACCAATCTGGTACCGCTTGGCCGCCTGGCTAGGCGGTGCCCACTTCACTAGAAGGAGAGATACAAAATGAGTATTACTTTTGTGGGGAATAAATATGACCCCCTTACGACTCACAGTCAGCAGCTTTTGCGGCTAGGGACAGTCGCTCGCGATGAATTTGGGCGACAGTGGAGTTACGTTCAAATAAATGAGACTCTAGCGGCTGGAGATGTGGTCCGCGATTCGACAAATTACGACGCGCGTGCAGCGACCAGGAATACGAGTTCCGATCATGAAGATCCCAACGCAGTACTTATTGTGGCAACACCCGTCGCGGCGGGAGACACTACGCTCGAAATCTCCACTGTAACCCCTACTGCGTTGTGGCTAGGCGGTGTTGGCGCTGTCGTATCAGATAACACGGCCTCCAATGTCACCGCGGTTGGACAGCAGTTCATAGTGACTGGCATCAACTCAGCGAGTAATATACAAGTGGAATGGCTCACAAATCGGGTGGCTCCACTAACGAGCACTCGCGGTGTCGTATTCGCTGGTTCTGGCACACTTGAGTTCAGTCTGATAATCCCAGGCCAAGTATATCGTGGCCCTAAGGAGGACGAACGCTTAGCGACCGATCCAGGAGATGGTGGGAACAGCTCCTTTGTTCGCGGGATTATACAGAATGATGTCACAGTTACCGCTGGCAGCGAACCCTATGGCTGGGTTCTCCAGAAAGGCATCGGTTGGGCGAAATACCTCGGTGAGGAGGAGGATGAGTCAGGTCACGCTCCGTTGAATATTGCGGGTGCCGTTGCGTTTTTAGGGGCGGAGGGGTCGGTCCGCGGTATTTTTAAACGTGATGCCTTGACTACGGGCTCTCCCCCCATAGACTTCACAAATGATACTCTAACAGGAAATTCTATCAGGGCTGCGTTAAGGTACGCCGTAAACGATCAGCCCGTAGGTCGATTGGTGAATGCTAGTCCGGCAGCTCATGCTAGTCAGTCTACAAACCTAGTTCCGTTGTATGTCTCAGTCGATAACGAATCGACGAATATGCTGCCTGTTCGAGCTACACACCCACTTAATAGTGTCGATATTGTATAATTCGGCGCGGAGGAGCTTATAATGAGTATCAGTTACCTGGGTGAGTCGTTTGATCCGTTAATCACCCATGCGGAGCAAAAATTGCGTTTAGGCACAGTGGCCAGAGATACCTTTGGCCGCCAGTGGTCATACGTAAAGTTTTACGCAGATGTAGCAGCGGGCCAATATGTGCGTGATATGATCGCGAGCGATTTGATTGTTCCATGGGGCTACGAGGCCGCTGGCGAAGGCGCGGATTGGAATAACCCGACCCGAGATCCTATATTACTGTCTGACGATGTCGATGCGGGCGCATTGTCACTCCCTATCCGAAAACGCGTCGCCCTGCTTACAGACAATGATAGTGATGCGCTAGATGTGGACAGTGTTGCATTAGCGGGCAGCGAGGCGAGCGAGCGCTATATTGGGGCGGTCCTCACCGTCGCGAATGGGGCAGGCGCGGGCCAGGTGATGTGGTGCCGCGAGGTGAATGGCCAGGACGTGGGGATTGAGCCTATCTACTCGTCGACGGCTTCTCTGTCGACGCGCGGTCTCGCAGTTGCACTATCAGGCTATACCAGCACGAGTGGTTTAGGCAGCCAGCTGGCGGCCTGGGCGCCAGGCAGGGTGTTGCCAGGTCCAACAACCCTGGAACCAGAAACGGCGGCCAGAATTGAGTTGGAATCGAACGAGCTCGGTCGTGACTTTGTGATGCCGCGAGGCTTCGCACAGACAGCAGTCACGGTTGAAGGCGAAGGCAAAGAGCCCTGTGGCTGGGTCCTGCAAAAAGGGTTCGGGGTGGCGCTGGCGGATTACGATCAAGTAGCGACCAATTATCCCATCCTCTCTTACGGGCAAGGGCTGTTCGCAGCAGATGCCGGCCAAATCGGAGGCCTATTTAATGAACCTCTTGCTGGCGGCACAGTAGATCCCTACGCAGCCGGCCTTGAGGTGGCCGCATTCAAGGGGAATGCGGGGGCGGACGACAACGATTGGGATGAGTATGTTCAGCAGCGGGTCCGGGCATATATTCAATACGCTGCCCAGAACATGCCAATCGCCTATTCGGGCACATTCACGGTGCGAGGGATGACGCTCGAGGAAAACAACCTGATTGCTATTAATGCTAGTGTGACGAATGACGCGACCAGCATGGCTCCGGTACGAATGATCCATGGTCGTAGGGATGAGGACATTCTGTAAACCAATAGTCGTGCGTACGGTTCATTGCTGTACGCACTAACACCTAGGTGATCTCATGGCAACGGCTGGTGATATTAGAAATCGTGTGTCTGCTGCTCTACTGGATCCGTCGAACCAGATGTTTCCTGTCGCAGATATCCTAAATTACATTAATTATGCACTCCTGGATATCACTACGGAAACCAGGTCGCTAATCAAAGAGATTCCTATCGCTAAGGTAAAAGACAAAACTGAGTATGCGTTACCCTCGGATTTTTTGTCTATCCATGCTGCTCTGTATAATGACAGTGCGTGGCGGGTGCTTCAGCGAACCAATACTAAAAGCATACTATTCCAGCGGTACAGCGGCACGAGTGGCACTCCAGCGGGCTATGACGTGTTCCGGAATATCCAGGAGGTAAGAGCGAGTGGGACGGCGGCGAGTGGCGGTACGGCGGAGAAATTAATCGATGCGTCTGTCGACCCGTGGTCAGCGGCGCTAGTTACCGTAGGAGACAGGGTTAAGAATACAACGGACTCGTCAGAGCTTATCGTGGCGGGAGCCATAACATATAATGGATCTGAAGTGACGTTTGCAGAATCATTGGTAGGCGGGGCGGGCAATACTTTTGCGGAAGGCGATAGCTATGAAATTCTTAAACCGTCGAGTAGTAGAATGGCACTCAGTATTCAGCCTGCTGCGGGAGCGGACGATGCGGTTGGCACCGAATCGATCGTTGTTATTTATGCTGCATCACATCGCACTATTACGGAAGCGGATATAACGAACGCGAATGATGACTTGGAGTTAGACCCAGAATTGGTCACGCCACTGATCACGCGAGCTGTGTACTATGGGACAGTAGAGCAGCAAGGCTTGGTAGATCCTGATGTCACTCAACTCGAAACACGATTCCGTCATGAAATGAGAATTGCTTACCCTCAGGTACAGGACCGTATCTCAGATTATGTGAATCTTTGGACGACGGGCATAAATGTGTATCGGCCGAAATTCAACCTGGACGCCGCAACGGCATATCCACGTAACAGTGTTACGATACTGTAGAATAAGATGGGAAAACGAATTAATTTTGACCTCAGCAACTTTCGGGCGGGCATTCATACTGAACCCGCGGCGACTGAAGGTGCGCCTAGGTTTCTTCAAGAAATGAAGAACCTGGTGGCTAATCCGGAAGGCCAGTTAATACCGAGGCGTGGCCATTCGATAGAATACGAGGAAGCTACGAATTTTGTGGAAGGTATGACGTTCGTGGAAAATACCGACGGGCGCGGGTATATGTTTATACTGGCTAATAAAGATCTGAAGATCCTCCCGGTTCTATTTGGTGAGGACAAAGATTTGGGGGATGGCACAGCAGTGACCCTGGTTACAGATTTAGATTTTGATGGGCATGTCTCGGCCACGCTAGTGCATCAAAACGTGATGGCACTCACGACGTCAGGCCCCGATACTGGCTATTGGGTTCATGTCGGAAGCGGTGGCACCCACGAGGAAGATGCAGCTGCAGCAACGGCATACAAGATAACGATCCCTCGGCCAATCTCGACGCATACGCGAGCGCAAGGGCCGCTTGGAGAGAATCAACCGAGTTACTATATCGATTTAGCGGATGTGGATGCGCGCGAGTATTACGCAGAAGGAACGACAACAGGCGCTGGAACGAGCAGCAAGCTTTTTGATACCGATAAGGATTGGAGCAATATAGATGTTCGGAAAGGGGATGTAGTTGCGTGTAATGGGGAATCTCTCATTGTAGGCTCTGTTACAAAGGACCTTAAGGATGGAGGATGGATTGATTTTGGTGTCGATCTTAGTGATGGTGAAGTATTTAGTGATGAAGCAGCATACAAGATCACATACTGGGCGGAGTCCTATGAGGAGGATGGGACCACCGAGATTGATGTAGTGGAAATCCCGCAAATCGTGGAGCCCAAAGGCAAGGATTATGGGACCGTCGAGTACGTTATGCCCACAGACGATGTGGACCATGGCGCTGGCAAGGTTGGTGGGGTCGCAGTGCGGGGCGGGGGGAAAATTCGAACAAGCGGCGTAGCAGCTGGGGCAAGTACTCTCGCGGGCAATGAGTTTGCTGATGTAAAGGCGGCGAAGAATTGGACTGAGGAACAAGTAAAAGTTGGGGATGTAGTCCGCAATCTGACAGACGGGTCTGCTTTAACGGTGGGGGAAACGCCAACGTTCGGTCCTGCCTATGGCCACGTGACGTTTGCAGAATCATTGGCAGGCGGGACCAACGATGTGTTTAACGACGGCGATTTATATGAGATCATGTTCGATGGCGAGAAGGCACCG
>Ga0310342_100001255_pt1 | contig 15623 bp, 11 predicted proteins | sample S15DNA20500_MG_FD_206155 | JGI IMG/M metagenome (GOLD analysis project Ga0310342, IMG submission 206155) | Marine microbial communities from station ALOHA, North Pacific Subtropical Gyre - S1503-DNA-20-500_MG | ecosystem: Environmental > Aquatic > Marine > Oceanic | place: Pacific Ocean: North... | reverse complement strand
CCTGCTTCGACTTTTCGGATGCGGCGCGGAAAGTGCTGCGCAGCCACGACCGCGTCATCGTGAATGCGCTCGAGGAGATTCCCGAGGGCGCGTTCGACCTCGTGCTTTCGTCACACTCACTCGAACTCTCCCCGCTCCCGGGTGCCGTCCTGGTGCGTTTCCGCAGCTACCTGGCTCGGGGGGGTGGCCTGGTCCTGGTCCTGCCCGTCGAGGAAAAGCTCGAGCCGGCGCTCGAGCCCGATACCAACCTGCACCTCCACGGCTGGACGTTCCAGACCATCACCAACCTGCTCCACCACAGCGGGTGGACAGTCACGAAGCAGGCGAGGGTCTTCGGCCCTTGCGGGCTCCGGCGTCTCGGCAGGCTGTTGCCGGAGGCGGCGGCGGTGCGCGCCGCGCACCGCCTGGGCCGGTTCGCCAAGGGCTACCCGAGTCTGCTCACCCTCGCCGAGCCCCGCGGCGCGTCGGACTGACCGCGCGCATTCCCGGGCCGGCTCGCTAGCGGATCAGTACCCGCCGCATCCAGTTCTTGACTCCCTGGGGCAGGTGGCTGAGCCACTGGGGCTTGAGCAGGGCCGGTATGCGCCAGTCGCCGAGAACCTGGGGCGGAGCGAGGGTGCGTGGCCTTTCGCACACCGTGCGGATCTGTTGGGCGTATGCGGCTCCCATCGCCTCGCGCGAGTAGATCCTCCCATCGATGAGCGCCGCACTGCGGGAAAGCCGATCGAGCAGCCTCCGATCCGAGGCGAGTCCGTCGAGACGCTGGGCTGCCGCCCGCGTGTCGCCAATGGGGAACAGGCAGCCATTTTCGCCGTCTTGCACGATATTGTCGGTCACTCCCCGGATGCGGGAAGCGACGGGAACGCAACCCGCCGCCATCGCCTCGAGCAACGAATTCGGCATTCCCTCGAAGCGGGAGGGAAGCAGCAGGGCGTCGTGCTCGCGCAGGAGTTTCGCCACGCGGTCGTGGGTCACCGCGCCCTCGATTCGTATCCGCTCCCCGAGTCGCTGACAGCGGGCGGCGAGAACCTCGCGGTCGGGGCCGTCGCCGACGACCGTGAGCCGAACCGACTCGCGCACCGCGCCCATGATCGCGGGCAGCCAAAACACGCCCTTCGAGGTGTCATCAATGCGGCCAAGGCACAGCACGCGAAGTGTTTCCGTGCGGTTTCTCGGCTCGGTGGCCGCGAACGCTGATAGGTCTACCGAGTTGGCAATGAAGGCAATCGTATCGGGGTCGAAGCCGTGCCGCTCCACCAGGTCATCGCGGATTCTCGGTGCAACGGCCACGACCCGGTGGACGTGCTCGCGAACCGCGCGGGCAGCGCGGTAGGTGGTCGGGGTGATCGTGTGGACGATCAGGATCCGGTTGATCTCGGGAGGCAGGTAGCGGGCCATGTTGGTCTGCACGGGGTGCGCGTGCACATTGACGAAGACTCCGTCGACATTGCCGCCGACGAGGGCGTCGTGCAGCGCCCGGGCCTGTGAGCGGTCGTCGGCCCCTGCCACGACTTCGCCGCAGTCCAGAGCGTCCGCGAAGCGCCGGGCGTCCTCCGGCGGCAGCGGTCCCAGGCCGAGCCATCGGAGGTCGATCCCGTGCGGGGACAGCGCCTGCCGGAGCGACGTGAACACGCTCCACGTCCCGCCGAGGTGAGGCTGTCCAAAGTAGACCCATCTCATGGCGCCAGGCGAATCCGGTAGTAGAGCACCATCAATACCGTGAAGGGTACATGGGCGACGGCGTAGGCCGCGGCGAGTCCGGTGGCCCCCCAACGTGGCACCAGCACCAGCGCGCAGGCCACCAGGGTGGCGGCAAAGAAGAGGCTGAATCCAAACGCCGTCCACATGCGATCCGCCCCGGCGATCGCCTGGTCGATCACGTAGGTGATCGAGATCATCACCGACGAGAACATCAGGAACACGAGGGGCCAATAACCGCCGACGAATTCCCTTCCGAAGATTCCCATCGTGAAGGGCGCGCCGAGGCAGACCGCGATGCCGGCGAGTGACGTCATGGACACGTTCAACCCGATCGTGAGACGGAAGATGCGTCGGGCCCCCGCTGAGTCGCCGCTTCCCGTGAGCTTCGAGAGCATCGGCAGCATCAGGCTGCCGAAGATGTTCGGCAGGAAGAGGACCAGGACCCGCCACTGGTTGGCTGCGGTGAAGATTCCCATCTGGTCGTAGCCGTTCTCGAGCTTTACGAGGAAAGAATTGCACAACCACATCACTGGGCTGACCATCAGGCTCGAGAGCAGCGCCGGCACCGAGAAGTGCCACACCATGGGGAACTCGGAGCGCACGTTCGGTGGGCGGAGTGGTACCGAGTGGTCTCGTGCGCTCGCACGCACGTATACCGTGGTGAGCGCGCAGGCCAGCGCCTCGCTAAACGCCATGCCCCAGAGAGCACCCTGCAGCCCAGCCAGCGTCACGCCGACCACCAGCGCGAGGAAGCCGATTGCCGCCCGCGAGATGTGCACGCGCGCGACCCGATCGAAAGCGTGGAAACCGCTCAGGACACCCAGCTGGGCCACGTTGATCGAGGCGAAGAGCAGGGACACCGCCAGGATCTGAACCGCCGTGTCCAGAGGCTGCCGGTCGAGCTGGGTGCGTGCAAACCATGGCGCGAGCCCGTACACCACTCCCGACAGCAGCAGCGCGGTCGCCAGAATCGCGCGCCGCGACATTGCGATGACGCGGCCCGCGCGGACCGGATCGGATTCGTAGTAGCGGGCGACGTAGCGCGTGGTGGTAGCACCGAGCCCGAAATTCGCGGCCACGCCGAACATCGCGAGGGAGCTCTGGAGCATGCCGAGCTCTCCGAAGGCTTCTAGTCCCAGGAACCGTGCGACGACGATGTACGCGGTGAAGTTCAGGCCGCGGGCGCTCACTCCCGAGACCGCGAGCCAGGAGGCGCCGGCGACGAACTGCGAGAGAACCGGGTCGCGAGCGATCCGGCTTCGGATCCGGTCCAGCCAGTTCATTGCCGTCTGGGCTCGAATCGCACGAAGGTCACGGGTGGACGAGTGACTCGGGGGAGGGCGGATCTAGAATAGCGCCTCGAAAAACGAAGCGCACCAAACGCTACGGCTCCCCGGTCCAGGCGAACGATTCCGCGACCGGGATCGAGTCGCTGGTGCCCCAGGTCGAGTCCCCGAGCGCGGCGGCGCGCGCGGTTCCGAGGCCCGGCCGTAGCGGATATGCTCCTTGCACGCGGTCTCGACCGGGTACTCGATGAGGACCGAATCCATCGCCACTTCCGACGAAACCACGAAGGACGCCACGGTGAGTCCCCAACCGGGCGAGTCGCCCGGTATCGGGGACCCCCTGTTCGACGAGACGGCGGAGGCGTTTGCGCGCACGGCCGACGCGCAGATCGCAGCGGGCCGGTATGTCCGCGGCCAGCTCTTCGTCGATGCGCTGAAGCGCCGTGCTCCGAAGCGAGGTCGCGTCCTCGACTACGGCTGCGGGCCGGGACGCGTCTCCCGCCTGATCGCGGCGGAAGGTTACGTGGTCACCGGGCTGGACCCTTCGTCCGGCATGGTGGCCGTGGCCTGCGCCCAGGACCGTGACGGACTCGCGCTGGAGTTCGGCGCCCTGGACGCGGATAACCGCTTCGAGGCGGCGGCGTACGACGCGATCGTCTGCTCGAGCGTCATCGAGTACGTGGAAGATCCGGAGGCGTTGCTGCGGGCGTTCCACGCCGCCCTCGTGCCGAAGGGCATTCTCGTGGTCAGCTACGTGAATCGCGCGAGTCTCTGGGGTGTCTACGCGAGGCTCCGCAATCCGGACGCGCCGCACCGCTCCGTTCAGCATCACCTGTGGACGCGTCGCGCCGCGAAGCGTGTCCTGGGGCGGGGCGGCTTCGATATCGTCGCCGGGCCGACCTACTACGACGCCGATGGGTTCGACCGCAGGCCCGGGCTGCGCTTCCTGAGCACGCTGCCGTGCATCGGGACGCTTGCGATCGTGACGGCAGTGCGACGCTGAGCCGGTCGCGGGCTCAGGAGCCCATTCGTTCGAAGATACATACCGACCCGTGGCGCGTGCGGAGGGTGAACCCGCGCGCCTCGATGCCGCGCACCAGATCCTCGACGCCGAGATCCCGTCCTCTGAAGTGCGTCGAGTGAAGTTCGATCAGGATCTGCTCGCAGCCAAGCAGCGCCTCGGCGTCCCTCTCGATGATCGCCGCTTCGGCGCCCTCGATGTCTGCGACCAGGACATAGCGGGTGATGCCGCGCTCGTGCAGCAGCTCGGCGAGCGTCGTGGCGGGCACTTCCACGACTTCGAAGCCGGGATCCTCCGGCTCGAGCCGTCCCGAGACGTTGGTCTCCCCGAGTCCGAAGCGGACGGTTCTGCTGTCGTAGGAGATGGCCCGGTGCACGACCTCTACCGGATGTCCCGGCGCGTTGGCCGCGACGTTGCGGCGCAGCAGGTCGAGCAGCTTGGGATTGGCCTCGACGCAGACGAGGCGATGGGCGGGGTCCTGGCGCCGCGCGATCGCCGAGCTGACCGCACCGATGCTCGCGCCGACCTCCACCACGTCCAGGTCCCGCCGCAGGTAGCGTTCGACGAAGCGCAGTTCGGCGCTCTCGTAGATGCCCCAGAAGATCTGGGCAGCGGTGCGCGGCGTGACGCCGGGGGCGTCGAGGGCGAGGCGCCAGCCGCGGAAGCGAAGGGAGGGAACGCGACCTCGGAAGAGCGCAGTGACGGCGCGGCCGATCAGGGGATGACACAGGGTTTCCGCCACCGCTGTCGTGATCTCTGCCCGAAGGCCGTCTCCGAACCCTGCCCCCGCTCGCGACCTCATAGCTCGAGCGCCGCCCGAAGGTCGTTCCGGAATCTCGGGTAGCCGAAGCGCTCACGCGCCTGGCGCATGCCGGCGGCGCCGAACCGGGCTCGGAGCGTCGGGTCCGAGAGCAGCGCGATCACGGCCTCGGCCAGGGCGTCCACGTCGTCGTAGGGCACCAGTCGCCCGGTCTCGCCGTCGTCCACGACTTCCCCGGCGGCGTCGGCGGTGGAGCCGATGCACGGCGTGCCGTGCCACAGGGCCTCGGCGTAGACCAGGCCAAAGCCCTCCTGGCGGCTCGGCATGGCGAACAGGGCCGCGCGCCGGTAGCAGCGCGCGAGTTCGGCGTCGTCCACGCGTCCGAGGAAGCGGACGCTGTCGCCCAGATCGGACTCCCGCGCCCGGGCTTGGAGGCGCGGTACGTCGTCGCCTTGTCCCACGACCCAGAGTTCGGCGTCGGGCACCGCGCGGCGCACCTGGGGCCAGGCGGCGAAGAGCGTTTCGTGGCCCTTGCCGCGCTCCTCGGACCACATTCGACCGATGATGAGTGAGACGGGTGCGCGGACCGCCGCGGGATCGGGCGCGCGGTCGCGCTCCCAGGCCGCGGTGCGCCGCGGGTCGATGCACAGCGGCACGACCCGCACCCTGTCGGCCATCGTCGGGAAGTTTTCGCGCAGGAGTCGGCCCGTGTACTCGGAATTCGCGAGCAGGCGCCATGCGCCGTGGAGGGCCCGGGCGCGCGAGCCGCGATCGGCCCGCGAGAGTTCTACGCCGTGGCAGAAGACTGCGTAGCGCGGCGGCAGACCGGGGAGCGGCAGCTGGACGCTGCGCGCGAGTCCCACCTGGTCGAAGAATGCGAGGTCCGGGCGGTGCCGGCGCACCGCACGCCAGAACTGCCAGGCGAAGCGCGCCTGGCTCCCGCAGGCGAGTTGCTGGTCGCCCCGAGCCGGGGCCGCCGGAGGCCGGTCGACGGTGTCGTGGAGCAGAACCCGATCGGCGCGTTCGATGCGGGTCCCCCCACCGTCCTCGTCCACCGCCTGGGCCACGCAGCGAGACACGCTGGCGATGCCGCCGTCGATCTCGAGCCCCGCGAGGCCCAGCAGCAAGCGCCGGCCGGACATGACCCCAGGGGATAGCACTTCGTCCCGAGCGGGAAGATTTCCCCCAGGGGGAGCCAGCTGGGGCGCTTAGACCTCAACTCTCAAGGTCGCTCGACGTCGGTCGATACGCATGGGTATGGCGGCCCAGATTTGTCCGGAAAACGTGTCCGCCGGCCGCCACTTCGCTAGCCCGCTTGCCACTTCCCTAGTGATGGATACTCCTCCCAAGCGCTTCTGGATCGACGGTTCGATGGCGCGGCGAGGCGGTGGTTTTACCTACCTCGTCAACGTGATTCCCCAACTGGCGCGTCTGGCCCCCGATGCCCGCTTCCTGGTTGCGGTCGGAGACGAGCGGGTGGCCGACTCGATTCCGCGGGCCGACAACGTCGAGGTCCGCTACCTGGGACAGCTGGGTCTTCGCGAGCGGCTCCGCTTTACCTATCGCCACGCCGCGCGCCAGGCCGCCGAGTGGGGGGCAGACGTCTACTTCTCCGCAGGCGAGATGGCCCCTCTCGACACGTCTTGCCCGACGCTTGCCGCGTTCCGCAATCCGAACGTCTTCACCGTGGGTAAGGACCAGGGTCTCCCCTGGAAGCAGCGGGTGCGCTTGCGCGGGCTCAACGGCCTGGCACGCCTCTCCGCACGCAACTGCGACCGCATCGTCTTCGTCAGCGAGGACTCGGCCCGCTGGATCGGCGATTCGATCGGCCTGCCCGAGAACAAGCGCCGCGTCATCCACCACGGCATCGACCCGACAGCGTGGCGTGGCCCGGCGAAGCCCGCGCGCGAGCGCTCGTTCATCCTCTCGGTGAGTTCGGTCTATGCGTACAAGAACTACGTGCGGCTGATCCGGGCCTATGCCGAGCTGGCGCGCAGGCTTCCCGACGTTCCCGAACTCGTGATCGTGGGCGACAACCAGGATCCGGCGTACGCGCGCCAGATGCAGAAAGCGCGGGCCGAGACAGGGGACCTCGCGGAGATGATTCACATCCTGGGCGAGGTGCCTTACCGGGACGTGAAGGCCTTCTACCAGGAGGCGTCGCTCTTCGTATTCCCCTCGCACCTCGAGACCTTCGGCCACCCCCTGCTCGAGGCCATGGCGAGCGAGGTGCCGCTCGTGGCAGCCGACATCCCGGTATTCCGCGAGATCGCGGGTGACGCCGCCGTCTACGGCGACCCCTTCGATGAGCGTTCTCTGGCCAGCGCCATGGAGAGCGCCCTGACTTCGGTTTCGGCCCCGACGCTTCTGGTCAAGCGCGGTCGCAGTCGTGTGGCGCAGTTTAGCTGGGAGCGCAGCGCGCGAAGCCTGCTGACGCTCTTCGGCGAAGTGGCGGCAGAAGCCCCGCAGCCGGCGCTCTCGCCCCGGGCGATCGGTTTCCCGGCGAGCCTCAACCCGGGGCCCTCAGTCGGATCGCGCATGGGCGTCCGCGCGGGTCGCGCGCGCTGAACCCTGTCGCATGACCGCGGTGAACTCCCACGGGAGGGCCGCGCGAGATCTCGCCGGGTCCACCCAGGTGTGAACCCGGCGCGCAGCCTGTGGTGGCTGCGTGCGGGCAGCGCGCGGCCTATGCTGCCTGCGTGGCGCGTCCTCGCGTTCTCGTGAACGCTGTCTCGCTCGACCAGGGAGGCGGCCGCAGCTACGTCAAGAATCTGCTGCGCGAGGTGAGTCGCGATTCGCGCGGCTTCGAGTTCGTGGTGCTCGCCAGCGCCGGGAGACTCGGGCCCGAGGAGGTCTCGGGCGTGGAACTCGTAGAGGTGGCGCTTCCCCGTGAGCGCACCCTGCTGCGCACGCTCGGCCGGGTGCTCTACGAGGAGACGATGCTTCCGCGGCGCGCCCGAGGGCACGACTTGCTCTACTGCGTCGCCGACCTCGCGCCCGCCTGGGGTCGCGTTCCGACGATCATCGCGCTGCGCAACTTCAATATCTACGACCACCGCTTCTACGACGGGCCGCGCACGCGCATGTTGTTGCGCCTCGTCCGGCTCGGGGCCCGGCGTGCGCGGGGCATCGTCTGCCCGACGAGCGCCGCTGCCGCGGCGATTGCTCCCGTGGTGGGTGTCGAGCTCGAGCGGATCTCCGTCGTGCACCACGGGATCTCCCCCGAGGCCTTTTCGGACCGGGCGGAGCCGGTCCGTTCGGATGCCCGCTACCTGTTCTACCCGGCTGCGCTCGAGCGCCACAAGAACATGTCGCGGCTGTTCGAGGCGATGGTGCATATCGACCCGGAGATCCAGCTCTGGATCGCCGGGGGCCAGGAACTGGACCCGGCGTGGGCGGCGCACCTCTACGAGCGTGTGCGCGTGCTGCGGCTCGGGGATCGGGTGCGCTTCCTGGGCCAGGTGTCCTACGAGGAGATCCTGGGTTACTACCGCGGTGCACAGATGCTCGTTTTCCCCTCGCTGATCGAGACCTTCGGTCACCCGCTGCTCGAGGCGATGCTCTCCGAAACGCCGGTGACGGCGTCGGACCTGCCGTCGCTCCGGGAGGTGGCCGACGACGTGGCGGTCTACTTCGACCCGGACGACCCGCGGTCGATCGCGCGCGTCGTGGAAGGCGTGCTGGACCGGCCCGAAGAGACCCGGGCACGCGTCGAGAAGGGCCGCGAACGCGCGAAGCGTTTCAGCTGGGAGCGTTCCGTCGACCTGCTCTGCGAGTGCTTCGAACGATCGCTGGCGCGCTCATGAACGGGACCTGGGGCCCGGCCCCTACGGCTCCACCCGCCGCACGTCGCCCGCGCGAATCGAATCGATGATGGCGAAGGTGGTGCGGGCGACGCCTGCGATCTCGGCCAGCGGGATGGGCGAGGCGTTTCCCTGGGCCACGGCCCGCACGGTCTCGGCAACCGCGGTCGCCTGGCCCTTGTCCTGGTTCCAGGTCTTGAGCGTGCGCCCGCCGAGCACCTCCGTCCGGCGGTAGTTTTCGCAGCGCGCAGTGCGGCCGCCGGCCGAGGCCTCGAAGCGTTCCTTGGGGAGCTCCGGGCTCGCGGACGCCAGGTACTCGATGGTCGCGGTGGAGCCGTCCGGCCAGCCAAGCGTCGCCACCACCGAGTCGTCGAGTTCGGGGTCTCGTCCCAGCGCGCTCGCGAACACGCGAGCTGGGGCGGACCCGACCAGGTAGCAGCACAGGTCGACGAAATGGCAGACCTCGCCCACGATGCGCCCTCCACCCACCGCCGGATCGGTGATCCAGGTGCCCGCCGGGGGTGCACCTGCCGCGACGCAGTAGTGGACGGAGAGCGGTCCGTTCCGGCCTTCGAAAGCCTCGCGCACCGCGCGGGCGTGGACGGAGAAGCGCCGGTTGTAGCCCAGAGTCAAAAAGCCGCCGGTTTCGGCGGCGGCTTCGAGCACCGCGTCGACCTCAGCGGGCGTGAGCCCGACGGGCTTCTCGAGCCACACGGCCTTGCCGGCTCGCAGGGCGTCGGTGGCGAACTGGGCGTGGGTGTCGTGGCGCGTTGCGACGAAGACGAGATCCACGCCGGGAGCGTCGATGACGCGCGCGGGGTCCGTTCCGCACTCGGCGAAGCCGAAGCGCTCAGCGGTACGGCGCGCGGAGGCGCCGGTCGCGGTCACGAGGCTGATCGGGCGGACCGGCTTCGCACGCTCGAGCGCCGGAAGCAAAACCGATTGTGCGTAGTTCCCAGCGCCGAGGAAGGCGACTCCCACGGAGTCTCCTGCCGGGGTGCGGTGCGCCTCTCCCGGGAGCGGAAGCGTGCGCGCGTGGCTGGCGCGGTCGACCCCGTAGCGGAAGACGACCGAAAGAGCCGGGCTCTTGCCCGCGGCGAGTGCCTCGTAGGCCTCCTCTGCGTCTTCGAACTCGACCGTCCGGGTCTCCAGGCGGTCGGCGCGCACGGCTCCCGAGGCCGCCACGGCCAGGAAGGCCTGGAGGTTGCGGTTCTCGGTCCACCGCACGTAGGGAAGCGGGTAGTCGAGCCCCGTCTCTTCGTAGCGGCGGTCGTAACGCCCCGGGCCGTAGGACATGCTGACCCGGAGTTCGAGTTCCTTCTCGTAGAAGGTTCGGCGGTCGAGTTCCATGGGCATGGCGCCGACCACCGAGATGCGGCCCTTACGCCGGCAAAGCTCGGCCGCCAAGGCGATCGGCGCCGAATCGCCGGACGAGGCGGTCACCAGCGCGAGGTCCGCGCCGTGTCCCGCGGTGGCGTCCAGCTTCCAGGTGTCTCCGGCGGCGTCGGGAGCGAGTCCCCATTGGGCGCCCTGGTCGATCGCCTGCTTGACGCGCGCTGCGTCGGGATCCACGCCGAGCACGCCGCAGCCGTTTGCGCGTAGGAGCTGCACGGCCAGCTGCCCGATCAGTCCGAGTCCGACGACCACCCCCACTTCGCCGAGCGAAGGCGCGGCCAGCCGCAGGCCCTGAAGCGCGATGGCGCCCACCGTGGCGAAGGCGGCGTGCTCGAGCGACACGGTATCCGGAACGTGCGCCACCAGGTTCTCGGGCACCGCGTTGAGTTCCGCGTGGTTGGCGAAACCGGCGCCGGCGCAGGCGACGCGGTCGCCCGGGGCGAAGCCGGTGACCGCCTCGCCGACACTCTCTACCACGCCGGCGCAGGAGTAGCCCAACGGCTGAGGAGCATCGAGGCGTCCCCGCACGGCACGGTAGGTGGCGAGGGGTCCCTCCTGCCGGAGCTTGCGCGTCACCTGGCGCACCAGGTCCGGTCTCGCGCGGGCTTTTCCGAGCATCGAGCTGCGCGCGAAGTCCAAGGCGAGCTTTTCGGTGCCGGGGGAAACCACCGAAAAGTGCGTGCGGACGAGTACCTGGCCCGGGCCGGGACTCGGGGCCGGCACCTCCGCCAGCTCCAGGCGTCCCGTCCGCGCGCTCTGAAGGATCTGTCTCATCCCATCCTCCCGGCTCGCTCAGTCCAGCGCCGGTGTCGGCTTGTCCACGAACATGCGGCACCAGAGTTCGATGCACATCATCGAGAAGATGGTGTAGCTGGCATCGTATTGCTGATTTCGATCCCGCTCGATCATCGCCAGCACGCCCTTCGGGTCGAAGAGCCCCCGCCGAGTGATCGAGGACTCGGAGAGCACGTCGTCCACCGTGGCCCGCAGGTCGTCGCGTATCCAGTTGCGCAGCGGCGCTCCGAAACCGGTTTTGCCCCGCGAGATCACTGCCGGCGGAAGATAGGGCTCGAGGGCTTTGCGCAGGATCCACTTCCCCGTGCCCCCCCGCTGCTTCACGTTTAGCGGCAGCCGGGCGGCCAGGGACGTCAGATCCGGATCGACCATGGGCACGCGTACTTCGACGCCGCTGGCCATCGATACTTTGTCCACGTAATTGAGGTTGTGGTCGGTCAGGAAGAACTTGCCCTCGAGGAAGAGCATGCGGTTGAGCGCCGGAACCGACTCCGGCAGGGCCTCGAGGGCGCGAAGCACCGGGCTCGCGTCGCGCCAGCTGAAATCCTCGCGCAGCATCGGCCCGAGGATCGGCCGCAGCTGTTCCGGGCCGATCCAGTGGAAGTATGTCGCGATCCGCTCGTCTCCCTCCAGGTCGGCGTAGCGGAAGGCCTTCGAGATCCGTCGCCGGATCTCCGTGACCGGACGCATTCGCTCGGCCGTGGCGCGCATGCCGCGGCGCACCTCCCTCGGCAGCCACGACCAGTAGGGTTCCAGCATCAGGGCCGAGTGTCGGCGGTAGCCGGTGAAGATGTCGTCGCCCCCTGCGCCCGAGAGCAGCACCTTGATGCCGCACTCTCGGGCCAGGCGGCTGATGAACAGGGCGTTGATCGGCGCCGGGTCGGCCTGGGGTTCGTCGAGGTGGAAGACCATTTTGCGCAGTTCGTCGACCATTTCCGGGCCCACGCGGATCACCTGCAGGTCGACGTCGAGGTGCTTCGCGACGAGACGCGCGTACGGGAGGTCGCTGGCCATGCCTTCCGTGGCAGCGCGCGGATCCTTGAAGCCGATCGTGAAGCACTGGAGCCGGTCTTTTCCCATGGCCCGCTGGGCGAGGGCCACCACGCCGCTCGAGTCGAGGCCGCCCGAGAGGAAGGCCCCGACGGGCACGTCCGCGACGAGCTGACGCTCCACAGCCTGGGTCAGGTACTTGCGCACCTGCACGATGGTGTCCTCGACCGGCCAATCGACGAACTCCTGGTCGTAGGGCAGGTCGTAGAATTGCCACCGGCGCTCGATGCGCCCGTCCCGGATGCGCAGCGCGCTGCCCGGCTCGAGCTTCTGCACCGACTTGAGCATGGTCAGCGGCGAGGGGTTCCACAGGTAGAGCAGGTGGTGGTGGATCGCCGCGGGGTCCAGGCTGCGGTCGATCGAAGTGTCCTGGAGCAGCGCCTTGAGTTCGCTGGCGAAGACGACACCCTTGTGCGTCTGGGCGAAGTAGAGCGGCTTCACGCCCATGCCGTCGCGAACCACCAGCAACGAGCCGTCCCGCGAATCGTAGAGGGCGAAGGCGAAGATGCCGTTCAGCCGCTCCAGCATCTTTTCAGCATCTCGGAGATAGAGGTTGAGGAGGACCTCGGTGTCGCAATCGCTCTTGAAGCGGTAGCCGTCGGCGATGAGTTCCTTGCGCAGCGAGCGGTAGTTGTAGATCTCACCGTTGTAGACGATCGACACGGTGCCAGTGACGTCCGTCATCGGCTGCCGGCCGCGACTGGACAGGTCGATGATCGAGAGGCGCCGATGGGCGAATCCCACGCGGTGCTCCGGGTAGGTGGCGGTGCCCGCATCGTCCGGGCCGCGGTGGGCGATCGCCTCGTTCATGCGTCCGAGGAGAGCTGCGTCGAAGTCGCCCGAATAGCCGGCTATGCCGCACATGAGATCTGCTCCACGTGACCGACCCAGCCCGGGTGGGCGCGGAAGGGCCGCGTTGCCGAGAGCGCGTCCAGGCCCACATCGCGGGGCGTGGCCTCGGGGTCCGAGGCTTCGCCCACGACCACGTCCTCGGGCGTGTGCACTGCGGTCAGTCGCAAGGTCTCGGCCCCGAGCGCCTCCCAAATCTTTGGAATGCGGCAGGCTTCGAAACCCATCAGGCGCAGCGCCACCAGATCGAGGGCGACGGGGTCGGTCGCTGCGAGCAATGCCCCGAGCGGCCGGTCGTCCGGCGCCAGCGGTCCATTGCCCTCGCCGGCCACCACACCGTCGAGTACGGTGAGCGCGCGGCGAACCGGCGCCGGTGCATCCCAATGCTCGCCCGAGGCGTCGCTGTAATAGAAGCACCGGTTGAGGTCGATGCACATCCTCCACGTGGTGCGGTTTCGGTGCCAGTTGCCGCTCCGGACGAAGTCGTCGCCGCGCGCCGCGCGCTCGGCGCGCCGCGCGGCGCGCACCAGTCCGGTGCCGAATCCCCGCTTGAGCAGCGCCCGGGCCACCTCGGTGGCGCGGCTGCGCGCGGCGTCGAGCAGGCTGTGCCCGGGATACTCGTCGCCGCCCTGGGCTTCCGAGCCGACACAGTGGTGGGGCAACAGGTTCTTGTCGCCGTTGATCCCGACGAGGTTCTTCAGCGCGAGGGTCACGCCCGTCTTCTTGTGTGTCTTCAGCTTGGGGAGGTTCACGACCAGGTCCGCTCCGAGCACGGTCTCCGAGAGCAGGTACTCGTGACGACCGTCGGTGTGGTGCTCCGTCGTTGGCGCCGCGTCGTAGTCGGCGCCCCGAAAGCGCCGGGGATCGAGGCCCGAGCCCTCGAAGGTGCTCCGCGCACCCAGGTCGATCCGCCGGTAGCCCCGCGGGTCGCCGGGCAATGCGCGCCGCTCCACGATGACCCCGTCCCGGTAGACGACGCACTCCCGCCGCAGGTCCACCACGGAGAGTTCGGTCCCGAGCCGCTCCGCGTAGAACGCGACGAGGGCGTCGAGGCCGGCGACCTCTCGGATCACCCCGAAGTCACAGTCGTGTTGCGGCGCTTCGGCGACGACGACGGTGCCTTCCGCGCCCACCGCTAGCCAGGCGTAGTCGACGACGGCGCGCAGCACCGCGCCGTGGGTCACGAGCGAGTCGAGGGTCCCGGTGTCCGAGGGGTTCCAGTGCCGGATGAAGTTGGGTTTGAGCACGACCCGGCCGCCGCGCCGCACCATGTCCGAGAGCGGGTTCCACGCCGGTGTTCCGAAACGCTGCGCGTCCAGCCCCAGGGCCCGCAGGGCGGACCTCACCGCCGCGTACACGTGGTTGGGAGCAGGGCCCGACTCCGCGAGCCGGCCGAGTTCCGGGTGCGGATGGCCCGGGCCCCACGGCGGCGCGAGACCCGCGTAGGTCGGTCGGGTCCATGTGAGCCCTACGCGAGTCACGGCGCGTTCCTTCCCACTTCGGACTTCACGGCACGAAACTTTCCGTTGGGCTCGCGCGGGATGCTGTTCACCAGCTTGATTCGGACTTCGATCTCCTCCCCCAGGCGCGAGCGGATCTGGCGCACCACCCGGCGCCCGCTGGCGTTGGCGTAACCGGACCGCGGCACGATCAAGACCATCAGGGAGCCGACATCGTCCTGGAGGATCTGCGCCTCGGCGATGTCGAGCTGTTCCTTGAAGACGTGGTCCATGCGCCCGACCAGGCGCCCGTCCGGCGTGAGGACGTAGTCCTCGATGCGTCCGTCCACCTCGAGGAAGCTGTCACCGGCACGGCCGCAGGTACAAGGGTGCTTGGCACGGGTGCCCACGTCGCCGATCCGGTAGCGGAAGAGCGGTGTGGCGTCGTGGGCCAGGGCGGTGATGAGAAGCGCTCCGGTCTCGTACTCGTCGGTCTCCTCGGTCGTTTCGACCTCGACGATGCAGTACTCCATGTCCACGTGCAGGCGATGCGCCGCGCACTCGGTCATGGAGACGGCGAACTCGCTCACCCCGTAGCGGTCGAGGATGGGGGCGCCGAAGGCCTTTTCGATCGTCTGGCGCTGGAAGGAGAGCAGTGACTCCGAGGAGGTGAATACGCCCGCGAGGCGCCCGCGCGGCAGTGGCCGATTCTGCTCGAGCAGCGCCAGGGCCACGAGGTGAATGGACGAGGGATAGCCCTGCACGTAGCGCGCCTCTACGGCGTGGACGGCGTCCACGTACAGCTTCAGATTGGCCGGCGTCATGTGGTAGATCGAGAAGAGGGTCTGATTGGTGTAGTCGTTGGTACGCCAGAAAGGTGGCCGGACCTGGGCGAAGGGGACGATGATCTGGCCGTTGAAGCTGATCTGCGGATCGCGGATGTCGACGCCCAGGCGCCGACGCATGCGCCACACCGTGGCGTACTCTTCCGCCAGGGTTTCGGGGGAATACCAGAGCGGAAGCGCCGTGCCGGTGGTCCCGCTCGTCTGGCCGGCGAGCAGGCGTGTGCGGGGTATCAGGCGCGAGACGAAGGCGGTCGGCTGGTCGCGGTAGGCGCGCTTCTCGAGCGGTGGAATCGTCTCGAGCGTCTCGCGAATCGCCTCGCTCGGATCGGATTTCTCCGAGGGCGGGGGCAGGTCGCGGTAGTAAGGCACGTGCTGCCGGGCGCGTGTCACGAGCTCGGCCAGGCGCTTGCGCTGGAGCTCGCGCAGTTGTTCGTCGGACCACTCCGCCGTGCTTTCCCATTCCTTCAACGTGCGGTGGAAGTGATGGGTGAAGCGCCGCCGGAACCGCAGCCAGCCTCCGACCGTGCAGGCCCAGTTCTGGGCAATGACGGGCAACCGGGGATAGAGGGCGGAGTAGAGCGCGTCGCGGGCCCGGTTCATGCCCTTCCCCTAGTTGGGCACGTAGGCGGGCAGTCGGCTCAGAACCGACGGTGCCAGGGATTGGAAGACTTCGTCGGCC
>Ga0310342_100001252_pt1 | contig 15635 bp, 20 predicted proteins | sample S15DNA20500_MG_FD_206155 | JGI IMG/M metagenome (GOLD analysis project Ga0310342, IMG submission 206155) | Marine microbial communities from station ALOHA, North Pacific Subtropical Gyre - S1503-DNA-20-500_MG | ecosystem: Environmental > Aquatic > Marine > Oceanic | place: Pacific Ocean: North... | reverse complement strand
GCAACACCCGCACCCCGCCATCTACCACCCACTACCCAATCTTAGGCGTCTTCCTCCTCACTCTCATGAATCTGAGCCATGGAGTCGGGCACGTGCTGAAGGACGCGGTCGGCGCAGCCGTAGGCGACGGACTCTTCGGCGTCGAGCCATTTGTCGCGTTCGCAGTCACGTTCGATGGCGGCGGGCTCCTGGCCCGTGTGTTTGGCCATGATTTTGTAGAGCCGTTCACGTGTGCGGATCATTTCCTGCGCCTGGATACCAAGGTCGGTCGCCGGCCCGGTGACGACGCCGCCCATCAGCGGCTGGTGCAGCAAAATGCGCCCATTGGGCAGGATGTGCCGTTTGCCTTCGGACCCGGCCATCAGCAGCACCGCGCCCATCGACGCAGCCACACCGATGCAGTAGGTCTGCACGTCGCAACGCACGAACTGCATGGTGTCGTACACGCCAAGCCCGGCACTGACCGATCCGCCGGGCGAGTTGACGTAAAAGTGCACGTCCGCGTCGGGGTTTTCGTTTGACAGGAACAGTAGCTGTGCGACGACGATGTTGGCTGAGTCGTCCGTGACCGGCCCACCGAGGAAAATGATGCGATCCTTGAGCAGCCGTGAGTAAATGTCGTACATCCGCTCACCGCGGCCGGTCATTTCAATCACGTAGGGGACTAATGACATGCGTTCGTGTCCTTCCGTGGCAGGTGATCCGTTTGGCTGAGGATTCTATAGTAACGTCATGTCGAGCGTCCAATTATTCAGCCCCGCCGCTTGCGGAGGGATCACGCGGTGCAGTCACCGCGGCTAAATGGCCGGTGCGAGATGTGGGCGGAAAGGTCCCGTTGGGCAGAATTCCCGACACCCAAAACTCGATGCCACGATCAGGAGTCCATTTTTGACACCACCTGCTACCCCAAGCGCCGCGGTGCCCCTAACGCACAGTGATGCGCACGTCGCCGACGATACGGCGACGGTCGGTCTGTGGCTGCCCGCACTGACGCTGTGGAAACGCGAGATGGTGCGCTTTTTGCGCCAGCGCAACCGCGTGGCCAGTTCGTTGCTCACGCCGGCGATCTTTTGGCTGTTTCTCGGGACGGGGCTGGACCACATGGTCGTGTCGTCTAACGGATACGGACAGCAGTCCGCGGGCGCTACACAAATTGAAGGCGCCGTACAGTCCGTACCCGCTGCACAGACCATCGGCTATCGCGCGTACTTCTTCCCCGGCACGATCACAATGATTCTTCTGTTTACTGCGATCTTCTCGACGATTTCGGTGATCGAGGACCGGCGTGAGGGTTTCATGCAGGGCGTGCTGGTCGCGCCGGCGCCGCGGCTGGCGATCGTGCTGGGCAAGGTGCTGGGCGGAACGACGCTGGCGCTGGGGCAGGCGCTGTTGTTTGCGCTGATTTGGCCACTGGTTGGCGACATACCGTCCGTGGGATGGTGCTTCGTGGCGGTCGGCGTGATGGCGCTGATGGCAGTGGGGCTGTGCGCGCTGGGGCTGTGCATCGCCTGGCCGATGGATTCGACCGCCGGGTTTCACGCGATCATGATGGTTTTGCTTATGCCCATGTGGTTTCTGTGCGGGTCAGTGTTCCCGGTCGCCGGCGCCCCGACGTGGTTGAAGGTGATCATGCTGGCGAACCCGCTGACGTACGGCCAGTCCGCACTGTCGTCGTCGTTTCACGGTGGCCGGGCGGGGGCGTCGATGTGGCCTGCGTGGGTGAACGTGACGATTTTCGCCGCCGCCGCCGCGATCGCACTCGCGACCGCCACCGCGATGGTGAGCAGACCAAGAAAGGACGGGACGTGATGAACGGTTCCGCCGTGCGCCGATCGCTGATCGTCGTGCTGGGCATCGCACTGTTTGCGACGCTGGCGATCGTGAAGATTCAGCATGCGCGCGAGTCGCTGGCTGAGCGAGAATCTGATAACACGCGCGGACAGCTGCCCACCGGCTTTCGTGACGCTGACGGTACGGCGAACGCGAGCTCAGCCGCAATGCTGTTCGATCAGCCTCTTGCGCTACCCGCGTTTACGCTCACAGATCAGCATGGGCAACCGTTCGGCACCGACGACCTGCGAGGCAGCGTGTGGGTCGCCAACTTCGTGTTTTCACATTGCCCGGGCATGTGCCCTCGCATGACTTCACGCCTGTCGACGCTGCAGGTGGAACTCGAACAACACCCCGCCTGGCGCGATATTCGGCTGGTATCGATTACCGTCGACCCCGACCGCGACACTCCCGCGCGGCTGACTAAGTATGCGGAAATGGCGCAGGCAGATGCCAGGCACTGGCGCTTCCTCACCGGCTCGCGTGCCACGCTGTGGTCTCTCATTAAAGACGGATTCAAACTGCCCGTCGTCGAAACAGATGACCCGGCTCAGCCGATCATTCACAGCCAGAAGTTCGTCCTCGTCGATCGGCAAGGCCGTGTCCGCGGCTACTACGACGCACTCGACACACTCGCGGAAGATGGCCATATTGTGCGCAAACATGAGTTAGAGCGATTAAAGGCCGATGTCGATCGGTTGGTGGCGGGCAAGTAATTCCCAATTTCCGATTGTCGAGTTCCGATTTGTCATGCAAACGCTCTTCCCGCAATCATTGCTCGCTCTCGCACCCGCCGATCTGCCGACGGTCAACGCCTGTCTCAACACCATCGCCACAATTCTTCTGATCGTTGGCCTCGTGTTGATCAAAGCCAAACGCATCAGCGCGCATCGAAATTGCATGATCAGTGCGTTCGCCGTGTCCGCGGTGTTCCTGGTGCTGTACGTGACTGACAAAGTACTCAAAGGCGGCGTGCACACGCCGTTTGCGGGCACCGGCGCGGTTCGCACGGCGTACTACGTGATTCTGATCAGCCACATCATTCTGGCGATCACGGTGCCGGTGTTCGCGATCCTGCTCATTCGCCTTGGCCTGAAGCATCGTATCGCGCAACATCGCCGGTTGGCGAAGGTCGGCTACCCAATCTGGCTGTACGTGTCGATCACCGGCGTCGTGATCTACGTGATGCTGTATCATTAGCCAGACAATGGGAATTTGCGATTCTCGATTTCCGATTTGTCTTGAAACGTTCGTTATGCACAATCGGAAATCGATCATCGCAAATCGGCAATCACTCACCGATGCGCGCCAACATGCCTGACCTGCCTACACGCGAATCACTGAAGAACAACATCGGTGCGCTGCAATCGCAATTGGCGCTGCTCGATCCGATGGCGGACCGATTGCACGCCGCGGCGACGCTGATCGGCGATGCGCTGCTGGGGGGGCACAAACTGCTTTGCTGCGGCAACGGCGGCAGCGCGTGCGACGCGGCGCACTTTGCCGCGGAAATCACAGGCCGATACTTCATGCACCGACGCGGTTTTCCCGCCATCGACCTGACCGCCAACAACAGCCTTATCACCGCGCTCGTTAATGACTACGACGCAGACGAATTGTTTTCGCGACAGGTCCAAGCCCACGCCCGGCCCGGCGACGTGCTCGCCGCGTTGAGCACCAGCGGCCAAAGCGCTAACGTACGCCTCGCACTCACGACCGCGAAACAAATGGGCGTCAAGTCCGTCGCCTTCCTCGGCCATGATGGCGGCGCGTGCAAAGGCCTCGCGGACGTCGAACTGCTCGTCCCATGCGACACCACCGCGCGCGTTCAGGAAATGCACCTGCTGCTGTACCACACCCTCTGCGAAGTGCTGGACCCGCTGCTCGCCGCACACGAGTCCAAATAAAGCCCGCGGATGCAATCCGTGGGTATCACGCAACCACCGTCAAAACGTCCCCCACACGAATCGTCCCGCCCTGCATCACCTGCCCGTACACACCCCCGCGACAGTCGGGAATCAGCGCCTTGCACAGGCCGGGATGGAAGTAATCCATCTCCGCACAAGGCGCCGTTTCCGCGAGAATGCGCACGACGACGTCGCCCACGCGAAGCGTCTTACCAATCAGCACTCCCAGCCGATCGATCTCGCACAGCACGTTCGCCCGACGCGTATGCCAAGGCAGATCGGAGTCCAGTTCAGCGTTCACCTCGCGCCACTGCGCGTCGGAAAGAAACGTCACCCCGCGCTTCGCACTCGATCCGTGATCACCCTCGGCGCTGCCGCCAACGCGGACCGTCATCGCATCCACTTGCTTCATCGGACCCAGATGCTCCGTCCGCAGCGCAAGCGCTAATACATTACAAAACAGCGCGTCCGGCATGGCGGCATCATACACACCAAGTTATCGTACGCCCCGACCGACTGCGGCTTAGCGCGGCCGCTCGCGGCTTCGCACGACCGACACGGAACACGCCCATGCCCAAAGTTCTGATCATCGGCGCTGGTGGCGTCGGCACCGTCGGAGCGCACAAGTGCGCGCAACTGTCCAACGTGTTCACCGACGTCGCGATCGCGTCGCGCACCAAATCAAAATGCGACCACATCGCCGCATCCGTCAAACAAAAGACAGGCCGAGACGTCGAAACATACGAACTCGACGCCGACGACGTGCCACAAACCATCGCGCTCATTGAAAAGACCAAGCCTGATGTCGTGCTCAACCTCGCCCTACCCTTCCAGGACCTGTCCATCATGGACGCGTGCCTTGCGACGAAGGTCGATTATCTGGATACCGCCTGCTACGAGCCACGCGACGAATCGCACTTTGAGTACAGTTGGCAGTGGGTGTATCAAGACCGTTATGCCGACGCGGGCATCATGGCATTACTTGGCTGCGGGTTTGATCCCGGTGCCATCAACGTCTTTTGCGCGTACGCCGCGAAGCACCTGTTCGATGAAATTCACACAATCGACCTGGTCGACTGCAATGCCGGCAACCATGGCAAGCACTTCGCCACCAACTTCAACACGGAAGTCAACATCCGCGAAATCACGCAGGACGCGCGATACTGGGACCGTGGCAAATGGATCACCATCGCGCCGCTGTCGCGGCATGTGCAGTTCGACTACCCCAACATCGGCGCGCGCGCGTCGTACCTGATGTACCACGAAGAACTCGAGTCGCTGGTCAAGTTTCTCTCGCCGGTTGGCCTGCAGCGCATTCGGTTCTGGATGACGTTTTCACCGTCGTACCTGACGCACCTGCGCGTACTGGTGAATGTGGGCATGACGCGTATCGACGAGGTCGATTACGCCGGCCGGCGGATCGTGCCGCTGCAGTTCCTCCAGGCCGTGCTGCCTGAGCCTGCGGGCCTGGGCAAGGGATATGAGGGCATCACGTGCATTGGCGCGGTGATTCAGGGCGTCAAGGATGGCCGGCGCGCGTGCAAGATGATTTACAACAACTGCGACCACGCAAAGGCGTTTGACGAAACCGGCGCACAGGCCGTTAGCTACACCACCGGCGTGCCCGCCATGCTCGGCGCGAAGTTGATGCTCCAAAACACGTGGCGCCGGCCGGGCGTTTTTAACGTTGAACAACTAGACCCTGACCCGTTCCTCGCCGACATGACCAAGCACGGCCTGCCGTGGCACATTGTCGACTGGTCCCAACCCATCGACGACACTGCCATTGTCGACCACGGCCCAATGGGCGGGGACGTGTAAGGCCGCGACCGGTGGTCGTGTATTACGTATGAGCAGTACGCAACGCCCAACACCCGAAACCCGGTTACATGCCCCCCAACGCACTACCACCCAGCCTCGACGCGCACGCGATCCCAAGCCCGTGTTACGTCATCGACGAGGCGGTGATTCAGCGCAACTGCGAACTCATCGCGGATGCGGCGAAGCGTTGCGACGCGCAGGTGCTGCTGGCGTTAAAAGGTTTCGCCGCGTGGCGGCTGTTTCCGCTGATTCGTAAGTACCTGGCCGGCGTGGCGGCCAGTTCGCTCAATGAAGCCAAACTGGGCGCCGAGCATTTTGGCAAACAGGTGCACGTTTACTCGCCCGCGTACCGCGATGATGAAATCGATGAACTGCTCGCGATGGCTGACCACATCAGCTTGAACTCGCTGTCGCAGTGGGATCGGTATCGCACACACGTGACGTCGGCCGGCATCGCGTGTGCGCTGCGCATCAACCCGCAACATTCGGAGGTCCATACCGCGATTTACGACCCGTGTGCCCCCGGCAGCCGGCTGGGTATGACGGCTGACCAACTCGGCGATACGCCGCTCGATGGTATCACCGGCCTGCACGTGCACACGCTGTGCGAATCGAACGCGGACGCTCTGCATCGCGTTGTCGCCACGTTCGAAAACAAGTTCGCGCGGCAACTAAAGCAAGTGTCGTGGGTTAACCTCGGCGGCGGGCACCACATCACATGCGACGACTACGACGTTGACCTGCTCGTGCGCATCGTGTCGGCGCTGCGGGACAAACACAACGTCGCCGTGTACCTTGAGCCCGGCGAAGCAATCGCGCTCAACGCCGGCGTGCTCGTCGCCACCGTGCTCGACATCACGCACAACGAGTTGGACATCGCCATCCTCGACACGTCCGCCGCCGCGCACATGCCCGATGTCCTGGAAATGCCGTATCGCCCCAACGTCATCGGCACCGGCGCACCGGGTGAGAAACCGTATACCTATCGCCTCGCCGGCCTGACCTGCCTGGCCGGCGACGTTATCGGTGACTATTCGTTCGACCGCCCCCTCCACGCCGGCGACAAACTCGTCTTCACCGACATGGCTCACTACACCATGGTCAAAAACACCGCTTTCAACGGCGTCAATCTGCCCGCTATCGCCATTCACAATTCGGTAGCAGGTGATACGCGCATCGTGCGGACGTTCGGGTATGAGGATTACAAGACACGATTATCGTGAAGTGCGGGATTCGGAACACGGGTGTGGTTAACGCCCGTGACACCGCTGAAAATGTGCAGCAGGCGTCGTAGCACAGCGATCGAGCACTCATGTGTGCCCGTTCGTGGAATATGCGCAACGGTTGACGCTCGTGCAGGAGTGAATCGTAACAATGGGCGTCCGACTGAATCACCCACATTGGAATCCCAAAGAGTCAGATCCCCTCTGCCAACAGCAGGCTGACGAGAAAAAGTATCCAAATCGCACGATACGCCGTGCCAATTTATTTCAGTCACGTCCTCCACGCCGGCACCGGCGCGAATTGACCGCACTCGGGGCAGCGCGTCAGCAGGACCTTCGTGTATGGTTTGCGTCAAACATACTGTCTGCGCAGGTTGTAGCCGCAACCGCCGTAGTAGCGGCCCGTCTCAATACGGGCGACATGATCGAGCTGCTCCAACACCCTTGGCCGATCGGTGTCGCCGTCCGTCATGACGATTCGCCTCTGCCCCCGGATTTCAGCTTAAGTGGCACCCACGCCGCCAGCGCCGTGACGACGACCAGCAGTGTCAGGAAGGCCACGTTCAGATCGCGCAACATGCTCGGCCGGGCGAGTGTCAACGCGATCCACGCGGCCACAAGCGCGTAACGAATTGCCGTGAATCGCTCGCGCGCGTGTTGCTGCTCGGGCCGAAGCAGTGTTTCGAGCATCATGACCAGGACGAGCACGAGTAGTATCGCAAGCGAAAGCGCGTCGAGTTGGCGCCGCTGACCCCGTTCCGCGGTGCTCAGCGCCTTGGCCAGTTCATCGCGTCGCTGCATGTCGTGAAATTCGCGCGGATCGAGCGCCGAGTCCGTCGCACCCGTGGCTTCAATGCGCTTACGCCACGCGTCGAGCTCGCCATCGATTCGCTTAAGTTCCGATCGCTCCACCCCGCCGCCGCGCAGCAGCCGGTCATACGATCCGGGCGCCACACGAACATGCACAGGTCCAGCCACCACCCCTATCACCACTCCCGCCATCAGCACGTATAAGTCCCGTCGCGCTGGCATATCCGCGAGCGTAACGCGTCGGCGGTGACCTGTCGAACGATCGCGCACCAGGTTTCGTGCGAACAGATCATTTCAGTGTTCAAACCCGCTTATTGCGGTTGACCCCCAGCGAGCCAGGCGGTCCCCGCCCCGGCGGGTCTGAACAGGGCGTGGGACATCAAAACGCGTGTGTTCAGCGCCGCTTCACTCCGGTTTGGAACCGAAGCTCACAACGTGCCCATTTGGATCCTCAACGTGCAACTCAAGGGCGTAGTCTGTGTTCGTCAGGCCGGTTCGGATGGCGACGTCGTTGGCGACGAGGCGACCGTGGTATTTGACCTTTGATTTTCGACTTTCCGAATTGCGACCGATGTTACGGCACGAGGAAGACGTCATCCGTGCCGGCGGGCACTTCGTTGCCGTTGTAGCGTTTGGTGTCTCCGAGCATCCAGATATTGTCACCGTTTCCCTGGATGGGGGAGGTTGACCAGGTGACCTGGCCGGAGGTGGCGAGCGTGTTGTGGCCCAGCGGGTTGCCGCCGTTGTCGAGGTGGTTCTGACTGGGGCTTTCGAAGGGCATGGGCGTGCGCATCAGAGCGAGCTTGCCTGTGCGGCGGTGGATGGCGATCGAGAACAACGGGTTGCGGTCGGCGAGGATGGTCTGGTCCTGCGTGAGATGCCGGTCGATGCGGATGGGCTTTTGGCGAAACTGGTTCTGGTAGCTGTACGAGATGGCGCGATGGGTTGGCCAGTCGTGGTGCTGCTGGCCAGCGCTTTGGATGACGAAGGGGTTGGTCGGACAGTTGAAGACGGTCGGGTGGGCGTACTTCTGTCGGATCAGGAGATAAAGGTTGGCGGAGTTGGAGCGGACGGGATGTTTGTCATCCTGCTGTTCTCCGACGCGCCACCAGTGGTCTCCGGCGCTGACGGCACCGCGAGGCATCTGGCCGTTGTGATCGGCGCCGTACTTGCCAAAGGCCATGCCCGCGTTTGCGAGGTTCCTGCCACAGCGAGCCTGTCTGGCGTCGACGCGGAAGCGGTTCATCACGGGCCAGAGCAGGGACACGCCGATCATCAGGACGGCCGCGACGGTAATCAGCTCGCGCCACCGAAACGACAGGCTGGGCCCGGCGGCGAGGGTCTGAATCTGATGCCCGAAGCGCTTGCGCTGATTGGCGTCGGCGACTGCCTGCATCGTGTTGGCGACAAGGTCGGCGGGCGGGTCATCGACGGGCGCCTGGCCGACCGTATCCAGCAGGCGGGCCATCGGTTCGACGCGGTCGACGGCTTCATCGTCCAGGCCTTGTTTGGCCACGTCCGTGGCGAGCCGGTGGGGCGGCGACTGGCCGGGCGACATCGATTCGATCAGCGCGTCGAGCACACGCTGGTCGACGTCGCAAAGATCGGTCGGGGGTTGGGTTTGATTTTGTCGTTCGGCCATATGGGTCAGGATTCGGGTATCGTGGTGTGCGATTGATTACCTGTCGCAGTACGTCACGAGCCGCCGGATCGGTTCGCGGGGTCGGCCTGCCAGGTTTTGCCGAAGGTGCCAACGGCGGTGTGCAGCCGGCTCTTTACCGTGCCCAGCGGGATTTCGAGCATCTCGGCGATCTTCTTGTAAGGCAACTGGTGAAAGTACGCCAGCAAAAGAATCTCCCGCAAATGATCCGGTAACTGCTCGATTGCACTCCTTACCCGCAACCGCTGCTCGGCGGACACTGCCTGCTGATCCGGCAAGGGCAGGTCATCCTGGAGCAGATCCAGCACCGAACGTTCGCGAGCGTCCCCGGCCATGGGCCCCGAGAGGGGAATCGCGGCTCGCTGTTTCATCTTACGTAAATAGTCCCGTGCCTTGTTCGCCGCAATCGTAAAAAGCCACGGACGAAATCTTCTGCTTGTATCGAATGTGTCGGCTGAAAGGTGAACCTGCACAAATGTCTCCTGGAAGAGGTCCTCACCGGCGGTTCTGTCGGAGACAAACCGTGCAAGGAAATGATACAACTCCTGATGGTGACGTGAGATAAGTACTTCAAGTGCCGCTGTCTCACCGTTCCGATATCGCTCGACGAGCTGCTCGTCGCGCTGGTCATTGAGGGAGTTTGACGGGGTCTTGGACATGCTTGATGTATTTTTGAATGCCAAATGGCGAGTGCTAATTTTGCCTAATTTTACATTTGGGGTGCGATCGGAGCCGGCAAGTGTTTCGGCGGGTCTTGTGCGCTACGGCTTAGATTCGGGGTCCTTTTGTTGCGATATCGGATTGATGACGAGGCCGGTCGCCAGTTTCGGGAAGAAGTAGGTGCTCTTTTGGGGCATCAGTTCGCCGGCGCGGCTGATGGCGAGCACGGACTTGAGTGGGGTCGCCTGCATGATCACGCCCAGTTGGAATCCATCGTCGGCCGCGTCGGTTCGCAGTTGATCGAGCGTGTGCGGGTACTTCCAGGTCGGCTTACCGTCGCGCGGGCACATTGGTGCGAGCAGTTGGTTGACGGTCAGGTGCTGGAGGATGGCGACGTCGAGCTGTCGCCAGGCGGGCGACTGGTCGGGGTGCGAAGCCGCAAGCGGATCGGGGCCGGCGGTTGTGGCGATCGCCAGCGGGTGGTCGTCCCGAGGCAAAAACAGGCCCATTGCATGGTGGCCGGCGTTCGGAAGCGCGGTCTCGAGTTGTGTGAGGTCGTCGCTGTCGACTCGGGTGATGTTGAGCACGCCTTGCGCGGCGGCGGCGAGTGCGTCGATGGTCAGGCCTTCGAGGCCGCCGAGCACGCGGTGCGTCGGCAGGACGATCATGCCCGGATCCTGCATCGCCACAAGGACAAACAGGCAGATATCAGCCGCCGGTGCTTGCTGCTGGTACATCAGCGCGGTGTTGTATCGGTGGTGGCCGTCGGCAATAAAGACGTCCATGTCGAGCATGGCGTCCAGGAATGGCCGGGCGTCGCGGACCGTCCACAGGTCATGGCGGGTGCCGTCAGCTGTGACGCCAAAACGGTCCGGCGGGTCGATGTCGATGACGCCCGCGAGCATGGGCGCAACTTGGTCGGCCGGGTCGTCGTAGAGACCGAAGATGGGCGACAATTGTGCGCCGGTAGCGCGCATGAGCATGAGGCGGTCCTGTTTGGCGGCGTCGAACGTCTGCTCATGCGGGTGGACGCCGCCGTGCCCATCGGGCGCCGGGCCGAACGGCTGCAGCGCGACGTTGGCAATCAGCCCTCGTCGTCGGTGCGTCGTGCCGGCAACGGTGAACGTTTGCTGGTACACGAACAGCGCAGGCTCATCGCGTTGCACGACTACGCCGTCGGCCAGCCAGCGCCGCCAGGTGTCGCCGGCGCGCTCGTACGTAACGTCAGGACCGAGCGTCTTGGCGGGCATGTGCGGCAGGTCTACCGTCACGATGTTGTCTGCGCTGGCGGCGACGAGCGCGCCTTTGCTCGTCTCGTCGAGTACGTCGTAAGGTGGCGCGATCCGGTCCGATACATCCGCGCCCGGTGGCGCGGCGTACTGAATCGCGGGGATCGGGTGAATCCTGGGCATGCGTGCATCCTACCGTGCGGGTCCGGAGGGTTAGATATGAGGCCGCGGGGCTTAAGTCCCCCGATCGAGCGCCTGTTCAACGCACCATCTCAATTGATCGTCGGTGCAATCGATGTGAGCATGAAAGAACCCACCACGATGCCGCCAGAACATGGGCCAGATTACGTTCGCGTCCGTGGCCGGAATGGGCAGTTTGTCAATCTGGTCGCGCGCGTGCCATTCAAGGCGACCCTCGTTGAACACACGCGGTGCGACACTGACCGGCCTGGTCAGTTCGTACAAAAACATCAACCAGTGCGACTGCCCTTCGTAGCCCGTCTCGGTAATCAGGCCGGCCAGGTGCAGGTCATCGACCGCGACACTGAGGCCAGTTTCTTCGCGTATTTCGCGCTGTGCGCATCGGCCCGGGCTTTCGCCGACGTCCCGGTCGAGTTTACCCCCGACCGGCGAGTACAGGTCCTTGTTCGGTTGCTTATGGCGATGAATGAGCAGAACGCGGCCGTCGGCGTCGAACAGGTAACACAACACGGCGATTTGATACGGCAGCGCGTCGGCCATGCGCCGATTCTAATTGATCGGCCGGTTTGCTTCTGCCGAGGACGTTGCATGCACGATCACCGCTTACGCGGATTCGGCGGGCGTTTCGGGAAAGACGGGCGCTTCGGCGGGCTCGGTCCAGTCTTCGCAGTTGTCCAGATTCAGTTCAGACGTGCAGGTCTTTCGGTACCCGAGTTTGCGGATGACCTCGAGCACTTCCGTCCAGGTCGGGTAAGGCCGATCGTTGCTGCGTTTGTACGCGGCGATAGCCATGACGAAGAGGAACTGCTCGGGTGTGAGTTCGCCTTCTTCAGCGGACTTGATGAAATCGGATCGTCGCCGGCCTGGACCGCGCCGGCGTTCGAGACCGGTCCCGAATTTATCCGTGTTCTGGGCTGCGCGTCGTTGAGTACTACGGCGCCGATCGTGTGGAACACCGTCAGGGGTGGGCGGCTGCTGCATGGCTTTCTCCTGCTGCGAAGCAGCAGCCGAGTCGGGCAAGGCGCCGCTGCGCTACTGCTGATCGTGGTCGTCATCGTCATCGTCATCGTCAAAGAGTTCGTCGTCATCGTCGAACCCGTCGTCATCGAACAACTCGTCATCGTCGTCATCGTCAAGAAAGGCGTCGTCGTCCATGTCGTCATCCTCATCATTTTGCATGATAAGCCGATGACCGACGGAAACGCGGGTCGCGTTCGGACCGAGTGGACTGGCAGGTACGATCGCACCTGTCTTATCGGACAATGTGCCCAAAGACACGAGGGGGTCAATCAGTTGAATCATTATGCAGGCCTCCATATGCATCGCGAAAGCAGGTTGGTGCTTCAACCGGTGGCGGATGTCTGGTGGTTTGGACCACCCCTGCTCGGCGGTTACACTAATAAACGCAGGTCGTTTGTCAATGGTTTTTTTGTTTTCGTCCGGCGGATACCGATTGGCCGACCGGCTCGCAGGCACAGCGCCCGTCGCCCCACGAAACCCTATATCGGGTCATCTACGCATCATGGACCGCAAAACGATCCTCACCGCCTGCTACGCGACGCTGGGCGCCTGGCTGCTTCCGGGCTTGGGGCACATCCTGCTTGGACAGGTCCGGCGTGGCGTGATTCTGCTGTCGACGATCCTGGCCGTCTGGGTGGGCGGCCTGCTGATCGGAGGGGTGACGGTGATCGACCACCGCAACCACGACAACCCGCGACGGCCGAATCTCGCGTTTCTCGGACAGGCGCTGATCGCGCCGTCGCTGGTCGTGAATCTGGTGCACCACAAACTCGAAGCCGGGGCGACCGGCCGGATACTGCCGTCGAACGAACGACTACGCTACGTGCCCGCCCATGGCAGGTCACGCGAGCAGGGCGTGCTTTTCACCGCCCTGGCGGGTCTGCTCAACGTACTTGCGATTATCGATGTTATGACGATCACGCTGACCGGACACGCACATCGGATCGAGGAGGAACCGGAAGCGGAGGGGCTTGTTAATAGTTAATGGATTTTGGTTAATGGATCGTGGATGATCCCGGAGATTACCACCAACTATCAGCCATTAACCATGACGCGCCACACACCATCAGAAACGCATCAATGTCCACCATGCACACACTCGCCTACCGTCCATTTCTCGAGCCGATCCCGCTCGAAGGGTTCTGGTTACTGCTGCTGGTACCGCTCATTCTGGCGGTAGCGATCATTTACAAGTCGGTAAAAATTGAGAACATGGCGCTTCTGCCAAGGCAGGTGGTGATGATGGCGGCGCAGATTCTGGCGTTCATGGTCATGGCGGCGGCGGCGCTGTGGCTGGTGGTGGAGTTGGTCTGATGTCGATTCAGCCTTTATTGGCGCAGGTAATGCAGGGGCAGCCGCTCGCCGAGCAGCAGGCTGTCGCAGCGTTTGAGTTGGTGATGACGGGCCAGGCGTCGCCGGTGCAGGTCGGTGCGCTGCTGGCAATGCTGGCGCAGCGTGAGCCTACGCTCGACGAAATCACCGGCGCGGCGCGCGTGATGCGAGACAAAGTGACGCGCGTGGACGTGCCTGACGGGCTGACGGTCATCGACACATGCGGAACCGGTGGCGATCATTCGAATCGGTTCAATGTATCAACGGCGGCGGGCCTGGTCGCGGCGGCTGCAGGCCGGCCAAAGGGCGTCGGGGTCGCCAAGCACGGCAACCGATCGGTTACCAGCAAGTCGGGTTCAAGCCAGGTGCTTGAAATGCTCGGCGTCAAACTGTTTGTTGATCCAATGACGCAGACACGGTGTATCGACGAGGCGGGGTTTTGCTTTTGTTTTGCGCAGGCACACCACCCGGCAATGAAGTACGCCGGGCCCGTGCGTGCGGAACTGGGCTTCCGCACAATCTTTAACGTGCTTGGCCCGCTGACGAATCCGGCGGGTGCGGCGCGGCAGATCATGGGTGTGTACGACGCCGCGCTGACCGAGTCGATCGCGACAGTGCTGGGCAGGCTGGGCTCCGATGCGGCGATGGTACTTCGAGGCCAAACGCCCGACGGCGCGGGCATGGGCGAGATCAGCACGTGCGGGCCGACACGTATCAGTCACCTGCACGATGGAAAAATTGACACGTACGAATTGGACGTGACGACATTGGGGATCACGGCCTGTGATCCGGACGATTTGGCGGTGTCGGACCCGGCGTCGAGCGCGAAGGTGATCGCATCCGTGCTTGCCGGCGATCAGGGCGCACCGCGCGACATCGTACTGATCAATGCCGCGGCGGCGCTGCTGGTCGCAGGCGCGGCAGACGAACTAGCGCACGGGCTGACGCTCGCCGCCGAAGCGATCGACTCGGGCGCGGCGCGGCGCGTGCTCGATACGGTGGTTGCACTGACCAGCTCCGACCCGACACCAGCACCGTGACCAGCCACGCCGTGGGTTCCAAACAGTTCAACCTGGCGATTGAGACGTCGCAGCGGCAGGGTTTCGTGTCGCTGGGCCGCGGCGACGATGTGCTTGCGACGGAAGCGCTCAAGCAGGTGCGCAGGCACAACGCCGAACTGATGCCGACGATCGCGCGGCTGTGCGAGCGGTTTGACGCATCGCCCAGCGATCTGCGCGACGTCTACATGTCGATCGGACCGGGTTCGTTTACCGGCCTGCGCATCGCCGTGGCAACCGTGAAGATGCTCGCGTACAGTCTTGGCGTGCGCATCGTCGCCGTGCCGACGCTCGACGTACTGGCAGCCAACGTGCTGCACGACTATTCGCACCTGGCGGTGTGCCTGAACCTGAAACGCGAGTCGGTGTATTCAGGGCTGTATGAGTCGCGCGATGAACGTTGGTGCGCGCTGTCGGAGCCCGCACTGCGGACGATTGAGGAAATCGACAAGGCGATGCCGGCAAAGTTCGTACTGCTGGGCGATCCGTTGCCTGAGTTTGAATCAAGTGATCACGTAACGCGTTTGCCCGCTGAATTGGCAGTTCCGCGGAGCGACGTTGTATACACGCTGGGCCGTGAAGCGGCGCAACGCGGCGCGTTTGTGAGCGCCGAAGCGATTGTGCCGATGTATGTGCGCCCGCCAGAGGCGGTTGAAGTGTGGGAAAAGAACCAGTCGCGTGCGCGTTAGACCGTTTCAATGCCGACCACTGGAATCGCGTCTTCGATTTAACCACGTCGTTTCCACGCGCCCGCCGCAAACGGCGGGGCGGAATACCGGAAAACACCGCACGCAATTCGATCAAATCGCCGACCCGCCGCGTTCTTCCGTGCGGATGCGGATGCATTCCTCAAGCGGCAGGATGAATATCTTTCCGTCGCCAAT
>Ga0310342_100001249_pt1 | contig 15668 bp, 10 predicted proteins | sample S15DNA20500_MG_FD_206155 | JGI IMG/M metagenome (GOLD analysis project Ga0310342, IMG submission 206155) | Marine microbial communities from station ALOHA, North Pacific Subtropical Gyre - S1503-DNA-20-500_MG | ecosystem: Environmental > Aquatic > Marine > Oceanic | place: Pacific Ocean: North... | reverse complement strand
CTTCCGGGATCCTTCTCGGATGTGACTTCATGATCGCAGCGGAATCCGGCCCGGTTGCAGCGCACCATGTATCCCCCCGCCTCGTGCCGCACCCGGGCGCGGATCCTCGGGATGAAGCGGTAACCTAGGTCGGGGTGGTATTCGAAGAGGTTGCGTGCCATTGTCCTGGACCAAGTTGGCGGCGCAACGGCCGCATGCCTGCGGGAGTATAGACACGAAGCACTGGGGCGGTAGCGTGGAACCGAAGGGAAGGCAGATGGATATCTGCTTGGCAGCGCAGCGGCCTGGCCCGCGTGTTTCGGAATACTGAGCACTTCTTCATTTTTTCGCTTTCCCCGCGCAATTTTTTCCCTGCGGTTGCGAAGCATCACGCGGAGGGAGAGGTTGCAGGTGCGCCAACGGTCGCCAAAACCGCAATCAGGAGCGGGCAAACGATGCTTGGCATGGCTCGACAGCGTATTTTCGGTCTTTACCGCCGACAGATTGGAGGCGAACCCTGCGGGATCGCGGTGGTCTCGGATGCCACCCGCATGGCCCTTCACAGCGCCGGGGGGGGCCATTGTTCCGGCCACGATATTCTCGCCCACGGATTGGATCAGATTTTCCCGAGCCATCGCGGAGAGGGTGGTGCGGGTCCTGAGGCAGGCCCTTCGGGCGGAGAAGAAAATATATAACTAATGTACTACACTAGTGTTACATTTATTTATCGGCTCGATGGTGTGGCTATTTTCGTACGGGCCCCGCACAATTGGCGGCAGGATCCGGGGCGGTTGGCAGTGCTCTTGGCGGGGCATGGCCGTGCCGAAAGGCCTTACCAGGGAGGCAACCGGCCATGAAATACATGGATACATTGCCCCGGCATGTACTAATCACATTTCGTGGCCATATAATCACCGTTGAGTTACCAGCCCCGTTCGATGGAGGCTTCTTTGCGCCCCGGTTCCGGGAGATGACAGAGGAGGAGCAGATGTCCGGCCATTTTCGCGTTTGGATGGCCCGTTCGGTGTATACGGGTCTCGCGGGGGCTGCGCTGATGACATGCGCGGTCATGCCATCTCGGACGGCATGTGGTGGGGTCATCATCGAAGACGAATCGTGTGGTGGGCCGGGGGGAACGTGCGGCATCATTACGGTTAATTCTGCAACGAACGCGGTGTCCATTGGCGCAAGTCACGATGAAACATCAAGCGACACCATCACGTTCAATCCGGACATGGCGTACCTGGATATGCAATTCCGCGTGGAAAATGAAGCGGCGAATAGTGTCAGCGAGTTTTCCTTTGAACAGGACATTGTCAACCTGAGTGGCCATGATTGGACCGGTTTTCGCCACGTGCTGGGGTTCACCGTCGACGGCGCTGCCGACGTGCTTGCCGGTCCTGATTTCATTCCGTCAAACGATGCCGATGGGCTGGATTTCAATCAGACGCTTACAGGGACTTCTGCGGCGATATCGACCGATTTTTCCACGAGCCTCGTCAGCAATGGTGGTTACGACACGATTATTTGGGGGGAAGAAGGTACGGTTCGCCACGGCGAGACCACCACACTGACTTTCACGATTGACGTGTCCAACTTCGATCCGCTGGAGATGCCGGGGGACGTGGAAATCCTTGAGTTCGATCCCCCGCCCTTTGTCTTTTCAGGCTACACCTTCACCTTGCGACAGTGGCCGGTCCCCGAGCCGGCTTCAGGGATCATGTTGCTCCCGGCGGCCGTGGCCTTGCTTGGCCGTCGCCGGGTTTTGCGCAGGCGGGAAGTGTTACCAACCATGTTCCGCCGTCGGCGGACACGGATGAGCCTGATGGCGGTTCTTGCGGTGCTGGCGGGGCTGTTTTCGCTGGCCACCCCTGCCTGGGCAACGCGTGTGGATCGTTACCCGACGGGGCAACCCTCCGGCACCACGTCCTTTGTACGCGACGGCACACTCACCGTGGTTGCCGACGACGTGACCTTTGCTTCGGATCTTGACACTTACAAGGGAGGCAGGTGGAAGTCGATTGACTCGCTGATGCAGATCTGTTTCGGGGGGGGATTCATCGACGATATCGAAGCCGTATTCGGTGCGTATGACTACACCTTCGCGTCGGCGGCGATGTCGACCGGCATGGCGTGGAACCTGGACACGATTCCCGATGCCGGCACCGACGAACTGGATAATTTTTCACGGGCATGGCGCGCCAATGCCGCCTACAACACCTCCGCGGGCATGCTGCACCATTTTTACGCTGGCGCCTATGGCGTTCAGGCCGATGATGGGACCTCGGATGGCAATTCTCTGATCATTGCCAAGGGTTCCCATGCCGTGCCTAGTATCAAGGGCCCAGGCAGCCAGATGGAGTTCCCGCAGTACAGTTCACGTGATGTAACGAACGATGCCCGCACGCTGGGCAGCGACGCCTACGCCATCCTTGTGCAATGGGATGAGCTGCGGGCCAGTGACGCACGGCATCTGGTCAACATTCAGCGCGTGTATGACACGTTGACCAACGTCTACAACGTTGACCCGGACAACATCGTGGTGCTTTCAGATGCTTATCCGGCCAACACCTCAATTCCCGCCCGAAGTTCTCCGGTCCTTCCCGATACGTCGGTACTGGGAGCGGTTCCCATCAATGGCGACAATTCGCGTGCAAGTTGGATCAACGCCTTGGACGGGTCACTGTTTGGCAACACGCCATTGGGTGAAGCGCCGTTATTCACCTACCATACGGGTCACGGTGGCCGCATCATGACCGACGGCCCGGGAATCATCGAGAGTGATGCGGCTGATTCGGCCAATGGTCGCCGCGTGAGTTGGGCGATACCAATCAAGGGTAATTTTGAGACGATGACGGAAGATGTCGATCTGGGTTTTCAGCCGATCTCAGCAAATTTATCCAACGACGGCCAGGTCACGACAACCTTGCATCTGGAGTTCAGGGACCAGAACATGGAGGACAGCTATCTCAGGGTCAACGGTACGAACCTGGGACGTATTGCCAACTTCAAGGACGATGATCAACAGCTGGAAGCCTTCATTCCCTTCCTGACCGCCGGGTTTACGGTCGAAGTTCCGTTCGCATTGCTTCAGGATTCAGAAGAGAACCTGAAAATCGATCTGCTCGATCCAGAGTCGGTCATTGCGCGGGATCCATTGCTGCTTTCCGGCATGTCGCTTCGTGGTGGCGACCAGGAATTTGCTGTGACCAACCATTTGTTTCAGCGCAACAGCGAAAGAAATGATGGCGGTGGCGTAGACCCTGAGGCCAAGTACGACATCGGGGCCGACGGATCCTACGATTTGGGGCCTTACGGGAAGTATTACCTGATCTCCAATGGCGTGGATGCCTCGGGCCGCGGCAAGTACGACGTGGACGTTGACGGCAGATACAGCCTAACCGGGTATGGCAACTACAAGTTGATTCCCAATGGTATGGGTTGGTTGGACGGTTATGGGAATGACACGTGGATCGACAACAGCGGCAACGGCTACACCTTGACCATGCGGAACGGCACGCCCGAGCCCTCTTCCCTGGCGATGGTGATCCTGGGCGGATTCTTGTTCATACGGCGCCAGCGGCACTGATTCTGCGTATGGAATGCATGGTCAAGCAACCCGGGAAGTGCCCGACGACCTCCTTTCTACGCCATGGTTGCCAGGGACGATGAAGGAGGATCCGATGTTCGGCCGGTTCCACATCCGGGTATCCCGCTTGGTGTGCACGGGTCTCATGGGGGCTGCGTTGATGGCATGCGCGGTTCTGCCATCGCGGACGGTGTATGGCGGGGTCATCATCGAAGAGGAATCGTGTGGCGGGCCGGGGGGATCGTGCGGCATGATTACGGTGAACCCTGGAACGAACCTGGTGGCCATCAACGTGGGCCACGACGAGACATCCAACGATGCCATCATGTTCAACCCGGGCATGGCATACTTGGATCTTCAATTCCGTGTGGAGAACGAGGCGACGAACAGTGTCAGCGAGTTTTCCTTCGAACAGGACATCACCAACCTGAGCGGTCATGACTGGACCGGTTTTCGCCACGTGCTGGGATTCACCGTGGAAGACGCAACCCAGGTGGGGCAGAACCCGTTCGTCGCCGGTGATACCAATGGGGACGGCCAGGTCAACGGCGGCGACCTCTCCGTGCTCCTGGGGAACTGGCTGGCTGCAGTGAGTGGTGGCAGCAGCGATGGCGACTTCGACGAAAGCAGCCAGGTCAACGGTGGCGACCTCTCCGTACTCCTGGGCAATTGGCTCCAGTCGGCCATGCTCGCGGGTCCTGATTTCATACCGTCAAATGATGCCGATGGCCTAGATTTCAACCAGACGCTTCTGGGCGTTTCTGCGGTGACGTCGGAACATTTTTCCACGATCCTCGTCGGGAATGGAGATTACGACACGATTACCTGGGGGGAAGAAGGCCCGGTTGTCCACGGCGAGACAACCACGCTGACTTTTACGATTGACGTGCCGAACTTCGACCCGCTAGAGATGCCGGGGGAAGTGGAGATCCTCGAGTTCGATCCCCCACCTTTCGTCTTTTCAGGCTACACCTTCACCTTGCGACAGTGGCCGATTCACGAGCCGGCGTTGGAGCACGCTGGAAATGTGACCATGCGGAAGAGCTTGCCTGAGCCCTCCTCTCTCGTGGTGGTCCTGGGCGGGTTCGTGTTCATGGAACGGCGCCAGCGGTGCTGATCCTGCCCATGGAATCACCGGTCAACGAAGTTGGAAAGCGCGCAGTTTGACCATGGCAGAAAAGAGAAACCGGATCATATGTAACGGAGCAGTTTATCGAGGTGGTCCGAAGACTGCGGCACCATATCCGGGCGCTTCCTGGCCGTAATGATCTTGTCCCGGATGGTACACACCCGGCATGGCGGGAAAAGGTTCGGCGCCAGCGTTGTAGATGGGCAACGAATCATCATTGTCGCTCAAGACCATGTAACGGGCGACCAGTTCCCCGAAGAAGAAAGGATCCGCAGTGTTTGGAGGCTTGTAGATGCCTGCGGTCTGCATGGCTATGCCGCTGGCATGCCCGTCAATGAAGGCCAGCATGCAGGTATCGCTGTTGTGTCGGCCCTGCATGACCTCCCAGGAGATCGCCGGGGTGTCGGTAGGGGCGGCGGTACCGTCATAAAAAGCGATTAATTCACTGTCACTTTGTGTCTCAGACGCGCGATAGGCCTTGGCGTTTCGGTTTTCATATACCCATTTATTTCGAAAAAGCCAATGGTTGAACTGGTAACTGCGAAATCCGGGAGGGGGCGGCTCGGTCGACCAGCCGAGCGCCCACAGCATCTCATTGGCTTGGGGAATGGCTTCCGGGTCGGTCGGACATTCCAGGATGCGTTCGTCCTTGTAATACGGGGCCAGGCTGACTGACAAGCCGCGGTTACTGATTTGGGGGTCGATGTAGTAGCCGAAGGGGAAACGCTCCTCGTTGTCACTTGCGTAAATAGAGGTAGCGGCAAGCAACTGTTTAAGGTTGCTCTGGCATCGTGCCTGTTGTGCCGCCCGCCGCCCCCGGTCCAGCATGGGAAGCAAGATACCGACCAAGATCATCACAACCGCGATGACCACCAGCAGTTCAATCAGGCTGAACGCCCCGGGCGCACGACGGGGAGCCCACGGAGAGGATCTGTAAGGCCACGGATGTCGCCGGGCGGCAGTTTCGCTATCCATGTTTGCGCCCCCGCTCCATGATTTTCCATGCGGCGATGACCAGCAGGAGCATCACGCCACCCAGCACGAAAGCCCTCTGCCGCTGAATGAGCGCATCGATGAATGATGTCGAGACAACTTGCCCGGCCGATTGTGCGCTGCCGGGCGGGATCCTGTCAGGCCCCCCATCGGCGATGCTCAATGTCTCGTGGTTCGAGCCGAAGGCGATAAAACGCCCATCGGCGCTGAAGGCAACGGAGCCCCTGGGTTTTGCCGCACCGGGGAAGGACATCAATTCCAATCCCGTAGCAACATGCCACAGCCGTACGGATCCCTCTTCACCGGCAGAGATGATTCGTGTTCCATCCGGGCTGATGGCAATTGATTTGACAGGGTAAGTATGTCCGTAAAAGGTGCGAGTCGTTCCCGACCGGAAGTTCCAGAGGCGAACATGAAATGGGTTCGGAACGTTCAAGTTCTGATCGGCGGCAATGGCCAATTGCCTGCCGTCCGGGTGCCACGCCAGCGCGTGTACGGAGACATCTCCCTGGTCAAATACATGGTCTAGGGTCCCGTGATCAGCGTTCCAGATATTGACTTTCCCGTCCAGGCCGCTCGATGCCAATGGGTGGCCATCCGGCCCGAAGGCCAGGGCGGTGACAACACTGCCGTGCCGCAATGTGTGCCGGGGTGTATCGATCACGGATCCAGTCGGATTAACGGGCCAAATGTAAATCGCTTCATCCCATCCTGCCGTGGCCAGCAGTGAACCGTCCATGCTGAAATGGAGGCCTGAGACGGCCTTTGAATGGGCGGAGAACCGGAACAGGGAGGCACCGGTGTTCGCATTCCAGAGGGTGACGTGACCACTGGCATCGCCGGACGCCAGCAGGCCCTGCGGCGCCATGGCCACCGCGGTGATGGCACGCGGACCGGTATCGACCCTGGTGGCGATCTTGCCGGTGGAAGTATCACATTGAATGATCGTTCCAGTGGCGGTGCCCAGAACGATCTTGGGTTGCGTGTTATGGGCCGCAATGCACTGCACGGGACCCGGGGTCAAGGTCTCGGCAATTTCAGTGACCTGCCTCTGGCGCCACAATTTCAATTCGTGCTGATCGGCAGAAATGATCCAGGTCCCATCCGGACTGAACGCCACGCGTGTCACGCTTGTCTTGTGACCGTAACAGGTGGCATGGTGATCGCCGGTTTCAGCGTCCCACAACCGCAGGGCACAATCGTTGTCCCCGGTGGCGATCCAGCGGCCATCCGGGCTGAATGCCACGGCTTGAAACCCTCTCATCTTTGATGCCGTCGGTTCTCGTACGGTCGATTCAACTGTCCCGGTGGCCGCATCCCAAACGTGAACGGTTGCATCCTGCGATGCGGTGGCAAACCGTTGTCCGTCGGCTGCGACGGCAATGGCGGCAACCGCATCACCGTGGGCACGCTCGATCACGATGGGCTTGGAATCGGAGCGAAATGTCCAGAACATCACGTTGCCATGTGCTGTACCGATGGCCACCGACTGGTTGCCGATTGCCAGGGCAGTCACATCCTTGCCGGGTATCGAAACCTCGCTGGTGTGGCGTCCACTTTCGGTGGACCAGATTCGACACAGACCGTCGGAACTGAGCGTTGCAAGGCGAATGCCATCGGCGTGGAAGGCCGCGTGCGTGGTAGTGGCGCCGCTGCCCAAGAGGGGAACCATGGTCTCAGCGGACGAAGACGGCTGGATCATGACCACGCCATCGTTGCCGAGGCGGGCGATGTGGCGGCCATCGGGGCTGACCGCAAGAATGGATCCTTCTTCGAACGCTTTCTGTTCCAGAAGAACCTGTGCGGTGATACTGCGAGCACGCCACCTGTTTCTGCGGTCCACGCAGAACAAAGTCTTTTCGTCCATGAAGCCGGTGGCACGTACCGCATCGCGTTGGGGTACCGTGGCGGCGCTGCGGTCAAGAAGATACATCAAGCGACGCCACTCCCAGCCGCGCAGTTCGGCCGGGCACTTGTCGGTGTCAAGCAGGATCTGCGCGACACGCTGCACGTCACGTGCGCGATAGGCGCCGACCGCTGACCCGATGGCATTGACATAGGCCGTGTTCTTCCATCTGAACCGATCGTGGCGAACGCTGATCTCCGTGTAAAAAACGGCGGCCGCCAGCGCCGTGGCGGCGCAGGCAACCAAGGCGAGAATGCCCCGATGTTTACGGACTCGCTTACGCAGGAAATAGAAAAACGTGGGATGCTGTGCAGCAACCGGTTCGAAGTGCAGGTAGTTCTGGATGTCCCGCCCCAGATCGGCGGCCGAATCGTATCTCGCCTCTGGTTCGCGGGCCAGGGCCTTGAGGAGGATCGCTTCCAGGTCCGCATGCATGCGACGATTGGCATCTCGGGGCCGACGGGGATCCTCTTCGGCAATGCGACGGAGTACCGAGAAATGGTTGCCGGAAAGATCGTGGGGAGGCTGCCCCGTGAGCATCCGGTAGAGGATGACGCCGAGGGCGTAGACGTCGCTGCGGGTATCGACCTGTTCGACGCGGCCTTCTGCCTGTTCCGGTGACATGAAGGCCGGCGTGCCGGAGACCTCACCTTCGATGGACAGCGCCGGTTCTGCCCCGACCTGTTCGAATGCCTTGGCCAGCCCGAAGTCGAGAACATGCGGCTGCCCGTCGTCGGTGACAAGAATGTTTCCCGGTTTCAGGTCGCGGTGGATGATGCCTCGCTGGTGGGCGTGTTGTACGGCAACGCACACCATGGTCATCAGAGCCAGCCGGCCGCGTTCGTCGGCGCCGGTCCGCTCGACGTATGCGTCCAAGGGTTCCCCTTCGATCAACTCCATGGCGTAGTAGTAGATACCCCGATAAAGCCCGCTGTCGTAGACGCGGGCCACGTTCGGGTGCTCAAGACGCGATGTCAGTTCGACCTCGCGCTCGAAGCGACGCAGTGCCACCTCCGAACCGAAGGTGGCGGCCCCGAGCAGCTTGAGGGCCACGTGACGGCGTGTGCTCAACTGCAGGGCCCGCCACACCACGCCCATCCCACCTGAACCGAGCTGATCAAGAATCTCGTAGCCTTCGATGCAGGGCAACTCGTCGGAGCCGGAGGCGGGGACGGCACCCACGCCGCCTGTGGCGGTCAGTGCCAGCAGGTCGTCATGCGTCGTCTCGTCCGCTTGTTCTTGCGGTCCCGTTTCCGTCATGAGCGGTTGCCCTCGTCCGAAACGGCCGTGGCCTTTGCGGCGCAATATTCCTGCGTACGCTCAAACAGTTCGCCCAACTGGGGGCCCACCCAATCCATGTGATTTAATTCGGCATATGACGTGGCGAGATGCTTGAACCCGTGTCGGCTGATCTTTTGGTCGTGATCCAGAAGGGCGCGGGCCACGGAGGCATAGTAGAGCACCGCGGCGACAGTCCGCATCGGTTCCTGTCGATGCAGTTCGGAGTTTCGCTTGGCGTACTGCTTGGCTCCCTCCAACGCTTCCACCGGAGCGCCGCCTTCTTCCAGCAGCGAGCCGAGTGTGCGTCCAGTGACGGAGGCAAACTGGGGACAGGGGCCGCCGAGCATCTCTGCCACCCCGCCCGTCTCCACCGCGAGAAGCTGCGCCTTGTGCCGTTGAAGTTGGGTCCGAGAAGCGGCGTGAGCGTCTGAACGCTCGCCCTCTTTGCCGATGGCCAGCATGCGTGCCATGGTCCCCGGGGCGATTCCGAAAGTTGAATCAGTTGGTTTCATCGCAGATCCCTTGTCAACGGTGTTCGTGCGTGGTGCAGCGAAGGCACGGTGTCGCAACCTGACGCGGCCCGGACCAGCGCTAAAGGGGCGTGGATAGACGGTGCCCCGAGTGCCCTGGCGGCTCGTGCCTGCAACCTCTCCCCGTTCCTGATTCGCAAACGGCGTCGTCAGCTTGCATGGCTTGCCGAGAAAATCTCGATCAGTTCCGCAATCTCACGGTCCACATCGCCTTCACGGTCTACGAACTGCCTGACATGGCGCTTCAAGGCGGCTCGGAACCGCCGCTTGACAGTGACGATCATGTTGGTCACATCGGTTCGCGCGGTGACGCCGATGATGGAGCAGATCTGTTCTAGGGGCGGCTCGGGGCCGCCCTCGATCATCGGCTGCAGGACACGAAGGCGAAACGCCTCCCAGTAGGCTCCCTTGCCGTCCTGCTGACACCCCTCGGCGACCTCTTGGATGACCGTGTCGAGCAACTGTGACGCCCAGGCGTAGTGGTACGCCTGTTCGGGTGAATCCAGGGAAGCGGGCAGCACGAAGTGATCGGCTTCGATCTCATCCACCGAGACAAGACCGCCACGAGGCATGCGCTTCTGTGCGGTCTCGGCTCGAATCGCGCTGACCAGGTAACGGTTCAGCGCAGTGAGCAGAAATGTCCTGAAACGTCCCTTGCTCCGGTCCGCATGCTGCACCAGTTGCCGTCCCATCACCACGTCCTGGAAGAAGGACTGCGTCAGGTCCTTGGCCCGCTCGTTGTCGCAACCCTTGGTGCGCAGGTAGCAATAGACCGGTTTCCAGTAGCGCCGTACGAAATCGTCCAGCGACTGCTCGGGCAACTGCGTCCAATTCGTGGTGACGAACGCACCCTGTGCCCCTCCCAGCGTTGTCTGGTCGCGTCTTGCCATTCGAACTCGCTTCCCACGGTGAACCGGCGAGGCTCGCGGACAGTTGCGGCCCGTACCACGCCTCTGCCGGACACCCACCGCGTGACGTGGATGTACGGGTCTATTCTAGGCTTTGTCCGAAGAGTCATCCCGGCGTCATTCGCAGATTCTGGCGTGGGATGGCAGGGCGCCCGTTCACCATGTGTCCTGTGGCCCGGGACGGGCGACAATTTGATATCGACCCCGCGGCCCCCGTCCCCTTCGGTGGGTCTTGCCAAGATGCTGGGGCCACGATCCAAGGCCGCGACATGGTCCATACCGCTGAAATGCCCCGGCAGAACCGGCATGTGGCGGGCAGGGCCGAAGCTTGCGGGCATGGGTGCCCCGGCACAGAAGGCATGGGAACATGGCAAAAGGGGGTTCTAGGCCAGCGCCTGCCCCGGCAATATCGGCGGCATGGGGGCGCCAAGCGAATCGGATATGACCCGTAACAGTTCGGCTTCGTGGGCGGTGGCTTTTTGGTCGGCGCTGACGCAATCGGCGCAGGCATGGAGGAGAAGTCGCTTTTGTTTCGGGCTGGTACCACGCAGTGCTTCCAACGCTTCATCGAGCGTTTGCAAGGTGCATTGTCCCCGGCCCCGAATGGTCATCGCCAGTTTGGTGGACGGGGACTTGCCTATCGCTGCGGCGCCGACATCAAAGGCACGCGTTGCTTCAGACGGGTCGGTATGGCCGATATGGGCCAGGCAGGACAGGAGCATTTCGCTGTGATCCCGAAATGGCGCCGGCCCCAGGGCGGTCTTGTCTGCCCGGCGGCCGGGATTGAAATGGGGGTCCAAGTGGTGGAAAACAAGTCTCTGCAATATCCACTCAAGCAGATCAATTGTCTGATCAGCTTGGACCATGCGATCAACATTTTCCTTGAACGCGACGTACTGATCTCCTGAAAGTTGCCGCAGGGCGGGAATGGTCATTTCCACCAGCGGCAGGCGGCATTCATGTGGCAGCATTTCGACCATCGGAAGCAGCTGAATCATGCTTTTGAATTCGTCGTTGTCGGTACCGCGGCGCAATGCCGTGAACTGGACTTCCCGGGCCCCGGCACCCGGATCCGCCAGGAGGGCATAGATCACGGTGCGGGCCGCGTAAGGTTCATGGGCAGCCTCAAGCAGTGGCCCGGGGATCTGTTGTCGCAGAGAGGCGGCATATTGGACGTGGGCTTCGCTGGGTTGACCGATCTGTTCCAAGGCGGGTGTGGCCATTGCGGGGTCCGAAACATCGGTCGCAGCGTCGACGGAAGCGGCGGTGCCGGCGAAGCCCGCGGCGCCGGGTGAAAGATCTTCATTACCCCCCCCAAAGGTTGACGCATCGGTGTCCGGCAGGGCACCGTCCCAGCCGGGAAGGATGCGGCCGATCCGTTTCTTCAACGGGGGATGGGTGGAAAAAAGGCCCTGCAGACCCGACGTGAGGGCCTGCCCGAAGAACATGTGACTGGCCTCCGGGGCGTTGGGGCTGGCGATGGTTGACCCGTGGCTGAAGCCACCGATGCGTTTCAGCGCCCCGCTGATGCCGCCCGGATCACGGGTGAACTGTACGGCGGCGGCATCGGCCAGGAATTCGCGTTGGCGGCTGACCGACGCCTTGATCATGTTGCCGAAGAAGGTGCCGAGGAATCCGATGACCATCAATGCCAATCCCAGTGCGATCCCGGGGAGGGGGTTGCTGTCGCCATCGCTGTTGCGGCGGCTCCGCGAACCGCCGCTGAAGAGAGCCGAGCGCATGAGAAAATAGCCGATGATGCCGATGATGAGAATGCCGTGAATCAGGCCGATCAGGCGAATATTGAGCCGCATGTCACCGTTGAGGATGTGGCTGAACTCGTGTGCCACGACGCCCTGTAATTCCGCCCGTGTGAGCCGCTCGGCGGCGCCGCGCGTAATCCCGATCACCGCGTCATCCGGGCTGAAGCCGGCGGCAAAGGCGTTGATCCCCTCTTCCTTGTCCATGAGGTAGACGGGAGGGGTGGGTGTGCCCGAGGCGATGGCCATCTCCTCCACGACGTTAGTGACCTTCTTATCCAGGGGATTGCGACTGCTTCCATCGATCAGGCGCCCCCCCATTTCCTCGGCGATGACTCGGCCTCCCTCTTTCAACTGGGAGATCTTGTAGAGGCTTCCTACGCCAATGACGAGGCCCGTCGAAAAGGTGACGATGCCGAGCAGGGGCAGATTGAACCAGGGGGAAAATCCGTGTTGGTATTGGCGGGTAAGGCCTGGGGGCGGGGGTTCGTTGTATGACTTCCGCCCCGCCGATCCAGGCCCAGAACGCGTCGTGCCGAAAAACTCGGACTCCACGCCCGAGATGTCAGCGATGACCACGACCGCCACATAGATCATCAGCGTCATGCTCACCACGGCAAGCACGAAAAGGATGATCAACCGTTTCGAACGGCGCTGCGCAACCTCTTGATTTTCGAAGAAATCCATCGCCATCGGGTTCGGTATCAGAAAGCGACCTTTGGAGCTTCCGCGATTGCGGCGCTGTCAAACTCGAGCATGGTCGCGTCAGAGCCATGGCCGAACATGGAAGCAACGAAAACGGGCGGGAAAGTCTGCTTGTAGGTGTTGTAGATCGTCACGCCGTCGTTGTAGGCCTGTCGCGAAAAGGCCACCTTGTTCTCGGTGGAGGTCAGCTCTTCACTGAGCTGCATCATGTTCTGGTTGGCCTTGAGGTCGGGATAGGATTCGGACAATGCGAAAAGCTTGCCCAGCGAACCGGTCAGCACATTCTCTGCACCCATCAGCCCTTGAATTGCCGTGGCATTCCCAGGATCCGCCGCGGCGCGTTCCAATCCACCGGCGGCCTGGTTTCTGGCCTGGATGACCGCTTCAAGCGTTTCACTCTCGTGCTTCATGTAGCCCTTGGCGGTCTCCACGAGGTTGGGGATAAGATCGTACCGACGTTTCAGTTGCACCTCGATCTGCGAAAACGCGTTGACATAGCGGTTCTTGAGTGTGACGAGGCGGTTGAAAACACTGACCAAATAAAAGATCAATAGGAGAGCAACACCCAACGCGATCAAACCAATCAAGAGTCCGCTCATGGTCTAATAACCCCTAGACATGGTGTAGTCAGTTCTTTAACTGTAATCAATCGTCAGCTGTATATACTGTGATGATAACCGCTATCGATGTGCTTGCCAACAGCGATTTTTGGCCCCGACCACTAGGTGATACGTCATGGGCGATACCGCAGTTCGTGCTGGAAAAGGGTCAAATGAATACGAAAGTGGCATGATCTGGTATCTGCAGTGGGGGCACAGCCTGCAGATAAGCATCGCAGGTTGAAATGCACATCGGCGTGGTGCCCGGGCCCGTGGGGCAAAGCCACGCGTGGCGAGCCGCCCAGCAGTATGGAAGGAACCCCCGTGAGACGCATTGCCTTGGGCCAGATCCTGCAGGAATCGAACTCCTTCAATCCCAGGGCTTCGACATTGAGCGAGTTTGAACCATTCGGCATCGCGGTGGGCCGTGAAGTGGTCGATCGATTCGGCGACAGCGATGAGGCCGGCGGATTCGTTGACAGCCTGCGGGCATGGGATGAACCGGCAGAGCCGGTGGGCCTGGTGCGTGCTCACGGTTGGTCTTACGGTCCCCTGTCGCCGGAGATCCGCCAATGGTTTGCCGACCGTCTTCGTGAACAGTTGTGCGCAGCAGGCCAGGTGGATGGCCTCCTGTTGGCGATGCACGGGTCGCTAATCGCCCAGGATGACGACGACGTGGAAGGAAGTTGGCTGCAAGTGGCGCGATCAATCGTCGGGCCGGACCTGCCCATTGTCGTTTCCCTCGACATGCATGGCTGTCTCACGCCTGCAATGCTTGACCATGCAACCGCTTTTGTCGCTTACCACGCCAACCCGCATGTGGACCGCCGTCAGACCGGGCAAAGAGCAGGGAATCTTTTGCAACGCCTGTTGTCCGGTGCGCGGCCCACGCATGCGGCCTTTCGGCTGCCGATGATCGCGTTGGGAGAGGTTCAGAACACCTTCGGTGCGGTTCTCAAGCCCGTCTTTGACCGTGCCAAGGAGATGGAAGCCGAACCGGAGGTGCTCAGCGCCTCGGTACTGATGACCCAGGGCTGGCTCGATGTGTCGGCGCTGGGATGGTCCATGTTGGTTTACACCGACGACGATCATGAGCGGGCGACAGCGTACGCACGCGAGCTGTCGGACATGTGCTGGTGTCGGCGGCGGCAACTTGCCAAGGCCACCTTTTACACACCACAGGAAGCGGTAAAAAAGGCGTTGGCCTGCCCCGGCCGGCCGGTGGTTCTTGCTGATGGCCCCGATTCCACGAACAGCGGCGCATGCGGAGACAGTGTCCACCTTCTCAAGGTATTTGCCTCGCAGGCCATCCCGGGCGGGGCCCTGACCTTCATGGTGGATCCCGAAGCCGTCGCGCATGCATGCGAGGCCGGTGTCGGGGGAGAATTCAAACTGTTGGTAGGCGGCAAGCGGGACAACGTGTTTTCTTCACCGCTTGCCCTGCACGGGATGGTCAAGGCAATCAGCCGCGTCAGGTTCATTCTCAACGGGCACCTGGGCGACAACATGCCGATCGACATGGGGCGAGGCGCCGCGGTCTGTGCGGGCGATGCCACGGTTGTTTTCACCGAATCATCCGGCCCCGGAAGCACGCCGAAGCTTTACCGGGCGCTGGGGTTGGAGCCACGCGATTTCAAGATCGTCGTGGCCAAGTCCCCGGCAGGCTTTCGGGCCGAATACGAGCCCTTCGCCGCGGAGATCCTCCTGACCACGAGCCCGGGGCCCGCTTCGCCGGATTTCGGCGGCCTGCCATATCGCAGGATCGACCGGCCGCTGTGGCCCCTTGATGAAATAGAGGATTGGAAGGCGGTGGATTGGGCTGCCAGTGCAATTTGAGATAGTGGGGAGTAGCGGCCACCGCGCGGGGGTTGGTCGGCGTTGCTTAGAATATTAATCTGCCGCCAGGCCGCATGTGATCGTGTATGGGATGGAACGGATGACCACCAGGCAAGAACAATACGAACGTGCCAGCCGGGTCATGCCCGGGGGCGTGAATTCCTCGACCCGGCTGAACCAGGCGATCGGTACGCCATTCTTTGCGGATCGGGCCGACGGGGCACACGTCTGGGACATCGAAGGCCGCCAGTTTATCGACATGTGCTGCGGCCACGGGTCGGCTCTGCTTGGCCACGGGCACGCCGCGGTGACCGAAGCGCTGGCCAAGGCCAGCACGCTCGGTCACCTGCATGCATTCGAGACGTCCTACCACGAGCAACTGGCCGCGATGGTGTGCGAGGCGGTGCCTTGCGCCGAGCGTGTGCGTTTCTGCTCGGCCGGTTCCGAGGCCAC
>Ga0310342_100001247_pt1 | contig 15670 bp, 15 predicted proteins | sample S15DNA20500_MG_FD_206155 | JGI IMG/M metagenome (GOLD analysis project Ga0310342, IMG submission 206155) | Marine microbial communities from station ALOHA, North Pacific Subtropical Gyre - S1503-DNA-20-500_MG | ecosystem: Environmental > Aquatic > Marine > Oceanic | place: Pacific Ocean: North... | reverse complement strand
CTGACGTGTCGCCGGTTACTCCCACCGCCCCGACGATGGCTCTGTCGGAGTCTTTCACGAGCAGCCCACCCGGAACCGGTATCAGCGCACCACCAATCGCCGACGCGGCCGCCGAGACGAAATAGGCCTGCTTCTCGGCGCGGGCCATGAGCGCGCGTGATCCCACGCCCAGACCGATCGCGCCGTATGCTTTTCCGTGCGCGATCTGGAATCGCAGATTCGATGCTCCGTCCTCGCGCTCGAAGGCCTTCAAGTGCCCTCCCGCGTCGAGGACTACCACGGACAACGGCGCGAGCCCGAGTTCGTGGCCCTTTGCCAGGGTCGCCGCAATGATCGTGCGGGCGGTGGGGAGATCGATGATGGTCACCTGCTACTCCATGCCTTGGGTCCCTGGGGACTCCTCCAGCGGTCGGATGTAGCCTATCGGTAGGCACTGCGTAGGGCGAGCGCCGCCAAGGGTTGTACTAGTCGTCGCTGGCGCAGGGCACCTCCGCCAGCTTCCCGCCCACCTCGGAAGCCTCCTCAGCCGTCAGAACCAACGGAGGCAGTAGCCGCAGCACGCTCTTCCCCGCACTGAGCGCGAGCACGCCTTCACCTCTGAGGGCTTCTGGTCCTTGCGGCGTTAGCTGGGGACGAGGGCGGGGCCGCCATTAGTTGGTCGCCGCGACCGCCCCCATAGCCCCCAGCACCGTGTGCACGACGTCCGTGAACACGCGCCCCTGAATCCAGCGCGCGACTATCACCAGCTCATTCGCGGGATCGACGTAGATGAGGTTGGAGCCGGCGCCGGTATGCGTCCACGTGTACTCGGGCGCGTTTTCGTAGCGACGTTGGTCGGTGTTGAGCGAGAAGTTCATGAAGCCGTAGGTGCGGTTCACCGGGCCAGGTGTAGTGGCCATGTCGATCCACTCTTCCGAGATCAGCTGCTTCCCGTTCCAGTTGCCTTTGTGCATGGTCAACAGACCGAAGCGCGCCTGATCGAAGGCGCTGATGAGCATGCCGCCGCCCCAATGGGCGCCGCCGCTCACCGCCTGGACTCGGCGGCCGTCCATGGTGATCCACGAGTTGTCGTAGCCGTGCCAACGCCAAGTCGGTGACGCGCCGATGGGGTCCATGATGTTTTTGCGAAGCACCTCGGGAAGCGGTTGCCTCCACACGCTCATAGCAACCAGCGCGAGCAGGTTAACGCGCGTGTCGTTGTACTCGTAGACTGTGCCGGGCTCGAACCGTGCCCGCGTTCCCCACGCACTGCGATCCTGGTCCGGGCGATCGGCCCACTCGGGCTTGCCCCACAGCGTGCCTTCCCAGTCACTGGTCTGACGCAGCATGTCGTCCCACGTGATCTTGCGGTTGTTCTCGGACTCGAAGAGTAGCTTGGGCCTGCGGCCCGCCTCGTCACCCGGCTCTCCGTCTCCGCTCTCGAGCACGATGGGTGCGATGTACGGGCGCACCAGGTCGTGCACGTCAGCGATCAGGCCGCGGTCGTATGCCAAGCCCACCGTCGTGGACAGAAAGCTCTTCGACACGCTGAACGTGTTGTCGACCTTCGTCGGGTCACCCCACTCGGCGATGATGTAGCCCTTATGCACGATCAGCCCGGTCTGGGGCGCGCGGACGGTGAACGGGCCCACGGCCTCTCCGCGCGGCTCGCGCCCGAAGGTCATCTCGTGGTTGAATGCCAGATCCCTCGGGGCGGTCGATTCGCCCGCAATAGCGATCTCGATCGCGCGCTGGATCTCGGCTGCATCGAACCCGGCTTCCTGCGGGCTCTTGCGGTCCCAGTCGAGGTTCTTGCCGGGCCAGTAGGTCTGGGCGGACGCGACCTCAGTCGTGAACAGTAGTGCGATCAGCGCGAGCAGCGCTCGCAGGGGCGTCGACGGGTGCCGGGACATGGGAACCTCCGGGGTGGCCTGAACGGGCTTCGGACCGAGTGGATCTGTCCTCCGGAAGCTTAGAGCCCGTTGTCGGTGTGCGCTACGAGAACGGCCCTCGCGGAGTCCTGCGGCCGGTTTTGGCCAACGCCTGGTGGCCTCGGCGTCGACGGCCAGACGGGAGCGTTACCGCGGGAACGCGCGTATGTTCCCGCGAGAGGTGGCTGGAGTCCGAATGACAAGCTGATCGGGAGGTTGCAGTGAGCACGAGCGACAAAGAATGCGTGACCCGGCGAGGATTCCTCCAGAGTGCCAGTTTCGCGGCAGCGGGACTCGCGATCGCGCGCTTGCCCGCCTTGTCCGAAGTGACCGCGGCTCACCGCAGCGGGTCACTGCGCATCGGCATCATCGGCTCGGGGCGCATGGGGGGTGCGGTTGGCCTTAAGTGGGCAGAGGCCGGACACGAGATCTTCTTTTCCTCACGCAACCCGGATCAGCTCACCGAGCTCGTCGCACAGGCAGGTCCGAAGGCTCAGGCCGGACTTCCAGGCGCGGCGGCGTCATTCGGAGAGGTAGTCTTGATCGCTGTGCCATACGGGGCGCTGCCGCAGGTAGGCCGTGACTACGCCCCTCAGATGCAGGGGAAGATTGTGATCGACTGCGGAAACCCGCGGGCAGACCGTGACGGCCCCATGGCGGATGACGCGATCGAGCGAGGGACGGGAGTCGCGTCCGCCGGGTATCTGCCTGGTGTGCGCCTAGTCCGCGCGTTCAGCGCTGTGGGCTTCACCATGGTGCGGGATGCTCCCCGGAGTCCCGAGCGCATTGGCATACCGATTGCCGGAGACGATTCCGAAGCCGTCGAGGTCACGACCGGGCTCGTCGAGGACGCCGGGTTCGATCCGGTGTTTGTCGGCGGCCTGGACCGTGCCCGCGAATTCGATCGCGGCACCGCAGTCTACGTGCGCGGCATGTCCGCTGTGCAGCTTCGTGAGGCTCTGGGCCTCCGGCCTTGAGCCGACACCATCACAACTTGGAACGTGAGGTAGGGATCATGACCCCGACAAGAAGAGACTTCCTCAGGACCGCGGGCGCCGTCGGTGCGGGAATCGCCCTCGGGGGAGCCAGCACGTGCGCCCCCGACGCGCAGAGCGATGACTCTGCGGCTTCGACCACGACGCCAGCCTCGAAGCGTCTTCTCATCCTTGGAGGCACCGGCTTCATCGGGCCCAACATGGTGCGCTACGCCGTCGAGCGCGGACATGAGGTGAGTATCTTCACGCGGGGGCGCTCAGATGCGGAGCTTCCCGAAGGCGTCGAGCACTTGATCGGGGATCGTAACGACGACCACACAGCGCTCGAGGGAAGAATGTGGGATGCCGTGCTCGACAACAACGCCCAGGACTACCGCTGGGTGCAGAAAAGCACCGAGCTCCTGAAGGACGCGGCCGAGCAGTACATCTTCGTCTCGTCGATCTCCGCGTATGCGCTGGAGGGGGGCTTTGGCTGGGGCGCCAAGGACCGCATCCTCATGGAGCCGATCATCGACGAGAGCTACGAACGCATTTCTCCTCCGGAGGATTGGAGCGATGGGGACGACGCGGACTACGGACTCATGAAGACGCTCAGCGAGAACATCGCCCATGCGGCCTTCCCCGACCGAGCTACTGTCGTGCGGCCCGGTCTCATCGTAGGCCCCGGCGATCGCACCGATCGCTTCACCTACTGGCCAGTGCGCATCGACGAGGGAGGCGAGGTGCTCGCTCCCGGTAATCCCGAGCACTCCAACCAGATCATCGATCAGCGCGATCTGACCGAGTGGATCGTCCGGCTTGCCGAGCACGGAACCACGGGGGACTTCAACGGGACAGGACCCGGCTACCGACTCACGATGGGAGAGATGCTCAAGCAGATCGGCACCATCGCGAGCAATCAGTTCGAGCTCACCTGGGTTCCGGAAGACTTTCTAGAGGCTCAGGGCGTCGCGCCTTGGAGTGACCTCCCGACGTGGATTCCGGGGGACCCACTGATGCTCGTTTCTGTGCAGGCTGCCGTCGACGCCGGACTGACGTACCGGCCCCTGGCTCTGACCGCCCGCGACACCCTTGAGTGGGACAAGACGCGTCCCGCCGAAGAGCGAGCCAATCGCCGCTTCGGGTGGAGTCGGGAGCAGGAGCGCGAGGTTCTCGACGCTTGGCAGGCCGAGCAGGGCAGCGGTCAGTAATCCAGGGAGATTCCTACCGTTTACCCTTGTCCTCGAAGTGAACGAAGTCGATCAAGAAGACCGCACCGAGGGCGAGTGTCTTTTTCTCGACGGGCCAATCGGGAGGAAACGTCACGCCGAAGTTATCGGCGTCGGTAAAGGCTTCCTTCGCCAACCCGCTCCATTTCTTCTGGATCATGCCACGCTGCGTCCCGTTCTCGTGAATCTCGAAGGTCCACGGGTGGAGTAGGGGGCCGAAGAGATCGAAGAGCTTGCTGCCATTGGCGGAGAGCACGGAGTAGAGGCGCCGAGAAATCGAAAAGTGCCGCTCAAGTGTTCCGACCAGCGTACCGTATCGATCGCAGATCTGGGCCGTGTGGAAGTAGAACCGAAAGGGACGCTCGATTCGTAACAGCCTCTCGCCGCCGCGATTCACCACGTCGATGGCGAAGGGTCTGTACGCTTTGAGAAAGAGGCGGGCAAGAACCGATCCTGGTTCCTCCACGGCGTAGAACAACTCGGTCCCGCGGTCGGCGGAGACCACGTACTTGTTGCTGCCTTCGAAGCCAGAGAGGACTTCTCCCCACTCCTTCTTTTGACTCACCGCGAGGCCGCCGACGGATTCCAGGCTTTTCATGTCGTCTCTCGATCCCTGGAAAAGTAAACCTTTGCCCCCAATACGGACGGCGCCGAACTTCCTTCACCGCGTAGCCGCTGCCTCCTCCGTCTCCCTCAGGTCTTCGAGCAGGGCAGCAACGGCAACCTAAAATCTGTGACATGTGCATGTTGAAGCCCTCCCAATTGGTCCATCCATCCCGTCTGGTCGTAGGAATCGTTCAGCCGGAAGGGCCTGAAATGACGAGAGGCACCCACCGATCCGATCCGGGGAGTGCCTCGAAGTGCTTCAGCCGCGCGCGCAGGCGCACGGCGCCGTCAATGCCGCATCCGAGGACCCCCCCAGGTAGGGCGCGGGGCCAAAGCCGCAGAGCGGGCCCCTCGCATGTGCTGATGGCGCGTATCGTTTGTCATGCCGACAAGATCATGCAAGAACGTGCCAACGTCCACAGCGATGCTGTCGTTCGCCCTCAGCCCCCGCCGTAGACCTCGGTCTCCGGGAAGGTCAACGAAAACCCGTACCATCTGGTGAAGACCTGCAGCGGACTGTCCGCCTCGATCCTCTCACCGTCCCCATTGAAGAGCAGCCCGTTCTCGATTCTTTCGCCGGTCGAAAGATGCAGGACCTTGGCGTCCCACCAGACGCGGTCGGCGGTCGTGTAGTGTGCGATGAGCGCGTAGGCCGTCGGATCGTAATAGACCAGCACGGTTCGCCTCTCGAACGTGTCGAGCAGCGCGCGGTCGTGCTCTTCCAGAGTGGGCATCGCGTAGTACCTGGCCGCGGAGCCGTCCCAGATGCCGATCCCGAGCTCCATCGTCGGTCTGCGGTCGTCCTCTGCGCGGATCGTCCCCTTGAACTGCCCGCTAAGACCCCTCTCACCCAGGTTCGTCAGCCGTGAGAGCCACGTGCCAACCCGGCGGCCAAGAGAGCGAACACCAGCGCCTCCGGGCGGACCAGATAGAGCGACCCTGGGGTGTTCGGAGATCGCCACGAGCGCTGCATCATCTTGCGCGCGTACCTGCCGCACCGTGCTATGGAGCACGTTGTAGAGCTCCAGCTTCTCGCCGGCGAGGGGCCCGTACATCGCCTCCCCCGTCATGTGATTCCAGTACGTGCCGGTCTTCTCGTCGCTGAACAGGAAGAGCCCGTCGTACAGCCCGGCCAGCGCGAAGGAGCCGACCTCGTCATCGATGCGTGGGATCAGACCGATCCCTGTATTGCAGATCACTCAGAAGGACACCATCCAGGGTTCTCCCTCCAGCTCTCCCTGAGCGATGTGGTGGTACGACATCTGTTCGGTCAGGAGGGCCAGACGCGTGTTGCCGCGCTTGAGGAGCAGGACGGCGGTGTCCTCGCCGACCCTCCCGTCATTGAGCACGTCTTCGAGCGGCTCCATCTTCGTAATGAGGAACGGATCGAACCCCCACACGTCACTGAGGATGGCACGGCCAGGCTCGAAGCCCGGGATTTGCTTCATCTCCTCTTGAGCCTCGGTGGAGCCGGCAAAGGCCAGCCCAGCCAGGGGGACCAGGAGAAGCGTGGAGCGGAGAGGCGTGACGCGCATGCGAGGCCTCCAGATGCTGGACGTACGGTGCGGTGCTGACGACCCATGATGGAGGAGGCGACGCCGGAGGGCAACGTCGAATCCGTCCTCTTCAGACCTCAGGCCTCTTCGATGCGCACCTTGATGCGGGCGTGTGCGGCTCGCAGCACGTTCTCTACGTGATCGGGGGTCTCCGCCCTGGCGAATAGGAATCCCAAGTAGCGGTTTCCCTCGGGAAGTGGGACGACAGTGTGGCCCAACGGGATGGTGATCTCGAGTCCTTCGATGCCCGGCACCTCGAGCGCGGCTTCGAGCCCAACGACCTCGAGCAGGACTCCGGCCGCGGGGATTGGCAGCATCATGACCCCGGCAGCTCCGGGCTCTCGAAGAAAGTCGTCATGCGGCATGCCGAGCGAATGTCGCAGGATCAGCTCTTCCAAGCTTTTGTCGGGCTCGAACCTGAGGATTCTCGAGCAACGACCTCCGATGGAACGCGGGGCGATCTCAAGTAATGAGATGCGGTCGGCGTCCACACGCAACTCAGCGTGAATGGGGCCGTCACTGAGGCCGAGGTGCGCGGCGCACCGGCTGACCAGGGACACGATGTCCTCCTGGACTTGCTCCGGGAAACGCGAAGGAGTCACGAGGATGGTCTCCTCGAAGAATGGACCGTCCATGAGGTCCGGCTTGTCCAGGACAGCCAGTGTGCGCAGCTCGCCCGCACTCACGATCCCTTCAAGCGCCACTTCCCGGCCCGGTAGGTAGGCCTCGATCAGGAGTTCCGACGCCAGCCGGCCAATGCGCCCGACCACGTCGTCTTGCTCCAGGATGCCGCGGATGCGCTGCCAAGCACGCACGAATTGCTCAGGTGTATCGGCCCGAATCACACCGCGGCTGGCCGAGAGCGCGAGCGGCTTGAGTACACAGGGAAACTCGATCTTGGAAGCCACGGCGGCTGGCTCCTCGTCGAGCCGAGTAGTTCGGAACCAGGGCGACGAGAATCCGGCCTCCGAGAGTCGTTCCCGCATTAGGGCCTTGTTACGGGCGCGCCGGACCGCCTGGCTCGGATGGTGCGTCAGCTCCAGGGCCTCGGACGCCGCCGCCGCCAGCGGCGTGAAGTCGTCCCCGGCGGCGACGATCGCCGCCAAGGGATAGTCAGCCGCGAAGCGCACGATGGTCGCCGAAGATCGAGCGACGTCCCTGAAGCCGAGCGTGAGCGTGGCGCCTGGAGCGAAATCGGCCAGCGCCTGTCTGTGATTCGAACCGACCGTAACGTCTACACCAAGGCGCCGAGCTGCCTCGAGGAACGCCTCGGCTCGATAGGACGTGCGCGCGAAGAGGAGAAGAACCCTTGGCAAATCGCGCCTCTTCGAGTTTCCGCTACTTCTCCGAGGTGAAGTAGGGGCTATCGCCGGCTGAGTGATTGGTCACGTCTTCTATGCCTACGATTTCTGGCACCTGTTCTTTCAAAATGCGCTCGATCCCCTGGCTGAGCGTTACCGACGCCATTCCGCAGCCCTGGCAGCCGCCCCCCATCTGGAGGTAGACGATTTTGTCCCGCACCTCGACCAGCGTGACGTGCCCACCGTGCTGAGCCACTCCAGGGTTCACGTATTGTTCGATGACTTGCCGGACCCGGTCGGCAAGAGGGCCCTCCAGCGGCTTTGATCCAATGGGCGCCAGATTCGGGTTCTCCACCTTAAAGCCACTCTGCTGTAAGCTTTCGACCCAGTCGACGCTGGCACCATCGAGCAGCTTCGCGCTCTCCGGGTCCATCACCACCTCGAACCCTTGCTGGCCGAACACGAGATCCTCTTCGCACTTCTCCTGGTCGTCGATCAAAGTGATCTCGTAGCGAGGATCCAGCGGACTCGGGCTGGAGACCTGGATGCGGACCGCGGGCGAGCTGTCACCGCCCATGTCGGCGAATCGCAGCACCACGTCCCTCGCGAGGTCCGTAAACTTGATCGGTGACTGTGTTGTGTCGCTCATAGTGTCTCAGTCCGCCTCTAAGCCGATCGAGTTGTGGGTTCCGTCACAGAACGGCTTGTTCGAGGACCCGCCGCACCGACAAAATGCACACGAGGCGCCCTCCGTGCTGGCCCCGTCGCTGCACAGGATCTTAACGGGACCTCGCACGAGCATGGGCCCATTGGCAGCGGGCGAGATTTCGAGAGCGTCGGTCTCGCCGCTCTCCGAGGGCTTGAGACGATTCTCTACGATCGTACCGGCGTCGGCGAATCCGGCCTCGACGTGCGAGTTGTCACAAAACGGCTTGTCCTTCGAGTGCCCGCAGCGACAGAGCGCCACGCGCGTCTCGTCCAGCGTCTCGCCGCCGGGGAGAGCGATTCGTAGGCGGCCCGTGACATAGAGTGGTCCGTCGGCCTCGATGCACACGGTGTTGCTTGCCCTGGGCTGCTCCACCTTCCCATCCGTCCGGCGATAGTGCAAAGCGCCCGTGGGACAGCGCTCGATCGTGCGCATGAGGTCTGCCGCGCCCGCCTTGCTGGGATCGATCCACGGCCGGCGCTCTGCGTCGAACACGTCCGGCAGGCCGTGTATGCACTCCTCTGCATGGATGCAGCGCTTGAGGTCGTACTCGACGACCAACTCCTCAGCTTCGTAGGTGCGGATTTTTCGCGTCACGTGGGGTCCTTTTCCTCGCGGCAGTGGCAAAAGAGAGCCCCGGCTCCCCATCGGGAAGCCGGGGCTCGGACATCTTACGCCGTGGTTACCGGCCTCTCCTGCCCTCCCTGGGGGTGGGGAAGTTCCCGTCACCCACCACGAAGGCGCTTTTCTCCATCTTGCGGAAGCTCATGTACCCTTGGGACATCTCCGCGTCCGTAGGCCGACCCCACTTCACGTCGACGGTCGGATCCGGATTGTTCGGGTTGTTCTCCGAGTTGTCCCACCAGAGCGTGAAGCGAAGCGTCGAGCCCGCCAGTATCTTGGGCGGCTCCGCGAACTTGTACGTGTGCTGCCAGTTGAAAGCGTAGTTGGGCACGTGTAGCAGCGTCTCGTGCTTCCCATCCGGATACGTGATCTCGTAGAGGGCCGCCTTACCGCGCAGGTGCATGTGCGGCATGAAGCTCAGCAGCTCAACGTCCTCTTCGAACACGTACTCGCGAGATGCCGAGTGGCTATTGGCCCCAGCTGGGATCAAGAGGTCACTGGGTGTGATGAAGAGATTGTCGCCGCCGGTGACGTGACGGATCTCCTCACCTGGCTCCTTGAAGATGATGCCTGCTTGGATGTTGGTGCAGACAGCGGTACCGGGGCCGGGCTCTTTGTTGAAATGCATGTTGAACATGACGTCCCTCGGCCCTGCTCGCATCATCCGGCTATAACCGTCGTCATATACACGAGGCGCGGCGCCTGGAACCAGACCTCCGACCGCGGAAATGATGTGGTGGACCGCCGGTCCGTTGCGGTATTCGACCGACTTGATCCAACGATTCTCTGGAAGCATGTCGGCCGTGATCGTCGCGGGCAGGTCGACGTAGATGTCCCTGAGATCGTCGTCCAGGCAGTATTCTTCATTGAACTCGATGATGAGATCGGGCTCTCCGCGAGTCCAACCGTTCGATGCCGCGGCCGCGATGAGGAACCCCGGCACGGGCGGCGCGACAGCCGGATCTCCGGCCGGGGCGCCTCCCTCTGCCCACGCGATCAACGTCGCCTTCTCGTGATCTTCGAGGATACGCTCGTTGGAGAACGTGCCCTTATGCATGTCCGCGGCAGACCAAGGCGGCATCCGGCCTTCCCTTACCGCCGACGCGATCATGCGGGCGCGTCGCCTCGCGTCGTCATATGTGAGCAGCGAGAAGGGCGCGACGTTTCCGCCCATGTTCATCCCCGAGTCCTGATGGCACGTCGCGCAGTTCTCGTGAATGATGGGGAGAACCTCCCCGTAGAACGTGGGAGCGTCGCTCACGGCCGCCGCTCGATCGGCCGAAGCGACTTGCGTCACTTGGGCGCTGAGCGGTCCGGCCGCGGTCTGCACGACGAAGGCGAGAAGGATCAATAGAGCGAAATCGAGGGGTCTCGAACGGGTCGCAACTCGCATCTCAGCACCTTCCTGTGGGGTGAGAGTCTGGTGTGCCGGCCAGGCGCCGCCAAAGCGTAGCAATGCCAACTTCAATCAATACCCACGGCGCGGCGCTGCGGCAAGGCGTCGACGGGATCTCACGTCGAACTGGCTAGACGGGCGGTAGCGCCACATATTCGCCGTGTGGGCCGGATTCGCAGGCTGTGAATCATGCCCGATCGGACGACCGGAGGTGATCATGAGATACTCGACTTCGCTGCTCGCGCTTTGCGTTGCGATTACGTCTCTCGCGACGGTTTCGCAGGCGGCGGCACAGGGCCTGGCAGCTGACGCCGGTCGTTGGGTCGTGCCGCGGACCGCAGAAGGGCATCCGGACCTGCAGGGGAACTGGACCAACGTGACGGTCACCCCGTTCCAACGCGCGGAAGACAAGGGCCCGGTCCTTACTTGGGATGAAGTAGCCGTGCTCGAAGGCAGGGCAGCGGCGCGAGTCGAAAGAGGCGCGCGAGCGAGCGACCCGGACCGGGCGGCTCCGGCCGTCACCGGCAATACCGGCGGCTACAACAATGTCTACATCGATCGCGGCAAGATCGTGGCCATCGTCGACGGGCAACCCCGCAGCTCGCTGCTGACGACTCCCCCGGACGGGCGGATACCAGCTATGTCGCCGATGGGTGAGAAGCGCATGGAGGAGTACCGGGCTTTTCGTGCCCAGTTCGGCCCCTACGACAATCCGGAGACTCGGCCGCTCGGTGAGCGCTGCATGATGTCGTTCGGCTCGAGCGCCGGTCCCCCGATGATCCCCAACAATTTCTACAACAATAACTACACGATCGTGCAGACCACCGACTACGTGATGATCCAGACGGAGATGGTGCACGACACGCGGATCATCCGGTTGGGTGAGCCCGATCGGCTGCCCGAGCACATGCGTCCATGGATGGGCGACTCGTGGGGTCATTGGGAAGGCGACGTGCTCGTAGTCGAGACGACCAACATCAATCCGATGCAGACGTTCAGCCGCTTCCCGCCTTCGAAGGATCGCAAGGTGACGGAGCGCTTTTCCCGGGTCGACGAGGAGACTATCCTCTACGAGTTCACGATTGAGGATCCCGCGTATTCAGAGCTTTGGGGCGGTCAGATTCCGTTCAAGGCTTTCGACGACTTGCTGTACGAGTACTCTTGCCACGAAGGGAACTACGCGCTGGATAACATTCTCCGGGGCGCACGCTATCAAGAGAGGCAGGGAAACCAGCCCGAACAGAGGTGAGAATCATGCGATCAAGATCCGTTCTTTGCACAGCAGCAGTCGGCGCCTTGGCGCTTGTCATGTACGCGGTCCCGGCGGTGGCGCATCACGCCTTCGGTGCCGAGTTCGACGCGGACGCGCCGATTCAGCTCAGGGGTGACATCGTGAAGCTTGAGTGGGTGAACCCTCACTCGTGGATTCACATCGAGATCACGAATGATGACGGCTTGAAGGAAGTGTGGATGGTCGAGGGCGGCACGCCAAATGTGCTCGTGCGACGCGGCCTCCGACGTGAGTGCTTGCCCATCGGGACTACGCTCGTCGTCGACGGCTTTCAGACCAAGGACCACACGCTCAAGCGTGCCAACGGCCGCGACGTGACGTTTCCAGACGGCAGGAAGTTCTTCCTAGGCTCGTCGGGAACCGGTGCGCCCGACGACGGGGCAGAGCAGCGGGCGCGCGCGACCGAGGGGAGATGCTGAGGCACGCATCTGTAGGGACATCTATCGCGTGAGGCGTAGGCGCGGTACTGGGACCGGGCGAGCGGCAATCGCAGTGTCGATTGCCGTTCTTCTGGCCAGTGCCGCGCTTCCGTTTACGCTCGCGGCCCAGAAACCGGAGCCGGAACCGGATTCGGTACCCTTCGCACGGCGTGTCGGCACCATGAGCGACCTCATGGTGCAGATCATCTACCCGGCTTCGGACGCGATTTTCTACATCACCACGCGGAGGCCCACCAGCTCCTCCGAGTGGACCGCGCTCGAGGGCACCACGCTGATGTTGGCCGAGTCGGCGAACCTGCTCATGATGCCGAGCCGGGCCAGAGGCCGCGAGCAATGGATGGAAGACGCCAAGCTGCTACTCGAGGTCGGCGAGGCGGCGTTCTGGGCCGCCAAGGGAAAGGACGTGGCAGCGCTCGAGGCGCTGAACGACCAGCTTTACCGGTCCTGCGTGCAGTGCCACCGGAACTTTCGAACTGGCTACGGGAGACGTCGCTGATCATGAGAGTCTTGCTCGCGCTCTGTCTTGCAGCGCTTCCCGCGACCCTATCCGCCCAGCAGGGCGCCCCTGACGGCCAGTGGCCCGTCTATGGCGGCGATGCTGGCAGCACGAAGTACTCGGCGTTGGATCAGATCCATGAAGGCAACGCGGATCAGGTAAGCGTCCTTTGGCAGTGGAACTCCCCGGACAATGCGTTGGCCGGCCTGAATCCGTCTCCCAGCTCCTCTGGTTTCGAGGCGAACTCGGGCCTCAGCGTCGCCGCCTTCAAAGCCACGCCGATCATGGTGGACGGCGTGCTCTACATCCGCACGTCGCTCAGCCTGGTAGCCGCGATCGACGCGGCTTCCGGCGAACAACTCTGGGCTTTCGACCCCAAGAGCTATGAGGCGGGTCGCCCCACGAATCTCGGATTCAACTCACGCGGCGTGGCGCATTGGTCCGAGGGCGCGGAGAGCCGGATCTTCCTGGCCACGGGCGATTCTCGCCTCTGGGCGTTGGATGCTGCCACCGGCGTGCCCGTGGCAGGTTTTGGCGGTGACGGAAGCGTAGACCTCAAGAGTGGACTTCGCCGTGAGGTGGACGGACGTGCCTATCAGGTCATATCCCCGCCGCTGGTCGTGGGCGACGTAGTGGTCGTCGGGTCCTCGATCTTCGACGGTCCGCGCTACAAGACTGCGGATCCGGGTGACGTGCGGGCCTTTGATGTGCGCACAGGAGAGCTGCGCTGGGCCTTCCACACCGTGCCGCAGGCTGGGGAGCTCGGCATCGACACCTGGGAGGACGACTCCTGGCAATACACCGGCAATACCAACGTTTGGTCGATCATGAGCGCCGACTTGGAGCTAGGGTACGTGTACCTGCCGATCGGCACGCCGACCAACGACTGGTATGGCGGACACCGTCTCGGGGACAACCTCTTCGCAGAAAGCCTGGTGGCGGTTGAGGCTGCGACGGGCCGGCGGGTGTGGCATTACCAACTCGTGCACCACGGGGTTTGGGACTACGACATACCTGCGGCTCCGACGCTGATCGACATCACCGTGGATGGGCGGGCCATCAAGGCTGTGGCACAGGTGACCAAGCAGGGATTCGTGTACGTCTTCGATCGCGTGACCGGCGAGCCTGTCTGGCCCATTGAGGAGCGGCCGGTGCCGGCGTCGACCGTTCCGGGTGAACGACTGTCACCGACGCAACCGTTTCCCACGCGGCCTGCAGCGTTCGAGCGACAGGGGATCACTGTCGATGACCTCATCGACTTCACGCCCGAGCTCCGTGCCGAGGCGGAGGCCCTTCTCGAGAACAACGATTATGGTGGGCTCTACCATCCGCCGTCCGAGCGGGGAACGCTCAATCTTCCCGGCTGGGCCGGGGGCGCGAATTGGCAGGGTGCGGCGGTCGATCCTACCAATGGCATGATGTACGTGCCTTCGCGCACGAACCCGATCACCGTGCGGCTGGTGGAGGCTGATGCGGCTCGGTCCGACTTCCGCTACATGAGAGGACGCGGCGGCTCCCCACTGGGCCCGCAACGGCTTCCGTTGGTGAAGGGCCCACACACACGGCTGACCGCGATAGATCTCAACACTGGTGAGCACGTCTGGCAGATTCCCATTGGTGACGGAATCCGCTCGCGCGTGATCGACATGGGGATTCCGGATCCCGGGCCACAGGGCGGCGGTGCCTATACTGGCCCGCTTCTGACCGAGACGCTGCTCTTCATCGGTCACGGCGGGGCCCGAGACGGCGCCCAGGGTGGGCCGGCCATGCTCGTGCTGGACAAGGAGACGGGGGAGACTCTGCACACCATCGACCTTCCGTTCCTGCCGACCGGGACACCCATGACCTACATGTCGGGCGGGCGTCAGCTCATCGTGGTGGCGTTTGGCAGAAGCGAAGAAGCCGGCCTCCTCGCGTTGGCGCTCAACTAGGAGTGGCGCTGGCCCTGGACGCGCGGACGCCATGACACACCCGCAGGCGTTCCGACCGGAGTCGTTGGCGACCTTCGATTCCGAGAAGATGGGGAAGAGCACGATCTTCAGGTCGGAGCGCGTGCTCGTTGGACTCAATGCTTTCGAGCCGGGGCAGGAGCATCGTCTGCACACCCACGCGGGCATGGACAAGGTCTATCATGTGCTCGAGGGTCGCGGGCTATTCGTGCTCGAGGACCGTGAATTGGAGATGGAAGCGGGCATGATGCTCGTGGCGCCCGAGGGTGTCCCGCACGGTATTCGAAATACGAGCGACGATCGACTGTTGGTGCTCGCGATCATGGCGCCGGCCCCCTGAACTGGGCCTCCACCCGCAGGCGCTTCGGCCCACGGGCGGAGCGTCGTCTCAGTCACGACTCGGCCAGACGACCCCTTGGTCCCGAGGCGGTGAGCCCAGGCCCATGAACACGAACTTCTGCAGCCGTTTGCCCTCGTAGGTCTCCGTTGTGTAGAGATTGCCCTGCGAGTCAGTCGCGACGCTGTGCACGCCATAGAACTGGCCCGGCTGACGTCCTCCGTCACCGAACGTTGTGAGCACCTCGAGAGACGCACGATCCAGGACGTGGATCTTCTTGTTGGAACCGTCTGCCAGGTAGAGGAACCGCTGCTCGGCATCGCTTGAGAATGCGAGGTCCCAAGCCGAGCCCGAGCCCAGGGTCTCGGGCGCGACGAAGCCCTCGGTCACGTAAGTGCCATCTCGCTGGAAGACCTGAATGCGGTCGCCCGCCCGGTCACATACGTAAACCAACCCGTCGTGTGAGATCTGCGCGCAGTGAACCGGGCTGCGGAACTGTTGGGCTGGTGGATCGTCGGGACTATACGGCGGCAGAGGCGCGTCGTCCGGGACATTACCGTATGCGCCCCAATGTCGTATGAACTCTCCGGTGGAAGCGTCGAGCACCGCGATTCTGCGATTACCGTACCCGTCCGCGACGTAGGCCTCGTTTGTTTCCTCGTCAATCGTCACCTCTGCGACCCGCCAGAAGTGCTCCCTGTCGTTGCTTCCCGCACGCATGCGAGGCTGGCCCACCTGCATGAGAAACGTTCCATCCCGAGTGAACTTCAGGATGTGCGAATCCTCCGCGCCGTTTCCGCCGATCCAGACGTTGTCCATGGCGTCGACCGTGATGCCGTGGTTGGACTGCGGCCA
>Ga0310342_100001245_pt1 | contig 15688 bp, 16 predicted proteins | sample S15DNA20500_MG_FD_206155 | JGI IMG/M metagenome (GOLD analysis project Ga0310342, IMG submission 206155) | Marine microbial communities from station ALOHA, North Pacific Subtropical Gyre - S1503-DNA-20-500_MG | ecosystem: Environmental > Aquatic > Marine > Oceanic | place: Pacific Ocean: North... | reverse complement strand
GAGCAGACCCCATCCGAAACCCCGGCATCGTGGCACGGCGCTTCCGGCCCGTGTCTGGACAAGTGAGGCGGGAAAAAGCGCACGAAAGGAGCCTGCTCGCTTCGTTCTCAATCCATCCTCTCTCCCCCTGCACCGACACGGGCCGGAAGCGCCGTGCCACGTTGCAGGGGTTCTCCGCTACACGGGTCGGATACCCGTGCTACGTGACACCTTCCATCCTTTCCAACGCCTCGATCTCCCGCTCGCGCGCTCGAGGGCTGTGCATTGGATCCAGGTTGCCGGTTGCGGGAAATATCGGAACCGGTTCGAGCGTGAATGCGTCCAGATTCTGAACCATGAGTCCCCCGATACTCCGGTTGGGATAGTTCTGATAAGCCGCATTAAATGCCTTCTGGTAAATCTCCCACATCCGCGGGTCCCCCGTAAGCTGATATAGCTTGATGGCTGCCGCCGCGCACTCGCGGACATTCCACCAGGGGGCCGTCGTCGATTGAACATCGGGTCGGATGGATTCGGCAATGCCCTTCATCGTTTTCAGGTCGATGTTTTTGAACATCACGCCGGCGGCGGCGTACCCATGTTCGTGCACGAACAGAAGAATATCCTGCAGTACTTCTGTCGTATTGTCTTTCCCGAACCGAAAGCTCGTGCTCTCCGGATCCGGCAGCCAATTCAGGTACTCGGCAAAGAATCCCACACCCTCGGCCGTGTGGCCGGGATCGCAGACGATGTGTCCGTTCGAGTCTTCAAACGGAGTCTTGTCAACTGGATGCAGGTACTCGCTGAACCACCTGAGATGCGGATCCCAATGGTGCCCGCAGAATTGATCGAGCGCCCAGCGACCTGCGCGCACGAGACGATCTTTCATCACGTCATACCGCGTGTCGATTAAGTCGATCGCTTTCAAAGTGTCGACTACTGCTCCGACGCAAACCATCAAAATGCCGTGGGTGTGCTCAAAACTGCGCTGCCCGGTGAGGTGGTTCACGAACCGGTTCTCAACCCCTGCGCGAAGACAATCGTCGAGAATTCGCTCTCCGAGTTCAATGGATTCCGCGTCATCCTGCCACAGGCCGTATTGAAAGAATGCATTGATGGCAAAAATGTCGGTTGAGGTCATTTCCCCCTCTTTAGTCTTCAAGTTGCGGGGATCGTCACCGGGACCGTTCGTTTCCACGTCGGCCAGGAAGGGGATTCGGCCGCCGCACAATTCCATCCGCTCCCGAAGGCAGCGGTAGATGTGCCGGCAGTAATCAGAGTAGAAAGCTTTCAGATTGATGGTGACGGCATCGCCCTCCACATCGAGCGTCACCTCTTCATCTGGAATCCGGCCCTTCATCAGGAAGTAACACCAGATCCCCAGTGCCCGCGTATCGCCCCAGCCCCAGACCCGCTGCTCTTCCAGCGGCCGCATCTCGCCCGAAATCGAATCGACCTCCGCGCAGAGCCCGGGAAAGGTTTTCCCTGGATAGCGTTTCTCCCACATCAGTTTCAGATACGCAAAGTACCGGAAGCCCTTCGTCTGGTATTCCCGGTTAAAGGCTAGCAGCCGCTCGCAAAGGTCCGGTGTAAGTTGCGGCTGCTTCAGGTAGAGGAGGTCAGAGGCGTCTGGAGGGAGGAAAGGCACTAGGTGAGTGTATAGTGTTTAGTAAATCCTTCGACATTAGATATTGAGTATTCGATTTTTAATGAAACAATTCTTTCAGCATCGAAGCGGGTGAGTCTGTTTTCATGGCCGGATCACCGAATACCGCACTCGCCCGAACCGCGCTGGGACGGCTCCGGCAGGCGCCGGATCTTCAAAGGTTGCAATCCAGCACGGGGGCGTTGTCTTTGCGTTCGGGGTAAGCGACAAAGGTTTTAATCTTCGCCCCGTCGCCCGGCAGGTCGATGTCGACCCATTCGCCGTGACGGGGTGAGTCGGCCAAAACCTGAGAGGCTCGTTCGCTGTCGGGCGGCACGCCCTGCTCCCCGGCCACACGATCGAAATACCGGGCACAAAAGCAAGGAACAGAAGCACGTGCTTTACCCTCATATCCCACGATAACAATGCATAACTGAAGGTGTCCCGCAAATCCAGGGAAATAACTCCGCGATTGAACATGCATTTCAACTCTTCCGATTGACTCGCGGCCCGGCATGCGGATGATGGCGAATCATGAGTCACGTCATTCTCAGATCTAACGAATTGGAAGTGGTGGTCGGGGACAATGAGCCAGGAACCGGTCCGGTCTCCAGCCACTGCGGGGGGTACAATGGAATCTGGTCGCTGAAAAGCCGCCACGCCCCCGCCAATTGCTTTGCCCCTTCCTATGCAGGACTGAATTTCGAACACTGTTACGACGAACGATTTCAATCCGCGGTGGGTCACAAAGAATTGATCTACGAGCCCCGCAACACTCCGATGCGTCTTGTCGAGGCTACGGATTCAAGCGCCGTTCTCCATCAACCCCCCACCGCCTGGACTGGTGTGGAAAGTTGGACACGCTTCCAAGTGGAGGATAATCGGATCGAATTCGAGTTCCGCGCGATTCCCCGTAAGGAGCCCGCGGGGAGATGGCTTGGAATGTTTTGGGCCAGCTACCTCCATGCCCCCGCGGATTCTGGAATCAGCTTCCTGGGCAACTGGCCGGAAGATTCGTCGCCCACCGGATGGATGAAACTGGCCGCCGATGCTCACGGGGTGCATGCCGGCGCCACCGTGCGAATGCTTGGCGTACCGATGGACCGACTGGAGTGGAAGCAGTCGGAGGCGGGCCTGGTCGTGAGCCCGCCGCTCCAGGACATGTCGAACGGGAAGAAACCCAACGTCCCCTGTGACCATGCCTTTGTCTACAAAATCACGCCACGCCCAACCTGGATCGAACCGTAGTGCGGAGGCAACTCCACGTGCAGGAGTAGCGGACTTCACCCTAACGATGCGAAAGATCACGGATCTTGAGCCTCCGAAGTAGCTTGGGCTTCCAGCCCGAGCAGTGCAAGGGAAGGTCATGAGGGAGCAAAGGAGTAGAGTTCGTCCCTTTATTCTCTTGTCATGGTCTTCCTTGTGAGGGCTCAGTCCGCAATGGAGCCCGGGATCGTATCCCCGACAGGTCTTGGAACATTCACCCAATGCCCGCTCGGATCACCGCCCCGGCACCAGATGGAATGAGTAACCCATCCGTCGATCCGTGAACGAACGTCGGGAGAAAAGTAACGAAGGGCCACGCCGCAGCGCCGACGGTCGGAATTGTTCGGCTCCGAACTGTGCAGTATCAAATCCGAATGCAGGGAAATCTCTCCGGCCTTCAGTACCAGGTGCACCGGATCGCCGAGGCTCTCCGCCTCTGGAACTTTCTCCGAGAGCACATTGCTTTCATCGTTCTCGCTCAACACCGTGGTGAGTTCGCCGATGAGGTGCGAGCCGGGAATTACGCGAAGCGCTGAATTTTCGAGGTCGACATCGTCGATCGCCAGCCACGCGGTGACGATCTTCGAAGGTGTCAGCGGCCAGTACGCCGCGTCCTGGTGCCATGAGACTTGCTTAGGATCGTGCGGCAGTTTGCAAAAAAAATGCGCCCCCAGGCAAATAACGTCCGGCCCGAGCAAATCGGCTATGATATCTACGATGATGGAGTTCGTACACAAATCGTGTATGCCCTCGCAGCAGTACTGCCACCCATTGATCGCATAATTATCCTGGCCTACGGACTCAGCCATTGCCTGCAGGCGGTCGAAATACTCTCGGTTCGCATCGATATCGGCACCGCGAAAAATTGGGATGCCCGGCAAGTAGCCATTCTTGTTGAACCCATCGATCTGTTCCCGCGACAGCCGACCGGGATCCTCTACGCCCATCGGGTGGTAACGAAGATCCCGCATGCCGGCGAATTGTTGCTGAATGGTTTGTGTCATTACTTGTACTTGTACTTGTACTTGTACTTGTAGGGAACCATGATGCCGGCTCTGCGGCAACTCAGAACAGGCAACACCGGAAAGTAGTCGTCTGCTCCCAGAAAAGTGATGTCAAAATCCTTGCGAAAGGGATCAATTCACAACGTTCCGCAACGGTTCACCGAGAATAGCCGCACGGCAGGCGCGGGCAGCTTTCGAACGAAGCTCGTCAAATCCTTCTTCGCAGTAGAAAGCGGAGTGCGGATTCAGAATCAGGCGGTGGTGGGCCGGATGATTCGGATCCCGCCACGCCGCAACCGCCGGATCCGAGACCTCCGGCGGCTCGGTCACCAGAACATCGAGAGCGGCGCCGGCAAGGTGCTCCGATTCCAGCGCCTCGATCACGGCAGCCGTCTCCACCACACCGGCCCGCGCCGTATTCACGAGATACGATCCGCGAGGCATTGCCGCGATTGCATTTCGGTTGATCAGGCCTTCCGAGCTTTCGTTCAGATTGCAGTGCACACTCAGCGCACAAACACTACTCAAAAGCTCTTCCAACGTATCCGCGCGCTGGATTCCGAGCGCCTTGTCGTATCCATCCTGCCGATAAGGATCGTAATACAGAACTTTCATCCCCAGGGCCTTGGCCCGAATCGCGGACGCGGTGCCAATGCGACCGAGCCCAACAATGCCGAAAACCCGCCCGCGAAGACGGTACAGGGGCGCCGCTTCCGTATAGTTCCAATCGCCAAGTCCCGCCCGGAGACGGCTATTGAAATAATGCACGCCCCGCGTCAACGCCAGGGTCATTCCTATGGCCGTATCCGCGACTTCTTCGGATCCGTAATCGGGCACATTAACGACCGGGATACCCCGGGCACGAGCCGCGACGATATCCACGTTGTCATATCCAACGCCCGCCCGAGCGATCACTTTGCAACACTGCAGTCGATCCAGGGAAGCGGGTGTGATCACGCTATAATGAAACGTGATCAGCGCAACAGCGTCTTCGATTTTTCCGTTCAGTTCCACATCATCTCGAGCGGCGATCGCCGAAACTTCGGCAATGCCGTCCAGAACGGCCCGTTCCGGCCTCAAGTCATCGTCAACTTCAATAAAATCCGTGATTACAACTTTTCCCATTAGAGCAGCCCTACAACAAACCTTTCTTCAGCATGATTCAATGTCATTCCCGACGCCGTCTTCCCCTGGCGCAAATCGTTGATCGGCAGGGTGCCAAATCCTCGTTCCACCATCAAGAGCCGACCCGATCCTCCCACTGAAAACATGGGTAGGACCTTGCTCCCATGACGACGATCAAGGTAGAAATCCCGGAAACGCTGAACACATGGCTCAAGAACCCGTCGACACAGCATCGGACATCAAAGTCGATGCGGGTGCGGGAAGTTATGGAACGTAGTGGAATCCAAGTATTTCTACCGGGATTTGCCCGGTTTCACGGACTTCGCTGAAGTCATCCGCGACGAGCACTTCAGTGCCATCCCCAGAGACTGGGCCGTCGTGATTACCGACGTGAAGGGCTCAACCAAGGCCATTGAGACCGGGCAGTACAAGGACGTGAACACGATCGGGCTTCCTCCATTGTTTCTGCCCACAATGCGCTGCAGGATCTTCCGTTTCCTTACGCCTTTGGCGGGGACGGAGCCACCCTGCTCATCCCCACCGAATATCTGCAAAAGGTCGGCGAAGAACTGGCCGGACTCAGGGAGCTTTCGGGCACGCAATTCGGTCTGGAACTCCGGGTCGGAGTCGTCGGTATGGACCGGATCCTGAGAGAGGGAGCGACCATCTAGCTAGGTAGCCAAGTTCCTTCTCATCGGGAACCGGTCGATGGCCATGTTCCGTGGAGGCGGGCGGGCTCTGGCAGAACGACTGGTCAAGAAGGACCCCGACACGTTTGAGATGCAGACTTCAACTGTCGCCGGCACCGACCTCCGAAGACTCTCCTGCCGATGGAAGCCCATTCCGGCCAAGCATGGCATCGCGCGGTGTCTGCTGGTTGCGGGGCGGGGCGGCAACGCCGCGGCCTGCTATCGAAGGGTGCTCGCCAGGTTGCAGGAAATCGTCGGGGGGCAAACTTGAGAATGCGAATCCCGTTCATGTTCCCGCGATGACATACCGGAGCTTCGGGGAATGTTTCCGCGACGAAAACGACTTCATCGATGGAGGAGACGGAGGCTACGCGATGGCCGCCAAGGGACTGCAGGCCCAGATGAAGTATCCAGACTAATTCACCCGCAATACCAATAGGTCGCGTGAGCCGATTTCCAATGGAAACTCATCACCTTCCAGGACGGAAGGCTGGCCCTCAGGAATTTTTCTCGGCGGATATCGATGCTTGTCGGACGAGTCCTGGATTTCATCAAATCGCCTGCCATCAAAGAGCGTATCGTTGGAGAGAGGCCCTTCAACTGTCGTCTGCCCCCCCAGGATATCCTGCGCAGGCAACGTGCCGGGAGGAAGGCCAAGGCCTTTTCGATCCAGCTTCAACCTGGCTTGAATCCTGTTTCCCGTCTGATTGGATACGACGAAAATCGCCCGATCCCTGTTGGTATAGAAACTGACCAGTAAATCATCGGACGTCGTTTGCACGCGCGGGTCGTTTGCAAAGTACGGAACCCAGACCGCATCCTCGATCTCGAAGTCCTCCCACGCATTCCAGATCGGAGCCATCTCCTTGTGAAAACCCGAGGTGGCCCAGCAAAGCACATCCTGGACGAGAGTCCGTGACAATAAGTCGCCCGGCGTGGCCCATTTCTTGGCATGCCGGAATTTGGGCTGACTGACGAGAGGATAGAACGTGTAGTTGGCCGCGATCGGCCGCTGGTTTTCAAAAGCCCGGAAGTAGGTCGGCGTAAGATTGTCGTACAGTTTCTCATCGGTTGACGCCCAACCTTCCCCCTTGAATACGTGGTCTACGAATGGAATGTTCGCGTAGATGGAGCTGTGCTGCACGACGTAGAATTCCCTGCCGCGGTTTTCGCCTTCCTCCTTCAGGAAGGTATAGAATCGTTTATAGAAATTGCGTAAAGCAAACAGGTCCGCGGTAGAGCGCCACTCGCCGTCTTTCTCGTACCCGCACCCGTGGTACTTGTTGAGGCAACCGGTCGCGCCCGTCATGTCCAGATAGATCCCGCCGATATCGTATTCTTCAATCTGTTGCTTGAGCCACCAGAGATAGTAATCAACGAAGCTCGAGCGCGGGCAGACGTTGACCCCGGTGAATTCCAACCCGCCATAATTAGGATAACGAACACCCGGCAGGCCTTCCCACTCGGCCCCGTAAAGCTGGTATTCCGGATCCTCCACCAGGTAGAAACTCGCCCCGTTGCAGATCAGGTATTCGGCTCCGATCGGTTTGTAGAACTCGATTTTTTTCCTGAATGCCACGGGGTCTCCCACGACGTAGTCATAGGTGGAACCTCGACCTTCGAATGTATTTACCATGCCGGTGATCGTTCCCGGACGGGCGCGATATTCATCGAAAATATATTCAGGCCTTGCCTCGCTCACCAGGCTTCGCTCCAGGCGCCGGTCGCGTTTCTTCACCGGCGTGGCCTGAAGCGCAAACTTGTAATGAGCGGGCCTCTTCAGCACCGTTTTCTGATTGATGAAGTTCAATCTCAGAACCGTTTCGGACCCTTTGTGTATGACTTCGAGCGGCTGACCATCCCAGTTCATATCCTCTTCGCTTTCCAAAAAGCAGAAGAGTCCCCGGAAATCATCCCCGACCCAGAACTGCGGGATAAACTCGCTTCCCCAGGTCCAGCCCTCCGGCGAGTACCCGAAGTGGCTGGTCATCGGATTGACCGCATTGGGATGCGTCTCCCGGACATCACCGATCAGGGCGACCTGGCCCGGTTCGTTTGCCCATGGGGTTGCCGGGGCCCGGTCGGCTCGAAGAAACGGGCTCATCTTGCGATGCAGGGGAATCTCCAGGTTCAACACATCAATCGTCTCAGCATCCACGGTAACTTCGTAGAGAAGAAAGCCGTCATACTCCGCCTGCAGCGTGCCGCGGACCACCGCCGATTCAGATTCGGCGCTGAAAGTGTACTTCGCCTTCGCAGCGCCGGCCTTTTCGAGGCGCCATTCCGTCTTCCCTAACGAAGTCCCTCCGGCGCCATCTGAAATATTCCACCGAATGGGACCCGCCAGAAACTCCACGCCGTCGATTCTCATGCTCTCCGGCAATAACGTCTCACCCAGTTGATATTCTCTCTCTCCCACCCGGACATTTCGCCCATCGGTGACCATGTCGGACCAGGGCGGCGGAACATTGTCGCTGATGCCCAGCCGGTTGTTGAACCACTCGGGCCGCTGGGGGATCGTGAGCTGCTGCGATCGGGCCAATCCGACCGGACCCGATTCGTCGGCCAGGGAGATCTCTACCCGGTAGTCGCCGGGGTCGAGTTTCGAAATATCAATGGGGCTACTCGCCTTTTTCGAGCGTCCAAGATCCTGGACCGTGACCTCCATGCGCACGTTACCCTCGTGATCGAAAATCTCTACCAGACCCTTTGTCTCGTCAGCGACATCGGGCAGGTTGCTGAGGTCGAACTCATACCAGACCGTGTCCTTCAAAAAAACGGGAACGATCTCGGCGCGTAACGCCGGGGCCGCATCGTATGGAACGATCGAACGGAGCAGGACTTCGCCGTCCGCATCGGCAAACTGGAACGTAAGGATCACCGGCAGAGGCTTCGTCTCGATCAATTCGAGCTTGTCATCCAGTTCGAACGAAACGGTTTGCCCAACCGATCCGTGAAAATCCATCTCCTTACTACCGGATAGAATCTCACGCGGCGATTTGTCCTTCGTGGTGACAGCCCAATCAGCCTGAATCGTAGTCTCCCCGGTCACGGTGACATTCCCGGCAACCCCGATCAAGCCGGATGCCAACGATCCAAGCGATATGATCTGCACGCCGGGCGCACTGCCGCCAAAGACAAGGGTGCCGAACTTATCCGGCGCATGAAGAGTGCCGCCCGTCCGCGCCCACGTCGTGTATCGTTCCCCGTTGTGAGCATCCCGATGCAGTTGATCCGCCGACCAGTCGCGGGCAAAGTTCGCCGACCAACGTGTGCCCGTTTTCGGCGCACCTTCGAGGCCGAAGCTTGCAAATGGAATCGCGATCTCGGCGGTCCACGTGGAAGCCACCAGGTAGGTGTCATACTCCAGGTGGCTTGACGTCCGCCAATCGGCGTTCCAATCGACTCGCAGTTCGTCGGACCCGAGGTGTGCATCGAACCGGGTCCCGACTGAATTGCCGGAAAACAGATAATAACTCCGTGTCCCGGACTCGGGTTGCAGATAGATCTCAAATGCATCGTCCCGGCTGACCGGGCCATCGTGTTCCGTGACTTCCTTTCGGATCGGACTGGGGCAGCGGCTGATGAAGGCGACGTACAGATTCTCCGCGTCATAGCCGGCCAGAATGGTTGTCTGCAGTGGAGCGAGTTGACCCGCCAGGGTGAGGAAACCGGTCGTCCGCGTGGCACGATCCCACTCGGCGGGGCCGATCTTGCCGTCGAGCACCGGCGCATTCTCAAGATGCGGAATCGTCAGGTGCGGTTTCAGATCGCCGGACTCTTGCGCGAGGAGATCTGCGGTGAGCAGGCTGATGGGTAGTAAGGCAAAGATAAAACGTTGCATCTCGGGTCTCCCAGTTTCTACATTCAGGGAGGCACCGTACACGGACGATGGCGGCACCTCAAGGGTTTCCCAGCGGCGAAGCGAGCGCCGTCATTCTCACGCCTGTCCTGCCAAACAATATGGAGTGCGGTGGCAGAGAGCACTACAAAACAATTGCAGATCCATGCTTCAAATCGCTACGGTGGTCACGAACGGTGAACGGATATTCATGAACTCATCACGCAGAGCGGCACAATGCGCCTTATCGACAATCCTGGCGTGCGTTCCTGTTTTCCTGGGAGCTGAGAGTGAAGCAAATCGATCCATGAATATTTATACCTGGGGCTGGGAACGCGATGGGCAGGGCGAGGCACCCGGTGGAGACAAATGGGTTGGAATCAGCGCCGGGATGTACCACGGACTTGCGCTCGATGGCGATGGTTCCACGACGGCATGGGGTCGCAATGCCCATGGCCAGTTGGACGTTCCGGAAAACAGCGGATTCCATGCGGTCGTTTGTGGTCTCTACCACAGTCTCGGCCTGAAAGCGGACGGTTCAGTAGCGGCCTGGGGGTGGAATCGCGACGGACAATGCGATGTGCCTGTCTATGGACACTTCGTTTCCATCGCCGCGGGCGGCTATCACAACCTGGCCCTGGACCGTGGCGGGGCGATCACCGCATGGGGCTGGAACCGGTACGGACAGTGCAACGCCCCGGCAGGCAAAGGATTCAAGGTGATCGCAGCGGGCGCCTGGCATAGCCTTGCGTTGAGCGCTGAGTAAACTCCATGCTACGGACTGCGGGATGAAGATGTGAATAGACCACTACTTGCTTTCATCATGACCGCTCTCTCCGCAACCACTGGAATCGGAGCCACCGTCCAGCTCGCCGAGGACGGCACGCTCGTCGTCGACGGAACCCGGCGGTTTCCCATCGGATTGTACGAAAACCCGATCGACGATGCGTATGTGCAGGAGGTCGCAAAAGCCGGATTTAATCTGATGACCTGCAACGACGATCCGGCCCAACTCGATCGCGTTCAGCAGCACGGAATCGGCGGCTGGGTCCCCTTGGGGCATTTGCCCGTGGCGAGCGAGGCGGACAAAGGTGAACTGACCCGGATCGTCAACGGGGTGAAGGATCACCCCGGTCTCTGGGTCTGGGAAGCGCCGGACGAGATTCTGTGGAACCTGTACTGGCAGAGAATCAATCTCTTCTGGAAGGAAAAGGATGATCTCAGGACCCGAGTGGAAGCGGCAAAAACCGAAGCGCCGGAAACCGAAGGCAAGCTGGCCGACGCCATCATCCGCTACGATGACTACGCCGGGTCGGAGCGCTGGGCCGATGCCGAAGCCGCGGCAGCCGAACTTCGCGCACTCCTGGGTCTACCGCCCCAGCCCGACAACGCGGCAATGCTCAGCGGCTGGCACGACAACGTTGAGATCCTCTTCCGCAAACTTGCGGACGGATGCGGGATCGTTCGTCAGCTCGATCGGGAACGGCCCGTATGGTTCAACCACGCACCCCGAAACGAAATTGCCGATTTGCTGCGCATCAACTCGCTCGCGGACATCGCCGGCTGCGACATTTACCCGGTGCCGTTGAACAAGGGTCTTGGGCATAGCGACATCATCGAACGCGACCTGCCTGCAGTCGGCGCCTACACCCGACGAATGGCGGAAGCGGCTCCCGGCAAACCGATATGGATGGTGCTCCAGGGATTCGGCTGGAGCGACCTGGACAAAGCCTATTCACCCGAAATTTACGTCCGGCCGACCTACGAAGAGTCGCGCTTTATGGCCTACGATGCGATTGTCAACGGCGCCCGCGGCATCCTGTACTACGGAACGCAAGCGCTTCACGCAAACGAGAAAAATTCGTCGTTCTGGCAGGATCTGAAACGCCTGGCCCGCGAACTGGCGGACCTGGAAGCGCAATTGGCGGCACCGGTCTGGAATCTCAACCTGCGCATCAACTACGCTCCGACGAGTACGTCCCGGGATCGCGGCGTCATCGCGATGGCCCGCGGCGACGAGCGTGACGGGATCATCCTCCTCGTCAACGAACATGTCAGCGGGATCGCCTTCGGCCTGCATGGGCTGGATGTCCTGGAAGGGCAGACCCTCACGGTCATCGATCACTGGGAGCAGCCGGTGGTCCGGAACGGCGCCATCCGTTTCGGCTTGCGAGGTCATGGCATTGCGGTGATTCGGTTTGGTCCTCAGCGCGCGACCACCTAAACTTCGAAATTCGAAATTGAATATTCGATATTTTCTCCGGAGAGGAGCCTGACTGGCTCCGGAAATGTCGAATATCGAAGGATATTGCTCCTGCACTACTGGCCGGCGACGAAGGAGTTCGATCGTAAGACTCCTCTTACGCTTTAAACCCCCCAAACGCGAACGCCGGCTCCAGGTCGTGAAAAATGATGTATCCGTTTTCGTCCGTCTCCAGCACCTCGGCCATGTACGCATTCCACCGCGGAGTCACCGGGTCTGATGCCATCTCATCCCACGCGCCGGCGTTGGGCGCCGAGCCGTGCACGAACAACAGATCGCCGAAACGGTAGATCACCAGGTCGACTCCGCGAGAGGTCATCGCCTCGACCATCTCGGGCCACAGCTCATCGTGGCGCCGCTTGTACTCCTCGTAACACCCGGGCTTCAAGGTCATGGCCAGGCCGACTTGACTCATCAGACTATCCTTCCTTCCACACCTTTCGGATCAAGCGCCCCGTCGCCTCCACAACGGCCTGTTCCGATTCCGGACGCAATGCAACCGGCAGGCCGTAGGATTGAAAAAACAGGTCGGGCACCGGGTACCGCTCCGTGATCTTCCATCCTCCCGCGGGATAATCCTTGGCGCATGGCAGGTAGCATACGAGCCCGTTGGTGTACCCCAGGACCTGGGTATGCCCGCACGGGGAGTCTGCCTTTACCGCCATTCCCGTTTCGGTAAATGCCTCCACGCCCACTCCGGCGATCACGATGTCGTTGATGCGCAGGGCCTGCAGCGGCGTCTGCAGCGGCGGATTCCCCTCCTTCACCGATTTCAACAGGTTCATGGACCAAAGCGTGAAGAAGCGGGCCATGTTGACCTCCCAAGCCTCTGCTTCATCCAGCCGTGTGTCGTCCAGCTTCTTCTTCCACTCTCGATGAATCTCCTCCGCTTCGTCCAGCGACGGCAAATCCATGAATTCCAGCGAAATGATCTCATCCGCGGCGGCCAGGCGGGCCGGGGCTTCGCCTTCGACCGGCTCCCAGGCCCAGAAAAAGATGTTTGGAATGCTACCCAGCGGCATTCGCTCCGCGCTGCGTCGGACATGGGTTCTGATGTCCGCCGCCACACGGACCACTTCGCTTCCAAGCGAGAGCCCGGTCCGGTTCTTTGTATCCCGGCAATCTTCCTCAAGACCGATCCCGTGAACGGGATTGATGTTGCCTCCACACCCCTGCAGAAAAATCGAAAGACCGCCCAGGCTTTCCTCGACCAGTTCGCGGGCGGGTCCGGGAAAGTCGGAGGAGGCTACGGAGTGCCTCGGCCCGATGGTCACGGGGTGGCAACCGTAGCTGAACAGGACGGCAATGACCCCTCCTTCCAGATCGTCGACCCGGATTACCCCGACGGAGTGGTCGATCGGAACGTTGGGATCTTCCCCCAGGGCCACCGTCCCATCCGGTTTCAACTCCCTTCGGTAAATTCCGACGCGCGCTTCGCCAAAATCCGCGCCGATGCGGGCCGGCACGCGCAGTTCGTCGGCTTCGATCGCCGCCTGGACCAGCCAATCGAAAATGCGTTCCCAGTACGCCTGCCGGGCCGGGCGTTCCTCCGGCGCATCCGGCCCGAAGCCGGGGAAAACCGGCGCGCTATGCGTGTGGCTGAAATTGATCATGACATGAGATGCCGTCGTGCCCACGACCTCACCAATTCTTTGCCGGAGCTCCAGTGAGTCCGTAAGAGAAATCAAGCAGGCGTCCAGCCCAATGATTACGAGTTTCGTCGAGTCATTCGACAGCACCAGCGCCGTCGCCGACAGGTCCGATTCGATCGCCTCGATCGGATCGTTAAACAATCGAGCACCGACCCGCTTCATTCCAAGTGGCGGATTCACGATCCTGCGTGCCGCTCCCGCATGTAAAGTGCCCGTCATGTTCAGCAGTTCTCCTCGCGCAGCACATCTCGCAACCGGATGGTTTCCGAAAGGGTATCCACGTTCTCCACGATATCCAGATCCATGATTACGTATTCGAGACCGAAGGAGCCTTCATACCCGGCCTCGCCGGCGACCCGGACAACACGACTCCAATCGATCGCGTTCCCGGCCATCGAAGCCTGCAACCGGTTGTTCGCGGCGCACCTTGCGTGGAAATGAGAGGCAACCGGCCAGAGGCACTCGATCTCGCTGGCGGCGAAACCTTGAGCAACATAGTGTCCGTAGTCGAGCGTGATTGTCAGACCAGGCGCCATTTCGACCATCCGCAGGGCCAACTCGGGTGTGGACGCGACCGACCACATGTGTGGTTCGACGGAATAGACGACGCCGGCATCCCGCGCCTGTTCCGATCTCCAGGCAAGTTCATCGGCGGCGCGTCGAAGCGAGTCCTCGTGCGATTCCGATTCGAAGTGAATTCCGGGCAATGACATCATGTGCTTCGCCTCGCACAGGGTGACGAACTCGAGCGTATGCAGGAAAAGGTCGCGGGCCCGGCGGCGGCGTTCCGGATCAGGATGATTCTCGGCAAGTTGTTCGAGATCGGGTCCGGACTGGTGGAAGATATCCGCGAATTCCAGTCCTCGATCGTGGACTTTTGCCGAGAGCTCCTTCGCCGCGGCGGGCGCCCTGCCGAGGAAGTGCTCGTGGTGGAAGTGGGATCGATCGGGAAACAGTCCGATATCGACCCCTTCCAAGCCGAGCATGGCGATCAGGTCCAGGACATGATCGTGCGACAACAGGGGAAAGGTAAAATCCGCGCAGGCAAGTTTCGGCTTCATGTCACTCCAGGACGATGTTCCGGTTGTCCCTTGCCGAGCGGCACGCCGCTTCGATCACTTGCATGGCGAACACACCGAGGCCGGCGGGCGATCCGTTCGGCGCCTCGCCGAGCGCGGCGTCCACCAGGTTGTTTGCCGGCGCAAACATTGGATAAATCTCCTCTTCCGTCAGGTCCGGGTAGGGCCTGACTTCTTCGTCACGCGCATGAAAAGTCATCCTGCCTTTCCAGAGTTCCATGAACAGCATGCCTTCGGTTCCGTATATGCGCACTTCGTAATTTCTCTCCGTCAACATCGTGGCGCCTGTCGATGCGAGGGCCACCAGTGTGCCGTCATCGAGTTTGATGCTCAGCGTGTCGTGCACGTCCACGCCCGCGTCACCATTATCGAACCGGGCAAAAACCTCGGCGGGCCGCCGGCCGGTCAGAAAACCCAGGTACGCCGCCACGTGCGAGACCTGGCAATAGATCTGGCCGCCACCGGCGACGGCCGGATTGCTGTACGAGGTCTGCCCCGGTTTCTGGTACGGCGGGGCGGCCTGCTCGAATGCGGCACTGCCGCGGAAGACCTGGTCCCACGGGATGCCGCGATATAGACCCGCCGAAAAATTCGTCATCAGCACGCTGATCATCTTGAGTCGCCCCAGGGCCCCGGACCGGACGAGTTTTCGCGCGTCGATGCCGTGCGCCGTGTAATGCCAGGGACAACTGATCAAAAACTGCACGTCCCGTTTTTTCGCCAGGGAGACCAGGTCTTCGGCCTCGGCCGCGGTGATCGTCATCGGCTTTTCGATCAGCACGTGGAGGCCCCGATCGAGGGCGGCGCGGGTCTGCCGGTAATGCAGGTGCGGGGTGGAAGAAACCACGACGGCATCGAGTCCATCGGCGGCAAGGACCTCTTCAACCGTCGTGCAGGCAACCGGAACCCCGAAATCCGCGGCAATCCTGCGGGCATCGTCCCCGTCCCGGGTCTGCACCGCAACAAGCTCCGCACCGGGATGTTTCAAGAGTGCCGGAAGATGCGCCTCGCAACCCCACCATCCGGCGCCAATCACGGCGCAACGGACTTTCGAATTAGTGCTTGTGTCCATGATGTCGCCGATATTACTCGATTCAACGACTTTCGAGTAGGATATCCGATCTGAAATCGATCAACCCGAGGCA
>Ga0310342_100001244_pt1 | contig 15692 bp, 17 predicted proteins | sample S15DNA20500_MG_FD_206155 | JGI IMG/M metagenome (GOLD analysis project Ga0310342, IMG submission 206155) | Marine microbial communities from station ALOHA, North Pacific Subtropical Gyre - S1503-DNA-20-500_MG | ecosystem: Environmental > Aquatic > Marine > Oceanic | place: Pacific Ocean: North... | reverse complement strand
AAGCGTGAGCGGCGGCATCTGGGCCTTCTCCAGCACACCCATCCCCCCCTTGGGATCCCCAATCAGGCCTCCGAGAAGCGGCATCAGAGAGGCCTGCAGAGCAGCCTCCGGATTATTCTCGTCGGGTCCCTCCCCGGTCAGGAAAGCCGTTGCCGTCTGTACCAGAGCCTTCATCGAATGGCGGCTGTATGATTCGTTAAAGGCCACCAGATTGGAGAGCTGCCCGGACACATCATTGCCCACCCCCAGGAAGATCTCCTCTCCCAGAAGCGCGGTAATCATCTGGACCTCGGGGTTTTCCTCGAGATTCTCCAGGTCGAAATCGGGATTACCCCCCAGCAGATTCTCGCCGAGCTGTTCTTCAGCCAGCTTCAAAAGCGCTGACTTCCGGATCTCGTCCACGAAGCCCTTGCCATCGTAAATCCCAATGTAGGCGTGGGTGGTGTTGGGCATGAGCCTGGCAAAACCGGTCGCCTTCGCCACCGCTGCCAGATCGCCTGCCGGGGCCGGGGCCGGATCACCGGCAACCGCCTTGAGGGCAACTTCTTTTGAGCCTCCGCCCCCTGCCGAGACCGTGGCATCGTCATTTTTCTCTCCACACGCACTGAGCCCGAGTCCTCCCAGAACTCCGAGAAGGCCGCATAAATAAAGGCGTTTCGTTTTCATTGGTCAATAGTTAGCTCCAACTGGAGGATGGGCAATTATATTAAAATGGAATAATTGTAGTGTCAGGGGGCTCTCTCGAAATTCAACACCCGGCAAAGTCAGAACGCTTCGCCGGGTGAAAATTGTCCAATTTGTTAGAGAAAATATTCCCCGGTGCACTTCTACTTACTGGCCGCTGCGTCGTATTCCCCCAGTTCCCGCACCCAGATGTTGCGGTACTGGATGGGATCGCCGTGATCCTGCAGGCTGATGGATGCCTTCTCCGGGTGCTTGGCGGGGTAGGTGGCGAGAGCCTTGTGTCTGGTACTACCTAGAAGTGCCTTGCGGTGATGCACCAGCACGCCGTTGTGAATCACGGTGACGACCGCCGGTTCCACCACTTTCCCGTCCTTGTAGCCGGGGGCCTCGAAAATGATGTCAAAACTTTGCCATTCCCCCTGTGGAGTAGAGGGATTTACCCGCGGCGGAGCCTGCCCGTAGAGAGCCGCAGTCTGGCCATCGGGATAGGTCTGGTTGGTGTGGCTCTCACCCACCTGCACCTCATAGAGACCCATCAGGAACACCCCGCTGTTGCCGCCCCCTTGCCCATTCACCTTGCGACCGGCCGGCACCCGGTACTCGAGGTGCAACTGGCAATCGCCAAACTTCGCCTTGGAACGCACGCCCCCCCCCCCTGCCACCGTCATCACGCCGTCCACGATCGGCCACTTGTTGCCGTCCCAGGTATCAGAACTCTTCTCACCGATGAGCACAAGGGCATCACCGGGGGGTTTGACCGAAACCGCTCCCGCACTCTTCACCTTGACCGGCTGGGGCCGCGTGCCGTCATGCACTACGTAGGGCACACCCGGAAGTTTCGGAGTGTCCGGCTTCTCACCGACTTCAATCCCGGAGACCATTCCCGTCGCTGCCAGCGACGCCAACACTGTGGTGAGCCTGAAAGAATTCATCGTAATGGAGATGCAACGACAAGCCCTCTCCGCAGGCAACCTTAAAGAAATTTCGGAAATTACTGAAATTAGAGAAATTAGAGAAAGTTTGTTGCTCCTTGGCGACGCTTGTGAAATATTTCACAAGCCCTGCACGAAAAAATGCCCAAGAAGTTCAAGATCGATCCGGGCGATACCAGACGTCTTCCCTTTGCTCTGGTGGACCATGAACTGAAGCAGGTCGAGTCCTCCCTGCGGGACCAGGTGCGTCATTTCGATCCCGGAGTGGAGCCCTACATGTCCTACATCTGCGATACGGCAGGCAAACGTATCCGTCCGGCTCTCTGCATCCTCATGGGCGGCGCCAGCGGAGGAGTAACCGCCAATCATCTGAAGCTTGGCACCATCCTCGAACTCATTCACATGGCCACCCTGGTCCACGATGACATCATCGATGGGGCCAGCACGCGCCGCAATGTAGCCACCGCCAACTGCAAGTGGGGAGATGGACTCGCGGTCCTGCTGGGCGATGCCCTCTTCTCGCATGCCCTCATGCTTTCGACCGAGTTCGATGATCTGGTCCTCTCCCGGGCCATTGCGGCCGCCTCGCGGGATGTATGCCAGGGCGAGATTCTGCAGACTCAAAGACGCTTTGATCTTACCCTCACGAAGCAGGACTACTTCCGCATCATCGGGATGAAAACCGGCGCCCTCTTCGCCGGTGCCACAGAGTTGTCAGCCTACCTCTCCAACGTGTCCGGGGAAACCCGCGAGGCCATGAAGGATTTCGGTATGAAGCTGGGAACGGCCTACCAGATCTACGACGACTGTCTCGACCTGATCGGGAGCGAAGAACAGTTCGGAAAGACCCTTGGTACCGACCTTGAAAAGGGAAAGCTCACCCTCCCCATGCTCTACCTCCTCGAGGACGCCGGTGCCACCCAGCGTGAGATCCTGCAGAAGCGGATCATCCAGCAGGAGGAACTCGACCTCACCGTCCTGGCCGGCATCGCCGAATACCAGGGAGCCATCGGCAGGTCTCTGCACCGGGCTGCGACTCTCCTTGAAGAGGCCGAGGGATGCCTCAGCCTGCTCGGCGACTCGGACTACCGCGAAGCTCTCAGCGGAATTCTCTCCTTCCTCGCCGGTCTCCTCAATGCCCTGCAGAAGGGGTAGGGTCCGCTCTGTTCTTTCCCGGCCGGAACTGTCCCGGGGCCCCCTACGGAACCTCCAGTCGTTCAACTGCCGCCATGCCCCCAAATGGAGTGGCCGCCTGAAAGAGGCACCCGGCATTCGGATGCCGCGCCTGCTCCTCCGCGCTCATGTGCTCCACGGCGGTAGTGAGGAGCAGCACCGCCTCCCCCGCTATCTCCGCCAGGAGCGGACAGGTCACCCGGGGAGAACCGGGCGTCTTCCACACCGCCTCCAATTCACCGTTAGCCAGGCTGTGCTGACGTGCTTCCCCCGACTCCACATCATTCGGATTGTAGATCGCAATGATGACACTCTTTTCATCCGGGGTGATCACCATCCCGTCAGGATATGCGTCGACCTCCTGCAGATCCACCACCGTCCGCGGATCCCCCAGTCGCTGGTTCTCCAGGTCGAATGGATACTCCACCACCACCTTGGTGGGCGTATCGATATCCAGAAGGTAGCTGCCCCCCTCCCGCAAAAGAATCACTTTCCCATTCGAACAGGTCTGCCCGCCGCGCAGGTGGGTGACCACGTTCATGCCCGGAAGCCAGAGATACAAGCCCGCCTTGGGATCCGTGAATGCCACGTCCTTGGTGCCGAAGAGCACCCCGTTGCCACAGATCACCCCATCGTTGATGATGGTCCCCTCCTCCTCGCCCTCCACTTCCCCGAAGGTTCCCACCCAGCTGGCGGACTCCACATCGAAGAAGCCCACCTTCCGCTCGAGCCCCGTCAGGAAGACGGAGGGATTGTCCGTGGGAAAGGCAAACCCCGGACGCCCGGGCAGGACGTAGTGCCGATTTTCGCCGCTGGCCAGGTCAAGGACATTGATCGAACCCTCTCTCGAGTCTCCGCCGTGCTGGATCGCCACCCACGACACCTGCCCCGGACCGTATTGGCACGGACCCTCGGGAAGATAGGCCAGGGCATCACTGGTGGGCCTGAAGACCACCTCCGCTGAATGTTCAGACATCGCGTGAGCCTTCACGACGAAGCGGAAGCCTGTCAAGCAACACCCTCACAATGCAGGACAGCGGGTAAATCCGTCCGCTCCCTTGTGAGGGGTGCTGCAGGACCGGTGGGGGGCTGGTGACCCCTCCGGCAAGCACCTACTTGATCACCTTGATCTTCACATTCCGGAAGGACACCTGCGCACCGTGATCCTGCAGGCCGAGATAACCCTTCCTGGTCTCCGCAAAGCCCTTCCACTTGGCGAATTTGCTCGCTGCCACCTTCCTGTTCCAGTCCTCGCTCCCGATCTCGTATTCCGCCACCTTCTGGCCATTGAACCAGTGGGTTCCCTTCCCGTCCACGAGGCGAATCCTCACCGTGTTCCAGCCATCGGGATTGATCTTCTTTTCGCCCTCCACCGCAATAGGATAGAGCGCATAGAGGCCACCTGCGTCCGTGCTGGCCTTGCCCTTGGAACGCTCGATCTGCACCTCGGGAGCCACCTTGTAGATGGGTCCACCGGCCTCGGGATTAACCCGGATCAGGATTCCACTGTTTCCCTTGGTCTTCCACTCCAGGCTGAGTTCGAAGTTCTCGTAGGCTTCTGTGGTGTAAATGTCGCCCGCATTCTTGTTCTTCAGGGTGAGGGCGCCGTCCTCCACTACCCAGGCCCCGAGTTTGAGTGGCTTCTTGGTCTTCCAGCTGTTCCAGCCAGTCGCAGACTTCCCGTCAAAGAGGAGCTTCCAGCCTTCCTTCTTCTCGGCGGCGGTCAGGGTATTGTCCTCCCCGAATGCCAATGGGCTCATGGCGACAGCAATTGCGCATGCGATGGTCTTTTTCATGATCATTGTGGGTTGCATTTATTCATTACCGCAGCACGGGACAAGCTCTGTTTCTATTCTTTGGTCTCATCCCGCTGGCCATCTCCCAGCACCCTTCGCAATTTCGCCAATTCCCGCGGTATCGCCTCGCAGGGGTCCTCTGCCTCCTCGTACTCCAGCACGAGATAGCCGCAATAATTCGCCTCCCGCAGTATTCCCACCAACCGCCCATAATCGGCAGGCACGTCTCTGCCGTTCACCCTGGTCATGACCTTGATCTGCGCAGTCACCGCATAAGGGGCGATACGGGCCAGCTCCTCGTAGGGATCAGCCACCGGTGCGAGGTTCGCCGAATCCCAGGTCACTCCCAGCCACTTCGATTCGATTCTCCCGAGAATCTCCAGCAAGTAATTGATATTCCGGACGAAATCATGGTTCTCAAGGGCAAGGATCACACCGCGTTTCTCCGCGTGCTCAAGGGCGTGCTCCAAATTGGCCGTCACATTATCGATCACCTGCGCGTCGCTGACACCTCCCGGGATTCCCCGGGTGGCGAACACCCGGATCACCGGGGTTCCCATTTCCGCAAACCGGTCGATCCATGTCCGAGTGTATTCAAGATGCCTCTTCCCTTCTAGCGACCCCGGGGAGCAGGCGAAGTTGTTCCCCATCGCACCGCCCGAAAGGTCCAGCCCAAGCAAGTGCGCTCGACGCCTTACCGCATGAATCTCTACATGGCCCAGAGGTTCCGGGAAGAAATAGCCCGTGATCTCCGCCGCCTTCAACCCGAGCTCCGCGCAGTAATCGAGAAACCCCGTCATCTCCATCTTCCCATCCCCCCTGGCAGGCTTGCCCAGCCACCACCTCATGTGCCTCTTCATTGAATAACTCGTCAGGCTGAGTCCCGAGATGGAGGGCCTTTGACGATTGAAAGGTTGGAGTGCTCCGCTCAGGCCGGTCCCTGCCACCATGCAGGTGCCCAGGCCCATGAAGGATCTACGTGTGAAGGCATTCATCGCTTATGGTCCAGAACAGCGCCGCGTTCCATTCGCAGGGGTCAGGTGAAAAATCAATTCGCCTCCCCCCACCGGCATCCCCGGCAGGACGGTCGTTGCCATGGGCCGGAGGTTCATTCCACTCGTCAGGATGATCCGTATCGCTTTCAAAGGCTTCCAACAGAAAATGTCATCGTGTCACCGGGAGACCGCAGACAACCAACCCATCCTGCATCCCGCTCAATGAGCCGCTCTGCCAGGGAGAAATCGTTTGGGCTTCCATACCTTGTGCGCATCCGTCTCACACACCATTCTTGAAGAGTGTTAGTAAATTCCCACCTCTTTTTTACCCTCATGTGCTCTCCAGCACCGGCAGCAAACCAAATTTTTCTAATTTCCCCGCTTCCTGTAGAAATTACCGAACATAACGAAATAGAGTGCCGTTTTTTCTTTGCCCCTACTACATCTTGGGTAGCCTTGCTTCCCACTGAGCAATCAATGAGGTGTATTCAGTGCGGTTCACACAAGGACAAGGTCGTAGATTCCCGGATGTCAAAGGACGGGACGACGATCCGGCGACGTCGCGAGTGCCTCGACTGCTCCTACCGCTACACCACCTACGAGCAGATCGAGCGCACGGAACTGCGGGTGGTGAAAAAGGATGGAAGCCGGGAAACCATCAACCGGGAGAAGCTCTTCCGGGGTCTGGTCAAAGCCTGCGAGAAGCGCCCTGTCTCGATGGATCGCCTGGACCGGGCGGTGGAGGAAATCCTGGCCGATCTGCACAAGGACCATGTCTCCGAAGTTCCCTCCCACATCATCGGAACCGAGGTGATGGACAAGCTTCACCAGATCGATCCGGTCGCCTACGTGCGCTACGTCTCTGTCTACCGCCAGTTCGACAACGTGGGCGAATTCATCAGCGAAATTCAATCTCTCGAAACCCGGGCCGCCCGCGACCACATGCAGCGGCGACTCTTCAAGGAATAATTCTGTCATGATCTGTCTCGTCGGAAAACTCCCCGTCCTCCAGGTAGGCCGCCACCAGGTGGCAGGTTACGGGACGGAGTGGATCGACGTCGCCCTCCACCGTGCGGCCCGGTCCTGCGACCGTGCCGACTTTCCCTTCATCGACGACATCCGGGACGGCATTCTGCATTACCTCGAACACAAGTGTCCCTGGCGTGTCCTGCCTCTGGAGGATCTCTTTGAACGCATGAAGCGGATGCTGCGGCGCATTGGCTGCGATGCCATTGCCAACAATCTCAACCCGCTTGCTCCACCCATCACCCTCTCAATCGCCCGGGCCGCCCGGGAAGCCGGGAACGGGTTCGAGCTTGTTTTCTTCCAGAAGCTGCAGAAGGAAATCGATGACCTCCATGCACGCGGCGCCGAGGAGTTTCATTTTACGGAACTCCGTGAAAGCGCCCGCATTCTCCGCGGTGCCATGCAGTGGACCCCCCGTTGTAACCGCCTCCACCAGGAGATCCTCGCCTTCCTCCAGAACTTCGCCCAGCAACCCGTCCCCGAGAATCGGAAGATCCATCTCACCATTGATCTCTGATCAACGGGAGAAGGAGGACCGGGACGAGACAGGTCAGGCTGGGGCCTGCTTTCTCCACGGTTGATGCTTCCGGCCTACTTTTTGCCTCCCCTTCCCCATTCCTTTCGCCTTCACTCGACCCGTGGCTGAGAAAACCATCTTCCAGAAGATCGCCGACCGTGAAATCCCGGGCGACATCGTCTACGAGGACGACCTCTGCCTCTGCTTCCGCGACATCTCCCCCCAGGCTCCGGTACACCTTCTCCTCGTACCCAGGAAGCTGATCGTGCGGATCGGGGAAGCCGAAACCGCCGACCAGGATCTCCTCGGCCACCTCCTCACCCGGGTACGGATCATCGCGGAACAGGAAGGCCTCAGCACCGAAGGATTCCGGGTGGTCATCAACAATGGCACCCACGGAGGGGAGGCCGTGCCTCACCTGCACCTGCACATCCTCGCGGGCCGCCCGCTGAAATGGCCCCCCGGTTAGGAAATGCCGGCCCCTGGTCCTGACATCCGGGCTGCTGCTACTGTTCGATTACTTCCTGACTTAACGGGCAGTCGGAGGAGTCCCCTTCATCATCGTCTTCCCCCACCTGGGACTTCTTGCGTCGATTGTGCTTGATCTTCTCGCCGGGAATCCGCTTACGCAGCCATTCCACCACCGCCTTCCGAGTTCCCGGGAGTTTCATTTCAACGTCAGGGCATTCCGCGTAAAATGCGGCGAACGCCTCGGCCAGACGGGACATGCTCAGACCGGCACTTGCCATGAGCCTGGCATCAGTAAGCATATCAGGAGGTCCCGCGGCAATAATGCGACCGCTATCCATGACCACAACCATGCTTGCCCATTCGGCAGCGAAATCGACATCATGAGTAGCAGCAATGATTGTTTTCCCCGCACGGTGCAAATCGTCCAAGATTACAGTGATCTCATCACGCCCTGGAGAGTCAAGTCCCGCCATCGGTTCATCCAGCAAGAGAACCCGGCCTCCACCGGCAATCCCTCCGGCAAGAGCCAATCTCTTGCGTTCCCCTCCACTGAGCTTATGCGGCGGTTGATCCCGACGGTTCCACAATCCCGCCTGACGCAGGGCGCTTTCGATCCGTGCAGTTCTTTCCGTTTCCGGAATCCGTAACTGGTTGGGACCGATGGCGACGTCTTCTTCCACCGTCAGACCAAGGATCTGGTCATCAGGATTCTGGAAAAGCATGCCAACCTCCTCGCGGATACGGGAACGGCTGGACTTGCTCAGTGCGATCCCCCCAATGGTAATACGCCCGCTTTGCAGGGGAAAAACAGCATTCAGGTGCAATAGCAATGTTGTCTTGCCGGCGCCATTGCACCCGAGAATAGCGACTTTTGCCTGCGCAGGAATCTCCAGACATATCCCATGCAGGGCATTCTCACTCGCTCCGGGATAGCAATAGCTGACGTTCTCGATCTCGATTGAGGAGGTTGCGGACATGACAGGGGAATCATCCACATTACACCTTGAATCACACGCGATAACCTGGGAAGCAGCGCGTACCCGGGTTCGCACAAACAATAACGAGAGCATTTTCCCGGTCGCTTGGATTAACCAGATTCCTCGATGCACGATCCGTGATCTCAATGCCTGGCGCATTGAAGAAACCTCGCGGCTCAGAATAGAAAAATTGGAGTAGGTTGATCGCAATATTGCAATCAGCCAGCGCGGAAACCGCAAAGATTCCATAGCGGGAAACATTCGCTGTGGCGGCAATTTCCAGGTGATCCATGACAGCCAGCACATGATGCCGAGAAGCTTGCACGCGGCAATACTGCCACGGCGCAGACCTTCAAGACTTATGCCAATCCCAAATACGGGGACGGTCTCACCCCGTCCTATCAATGGCAGGATCAGCATCGCTGCGATCAAGCCGGGAACAATCAACAGGCCCCGTGAAAACATATAGGCCGCGGGCACCCTCAGGACACTTATCGTCACCGCTGAAAAAAACGCCAGCAATCCATGCCAGTAGACAGCTGCCGACAGCGGGAACAATGCGATGACCAGCACAATTGCCAGGCATCCTCCAAGCGCTGCGGCATCGCTTCCTCTCTTATTAGTCGTTGTGCTGAGGATCGGCTGCATCTTCCTGTTAAAGACCCAGTTTCTTGATCACGAACTCCAGGCCGTCAGGCAACTGGCTTGAGAATCCCACAGCCAGCAGCAGTAACAGTGCTATCAGGAGCAATTTCCGCGGGGGACTTGAGAGCAATCTGCGCATTGTTGTTGATGTGCAAGAAATCGGGCGATCAGGACGGTGGCTCCGCCTTCCGCAATCCCTATCAGGGCGTGAATGGAAAGCATCAGGAGCATGATGATTTTTAACTCGGCCTGGCCTGACAGCCACAGTTCTACCGCCACCAGCAGGGCGGCGACAACGCTGGCCGTCCACCCAGCGAGGAACGCGGCAACAGAATCACGGTAAGTCCACGCTCTTTCCCGGCCTTCCACAATCCTCCCGCGAATACCCAGATATACCAGATATCCCAAGCCCGGTCCGACGATCGCCAGATTCAGGACATTGGCACCGAGAGCCGCAATGCCCCCATCCTGAAACAACATTGCCTGAATCACCAGCACCGCCGTCATTACAAGCACGCTCACTCGCCATCCCAACAGGATCGCAACCAAGACGCCGCCGATAATGTGGCCGGAAACAGAGGCAGCTACCGGGAAATTAACCATTTGCGCTGCAATCACAAAAGCTGCACTGGCCCCTACCATGGGCGATGCCAGTTCTGCCGCCGGAGTCCTCTTGGCAACCACGGACAAGATCCCAACACTTGCCACCGTAGTGGCTGCTATCACCGGGACCTCAAGGAATCCATCAGATACGTGCATTACGAAAATTCCTTAAAGTTTGTGCGGATTACTGTGTAAAAACGGTAACAGCGCGGCCATCCGGGAACGGGTGGACTGCAGAGCCTTACGCAAGGGAATACTCGACGATGAGACCACCTTGACCACGATGGCAGTAGCCGCAAGACGACTGGCTCCCACAAGACATTCATCACAGGAAAGATCCTCAATCTCCTTGAAATCGGCACTACTCATGGCCTCAAGTTCGGGAGCAACGATCCACACGCAGCCGTAATAAATATGCTGCCAGTGCGGTGGACTCGCGAACATCCACGGAATTGTCTCCGGGGAAATCTCGGCACGTTCAACTGCTATGGGGCGATCATGCAAGAACAGGTGAAACCGCCAGTCCAGCTTCTCGTAGGCATAAATTTCTCCCGCGGCAGTACGTCCTGGCGCCAACATTTCTGCAAGGTAGGCGCGTCCTCCATCAGCAACATTGACGACGGTCTTCTGAATGAGGCTCGCTTGACGATACGGAATGAGCAATTCCGGGAAAATCTCCAGCCACCCCTTGTCAGACACCCTGAAGGTCTGTTCCGATACAACCCCCGCGCCAGTGCTCGGATGAATGCGGCTTGCTCCCTGATTGGTAAACAGCAGTGCGGCATTTTCCTTAACCTGCACCCTGCAGGACAATTGATCACCGGAAAACAGACCCGCAGTGGGATTGGCCACCTGGAGCAGCAACACGGTCCCATCCCAGTAAGGCTTGCTGATATGAAAAGGCACTGAACAAAAAACACTGTCCAGGCAGGTTTGTCCATTGCGATGCACTGCGTCGACTGACAGGCTGCCACTGACCGCATTAGCGGTTCTGTGAGTGTTCTCACCCATGATTGTGACCCTTCAGGTCCGAGAACAGCACCTGGCTGTGAAACCATTCACCAAGTTCCTGCAGACCTTCGCCACTGCGCAAATCGGTAAACAGCCATGGCCGATTCTGGCGAATTCGCGCAGTATCATTGCGCATTGACTCGAGGTTCACCTCCACATAGGGCGCCAGCCCGACTTTATTAATGATCAGCAAGTCACTGAAGGCGATAGCCGGTCCTCCCTTTCTCGGAATATCTTCACCTTCAGTCACATCGATTACGTAAATTACCACGTCAACAAGCTCCGGTGAGAATGTAGCGGTGAGATTGTCCCCGCCGCTCTCAACCAACACCAGCTCCAGGTTCACATGCCGGGCGTGCAATTCGCGAATCGCTTCCAGATTCATGGAAATATCATCACGAATTGCTGTATGCGGACAGCCCCCGGTTTCCACTCCAACGATTCGATCAGAAGGTAATGCTCCGCTCTGCTCCAGAGCCATGGCATCCTCGCGCGTATAGATATCGTTGGTAACCACCGCCATGTCGCAATGATCGCGAAATTGTTCACACAAAATGCGCGCAAGGGTTGTCTTGCCTGAACCCACCGGCCCGCCGATGCCAACACGAATGAGGGATTTAGTTTGCATGGAAAATAATCAAGAAAGGAAGAGGCGCGCCGGACAACGTTCATGACGCATTGATGAAGTATCCAGAAGTGGCGCAAATGATCCCAGGTCTTCAAGCGAAACTTTGTCAGCAGTTTGGATCAGTGATTGCAGCGATAGTCCGCATTCCAGGAGCAACTGCTGCACCGTTGTCTGGCCCAGACGCAATAATTTTACCGCCGCACTGAGAACCGCAGCAAAGGCGCCGTGGGCATAGGCCAGCATGGCGTTATTTTTAGGCACGCCAAGCACGTGAGCCTCAACCCCTGCCACCACGGGTGCCTGCTCACAGGGCAAATCGAGAACCGGAACGTTAAAATGCCTGGACCACACCGATCTCAGTATTTCCATTCGCTGGCGTCCAATACGTGATGCCGCTTCACGCAACTCAAAAGGCGCCCGGCAGGCGGACGACAGATAGTCCAGCCTGACAAGTTCACCGTAATCACCATGGCACGCGGCCGCCCTTGCATGTGCCAGCAGCGGCAGGTCCACCTGTGCAAGCCCGTGTCCGACCGGCCCCTCAAGGAATCCCAGCAAAGAATCAGGATCACTGACACTGCCGCACTGCACCATGGCTTCCAGCCCGAAGGAATGCGCGAAGACCCCCACAGGATAGGAACTGTCATTGCATTGCAGCAATGATGGCAGCCACTGATCAGGCCCCGGCTCCGTGGCTGATTCCAAAAATGTGGCTGTGCTGGTATTCAAGTCCTGGGACATGTTGATGGGAGGCAAAAGCGGAATGGGCGGCAGGGGTGAAAGTATCCGTTATGATTTTAAACTTGAACCCGCCTTTCTTTAAAATTCGTCGCAAAGCCGGGTCATCAGCAACCAGCAGGAAAGTCTCCCGCACATCAACCGGTTGGTGCAGATTGCCAATCTGCCATGCAAGTTGTGCAATTTTCGAAGAACTGCCGGGCAATTCAATGCGCACAACCTTTTCCCTCAGTTGCCTCAACTCGTAGCAGTGTGTGGCTGTCTTATAGACACAGTTGCCATTCTTCAGGGGACTCCCGAGCGCAAATGCGAAATCCATGCCGTCCTTTGCCTTGCACCTGAAACGGCACTTTTGAAGCTGAAAACGATCAACCTCAATGAAGACCCGCTTAAGTCCAGGGACAGGCTCGATAGCGTTCTCAATTATCGGCATTATTCGCTTAGAATAGAAAATAGCGCTGTGCCATGGGAACCACCTCAAGCGGTTCACAGGTCAGTTCATGACCGTCGGCTTTCACAAGGTAGGTTTCAGGATCGATCTCAATCGAAGGAGTGGCGTCATTAAAAAGCATGTCTTTCTTGCTCACCGAACGACAGTTCGAAACAGGGGAAATCCGCTTGCCCAGTGACACCTCAAGTCCCTGCTCACTGGCAGCACGACTGACAAAGCTCACGCAGGTCGTGTTCAACGCCCTTCCATGAGCACCAAACTGCGGACGGTAATAGGTTGGCTGGGGCGTGGGGATCGAAGCGTTGGGATCCCCCATATTCGCCATCGCAATCATGCCCCCCTTGATCACAATCTCCGGTTTAACCCCGAAGAAAGCCGGCTTGAACATCACAATGTCCGCAAGTTTACCGATTCCCAGTGATCCCACTTCATGGGAAATGCCATGAACAATCGCCGGGTTGATTGTGTATTTCGCCACATAGCGCAATGCACGGAAATTGTCAGCGGGATGACCATCGCTTTCCAGCGTGCCAAATTGCTCTTTCATCTTGTGCGCAGTTTGCCAGGTGCGGCAAATCACTTCACCAACCCGCCCCATCGCCTGGCTGTCACTGGCAATCATCGAAATTGCACCAAGATCATGCAGCATATCCTCAGCGGCAATGGTTTGCGGACGAATACGTGATTCTGCAAAAGCCACGTCCTCGGGAATTTTAGAGTCCAGATGGTGGCATACCATGAGCATGTCAAGATGCTCGTCCAGCGTGTTCACGGTGAACGGACGCGTCGGATTGGTTGAAGACGGCAAAACGTTGGCTTCACCACAAACCTTCATGATATCCGGCGCATGACCACCACCGGCACCCTCGGAGTGATAGGTATGAATGGTTCGTCCGGCTATCGCCTCAAGTGTGCGCTCCACAAAACCTGATTCATTCAATGTGTCTGTATGAATAGCAACCTGAACATCATATTCGTCTGCCACCTTCAGGCATGAATCAATTGCCCCTGGCGTAGTCCCCCAGTCTTCGTGTAACTTCAGGCCAATTGCTCCGCCAAGCACCTGCTTGCGCAGGGGTTCAGCCGTTGAACAGTTTCCCTTGCCCAGGAACCCCAGATTAACCGGATAAGCATCGGCAGCCTCAAGCATCCGGTGAATGTTCCAGACGCCTGGAGTGCATGTTGTTGCATTGGTGCCTGCCGTCGGACCGGTACCGCCGCCCAGCATCGTGGTAATACCGCTGGCGATCGCCTCGTCAATTTGTTGCGGGCAAATAAAGTGGATATGGGCATCAATTCCCCCGGCGGTGACAATATTGCCTTCCCCGGCGATTGCCTCCGTTTCAGCGCCAACGATCATCGGATGAAACTTGCCCTCCGGGTCAGGCAAGGCTGACCCGATCCCGTCCTGGATGTCCGGATTGCCGGCATGACCGACCCCCACAATCCGTCCGTTGCGAATACCAATATCCGCCTTAATCACCCCGGTTTCAGCGTCAAGAATCAGGGCATTGGTGATCACGACATCGAGAACATCCGCGCCCGTAGCACGTGCTGACTGGCCCATCCCATCGCGGATTGTCTTGCCGCCGCCAAATTTAATTTCATTCCCATAGCCGCCGCCATCAGCAATCAAATCACGCTCCGGTGCAATGAACAACCCGGTGTCAGCAAGCCGCACACGATCTCCTGTGGTGGGACCGTATGTCTCAGCATAGGCCTTGCGTTGAATTGGGTAAGCCATAATCGAAAAGAAATCAGCTCATCGCTCCAAGTTTCCCATTCACCATTGTGTTGAGGCCATGCACTTCGCGCTCACCCGCAAGGGCAACGAGGTTGACCTCCCGCTCGTCACCCGGCTCAAAGCGCACTGCCGATCCGGAAGGCACATCAAGCCGGAATCCAAGGGCAGCCTCACGGTCGAATTCGAGGGCGGAATTTACCTCGAAAAAATGAAAATGGCTGCCTACCTGAACAGGACGATCCCCAGCATTGGCCACACGAATTGTCCTTGTTGCCAACCCCTCGGACAGGATCAGCTCCCCCTCCTCAACTATAACTTCTCCGGGAATCATCACTCTGGGCAAACCCTAGCGAATCGGGTTGTGAACGGTTACCAGCTTGGTGCCATCAGGGAAGGTCGCCTCCACCTGCACCTCGTGTATTATTTCAGCAACCCCCTCCATGACATCATTACGCGTCAGAACAGTTGTCCCGTGGGACATCAACTCCGCTACTGACCTGCCATCACGCGCGCCTTCCATTACCTCATCGGTTATCAAGGCTATTGCTTCAGGATAGTTTAATTTTACTCCCCGCCCTTTACGGCGACGGGCCACATCCGCCGCCACCACAATCATGAGCTTGTCCCGTTCTCTGGGTGTTAGGTGCATTGACTCCAGCTTGCGATAATTCCCGGATGGAAAAGGACCTGCATCAGCCGATGCAGGCCCTTTCAACTAAACTAAGGAGTTAAGAGCCTTGCTTCAAAGAACGTTGAACAGGCGTGCGCCGATACAAGCCTAAAAGCTCCTTCCGATGCTAATGCCGCCGGTCAGGATATTGTCATCCACGTTGCCCGCCGCCGGGGGGATGACATCGTCCTCTGTAAGGTAATAGGTCAATCCGGCGCTTAATGACCAGGGACCAGTCAAGGGGACACTGGTGGAGAGCCCGATTGAAGAGTAGGCGTAACCCGAGTCGCCACCATGATACCCGTCGGTGGCAAAGGCTACACTCACAGGAATAGCGAAATCAAGTCCCGCGAAACTGAACCCCGGCAAAGAGGCATTAAGTGAAGTGATGATCCCCTCGTCGTGATCCGCACCTGCGGCCCCCTTATCGAGGCGGCCGTGAAACTTGAGAGTAGGATCAAGCGGAAGATCAAGACCGCCAATCGTTATATCGAGAATCCGCTCAGAATCATCTGCATAAATCCATTCCTGATAGCTCAGCGAAACATCAATACTGCCTGCTGCGAAGCTGATCCCGGCCCAGAAGTCGATCTCCTGGAAATCATTGCCATCAACCGATCCTGTGATTTTG
>Ga0310342_100001242_pt1 | contig 15694 bp, 8 predicted proteins | sample S15DNA20500_MG_FD_206155 | JGI IMG/M metagenome (GOLD analysis project Ga0310342, IMG submission 206155) | Marine microbial communities from station ALOHA, North Pacific Subtropical Gyre - S1503-DNA-20-500_MG | ecosystem: Environmental > Aquatic > Marine > Oceanic | place: Pacific Ocean: North... | reverse complement strand
ACCCGTTCTCCGTTGGGCCGTTCTGCCGGTTTGGTGACCAACTTGATCCATTGGCTGATTGACGCCACCAGTAAAAATGGCAATCTGGAACTGGCTATTCACATGGGACCACCGTCGCTTTACCAGCTGGAACGTCGCACGCTCAAGCAAATCGGCCTCTGGCTGGAATTAAACGGCGAAGCCATCTATCAAACCCGACCCTGGCGAGCAGGTAAACCGGAAAGTGTCTCGCCGGCCGGTATTCCCCTTCGCTACACGACCTGTGGCGATGCGTTGTATGCGATTTTGCTCGCCTGGCCCCAACAGGGAGTGACCTTGCCTCATCTGCAAGCGGGTCCGGAGACGCGCGTCCGCATGTTGGGTGTGGAAACCGATTTGGCGTGGACCCAGCAGGAAGCGGGACTCCAAATCGCCAACCCAGCCAGCGGAAGTGGCGAGAGCTTTCAGACGGAAATTCCTGGCGATCATGCTTTCTGTCTCAAAATCACACCACGGCCCAACTGGCATCGCGCGGCGTTGAGTTTTCCCGATGTGGTCACCGACACCGCGTTGGTTGCAGGAGAAGTGATTCGGATCAATGGACCGCCCAGCACGCATCGGGACCGTGACAGGGAAATGAACTCGGCAGCCATCGTCGAGCCGATCGTGGGTCCGCGGCGGGAAATGGTCGGGGGGGTGTTCGCTGCGGTGAGAAAGAACTGGTTGAGTGTCAAGCATCCTGAGGTCGACTTGCCAACCCTGGCTGGGCATGTCCAACGCCGGTATGCCGACCTGGTTTTCAAGAATGTCCATCGTCCGGAGCTGACAGCTGTTGATGTGGAACCACTGACGCTGGTTTACCCGGCCGGCTACGATGGCAATCCGCGTCCGGTGGAAGTTCCCGTTCGCTGTCTGACGATTTCAGCTGTCGATCGGTTTGGCGACCAGCGGCAACTGGTTGCCTATTATGCTAACTACGACAAGGTCGATGCGGAGCGACCGGAGGTAGTTTTTCAAGTCAACGGCCACTTCGGCAAGAATCCATCCCGGCTGGGGTTGGGTATGGAAAAACGGGGCGGTCTTTTGGGTGCGGCGCTGGGGAAACTGGCCATGCGCGGTGTCCCGTTGATTACCTACGACGACCACGACATTGGCCAGAGCAGCCCGGGCAAGAACAAGGAGAACGGACTTTACCGCACGCTGGCGAATCTGCAGATGTTGGACGATTCCCTGTTGGTACACTTTGACAACGTGGACGTGGTCGGGTTGTCGGGCGGTTGTGAGCGACTGTATCACTTTCTGTTGTTTCACCGCTGTGAAATTCGTTCTGCGTACCTGGCGGGCATGTACGTTTCGCCCTGGACACGATTGGACAGCCGGGCCCGCACCGGTGGCCCCTTTGGGATCAATCGTGATACGGACAATCTCGTTTTCGATGCCAATTTCCAGTGGTCGGACCTGGCCCTGGTGGGCATTGCCAAGGGGATCCGCGTGGCGTTTGTGAACAATACTTATGAAGGGGGTATCGCGAAAAACTGCTTCTACCACGAGATGCTGCCAGCCTTGCAACAATACACCGATCGCTTCGAGATCCGGGGTGACGACCCGGATGGGGATGGCATGAGCAACAACGGCAGGAACCTTGCGCACGAGTACGACTTGTTGGACCTGTACGAATTTCTCGATGCCTGGGCGATCGGCTTTCCGCCCGCCGGGTAGTTTTTACCAACGGTAGCTTCCGGGCGCTGGCTGCGCTAGGATCCATCAGCACCTTAGACACGTTCCCCCAAGGGTCACCTGCCGCAAGGGCACGGCCTTAACGACTGACGGTCAGTCCCGCCCGCATCAAGAACGCGGTTTCCTGGGAGTTTGGTTTCTCAGGAGTTCAGTTTTACTGTGGAGGAATCAGCGACGTTGACCCACACGTGTACGTGGGGTGCGCCGCGGAAATGCCAGACAAACGAGGGTCCTTCCAATCGCCAGACGTCCCATACCCGGTCGTTGCCGATGTCCTTGTTGACGAAGTAGGACATTTTGAATTGTTCCAACCCGCCCTGGGTGTTCACACATTGCGTGACTTCGTCCTGATCGCTTTTGCGGAAGGGTTCGATCAACGAACCCAACAGGTCCTGAACGCCTTTCTGTTGTTCAGGATTGAGGTCGGCCACGGAGACCCCGGAAATTTGTTTTGCATCGTCTTGAAAGCCGACACGGTTTTCCGGTGGTGCCTTGGCAATCCGGGCTTGGGCCCGTTGATCTTTGTCGAGCGACTGGTACACGCGATTGGCGACCAGGGCCTGTTCCCAGTAGACGTTCCCCGGATGGTCTTTGGATTCATTGAAGTCGCCGTGTGGGTCGTGTCCATAGAAGATGGGCCCGCCGAAGGCGACATGCTCGGCACTGTTGCCATCGCAACGCAAGGTCAGGTGCCGTCCGGCAATGACGAATTCAAAATCACCATCACCCGGTTTGCCAAAGATGGCGATCGATTGTTCGTGGCCAAAGCCGCCACAATCGTCATCTAATTGCTGATCGACCTTGGCCAGCCAGTCGGGTGAGATGAGTCCTGTGAAGATGTCACGGATGATTCCCTGCTGTTGGTTGGAATAGAAATCGGAGTTGACCGACGCGTCGGTGATCGACCAGTTGCCCGAGATGCGACTTCTCAGCAACCCCAGCTTGGGATCCTGGTAGTTCCAGTCAAAACAGATTGCCTGGCGCTGTTTTTCACTGAGCGTTTTGTAGAGTGCTTTGACGGACGTTTCGGGCCCTGCCAGTCGGTTGCCGGCGAACAACGGAATGGGCATCGCACTGGCGGCTACCACACCTGCTGCTCCGGCGGCTGCCTTTTTGATGAACTGGCGACGATCAACCGAAGGCAACGGTGTGCAATCGGGACACGTTTGATTTTCGTTCATGGATCGACCTTTTGGGGAGAGCAGAAGTAAGGGGGCATTCATGTCCTGACGGACTGCGTACGATGTCACCCGATTAGAACGTATCGGGTAGGGAATTGCAATTCGAAAAGGCAGCGGTGAGGGGTCCCGAATTTTGAGAATGCGGGATCTTCTGGGACAGGGACTTGGCCAGTCCAGCGCCAGGGGTGTAACCTGGTCAGGACCACGCTCTGTTTCTATCCCAAGTCAACGTAGCCTGCCGATCCATCGCAGGTTGTTTACCGCAGAGGTCACTTTTTCATGGTGATTGTCCAAGCGTGGTGACCCGTGGTGATTGGTTGTAGGATGCAGGAGTGTTGTGACGTAGGATGATCGTGCGGCCAACAGCTGTTGTTCCTCTGATCCATCAAAACATTGGATGCCCAGGTGAAATCATGATGGTGCTGTTTCTTTCGACCAACAAAGACGTGACCCTGGAAGCTCCCACTGCCCGGCAAGTCGAGGAGTCGTTGGACGAGTTGTTGAGATTCAGCGACGACCCCAAGTTGGAGAACGACGGTTTTCTCGTGCTGGCGTTGGAGGACAAGGGTTTGTTGAAAACTCAAAAGCCTCCCCTGCTCCAGGTCCTGGCATCGGCCTACGGTTGGTTTGTCGAGCACATCGATCGGGCGGATGTGGCCACGCGGACCGTGCGTAACTCGGTTTCCGAGCAGGAACTCAAGGCGGCGTTCTTTGATTTTCTGGACACTGCCCAGCGGCCTGCCAAGCTCTCGTGGCGCAGCGATCGGCCGTTGGATTAGCCGTGGTGGTCGGGTCGTGGGATCCAATGTTGTAGCCTCCGCTGGCGCTGACAATGTCCTCGATTACGAAAATCAACCAGGCGGCCATCCAGCACAGCCAAGTTGCCAGCTGAAAATGGCCAGCGAAAAATCATGCCTGAGAAGGCGCGACCGGCTCGGTGTTCAACCCGCCAGATCCGAACCCCACCTCCCGACATCGGGCGCCGGGATGGTGCGGTTACATGCCTCTGCTGCTCTCGACGGGAAATTAATTTCCTTTGATATAACTATCGTCACCTGTTTGTTTTGCCAGGCTCGAGTTCATGCTTCCGATGTACTTATGGACGTTGGTGACACCCTGGGCACCGGTCTCGAGTCCACTCAAGGTCGTACCACCTGGCAAAAAACTAGTGAGCCATGACACGAAGATGTCCCATCCACCGACCTCGTCGTCCTTCGTATCGTCGACGTCCTCGGTGTCCTCTTTGTTGTCGTCTTCACCGTCGGCCAGGATCCGCGAGGTGTCGCCATTGGGGTCCAGAGGCATCGTGAACAGATCCGATGGTGACCCAGCACCCGCATTGTCAGCGGGCTGATTTCCCGCCGGCAATTCGCCGGGTTGTTCGAGTTCGTCCTCATTCCCGCCCCCCAGCGAATCGGACCCGTTTCCTGAGTTCGATTCCATCGGTGCTGGCGCTTCGGCTTCATTGGCCAGTTCAGAAGCCGCGTTACGGAAACTGGTTGTCAGATTCGGTTTCTCCTCGGTCGCTTTCCCGGCCTCCGGTGCAAACGATTCCAAAACCGCCGCAGCCGACAGCAAGCTCTGTTGTTCGAGTTGATTAATGGGCTCGGTATCCAGCTTGACTTCCGTGGCGGGCTCGTCAAGCATATGGTCCTCCGCTTTTGATGTTGACTGCGGGGTGCTGTCCAACTTGACTTCCGCGGAGGGAGCAGTAGTGACCGGCCCGGTATCAAGACCGTCAGGTCGCGTATCATGCATTCCTGGTCCATGTTCGAGCTGACGTATGGGCCCGATATCCACCATGACTTCCGAGGACGGAGCAGTACCGATCGGCCCGGTATCCAGACCGTCAGGTCGCGTATCATGCAGTCCTGGTCCATGTTCGAGCTGACGTATGGGCCCGATATCCACCTTGACTTCCGCGGACGAAGCAGTGTTGACTGGCCCGGTATCCAGCTTGACCTCGCCACCATTACCAGAAAAAGCACTGGTTACCGGCCCGACGTCAAGAACGTCACGCAGGGTATCGTGCATTCCTGGTCCATGTTCGAGCTGGTCTTTGAAACAGGCATCTAAAAGTTCTGGAACAGGCAGCGGGTGCGGTGTGGGATTAGAGCCTTGGGGTTCATCAGCGATGCTGATTTCGCTGAAGACGTCGAAAAAAGAATCCATCTGATCGCCATTTACAACCAGCATACCGTTGTTCACCAGGTCTCCCCTCACTGACCCGTTGAGAATGGCCTTTGTACCGGTGCCGATTGACAGCTTGTTGGTGTCGACCTCCCAATTCGAGTTTTGTGACACATGGTCACTCGAAGTCGCAATTGGAATCGGGAAGATACCGATACCTTGCCCATCACCAGCCTCGGTGGAGGTGACGTCGTTCCATAGGCACTGTGAGTAATCATAGATCTTATGCTGCTCGCCGCCAGAGCGACTCTCGGTGCTGTCATCAACGTTGTCCACCCCCTCGCCGACAATGCCATTATTGGAGCGTGTGGAATTGTGATCTACCGCACCATTGTCTCCCTCGTAGCTGCTCGTCAGCTTATCGGATGTTTGTGTTTCAAGTTCACAACGAGCAAACGTTCCGTTTGCGCAAGCTTCCTGCAAGCCTTGACGTTTGTTTCGGACGGTCTCTTGCATTGATTCTATCTCTTTGATGGTGTCATTGAGCCCAGCCCGATCGATGCGCTGCCCGCCTCCCTCGCCGACAATGCCATTGTTGGAGCGAGAGGAATTGTGATCTACCGCACCACTACCTCCCTCGCCGGCAATGCCATTGTTGGAGCGTGAGGAATTGTGATCTACCGCACCACTACCTCCCTCGCCGGCAATGCCATTGTTGGAGCGAGAGGAATTGTGATCTACCCCACCACCACCTCCCTCGCCGACACTGCCATTGTTGGAGCGTGAGGAATCGTGATCATAATCATACGAAGTACAGACTATTGCATGACCACTCACGGTTACGGCATCGCCGATGATGGCAGTCCCCCCGAGTTCGGTTACGGTCGTCATCAATTTGCGGTCTTCGAGCGATTCCATCTGCAGGCTACGGTTTTGTGTTTTGCGTTTCATGGTTCTTGGTCTTTGGGCAAAGGGGTGTTTGGTTGCTGGCTTTACGATGAAAATTAAGAGTTTGGATCTTTACCGGTTTCTGCTTTCGTAACGATCTTCAGCACAGAGATGTTCAAGACGCTTATCAATCTGGCTGCTGTCATGCTGGAGGTTGGCATCGACTGCTGGTAATGCGATTTGGCATCTGTTGGATCTGCAGGTATCGCATACCGACTTGACCGTTTCTTTTGACACGGACAATGGCTGCGCGTGTCGGGTCGCTGGAGTTTCGCTGTGACGTGACATTTCAGGTTCTCCAGGAACGAAAAAGATGTTTGGATGTGGAGATCGTGTTGCATTTACCGTGCCAAACTCGCTGCAAGTACAAAAACGCGATTTTTCCCGGCGCAGAAACGCGTGGTTTCCAAAATGTTCCGCTTTGATCGTCCCCGCTGTGTAGCATGATCGGTTGCAAAATCACGCAGTCGTTCAAATTTGCCACATCAGCCAGGAAAGAGCTGGTTGTTCGAAAGCACACCGCTTTCCAGTCACTGTGACCAGGGCCCAAAGTGAGTGGCAAGGACGGTTGGTTACTGGCTCTAACGATCTGCTGTAAAGACTCCGTTGTAAAGACGCTGTTCAGCGTCACGGGCAAATGGTTATGTCGAGTCGGCCGTCGGCCAGCTGCCTGGCGAGTTTTCCAGACAACAAGGGTTCTTGAGCAAGCTTCCGAGAACCAAAAATCGCATCGTACTCGGTTTGGGAACCGGCGTGATTGGGCTGCGGCTGTTGCCAGATGAAAAAGTGCCAGCTTGATTGGCCAGGCTGGCTGTACCGACAATTGCCTAAGTATTGGGGTTAACCAACGGGATTTCCCAATCCGATGTACCATTCTGTGGATGGCATACGAAGTGTTTCCTTGGGTATGGATTGGTCTCAGGCGGCAATTGGATACACTGGGTGGTTCGTCAAGTTTGAGACCGACCCGCATCCCCTCCCCCAATCTCGCTGACCCGGCCATGCTGAACACGACAACCTGGCTACTTCGCTCGGCTTGGTACCTGGCGCAGCTGGCTGTGGTCGTACTGGTCGGGCGCGACGTGTCGGCCGCGGAAGTGGCTGGCCCGATCAGCGTCGCGCAGGTCAGCGAGCCGGCGGCTGGTGACGCAGGTGAGTCGGCCGTCAACGTTGCCAGCAGCGTCAAGTATCGCTGCGATCCGGCGCCCAATTACTGGGGATGGAAAGGTCCCCAGCATGGCGATCAGGGCCAACTGACCGATGGCAAAATTGTCGAGCTGTGGCACACCGCCAGCGGTCCGTTCTACGAACTTCCCAGCTCGATGGGTTGGACGGCCATGCCGCCAGTGGTGGTGTTTGATCTGGGAGAGCCGCGGGCGATCAGTGGAATCGGCATCCACAGCCTGCTTTCGATCTGGGGGCCCTGGTGGCCGGAGAAAATCGCCGTGCTTGTCAGTGATAACAACCGGGACTTCTACCTTGCTGTGCCGGAACTGTCTGTGGCCCACGAACAACTCGATCCGCCACTTGACGATGCGACCGTACAGGCCGCCATTGATCGGGTGTTGGTCAACCAGGGATTGCAGGCGACCACGCATTGGTTTCGACAGCGTGGCTGGAAGGCCCACGGCCGCTATGTGGCGCTGATCATGGCGTTCCCGCCTGACACGGGCGTGATCATGGTCGATGAGATACAGATTTATGGCGGGCCGCTGGGCGAAAAACTTGCGGCGCGGCCCAGGCAGGTGTTCAGTGAGGGCAGTGGCGGCCAGCGCAGCTATCAACTGTATCGCGCCGTGAACCAGCGCTTGTCCCGCGATGTCGCAGCGCTGCGGCGGAAGATCGAGCGGGCCTCGTTGGCCGCTGCGGAACGGCAGCGGCTGAGCGAAAAACTGGCGGCGCTGGATGCGCGACGGGTCGACGTTCCCGTACGGTCGACAGCCGACTTCCGGGCGGTGTTTCCGCTGAGCGAACTGCACGCCGAACTCTTTGCGCTGCACGCCGAGCTGTGGCGTGCACAAGGTGCGCCCCGGCTGCATGTCTGGAAAACGCATCGCTGGGACCCGTTGGGGCCGCTGGCCCAACCGGACGGCAGCGCAGGTCCGCTGGATGTGACCATGGCGGGAAACTCGGTACGCAGCCGGGTGTTGAATCTTTCCAACGCGGGGGAGCAGGCGGCCTTGATCGAAATCGAGCTGGAGGATTTGCCAGCGACCCACATTGATGTTTCCGAAGTGTCGCTGGTGGACACCCAGGCGTTCGAACCGGTGGCGACGGCCTTGACCCCGGCGCGGCAGGTCGACCGCACGTATCGCACCACGGTCGCAGCCGGCATGACGCGTCAACTCTGGTTGCGTTTCTCGTCGGGCGCGCTGCCACCGGGCCGTTACCAGGGCGCTGTCGTGCTGACCGGCGCTGCCGAGACCAACGGGTCGGTGCGCTGTCCGGTGAGCCTGGAAGTTCTTCCCCTGCGATTGCCCGACCGCGGGTCGCTTCACGTGGGTGGCTGGGACTATGCCCGGCCGGGCAGCTACCAGGTGACAGAGGAAAATCTCGACGCCTACCTGGCGGTGCTGAAAAAGTACGGCGTGAACACCACCTGGGCGGGCGACCCTTTTGGATACGGAAAATACGACAAGCGGGGCAACCTGATCGAGCCGCCCTCGCGGGCGACAGCTGAGCAGTGGCTGGGAAATTGGCCCGCGGCGCGGCTGTACTGTGCCGTGTTTTTTAAAATCCTGCCGTTGGACACACCCCAGCGGGCTGCCAGGTACGAGGCCTGGGCGCGCGACTGGTCCAGTTACCTGCAGGGCCGCGGTATCGCGGCGGACCGCGTGGCGCTGCTGATTCGTGACGAGCCAACCACGGAGGCCGAGCTGCAGATCATTCTTGAGACGGGCCGCGCGATCAAGCAGGGCGAACCTCGTTTTAAGATCTGGAACGACATTCATTTCCCCGACCCGACCCGGGCGCCGGCGATCCTGGACGACGTGATGCGGCAGGCCTGTGATATCCAGTGCTTCAATACGCACCACTATCTCAATTTGCCAGAGACCACGGGCGCTTTCATCCAACAGCAGTCGCGCGATGGACTGCAGTGGTGGACCTACACCGGCGGCGGCAGCCACCGGCTGACCGATCCCTACGTGGCCTGGCTATTGCGGTTCTGGTTCTGTTTCGACAAGGGCCTGACCGGCGCACATTTCTGGGCGTTTGGCGATGGGCGTGGCGGTTTCAGTTGGAACGAGTATTTCAACGGCGGACCGAGCTACAGTCCGCTGTACCTGGACCCCACTGGCGTTACCGTGAGCAAGTCGATGGAAGCACTGCGGGAGGGTGCTCAAGACTACGAGCTGCTCACCCTGTGGGAAACGGAGGCCAAACGGCGGGGCGACCCAACGGCCGTCACGCAGCTGCGCGACGAGGTGCGCCGCGTTCTGGAGGTGCATACACTTGACAAGTGGTTGTGGAAGCGTCCCAAGGACCGCTCGGTTGCCGACACGGTACGCGTCAAGGTGCTGCGGGCACTTAGCGAGCGGCCCTGACAGGCGGCAACACCAGGTCGCCGTTGCTCATTGTCTTTCGGGGGGATAATACGGATGCACTTGGAGATAGTTGAACATGAGTTGTTGTCCGATAGGGCCGCCGGGTTGATCATCGCCTGTCCAATCTGAAATCGTGACCCGGGCGGTGTTGGCGTTGGCACGAAACAGGTACCAGTGATAGGTCATCCAGGCCTTGTTTTCGTTGCTGTCATAAGGTGGGTAATTGTGCCAGGGGGGATTGTCAAATTGGTGCGTTACGCATCTTTCAGGAACGAGCGTGACGTTCTCCAAGGCAATGGTCACGGCATGCTGCTCCGTTTTGGACATGTCATCGTAGTCGCAGCTCATCATCCGAAAAGTATACCATTGGCCAGGCCGCAGGTTTTGAATCTGCTGGGTGAAGGTGTTGGGGCCGTCGGCACTTCTGCGGGTGACCAGCCCGGTGTCGCCCTCGGAACTTTTTATCCGTGTTTGCAGCTCGCTGATGCCATATTTCAGCACGGTACGAATGCTGTTCTCTGCTGCCGGCGTGAGCTGCCAGTGGTGGGTGCCCTCTTCAAAGTCGCCATTAAAAAGATGTGGCGATTCGTACGGATCGTCGCTGGCTGGCTGGGTGTTGCCTGTGATACCGTAGTGCCGGAAGAGCTTGGAGACCCAGCGAATCGTTTCCTCGTCGGCATAGCTGGTGTGATACGTCATCAGCCCGTAGGTTCCCCAGTAAGCCGGGTCGTTGGCGATGATGTTGTACTGCATGTCGAGGTACGTCTTGTGGTTGACATTGGGTGTCGAGTTCAAGAGGTGTCCACCCACGAGCGAAAAATTTCCGGGGCAAATGGCCAGGTTGGCCAGCGAACCGGGACACAGTTCAGCGTACTTGCGTGCCGTTTCCACAAATTTCTGTTTGAGAAACTGCCGTGCGACGGACTCCGTTGAGTGCGTCGGCAGATAGTGTTTCCACGCAATCACCGAGCCAGTCTCGAGAACGGCCTGGACCAGTTCCCTGCCCTCGTCGCCGTCATAGAGCTGGTTGGCATAGGCGTAAAACACGCGATCCTTGAATTCTGTCGAGGCCTTGAGTTCACGCACGGCGTCGGCGTAGATGGCGCAATGGGGTTCGGACGTAATGAACTCGTCGGCAATCGAGCCGTTAACCAGTGGGTGGTTGAATCCCTTGGTGTCCGCGACGTACTGGTACGCATCCTGGGCCGTTTGAATGCGTTCGTCGCCCCTGGCACGGGGAAGTGAAAACCCGTTGATCCAGCGCTTGCCACTGGCCTGCCATTTCCTGAAGAAGGGTTTGTTCAAGTGCGACGGTGCGATAATAAACGAATTGACGTTATTGAAGAGATACGCTTCAGAGAACTCCTCGGGCGACATCTCCAGCTTGCTGAGCGGAGGTTCCAGGATAAACTCGTGGACAAGCAGCTCTGGTATGGAACGCAATACGAGGTTTTGCAGCTGGCAAGTGTCTTTGCTGTGAACCACTAGGCGATGCGCCCCGGCCGGCAGATACCGCATCGTCTCCTGCGTGGCCTGCGCGCCAGCCTGAAAGACGATCATGTCGGTGGTCTCGCTGCCAGACTGGACCGAGAGGCGCACTTGATCGGCGCGGGCGCCCACGGTGGCGGCAATATACAGCCAGCGGCTTTTGGGACTGGTGAACGCGTAGCTCTTTTCGCCGGGGACGGTTTCCTGCTGGAGGTGGAGCAGTTCCCAGACGACGTTGTTGAGGATCTTGATGTTTTTGAAGGCGGGAGATTGGCCGGGCCAGGCCACACTTTCGCGCGACGGTTGGCCCCAGGGTTTCCCTTCACCGTCGAGCAGCGTGGTCACGACCTGGTAGGTTTGCGGCGGTAAACGGGTCGCGTCGAGTTGGGTGGAGATGCTGCGGAGGTGGGGCGCAATGTTGGTGACTTTGCTGCTCAGCTCATGGCGCCCATCCGCATCGCGTACACTGTGCTGGATCACGGCAGCCGGGGGTAGTGGCCGCAGCAGGGAAAAATCGGTTTGCACCGCGATCCAGCCGGGTTCGGGCATGGCTTGCAGGGTACTGAGCGGTTGCTGAAAGTGGCGGGTGTCTTTGTCAAAGGATACTGCCTGGCTTTTGTAATGAGCGAGGACTTCCAGCGGAGAGAGGACGCGGCGATAGAGGCTCACTTCGTCGATGAGGCCTTTAAAGAACGGTATGCCCAGTCCCGTGCTCTTGCCGATCCAGAGCGGGACGGACTGGATGTGGGGCCTGGAATCTTGATCGAAGACCTTGTGCACGACCCCGTCCAGATAGTAACTCACCGTGCCGCCGTCGAAAGTCACGACGACGTGGTTCCAGACATTTTTCTGGGGCAGACCGAGGTTGCGCTCGCTGTAGGTGTTGGTATTGGATGATGTCTGGATCCAGCCATCGGTGTTATGATAGTTTTTAAACGAGATCACCAGGCGTTGATCAATCCAGTCGCTGCCGGTGCTCCAATTAACAAGTCCACCCTGAAATGCCTCTGGTTGGAACCAGAACTCGATCGTGCCGTCTTTTTCGAGTTCGTTCAGGCCGGGTCGGATCCCACAGTCGACAAAGTCGTCGACACCATCGAAATGAAGCGCATGACCTTGGGGACTCTCAACGAACGTGGCGCCATGGATCTTTCCGTGATGGCCGTGCCCGCTGGCGTCTTGGACCGTCTCGCCGCGAGCTTCGTCAAAGGGCCAGTAGGCGATCAGGTCTGGCGGCGCTGCGCCAACGGTGCTCGTGAGCAGCAGGCTGGCGAAGGAGAAGATCAGTGTCCAGAGGATGCAGAGCCGTTTCATGGTTGTATTTTTCCCCTTGGGGTGGATGTCAACGTGTTCCCGTCCAACGGTCGCTGGTAGCCGATGGGAGATGCAGGGCCCACGGCAGGGATGGTTTGCTGACGCGATAATCGGTAAGGGTGCTGTTGTTGGCAACCAACGTTCTAAAAGCCATGTTCTAAAAGGCACGTTCGAAAAGCCAGGTCTAAAAAAATACCACAAACGTGGTAGCGAGTTGCCCTGTGCAGGTTGCCATTTCAATTTCAACAGGCAGCGTTACGCACCAGGCAATGTTGTGGGAACAGCTTATCAAATGAAGACGTCGGCATCTACAAGCCGGCGTGTCCGCTGCACTGGTCAAATCACTTGACGACTTGATGAGGACCTCATCGGGGTGGGTGGCGGTGGTGTTTTGCTGCAGGTCACAGCGGCGGCCGAATTAAAGATTTTCCAAAATGGGTTGCTAACGCGGGTGCCCGGCTGGCAAAGCGGGCCGCGGGCAAAAGACAAGCGGCCTGCGGGAATCCAGGCGATGATCAGCCACGACGGAGGCAAGACCTGGAGCCAAAAGGAGAAGCTGGCACTTGCCGGGCAGGCACCGAATTGGGATGCCGGCTACCCCAGTTCCCTGCTGCGCCGTGACGGCAAGATGCTCACCGTCTACTATCAGGTCGACGAGCTGGACAAGGCTCCCCAGAGTGCTTGGTGCGTGGCCCTGATCTGGCAACCGCCACCGCAATGGTGAGGCCTGGTGGAACGGCCATCGGTTGATTCTTGACCCGCAGCCAGAACGCTTTGGAGACAACTGCGGGCCGGCAAGGTAAGGACGGCCCGGCGGTTAAGCCCGAAATTCGTACGCAGGTTAACTCCAATCGTAGCAGCCAGCACAAGAAACCCACCGCGCCACCGCCATGGATGATCGCCACGTTGGTCATCGGCCGGTGCACTTGGCGGAGCAATTGTTTTGCTGGATGGGAATTAGTTTCGCAAATCTCTGGCGATGTCTTTGCATAACCAGGCGACCAGTGCGATGAAACCGATCACGTAAAAATGGGGTGAACTTGGCAGCAAGTCATATAACATGTCGAACATAATTTGACAGCTCCTGCAGTGGAGTGTTTCAGTAATGTCGAGTTATTGATAGGTCGTTCATTAAAGCCATGAATCGATTCGTCATTGTAGCCCAAATCGACACGTCGCCCAAGTGTTTCTAATTGGCGAACTTTTCTTCGATTTCTCAGTGGCCCATTCAAAGGGAATTCGGTTTTCTGTAACCGACCCCAGCGATCGGTTCCTTATAAAGTGGATCGGGGAACTGGCCAGCTGATACAACACGCTTGTTGGGCAAAGGCACGCTTGTTGACCAGGGACACAGCTCGTTGACCAACGCAGTGCAGCGGCAGAATCCTGTTGCCGTTGCGTTACCAGGTGCCGTCACCGTTGGGCCTGGTCGGCTGACCAGATGACCATCGACACGCGCCCGATATTGGCCCGCCCGGCGGCACCGTTCCTGTTATAGCGGCCCGCTTCGTCGTGCTGGAAGACGGTCAAGATCCGACCGTCGGCCAGTTGGACGGAGATGGGGCTGTGGACCCCTTCGCCGGGGAGCCAACGGAAAATGATGAACCGGTTTTGCCAGTCCCAGGTCTGTCCATGGTCGTGGCTGAGCACCCCTTCGATGCCGTGATAAGTCTTGCCGTCCAGCTCACCGATGCGGCCATGGTAGGTCATCAGCAGCGAGCCGTTGTTCAACGGCAACAATTCCTGATGATGATGGCCGTACCTGGCCAGCACGTACGGCTCGGACCAGGTCTGGCCGTTGTCGGTAGAGCGGTGGGTGGTGATCCCACGCCAGTGATCGTTGAGCATGGGGATGCCCTTGGTGGGAAAGTAGTCTTCGCTTTCGCAGAAGCTGGTCCGCAATGCGGCCACCAGCGACCCATCGGAGGCCCGCGCCAGCGAGCCTTCACTGGGCATGAACGGCACCTCGACGCGTTCTTGCCAGGTGCGTCCCCGATCCGGGCTGCGATGCAGGACCGAGATGCGCTTGTTCTGTTCGGCAATGACGATTTGAATGGCCGTCACTTCGTCACCTTCGACCAGGATGGTTCCTTTGGCATACCAGGGTTTACCGTATTTCGTTGCGGGCACCTCGACACTTTCGGGCCATGTCTGGCCACCGTCCTGGCTGAAATAGATTGTCGGCCCGTAGCACATGAGTTCGTTGCCGCCCAGGGGCACCAGCTGGCCGCGCTTGGTCAATGGCGCTGGGTCGTTCAGGGGTTGGCTCCACGTCTGGCCGTCATCGTCGGAAAACATCAGCACGAATCGTTCCTCCGGGCCGGTAGCCACGCGCAGGACGAGTCGGCCGCTGGCCAACTGTGCCAGCCGCGGATATTTGGGCCAGAACAGCATCAACGTTGTCCCGTCGGCCTCTTGATAGCCTGGTTTCTGCGGGGCCGGATGGTTTTGGCGCACGACCACCGGCTGCCAGGGCGTGATCACCCAGGTATCGGGAAAAGCCGCCGACTTGTCGGCCGGCCACGTTTTGGCGACGTCGGTGGGGTGCAGCGTCTGCCAGTTGGTGGTTTCCCAGGCTGGTATTTTTTCGTTGGTCTCAGCAGCTCGCAGGTCCGGGATCGCGCAGCTTGTAATCAATAATGTCGCTGTCAACAACTTCGCTGTCAACAACTTCGTTATCAACAACTTCGTTATCAACAACGGCGCAATCAATAACGGCGTTATCAACAACGTCGCCCCAGGGGCCAATTCTGGCGGCCGGACTTCAGGATGGGTGGGCAGCATACTGTGGTTCTCCATTTTTTTGGGCACAACTTCTTTAAGGCACTCATTAAATATTCTTCCAGGCACCAACTGAAAGCTGCAGAGATCGGCGTCTCTCAAGTAATAAAAGAGCTTCACCGCCGGGCTCTCACGGTCGGTTCGCTACGGGATACTGGCTGGATCATGGCAAACTGTTTGAATTGCTGTGCCCTGTTTGAATTGCTGTGCCCTGTTTGAATTGCTGTGTCCTGTTCAATTACTGTGCCCTGTTTCAATTGCTGTGAAGTGGGGGCGGGTGAAAACGCCCTGATTCTATTTGCTTTGCGAGACGGGCTCAATCCGTGCTGGCGCGTGGAGGCTGCCCAACCGCATCTCGGCAGAGGGGAAGTCTCGTCCCGCAATGTTTGCGCAACCCAACGCGAGCGATCGCGCGGGCGCGCAGGACATTCTGAGCGGGGAATTCATTGTGCTACCGCGAGTCTGCAGATGTTCCCCGCCAACCTTGCGACGTGTTCTTGTGGATCGGCGCAATACTCACTCGATAGTCGAACTTGGCCGATTCAAAATTAACGATAACCGATCCCACATCAGCATCCGGGTCGCTGCGGC
>Ga0310342_100001241_pt1 | contig 15694 bp, 16 predicted proteins | sample S15DNA20500_MG_FD_206155 | JGI IMG/M metagenome (GOLD analysis project Ga0310342, IMG submission 206155) | Marine microbial communities from station ALOHA, North Pacific Subtropical Gyre - S1503-DNA-20-500_MG | ecosystem: Environmental > Aquatic > Marine > Oceanic | place: Pacific Ocean: North... | reverse complement strand
GCAAACTCAATCCGGCGGTACCCGCCCGACTGGACGCCATCGTACTCAAGGCCCTCTCGGTGGACAGAGAGGACCGGTTTGAGGACGCGCGATCCATGCAGACGGCGCTCCTGGAATTCATGTACCCGGCCACACCAGACCTGGTGCGAGAGAGTCTGAGTCACTTCATGACCGAGCTGTTCTCCAACGAGATCCGCGGGGAGAGAGACCGGCTCGAGGAAGGTACTCGACTCGCCACGCAGCTGTTCGAGCACGCCCCTGAGATCGACCTGGACGAAGAGTGGGTCGAGACACCTGGCTCTGGGCAGACCATCCAGCACACCAAGTCGTCCAAGGTGCCCGTGGCCCTCTCGGTGCTGTTCCTCTTGCTGCTCGGCAGCGCCGGATTGTGGTTTGTGAACCAAAGGGAACCGGAGCCCCTCCCCATCAAACAGGTGAATACTGCGCCTACGGTGGTCCAGAAGTCAGCAGAGATTCGACTCCAGATCATTCCGGCAATTCAAGCCACCGTCTTCATCAACGGACAGCAGCGGTTTGTGGGGACGGAGGGCACCCTGCCGATCCTTGATTCCACACAGCCGCTGAACATGCGCGTCCAGGCCGATGGCTATGAGCTCTACGAGGAAAGCCACACTCTGGCACCCGGTGAGAAGCTCAACCTTCCGATTCATCTCAAGAAGATCGTGAAGGTAGAGACTCCCGAGGAGGCCAAACGACGAGCAGAACGAGAAGCCAAGCGTCAGGCGCTCCGAGAAGCGGCCGCAGCCAAGAAGGCCGCCCCCGACACGTCCCGGAAGCCTGCTGGCAAAGGCAAGCTCACCGTAGTCGTGAAGGGTAGCTGGGGTGAGGTCTATGTAGACGGCCGACACCTCGGGACCACACCACTCTACAACCACACCCTTCCAGCCGGCGTCCACAAGGTGCTGGTCGTGCACGGGGTCACAGGTAAGCGAAAGAGTCGGACGGTCACAGTGGCGCCAGGCGAAGCTGCGAGGGTGAGCTTCTAGTTCGGGGTCACCACCACGATGGTGCCTGTGCTTCCCGTTGTGGTCTCACCACCATCCTTGCCACCGCCACCTTCACCCTCCGGGCCGTCACCCTGAAGCGCAAAGGCTGCACCCGCAGCACCAACAGCCATCACTCCCACGCCAGCCCAGATGTACCAAGGGATCCCATCACCCCGGGCGGTGGGTGCAGGACTGGAGGGCTCCGAGGGCGGAGAGGCGGGTCGCCGGCGGTCATCCAGGAGCACCTGAGCCAGCAGAGGATTGGTCTCAATATCCAAGGACAGTGCTCTACCGCCCACCTGATCCGCCCCCAACACACCCGACTTGTTCAGGAAGGCACCGACCTGAGGTGCCAGGCCGACAAGGGCACCGGCAGGGTCACCACCAGCCGGCGCGGTCAGGACCCGGGAGTAGTTGCCCGTGCGAGGCTCAAAGAGCTGCATCCCCACCGTGTCCGGGTCGATTTCACCGGCCACCAACACCAGACCGCCGGTCACCCTGTCCCCGAGCGCCCGGTATAGCTCCCCGATCTGCTCCGATCGGGCTGGGCGGGTCGCCATGGCACGACCGACAAAATAATTTTCCAAGGTCGCAACCACCGTCGTCTTGGACTTGGGCGCCACCTGTATGACCTCGTAGTGACGGAAGCCGGCGTCCGAGGTCACGAGAATATGATGAACGCCGGGGATCAGATCTCCGACCTTCACCGGGCTCTGTCCCCGAAGTCGGCCATCCACAAAGACGCTCGCGCCTAGCGGCGTGGTCGTAATCGTGATGCTGGCACGAGGGGCCGCCAACACCGCGCTGCGTACCTCGGAGAAAAGCGCCACCACCTTGGGTGGATAGTGAATCGTGTCCAGCTCACGGGTCGGGTCCAGCAGAAGCACTCGCTTGTACATCATTCGGGCTGCATCAGGCTGCCCCATGGAGAGTTGTGCCATACCGACCAGCAAGAGTGCATCCACCAGTCCTCGGCTGTCCGTGGTGCCAGCCATGGCACCCTCCAGCGCCGCGATCGATCCTGCCAAGCGGATCAAGGCTGTCTCGAGGTCTGCCTGCTCAAACAGGATCTTGCCCTCGGCCAGGAGCGCTGTCCCTTTCCCGGTCAGCGCATCGTCCAGAATCTGTTCTCCACGACCCCGTATTCGCGATCGAACGACCTCTGGCGGAATGGCTTTGAGCCCGCGTTGACGGTCCACAGCACTGACCAGCTTGGCGGCTGCTTGCTCTGCCAATTGCAGGTTCTGGCCGGAGATGTGCGCCCCCACGACCACCACTTCAGTCTCTGCATGCGCCGCCATGACACCACAGCAGAGCATGGTGAAAAAGACTCGAATCAAGCCAGCACCTCTCCTGTTCACACCGTCTCGGTCGCTCACTTTAGCACCAGGATCGACAACGAAGGGAGGGAAGTCCATCATTCAAAGGTAGAACCTAACGCAAACGTGAGAGTATAATATTCACTAGGCCACAAGGTGAGTCATGGTTCCCAGGGGTGAAATGCGCTTTGATAGCGACCAAGAACGAGCAGTCGCCCGTGAAATTCGGGAGGCTGAGCAGACGGTGAGGACCGTTCTGTCGGGATTTGATGTAGCGGAGAAGATCCTCCTCGCCCGCCCCACGCGAGAAGAACGGACCCGGGCAGGTGCTGTCGATCGACTTCAACAAGCGGTATTGATCATCCAGTCCGAGGCACGCAAGACGCGCGATCCCGAGACCGTTTCCGCAGCTACCGAGGCCTCTGCACACTGGGATCGGGCGGAAGCCCTCCGGTGGCAGCTCGCCATGTCTGCCCGACGCATTGCTCGCGGCGAGGCCCGAAAGTTGACTTGCTCGCTCATGGCGGAAGAAGACCTGGTGCAGGAAGGCTACATCGGACTGCTCCGCGCCGCCCGCCGCTACGATCCTGACCGGGGAATCCGATTCACGACCTATGCACGCTGGTGGGTACGGGCGCAGATGACCCGTGCGCTGGAGACTGCAGGCAGAATGGTTCGCCTACCGGGTGGAGCAGTCGAGCAACTGCGCAACCTGCAGCGAGCCATGGAGCGCCTCGATCGCAAGGGCATCGGATACGACTTGAAGGACGTCGCAGCCGATGTGGGTATCGACAAGAGCCGGGCACAGCTGCTCCTCAGCCATCGAGGGATCGTCTCGATCGACCAGCCGGATGACGATGGCCTTCGTGTCGCAGACCGCCTTCCCAGCCAAGACAAGTCGATCGATCCACACGCCAATGCCCAGCTGCTGGAGGCCATCTCTCAGCTGCACGCCGCCTTTGACAAGATTCTCGACGAGCGGGAGCGGTTCATCCTGACCGAGCACTATGGCCTGGGTGGAAGTTCAGCCCGTACCATGGCGGATATCGGCAAGGACATGGGGCTTTCTCGAGAGCGCGTCCGTCAGATCGAGTGCGTCGCCCTGAAGCGCCTGCGCGCAACGATTTAGCCCTGATTCCGGGGTCCGGTGGTGCCGCACCCACGGCCCCGCTTGCTACCGCTGAAGCTGCAGGGTTTCGTACCGCAGTGTGACGGGGTTCCCCGGCGCAACGATCCGTGAGATTCCTACGCCTTCTTCTGAGATCGAGACCACAGTGAAGCCATACTCGAGGACCATCCCGCCTGGCTTCACGACAATCTCCTTGCCGCTGGGCAGGCCCAGGATCGCTCGGGGTGGCGTCGCATCCAGGATGGTGCTGATCAGCTGTATGGGGCCGCCTACGTAGCGCACTGTGGCTTGCACACTCGCCCGTCCCGTCTTGGCCTCAGTCTTGGCCTCAACCTTGGCCTCAGCCTTGAGTGGCAACAGAACGGAGTCTTCGCCCTTGGCCAGCGCTTTGGCTTTCTCTACCACCTCTGAGATCACTGCCTCCGCCTGCTCCGCACCCCTCTTCGGAGGGGGAGGTTCCGGGGTGACAGGCTGTTCATTGATCACCGGCTGATCCGTTGGAGCCTCACGAACAGCAGGCGCAAGAGGATTGTCGGATACCGGCATCTCCGCACAGCCGAGCATCAAGAGCAGCAGGCAACAGATTCGCATTCCGCCTCCACCAGCGTGCAGGGATCATAACAAGTGCTGAGCACCGACTCGTCTCTGCCACAGCGTACAATCATGCCATGCCCTCATCTTCGTCTCTGCCCTGCGACCTTCAGTCCCGCTGTGGGGGATGTCCGGTGATGGGCGAGGACAGGCAGACGCAGGCCGAACGACGGCAGAACTGGGTGGCACGCACTCTGGGGCATTCTGTCCATGATTTCATCCCCTCACCACGTCAACTCGGCTACCGCGCACGTGTCCGCCTGCAGCCAGATCCATCGGGTCGACTGGGCTACCATCCCCCACGAGAGCACACCGTTGTGCCCATCACCGCCTGTCCTGTGGCCCGACCAGAGATCGAGGCTGCCATCGGTCAGCTACCTGTGGTGCCAGGCCTGGTGACCCATCTTGAGCTGCGCAGTGATGGACAGCGAGTCGTGGGCGTTTTCAGTGCGCGATCGGGGGCACGCCCCAAGGTTCAAGAGTGGATCAAGTCTCTGCCCGCAGATGCCCTCAACGGTGCCGATCTGGCGGTGGATGGTACACCTGTCCGAGGCACAGGAAAGGTCGAACTGACGACGGAGGGCATCACCCACAGGCTCTCGCCAGGGACCTTCTACCAGGTGAACCTGGAGATCAATGCCTTGTTGGTCAGAGATGTGGTCGCCGCCGTCTTGGACCGATCTCCCACACAAGTCCTCGATGCCTATGCAGGAGCAGGAAACCTCTCCCTGCCGCTGGCGGCCCAAGGAGTGGGCGTCACGCAGATCGAGAGCCATCCTGCCGCAGTCAAGGACTCCCGAGCGACAGCCCTACGACACGGTCTCACAGTAGATGCTCGGGTCCAGAAAGCGCAGGACTTTAGTGCCGGAGACGCCTTCTTTGACCTGGCCATACTGGACCCGCCTCGGGCGGGAGCAGGAGAACTGATGGCCCAGATCTTGATGACCCGTCCGGCAGCCATGGTGATGGTGTCCTGCAATCCCCACACCCTGACTCGAGACATGCGCCAAGCCACAGAGCAGGGCTACAGGGTCTCCATGGTACGAGTCTACGAGATGTTTCCCCAGACAGAGCACGCCGAAGTGCTCGCCGTGCTGGACCGCTAGTTCCAGGTCACGTTGGTACGAAGCAATTGGGTCAAGATCTCATACTCTCGGGTGTTCTCCTGCGTGGGGATCTCCACGAGATCACTGAGCACATAGGTCAACTCGCGCTGCCGCTGACAGAGTTGACTCGACATGGCCCAGAGCAACTTGGCCGCAGCAACGTTTCCATCACTCATCAGCCGAAGGAAGACCTCCCGAGGCAAGCGCAGGAGAATGGTGTCCACCACTGTATGCAGGGTGGCCATACGGGGAGCACCGTCGATGAGCGCCATCTCTCCGAATCCATCACCTGGCTCCAGGTGGGCGAGGATATGCGGCGGGCCGCTGGGCATGTCCTTGGTCACACTGACCTCGCCACCCAGGATCAAATACCAGGCATCCCCGTTGGCGCCTTCCTGAAAGATGGTGTGCCCACCATCCAGATTGAGCACCTGGAGGTAGGGCAAGAAGCCATCGACTTCCTGCCGAGAAAAATCACTGAAGAGATCTGTCTTGGACAGAAATCCAGCGAGCAGTTCAGGGGTGATTTGCATACGGACCTCCCACCTGATGAGACGATATGCAGGATCTTGAGATCTGATCTCTAACCGTAACCATGATCGACAGCCGCACCACACCCCCAAAGCTCCGCATCCCGGCCCTGTTTCTGGTCGGGTTGGTCGCCGCCTATTTCAGCCTGTGCATGGTGCTGGAATTTGTCGAGGGACCCGGAAAGGCCAAGACCCTGGTAGGCGCCCGCAGCTTCGGCCAGTGGAACATGTTCACGCTCAAGGCCGTCTGGCAGAAGGAGCTCAAGGCGCAGGCCTACCGGGACGGAGAGTGGTTCAGTGTAGATCTCCCCACACTGTACAAGGCTCGCTGGGAGTCAGGACCCCGATATCAGCGACCCGCTTTCCTTCGAAAGACATCCCATACGCCGCTGCTGGGTCACAGTATCTGCCAGCGGGTGAAGCCGACTCCGCAGGGGGTTCGCTTGTACCGGGTACGCTGGAAACGCCGACTGGGAGAGGAGCAGACCCCCAAGAATCAGGAGATCTCCACCCTCTTGGAGTGGCCCTGCAGACAGCGGATAGCCACACCCAGAGGTCGGGTCCTGTGAGCCGCTTGAATCAGTGGTTTGCTCCGGAATGGGCCGGGGGATGGACGCTGTGTCGCTGGCTCTACGCAGCGATCGGGTTGAGCTTTCACGCCCCGAGGGGACAGTGGATCTCCGACGCCTACGCAGCCCACGACTTCCTGTACTCCCGGCCCCCGCTACACGTGCCCGATTGGTGGATCCTCACACCCACCTCCGCCACCATCCTGTGGGCGCTGGGCGTCCTCGGCCTGCTGGTTGTTTTCTGGGGCGGCCGCTGGGCCAAGCCAGCGTTGGTCATCTGGGTGGTCAGCTCCACGATTCTGGTGGCCCACGAGGGCCTGAACTGGAAGGCCTATGACCGGCTGCACGCGTGGATCGGTGTGGCGATGCTGCTGGGGCCGGTGAGTGAGCGGGGACTGACGGGCAAGGCGCGATCGCCGATGGGTCGATGGATGATGCTGCTCATCTTCTGCAGCCTGTATGGCATGACCGGATGGACCAAGATGATGGAGTCCAGCTGGTGGACTGGTGAGGTCCTGGGCTACCACCTGGTCGATCTCCAGTTCGGCAATCAGCCGCTGGGTATCTGGCTGAGCGGACAACCAGCCGCGCTTCAGTTCATGAGTATCGCCACCATGGCCTTTGAGGGGCTCTTTCCCTTCCTGGTCTTCTCTCGACGAACCAATCCATGGTGGCTGATAATCGGCACCGCATTTCACCTGAGCTTGGTGGTGTTGATGAGTGTCGGACCATTCTCCATCGTCACCCTGTGCGCCTACCCGGTGCTGCTCCATCCAGCGGTCGCCCAACGCTGGTGGGCCCGCCTGAGCCCCAAGCACCGCAGAGAAGAGCAATGATCCAGCACTCCGCGGCATGTGAGCGAAACAAGGGGCCCATCCTCGAGATACTCCAGCGTGTCTTCTCCGACTCGAGCCGGGTCCTGGAGATCGCGAGCGGCACCGGCATGCACGCGGTCCACATGGCACAGAGCCTGCCGCACCTGGTGTGGCAACCCACAGACACCTCCACCGCTGCCATCGACAGCATCCGGGCCTGGTGCGAGCTGCAGCCCTCCGCCAACCTCCAAGCACCCATTGAGTTGGATGTCCGGTCAGAGGCCTGGCCGGTCACAGCTGTGGACGCCATCTTCAATGCGAACATGATCCACATCTCCCCCTGGGCCACCACAGAGGGGCTGCTCGCCGGCGCCAGCCGAGTCCTGCCGGAGGGTGGGCTGCTGGCCATGTACGGGCCCTACAAGATCAACGGAGCGCACACTGCCCCGTCCAATGCCCAGTTTGATCAGAGCCTCAGAGCTCGTGATCCCAGCTGGGGCGTCCGGAATCTGGAAGAAGTGATGACACTCGCCATCAGCCATGACCTCCACTTCATCGAGCGGGTCCAGATGCCAGCCAACAACCAGGTAGTGGTCTTTCGGCGCGGCTAGCGACGCATGAAGTCCCGGGCCTTGACCGTCTTTCTTCCATCATCCCGGGCACGATCGATCGCATCATTGGCCTGATGACGAACAAAGTCACTCAGAATCTCGAGCACATCGCCCGAGCAGTTCATCCCCGCGCGATCCTTGATGTACTTCTTGAGCTTGCTGGCCACAATGAGCACATCTTCCGACTGACCGGATTGAGCAGGCTGGGCCATCTGGCGTGCCAGACGCGCCCGGAGCTCATCGGAGTCCCCGCGGCCACTGGGCATGGCGGGCGCTGAGGGCGCCGGGCGGGCGGGCGCTGTCCGCTCTTCGGCCCACGCGCTGCGGTGATTCATCACAGGGACGTGGGCATCCCAGCAGCCAATAGAGCAGAAGCTCAGCGAGAACCGAGCCTGGTTGCAGCTGGAGACACTGCACACCCAGTAGGTAGCCCCGTAGCCGATGGGCTTTTTGCAGGTTCCACAGTTCTTCCACCCACCTGAACTCGTCTGCATCTGGCCTCCGTGAGGATGACCATGACGCTAACACAGCAGACCCGGGGTCGGCCCGAGGCATTATGCTGGGCATCCAAGGACGGAGGTCTCATGCCGACCATCGATGCCCACGCTCCCGGCAGCTTCTGCTGGGCCGAGCTCGTCACCTCAGATGTGGATGCAGAGCTTGTATTCTACGGGGCCCTGTTCGGATGGGAGCCCGAGGAGAGCGACCTGGGAGATGCCTCTCGATACGTTCGCTGCACCTTGAACGGCCGATACGTGGCCGCCATCGTTCAGATGAGCGAGCAGGAGTGTTCCTTCCAGCTGAGCCCGTACTGGGCCAGCTATGTGCGGACATCCGACGTGGCGGGCGCGCTGGACAAGGCCGAGGGACTGGGTGGATCCTGCGTTGACGGACCCATCAAAGTGCCCGGTGCCGGGACCCTGGGCAGTGTGGAAGATCCGGGCGGTGCCCGGCTGTGCCTGTGGCAACCCGACGGCTTCGAAGGCTCCGGTTGGGCCCGGGAGATTGGCGCACTGGCCTGGAACGAACTCTTGACCCGCCAGCCCGATACCACGCAGAGCTTCTACGCTGGCCTCCTCGGCTGGGCCCCCACCACACGAGACATGGGCGACTTCGAGTACACCAGCTTTGTCATCAATGGCGAAGGCATCGGCGGCCTCAATGTCATGGACGAGGGCTTTGACGGAATCGCGTCACAATGGATGATCTACGTGGCGGTGGCCAACGTGGAGGCCACGGTAGAGGCCGCACAGGCCCTCGATGCCAAGGTGCTGAGTCCACCCAGGGAGATCCCCGCCGTCGGCACCTTCGCCACGCTCAAGTCTCCTCGGGGCGGGATGTTCAGGGTGATCCAGATGCTGGACCTGGCGAACTGAGACGGTAGATCCGGCCCTTTCCATAGTCTGCCACGTAGATCTCTCCAGCAGCGTCCTGGCCAAACGTGCTGGGCAGCATGGTCCATCGTCCCAGCGCCACCTTATCGGTGGCCTGCCAGCCGTCGGGCCCGGGAAGTCTGATGGCCCAGATGCGGCCGCTGACGAAGTCTCCAAACACGTAGCTTCCGTTCAGGGCGGGAATCTGCGTACCCGTGTAGACAAACCCCCCGGTGATGCTCTCACCGCTCTTGTGATCGTACTCATAGACCGGGGGTACCAAGCCGGCCGCATCACAGCCCTCAGCGGGCTGGTAGCAGTGGCGGCCCTCCTGGATATTCCAGCCGTGATTCTCGCCCTTGGCGACGATGGCCACCTCCTCCCACGCATCCTGTCCCACATCCGCCACCACGAGGCGCCCATCCGGGGCGAAGCTGTAGCGCCATGGATTGCGCAATCCGATCGCCCATACTTCAGGAGCCCCGCCCGTCGAGTCCACCCAGGGGTTGTCGGGCGGCACCGCATAGCCCTTGTCCGGGTCCTTGCGGTCCACATCGATGCGAAGCATGCTGCCCAACCACGTCTGTGGATTCTGCCCATGCCCATGTGGATCTCCGCGCCAGCCGCCATCCCCCCACCCGATGTAGAGCATCCCGTCGGGCCCGAAGGCCAGCTGTCCAGCATTGTGGTTGGCGTAGGGCTGCGGCACGCGCAGGACCTCAGCAATGTGTCGAGCCTTCCGGGTGGCGCTGTCTACCTGCCAGTGGCTGACCACGCTGACCGCACCGGTGTCTGTCTCGGCGGAGTGATTCAGGTACAGGTACCCATTGGAGCCAAAATCCGGATGGAAGGCCCCCCCGAGCAAGCCCTGCTCGGACTTGGTCAGGACCCGGAGCTGGGCCATCGTGGTCTGGGTCCCAGCGCTCAGATCCACCCAGACGGCGCGGCCTTCTTTCTCGAGCACCAGTGCTTCTGTGGTTGCGCCGGGTGGGAACTGAATGTCCGTCGGCTGGTTCAGCCCTTCGACGACCAACTCAAGCGCGACGGAAATGGGTTCGAGCCCCTCATCCGGACCATCGATGAAGGGGACACCCGGCGGCCAGTCCGTGCCCACCGCGCCCGCGCCTGAAGCGACCTCCGGGGCAGGGGAAGGCGCATAGTCCTGCGGCCAGTGCCGGATCACCCAGGCCCGAAGCCCATCACACCCGGTCAGCAGCAGTGTGATCAGCAGCAGTGTCCGCATGAGCAGAAGGTAGCCCATCCACACCGGCCCGGATGGATCGGCCCAGCGCAGTCGCAACCGGGCGCAGCTGGTCCATCATCTGACCGAAGGCCTCAATGGTGAGGCTCTGTCGCCCGTCTGAGACAGCCTGACTTGGGTCGGGGTGCACCTCGACAATCAAGCCGTCCGCACCCGCCGCAATCCCGGCCAGCGCGAGCGGAGGAACAAATTCCCGGAGGCCTGCGGCATGGCTTGGATCGGCGATGACCGGCAGGTGGGTCTTCGCCTTGAGTACGGCGATGGCACCGACGTCCAGGGTATTGCGCGTGTGGTTTCCGAACGTCCGGATGCCTCGCTCGCAGAGCATGACCCGGGGATTTCCGGCGGAGACAATGTACTCCGCAGCATGGAGCATCTCATCCACCGTGGCCGACATGCCCCGCTTGAGCAGCACCGGAATCTGCTGGTTGCCGACCGCCTCGAGAAGCCTGTAGTTCTGCATGTTCCGTGCTCCGACCTGAAGCACATCCGCGTACCTGGCCACCAGATCCACATCCCCTGGCGCCACAATCTCCGTCACCACGGGCAAGCCGGTCTGCTCTCGGGCCTCCGCCAGGAGCTTGAGTCCATCCTCCGCCATCCCCTGAAAACTGTAGGGAGAGGTTCGAGGCTTGAATGCCCCCCCTCGGAGCATGTCCGCGCCGTGTCGAACCACTCCTGTGGCCGCTGCATTCAGCTGGTCACGCCCTTCCACAGAGCATGGCCCACCGATCACCACGATCGCATCGCCACCCACCACCACATCCCGCACCTTGAAGCGGGATGTGTCCGGGTGGCTGTCTCGAGAGACCATCGGGTAGGGCGCCGTGTCCGTACGCACCTCTGCCACACCGGGGCGGTCTGCGAGGCCCAGGATGAGGGCTTCTGTCGCGCCGATGACCCCAATTCGGGCCACACCGTCCTGCTCGCTCACGATGACGCGGCAGCCCTCTGATTCAATAAAGCGCACCACTCCAGCCTTGTCAGCCAGGGTGCAATCCGGATGCAGAATAGCGATCATGAAGCCTCCTCAGAGGATGGGCGAAGCGCCCGGAGAAAGGCCACCGGGTCTTCCCCGGCAGCAATACAGTCGAGCAGGGCGGTGCCGACAATGACCCCATCCGTGAAGGGTGCCAGCCGTGCCACCTGATCCGCCTGGCGGATGCCAAAGCCTGCCAGCACCGGCACCTTGGCCGCGCTGCGGGTAGCGGCGAGTGCAGTCTGGAGATCGTCTGGCAGCTGGGCAGTTCCGCCGGTAATGCCTGTGGCGGTGACCGCATAGACAAAGCCTCGCGCTGCCTGGGCGATCCGATCCCGGCGATCTGGCGGAGTCACTGGGGTCACCAGCTGCACCAGACCCAGGCCTGGACCCTCCAATGCCGACTGGACCGGGCCAGACTCCTCCAGCGGAAGGTCCGGGATGATGAGTGCAGACACGCCCGCCGCAGCTGCCCGCTCACCCAACGTGCCAAGCCCCATGGACAAGAGCGGGTTGAGGTAGCTCATCAGCAGCAGTGGCGCGGCCGGACGCGGCTGGAGCCCTGCCACCATGTCCAGTATCCAATCCAGAGTGACGCCCGCCTCCAGCGCTTCCCGACTGGTGCGCTGAATGGTCGGGCCATCGGCCATCGGGTCGGAAAACGGGATGCCCAATTCCACCGCATCCACCTCGGCGGCCACCGCGCGAAGCAGGTCGGGAAACGTCTCACGAGAGGGCCAGCCAGCGGTCAGATATGCGACCAGCGCGACGCGATCGCCGGTGTCCCGGAGTGCGGCCTCCAGTCGCTCGATGGGCTTCACAGCATCTCCATCAGCTGCGCCATGTCCTTGTCTCCACGGCCACTCAGTCCCACCAGAACCCGGGCACCTGGATGGGCCATGCCGTACGCCTTGGCTCCCGCCAGCGCGTGGGCGGACTCCAGTGCTGGCAGGATGCCCTCCGTGCGACACAAGGCATCGAGCGCCTCCAGGGCATCCGCATCCGCAGCAGCGGTGTAGGTGGCCCGACCAATCTCAGAGAGAAAGGCGTGCTCCGGTCCCACTCCTGAGTAGTCCAGACCCGCCGAGACCGACTGGGTCTCTTCTACCTGCCCATGATCGTCCTGAAGCAGCAGCGTATAGCAGCCGTGCAGCACGCCCGGACGCCCATGGACGATGGTGGCGGCATGCTCTCCCAGGCCTGTGCCCTTCCCTCCCGCCTCGATGCCCAGGAGCGCCACAGATGGGTCCGGGATGAAGGGGTGAAAAATACCGATGGCATTCGATCCGCCACCCACACACGCCACGACTGCGTCCGGTCGACCGCCTGCCACCGCCTCAAACTGGGCGCGTGCTTCCTCGCCGACCACCCGCTGTAGCTCCCGTACCAGCCACGGATAGGGGTGGGGACCGACTGCACTGCCCAGCAGATAGTAGGTCCCCGAGGGGTCGCTCACCCAGTCGCGGAGCGCCTCATCGATGGCGACCCGCAGGGTGGCATCCCCGTGGGTCACGGGCACCACCTCCGCACCCAGGCGCTCCATGCGATCCACATTGGGCGCCTGGCGCTTCACATCCACGGCCCCCATATACACCCGGCAGGGCAGCCCCACTCGAGCACAGGCGGCAGCTGTGGCGACTCCGTGCTGGCCGGCACCAGTCTCTGCAATCACGCGGCTGGCGCCCATCCGCTTGGCCAGGAGTGCCTGGCCAAGCGCATTGTTGATCTTGTGCGCCCCGGTATGTGCCAGGTCCTCTCGCTTGAGCCACAGCTCAATCCCCCACTCTGCGCCCAGATTGATCGCCGGAGACAGAGGGGTGGGGCGACCCACCCAGTCCCGGAGGTCAGCGCCCAGTCGTGCTTGAAAGTTCGGGTCGGACATCGCCTGTGTGGCGGCGGACTCCAGCCGACTGAGGGCAGGTACCAGCGTCTCGGGCACGAAGCGGCCACCGAACGGTCCGAAACGACCACGGGCATCGGGATACCGACCCGCAATAAGGCGGGCCAATTCCTCCTCCGGGTCCACCATGGGCGGGCGGTAGGCCAAGGTCATTGGCCCGCCTCTGCCGCGCGTACAGCAGCCATGAACTCGGTGATGAGTTGCGGATCTTTTCGACCCCGCACAGACTCCACCCCGCTGCTCAGATCGATGCCATAGGGCTTCACTGAAGCGATGGCTTCGGCCACATTGTCCGCACAGATCCCGCCCGCCAGGACCAGTCGGGTCCCTTCAGCCAAGGCAGCCACTCTGTCCCACTCCGCCTGGATGCCGCTCCCCGGCTGACGGCCATCCACCAGCACCAGCGGACGTTCTTGCGCGGTCTCGGCCTGATAGGTGTTCACCCGCTCCAGCAGATCCGGACCATCCTGAAAGGCGGGGATGAGGCGAAGCCCAGGTCGGGCTTCCACCAGGGGCAATGCATCGGCCATGATCTGAATCCATCGAGGCGCCAGACGCTCTCGGATCTCCCGAAGCTCTTCGAGGCTCGGTCTCCCGACCACCGCCACAGTGTCCACATCCGGCGGAACGGCAGCGATGAGGGCGGCCGCATCCTCCAGGCTGAGCTGCCGAGGGGATGGGTCCAGCACAAAGCCCACCGCATCCACGCCGGCCTGTATCGCTGCATCCAGCGCCACTGGCTCCACAAAGCCACAGATCTTTACGCGGATGCGCATGCCTCGCCTCCCTGGCGGCCCGCCGACACCATCTGCATGACTGCGTCCTCAGGGTCCGTCGACCGCATCAAGGCAGTCCCTACCAATGCCAGCTGGAATCCCAGACTGGCGAGGCGAGCTGCATCTGCAGGCCCCATGACTCCACTCTCTGCCACCCGGATCACCCCGGCCGGACATTTCGAGACCAGTGTGCGGAGTCGGTCCGGCACCACGGCCAGGGTACGGAGATCCCTGCAGTTGATACCGAGCAAGACGTTTGGACCCAGGAACGACACTGCGCGTTCGATCTCTGCACCGTCAAAGGCTTCCAGCAGCACAAACATCCCGTGCCCAGAAGCTGCCTGCAGGCAGGCCTCCAGGGTGGGGTCATCCAGGATGCCCAGGATCAACAGCACGCCACTGGCCCCTGCCGCTCGAGCCTCATCGACCTGAACCGGGTCCACCAGAAAGTCCTTGCGCATCACTGGCAGCTGCACAGCCTCCGCCACCGCGCGCAGATGTTCCAGACTCCCCCCGAAGCGGCTGGGCTCGGTCAGTACGCTCACGGCAGCAGCACCACCCGACTCATAGGCCAGCGCCTGCGTCACCGTGGCGACCAGCGGGTCGGACGGGCTGGCGAGCACGCCAGAGGAGGGGGCTGAGAGCTTGATCTCCGCGATGAGGTCAAAGCCATCCAGGCACAGGGGGCGCACCGGCACCTCGGCCCGTGGGAGATGTTGCGCCGCCCTCGCCCGCTGTCGGCTGGCGCTGGCCATCTGGTCCAGGAAGTCGCTCACGCTACCTCCGAGCGCAAGGACTGGAGCAGCTCGGTCCCCGCGCCAGCATCCAGGGCCGCTCCTGCCCGCTCGATACCATCTCGAAGATCCGACGCCACCCCGGTGACCTCCAGCGCCAGGCCTGCAGAGAGGCACACGGCGTCCCGGTGCGCCCCCGGCGCTCCGCCCAACAGGGTTTCAAGCGCCCGAGCATTCTCCTCGGCATCGCCGCCCAGCAGATCTGCGGACGCGCAGCGAGCCAGTCCCACATCCGCAGGGTCACGCATCTCATGTGTGACCTGCCCCGGACGCACGTCAAACAGGTGGTAGGGGCCAATCGGTGTGGCCTCATCCCAGCCCAGGGCCCCGTGCACCACAAAGCCCCGCTGCAGAGACAGGCCCGCCAGCGCATGGGCCATCTTCTCCGCGGCCTGAAGACTGAAGGCACCGACCACCTGGTGGGGTGGACGCACCGGGTTGGTGAGTGGACCGAGGATGTTGAACACCGTCCGAACCCCCAGCGCCCGACGCACCGGCATGACCGCCTTCATCGCCGGGTGGTAGTGGGGGGCGTAGAGAAATGTGAATCCGGTCCGCCTCAGCATGGCGCTGGCCTCCTCCGGCTTGAGCACCACCGGAATCCCCAGGGCCTCGAGCACATCTGCACTACCGGCCCGGCTCGAAATCGAACGATTTCCGTGCTTGACGACACGCAGCCCAGCGGCCGCGCTGACCAGGGCAGCGGCAGTCGAGAGATTGAGACTGCCCGACCCATCTCCTCCGGTGCCACAGGTGTCCACCAGCGGTGGCCCTTCAGAGGCCACCTCCGGACAAAAGGCCAGGTGCCGCATGGCCCGGGCAAATCCTTGAATCTCTGTGGCGTGCTCACCCTTGGCCCGCAGTGCAGAGAGAATCGCGCCTGTGACCGCAGGCGGCGTGGCCTCCTCGGTGAGCGCAGTCAGTAGAACCTCAG
>Ga0310342_100001240_pt1 | contig 15694 bp, 11 predicted proteins | sample S15DNA20500_MG_FD_206155 | JGI IMG/M metagenome (GOLD analysis project Ga0310342, IMG submission 206155) | Marine microbial communities from station ALOHA, North Pacific Subtropical Gyre - S1503-DNA-20-500_MG | ecosystem: Environmental > Aquatic > Marine > Oceanic | place: Pacific Ocean: North... | reverse complement strand
AACAGGACATCAGCTGCTCGAGCGCGGATTCGCGGGCTAAATGTTTTCCATCGTTTGGTAAGTAAAACGGCCACACGAGGCGAAACGAACGTTGCCAGGGTGGATAACACGGCTGTTTGCAGGTGAGCAGGTTGTGTGACTGCCAAAAGTTCAGAGAAAACAGTCGAAAAGTCCTCTAATTTTCCTAGTCGCAGCAGGTGCACTGCCTCGACACGGGAATCGATTTCTGCGGAAGAGTTTCGAGCGACGACCACAGCATTTTTCAGTAGCTGTTTCATGAATTCCTGGGATTGTCCGCCCGTCGCAATGGAGACCTGATTTTCCAGTTTGCTTCCTGGTTTGGCTGCCAGTCCCTGGATCACCACCTTGGTCGTTTCAGGATCAGAATCAGCCAGTTTGCCCAATACCGTTAGGACGGCTGCGATATCTTGGCCATTTTGTTGCTTGCCGATCTGCGCCGTTAAGCTGGTTATCCAATCTCGTCCGCCCGGCGATGTAAGAAACGACGCATTTTGCGCCAACTGGGCGAGCACTTCACCGGCACCTGCCTTGAGCGAACTAAAGACGGCGATACGAATGAATTCATCATCCGTAGGATCGGCTGCCAGTGCAGCGATTGCCTGGTTCCGCTGAGGACCACTGGCAATTTGTCCAATGGAGAACGCCAGTTGATAGCGAACTCGCAGGTCTTTGTCAGCGACCATGTCAAAAAGTCGGGCTTGAATTTGTGGCTCATCATTGACCAAGGATTCGCAAAGTTGAACAGCGTGTTGACGGACTCGAGCATGACTGTCGGTTAAGGCGTCGAATAAGATTTGCTTTGATACACCGCCAAGTCCATCTAGAACATGGAGTGCGCGGATACGACTTTCGGGAAGCTCTGCGGTGCGGGCAATCTTCTCGACTTGTGGAATCACTTTGCGGTCCTGGCGTTGATAAAGGATCCGGGCAGCCGTTTCACGGTGCCAGCCGTTATCATGGGTGAGCAACGTTGCCAATTTGTCAGCATTGGCGTCACCCATACGAATTCTTTTTGGTTGTCGAAACTTGCTGGGAACAATGCGATAGATGCGACCACGGTTCCGACCACTTGTTAGATCCAGATGTTTCTTGATGACAGGAGCCAAACTGAGAGGATGCTCAATCACCTCGCGATACATGTCGGCTACATACAAGGTCCCATCAGGCGCATTGGCGTATTGTACGGGGCGAAACCAGATATCATTGGACACTATGAATTCAGACTTTTCGTCGACACGATTTGCGATGTAGCTGACACCCTGGGTGGTGAGTTGCTTTCGATGGACAAGATTGCTTCCTACGTCACCTAGAATTGCCCAGCCGACGTATTTTCGTGGCCAGGCGTTACCACGATAGATAGTAATTCCCGTGGCACTGGTAAAGTATCCGGCCGCTGTACCGCCCCCTTCGACGGGGCCAGGAATGAGACCCTTGACCCTCAATCGGGTGCGGACGATTCTCCATGGTTCGATAGGGCTCAGACGAAATACATCGGCTTGTTCACCATCAGCCGCAATGTTTCTGCGTGACCCCGGCGCAGCAAAATAAGGGTTGCGTGCCAGATAGCGGTCCTCAAAAAGAACATGTTGTATGTGGTTACTATTGGAACAGACAAATTTTTCCCCCCAACGGTTGAAGCTCATGCCGTGTTGGGCCCCACCGCTCGTAGCTGTCAGAGACATTGAGCGTGGATCGAATGCAAAATCACGACCTCGTAGTTCAATTCGATCTTGGTTGCCATCAACGGTGAGGCTGCTCTCGGTTCCGTTTTTTTCCTCCATCCGTTGAACATGACCACCGGATGTTCCGGTCGCTCCGTGGATACGATTGTCCAGTCCCCATTTGAAGGAGTTCAACAGCCCTTGCACATTATTTCGGCTAAATCCCTGATAGACAACTTCCTGCAGGTCGGCTTGATCGTCGCCATCGGTATCTTTGAAATAAGTGATTTTGGGAGCTGCTCCCACAAAAATCCCACCCGCATAACATGTCACCGCTGTGGGCCAGGAGAGGCCTGAGACGAAAATTTGTGATTTGTCAAATATCCCATCTCCATCGATGTCATCGAGTAGGCGAATTCGCCCTAAATTTTGTTCACCATCTTCCGAATAGCCTCGCATTTCAACGACATATAACCTGCCATTTTCATCAAATGCCATCGCGACCGGATCGACCACCAGTGGCTCCGCAGCCACCAATTCCATTCGAAAACCAGGAGCGACGCGAAAGGTCTTGAGTGCTGCCTGCGGACTGGTAGGTGGTATGCGCGGTAATTCGGTGGCATAGTCACGATCCAAGTTGTCCGGATCGGTGTCGTCTTGCGCGATGCAGATACTGTTGAAAACAGTGGCCACGATCATGGCCAACACGATCCAACCGAGAGATAAACTACGCTGGCTCCACTCTATGTAACAAGTCGATTGTTTGGGCTTGGCGACCCTGGTTTGTGGCATTGAACTGTTGGCTTGGTGACAAGCCTCCCCATGGTTTATCAGAGAAATAGAAAACCGTATGATATTTGTCATCGGATCTCGCAGCAACTATTGGGAGCAGGGACACGGAAAATACAATGAGAATAGAACGTATTATTGCGCAGATTTTAAGGCTTCCCCAGGTGGATGCCAAAACGGCCGGTACACAGGATACGTTGCTTGTTCGTGTTTGTACCGACACGGGCTTGGAAGGGATTGGCGAAGTTGATTCCAGCCCCGAAGTGGCCAAGGCGGTGATCGATGCGCCCTTTAGTCACAACATTGCCTGTGGATTACGACAGCTACTGATTGGCGAAAATCCGCTGGATACGCAACGTTTATGGGACAAGATGTACGAGGGGTCGATGTATTTTGGGCGACGTGGGGTCACGATCACGGCCATGGCCGGAGTGGATATGGCTTTGTGGGATCTGAAGGGTAAGCATTTTGGTGTACCCATTCATCAGCTTTTAGGTGGTAAACGCCATAATCGAATTCGTGCGTACGCATCCATTTTGTTTGGTCGGGATGGTACCGAAACGGCAGAGATTGGTCAGCGCTGGACCGAGGCGGGATACACGGCAGTCAAATTTGGCTGGGAGCCGATGGGGACGTCCGAGGCCGTTGATTTAGATCTGGTTGAGGGTGCTCGGCGGGGTTGTGGTGACCGTGAAGTGTTAGTGGATGCGGGGTGCGTCTGGGATGCGCGGACCGCGCTGCGTCGTGCACACCAGTTCGCCGATTTTGACGTTGGATGGTTGGAAGAGCCACTTTCCCAGGACGATCTTGAGGGTTACGCATGGTTGCGTAATCGGTCGCCCCTGCCGATTGCCGCCGGTGAGGCTGAATGTGGTCGTTGGGGTTACGAGCCATGGATCCAACGTGGCGCATTGGACATTTATCAGATCGATCTGGCTCGCAACGGATTCACCGATGCTCAGTTCATTTTACGACAGGTTGAAGATCATGGTTGCCGGGTGGTGAATCATTGCTACAAGACGCCCATCAGTGTGGCAGCATGTTTGAATTGGTTGTCAACAGCCCGATCAGCGTTTCTATTTGAGGACTGTGTCGATGATTCTCCACTTCGGCACGATCTTGCCGAGGAACGAATTCAGGCGGAACCGGATGGGTTGATCAATGTTCCAGATCGGCCCGGTCTGGGGGTGACGCTGAATGAGCAATGTGTCAAAGACCTGCTGGTTGCCGAAAGTGGCGTTTAATTGAAAAGGTATGAATATGACCTGGATACCTGCGGATGCCGACATTTCAGGATCGAATATTACATCGGCAATGACGGAACTGGGATTGCCTGATTTCAACTCGCTTTACCAGTGGTCGATCCGTGAACGTGCAGCTTTTTGGAAGTTCACCATTGAACGATTGGGAATTCGATTTGCCAAATCACCCACGCAGATTCTCGATACGAGTCATGGGCCAGCCAACCCCGACTGGTTGTCCGGCGCACGGATGAACATTGTTGAAAGTTGCTGGCAGTCTGATTCTCAAGATCACGCAATTGTGTTTGATGGTACAGATTCTGGCCCGGGCGTGATCAGCTACGGCGAGTTGCAGAGTTTGACTCACCGGGTTGCCAACGGCTTACGCAATTATGGTCTTCAACCGGGCGACAGTGTGGCTGTTTTTATGCCCATGACAGCCGAGTCGGTAGCGATTTATCTGGGCATCATCACAGCTGGATGTGTTGTCGTTTCGATTGCCGACAGTTTTTCTGCCGAGCAGTTGGGCGTGCGTTTGCGAGTCGGCAACGCTCGATTGGTATTTACGGTGCAATCGGTCAATCGGGGTGGCAAACAGATTCCCATCTACGATCGTGTTGTTGACGCGGCTGCGCCTCCTGTTGTTTTGCTCGACGAAGACTCGTGCGAGGATGGCGGCTTGCGTTCCGAAGATGTGACCTGGAAAGAATGGCTTGCTGAAGACGACTCAGATCAAACGGTTTACATGACGCCTGAGAGTGCGGTCAACGTGTTGTTTTCTTCTGGAACTACCGGTGATCCCAAGGCGATCCCATGGGACCATACGACACCGATCAAGGCTGCGGCGGATGGTTACTATCATCACGACATTCATCCGGGCGACGTTGTGGCGTGGCCGACGAATCTTGGCTGGATGATGGGACCTTGGTTGGTCATGGCAGCCTTGATCAATCGCGGTACCATTGCCTTGTTTCATGGCTCGCCGTTGGACCGGGCGTTCGGCCAGTTCGTACAACAGGTGGGTGTCAACATGTTGGGGGTGGTTCCTAGCCTGGTGCGCCATTGGCGGCAATCAGGTTGCATGGCGGAATTCGATTGGTCGGCAATTCGCGCGTTCAGTTCGACCGGTGAGTGTTCCAATGCAGATGACATGCAGTTTCTCAGTGATTTGGCCGGCAACAAGCCGATCATCGAATACTGTGGTGGTACGGAAATCGGAGGGGGTTACATCACTAGTTCTGTTGTACAACCCAACGAACCGGGCTTGTTCAGTACTCCAGCCCTGGGGAGTGAGTTGGTGATTTTGGATGAGCAAAATTGCGAAGCTTCCATCGGCGAGCTCTTTCTGGTACCTCCGGCTATGGGACTCTCGCGAAATTTGCTGGCACGTGACCACGATGAAGTTTATTACGAGGGGTCTCCCGCCGGGCCACGTGGTGAGGTGTTGCGCCGCCATGGGGATCAATTCGAAAGTCTGGACAATGGTTTTTTCCGGGCATTGGGACGGGCTGATGACACGATGAATCTGGGTGGGATCAAGGTAGGCGCAGCTGAGATCGAGCGAGTTGTGAGCATCGTCGAGGGGGTGAAAGAGGTTGCGGCAATTGCGGTTGCACCTGCTGGAGGCGGTCCGAGCCGTTTGGTTTTGTGTGTTGCTATGGAGTCGGGAAAGACTGCGGATTCAAAGCAAATTCAGGAACAAATGCAGCAGAAAATCAAACAAAATTTGAATCCACTCTTTAAGATTGATGATGTGTTTGTTTTGCAGGCATTGCCTCGTACGGCGTCCAACAAAGTGATCCGGCGTCAATTGAGATCCAGCTATGAGGCGAACAGTTGAATTGGGCACTGCGCAGCAACTGGTGACGTGCTTTATTTTCCTGGGGGGCTTGTCTGCATGGCAGTAGCGTCAATCGCTAATCTGCCGTTGTGAATGGGGAGCAGACGGCTTCAAGAGCATCGCCAGACGTAATTTGGGCAACCGTGCATAATCATCACCGTTTTGACGCTGAGGTGAGGATAGAATGACGATTTCGCCTAGTCTGACAGGTCACGTGGATCCAGGCACGCAATTGCAAATTGACGGGTCCCGCTGCCACCTTCTACGAACATTCGCAATTGCAGTGGCGGTTGGGTTTCGTCGACAACCATCAGGTCAATTCGGCTGCCCACTTTTGTGCTGACCGTTACCCCATTTCCATCAACTTCACCTAGCTTGGCAAGTTCCAGGGGAGAGACCAGTTTCTCGCGAAGGATCTCTACGTAAGGTGGAGCTGCGATCTTGACACGGACCCGGCCTCGGGAAATGGCCTGGCAACGTACCATCTTTTGGCTGTTCGGTAGTCGAACGTAGAGCGACTGGCCAGATCGAAGTCCCAGTGTCAATCCACGTGGCATAACCGTTGGATTGTTGTTTTCTGATTGCGCAACGGACTCAAGTGCGGTTTGAAACCTTTCCGGCCAGCCGTTGCCTGGATCTTCTCCGTTGGAAATAACGGCACCTACCAGACCCTGGTCAGAGCCGACGATCACCATTGTCCGTTCACTGCATTGTGCTTGGCGCTGAAGAAGCTGAATCATTCAACTAGCCTTCCATTGCTACGGTTGTGAGGGTGACAAACAGTCTTGTTCGAGGTTTTCGCTTGGCCAATTTGCGGCCCACTTCTTAACGGGCACGCATTGTTGCATGTTCGTCAAATCGAACCAATAGCATTCTCATATCAAGTTCAGCGTGACTACATACCACGATCTAGCTTCGCCTTTATTCGCCCTTGATGGATATGCTTGGTGATCGATTTTCTTTTGAGGCGGGGACGGAATTCCTTGGAGGGCCAAGTGGGGGATTCGAATTGTTTTTACGCCTTTGTCCCGAAGTTTGTTGTCATAATGAAAGACCTCGGCGAGTAAAATTGCTATCTGAAACAGGATTTGGGAGGTTGGTTTGGGTAGTCGTTGATTACTCCGAGCCTGGAATAGAAATAAATGATATTGTTACTTACTCGCCTTGTTGATATGATGCCGCCTTTTACGAGAGTGAATGGATTTCCCCGTTACAGAGGATTGAGCCCCGGATGGCCGCGATAATGAGTTTGCCAACTGCTTCGCCCAAGACCGTCAAACGGGTCTTTCTCGAGGTATTGGACGCGACCGACGAGACGGTCTTTACGCAGCGATCACTGGCTGAGATGGGCATTGCTCAAAAGCGGCAGGGGCTGAGTTTGCTCCATTCGCTGGATTTGTTGACCGGTTCGGGGCGGTTGAAATCCGATGTACTGGCAGTTCGGGAAAACTCCGATCAACTGCGGGAACTACTGGTTGATCGCTTGCAAGTGGCGTTTCAGCAGGCGGGTTGTGAAGCTGGTCAAGCCGAGCTGTTTGGCACACCGTCAGTGCACCAAAGAGAGTTGACAGAACAACTCAAGGATTTGGGACCAATTCAGCGGTTGCATGCCGGATCGCGGAAATTGCCAAAGGAAAAAGGTCGCTCCAAAGCGGCCATGGCATCCAACATGATCAGTTGTTTAAGGGCCGTTTACGATGTCCTGCAGCACGCCGGTGATCGTCAATGGTTGGAGAGCGAACTGGCCGTGCATCAACGCCGTGACCGGACCAGTTTGAGGGATTCAGCCGGTTCATCAACAGCGCGCCCTGCGATTGCCAATTCCGCAGTTTCCAGTGGCCCTGCGGTGCGTGATCGCGTGACGCCCGGTTCGACCATTCGCCAAACGATTTGGCGGGCCGCGACGGCTGTCGCTGCGAGCGATCAACATCAATTGGAGCCAATTCCGATTGCTTTTACCGCCGAAGGGGATGCGGTTTACGCGCGAATATCAGTTGATGTGCCAATCCGTTCGGAGCATTTGTTGAGGCTCGGAAAGCGGTTACTGGAAATGGCGGCAACTGTTGAGCCGACAGTACGGTGAAGTATGGCCTCCCCCTATATTCTTGAGGCACAAGAGCTGGGCCGGCGGATTCCGCATGGCGAACAATGGCTATTGGACCGGGTTTCACTGGCGGTGCGCCCGGGGGATCGGATCTCCTGTCGAGGTCCTTCCGGTTCGGGCAAATCACTTATGTTGCGAGCTCTGTCACTGCTCGACCCGTTGGACCATGGGGCGGTGCTTTGGCGGGGAGCTTCTGTGCCGGCGGAGCGCGTGCCCGAGTTTCGCAGTCGAGTGATTTATCTACACCAACGACCTGCACTGCTGCCGGGAACGGTTGAAGAAAACTTGCGTTGTCCGTTTACTTTGGAAATTAATAAAGATCGTCACTTTGACAGAGCACGAATTACGAATTGGTTGCACTTGTTGGGTCGTTCAGCCGACATGTTGAATCTCAGTCCGGACAATCTTTCGGGTGGAGAAGCTCAGCTGGTTGTCCTGCTGCGAACGCTCCAGTTGGATCCGGATGTACTGTTGGTCGATGAACCTACGGCAGCACTTGATTCTGATTCATCAAAAGTCGTTGAGAGCCTGATTGATCACTGGTGGTCCGAGGCTCCCGACAAGAGAGCCCTGATCTGGGTCAGCCATGATTTTGACCAGGCACGACGTGTGGCAACTCGAATTGTATCGATGAATCAAGGTCAACTGCAGGAGGAGAAGTAAAAATATGCAAGCGACATATATCTCCTTGAGTGACTCCCAAGTTGGTTTGGCAGCATTGTTGATTGTCATCAATGCTGTCATCTCGTTAGGGCTCCGCTTGGGACTGGAACGTGCCTTGGTGTGGGCAAGTGTACGGACGGTGGGACAATTGTTGCTCTTGGGACTGATTCTAAAATGGATTTTTGAGTTGAGTCATTGGTATGCCGTAGGTGGTATCATGGTGGTCATGACAGTGGTTGCTGGTGTGACTGCCGTTCAAAGAGTGTCCAGGCGATACTCTGGTATCTGGTTCGATACGATCCTTTCGATGTTTGCCAGTTCATGGCTGATCACCGCATTTGCCCTGCATGGTGTCTTGCAATCGGTGGAGCCCTGGTACCATCCACAATATGCCATTCCGTTATTGGGAATGATTTTGGGAAATACATTGAATGGGATTTCGTTAGGACTGGAAACTTTCATTTCGACACTGAGTGTGCAGCGAGATCGAGTCGAAATGATGCTCACCCTGGGAGGTACTCGTTGGGAGGCGGCTCGCGAATCGGTACGTCAGGCACTCAGGACGGGCATGGTACCAATTTTGAATAGCATGACAGTCGTGGGGATTGTCAGTTTGCCCGGGATGATGACCGGCCAGCTCTTGGCTGGTGCGGAACCTGGCCAGGCGGTCAAGTATCAAATTGTGATCATGTTCTTGATTTGTTCAGCAACGGCGCTGGGAACACTGGGTGTCGTGTTGGGAGGGTATCGACGGTTGTTCAATGGGCGGCATCAGTTCTGCCACTGGCAAATTGCCCCGTCCTCGCAGGCGAAGGAAAAATAGTGTGCGAGATTATCAGCTATAATTTCAGGGAGCGTTTCAGATATGCTTTTTTATCTCCTGGGAGCGACGTGCCCCTAGTCCACGATCTTGCATGGTAACTACCTCACCTTCAGGGATTGAAATTCGTTGGGCCGATTGAATTTCACATTATCCGAAATCCTTTTTCCGCGCCGATGGGCGATGTGCCGTTGGTTCGTGGGACCAGTCGTTTTGTGTGTTGGGATCACGCTCTCTGTCTTTACCGGTGGTCTGTCTGCCCAAGATTCGATTGACAATCTTCCTGTTTTGGTCCGGCTATTACAAGGGACCGAGGATACACCACTGCAGCGAGACGTCCTGGTCGGAATTTGTGTGGCGCTGGAGGGACAGCGTTCTGTTGCGATGCCAACAGGCTGGCAGGATCTCTATCCTGCTCTGATCAACAGCCGGGATGCCGAGGTTCGTGGCCACGCGATTCAACTGGCTGTTTTGTTTGGTGATGCTCGGGCAATATCTACGCTGCACACGATGATCAATGATCGAACGTTGCCGTTAGCGCAACGTCGTGCGGCGCTGGCTACCCTGGCTGCTCGCCGGTCGGATGGTTTTGAAAACTTTTTGTATGCCCTGATTGACGACGAGCAGTTGGGGAAATTGGCGATTGGTCATTTGGCAGGGATCCGAAGTTCGCGCACACCGCAGGTGTTGTTAGACCGTTACCCGCAACTTGATGAGCAGTCACAAATGGCAGTTGTCAACACACTCGCGACTCGATCAGATTGGGCCCGACCGTTGCTTGAAGCTATCGACCGAGGCGTGGTAACACGCAAGCAGATTACCGCAGTCGTTGCTCGCAAGATCGATCGATTGGGCAGTCGGGAAGTTCGTGACAAGTTACACGCGGTTTGGGGATCGGTCGGCAATACCTCAAGTGGACAACGGCAGTTGCTTCGTCGGTATCGTTTGCTGTTGAATCAAGTGGAGTTGGCTGCCGCTGATGTTGTTAATGGTCGCCGTCTTTACCAGAAAGCGTGTGCCAAGTGTCATCGGTTGTATGGCGAAGGAAGTTTGGTTGGACCTGATTTGACGGGTTCCAATCGTCATAATTTGGATTATTTATTGGAGAATATTGTGACCCCCAGTGCGATGGTCGACCGAGATTTTTTGGCCACCCGTATCGAGACCCAGGAGGGTCGCGTAGAACTTGGAATGATCATCGAACAAAATGCGTCCGTCGTCACTTTGCAGACTGCCGAGACCCAATTGTTGTTTCCTCGTGATGAAATCGAAAGCATTACAAAGTTGCCCCAATCAATGATGCCCGCTGGCCAGCTGAAGAATTTGACGGACTTCGAGGTACGCGATTTGATTGGATATTTGCAAACCAACGAGCAAGTTCCCCTACCGTGAAAGCAGCTTGTTTTCCAGTCGCGTTGTGCTTGATGTTCCGCCTGGTGCAGGTGTTGGGTGCTGGACAGCCTGGGTTACCTGCGAACGTGCAGAATACGCAGAACCCGCAGGATCGACCCGTCACACCGTTGAAATCCTTGGCGGCAATCGGGGTCCCCGCCGGGTTTCAAGTGACGTTGTTTGCAGCTGAACCGACCGTAGCTCAACCCATCGCGATGACGTTTGACGACCGGGGACGATTGTGGGTGGCGGAGTGCTTTTCGCATCCCGTTTGGAAACCGACCGGTGGTGATCGCATCTCTATTTTGGAAGATTTCGATGGTGATGGCCGTTATGATCGACGGAAGATCTTTTGGGACCAGGGCAATTATCTGACCGGATTGGCATTTGGCCACGGCGGTGTCTGGATTTGTAATACGCCCCATCTGATGTTCATTCCAGATCGTGACGGAGATGATCAGCCAGACGGTGAACCCGTGATCGTGTTGGACGGCTGGCAACGTGACAGTCCACATAACGTCGTCAACAACTTGACTTGGGGGCCCGATGGTTGGCTTTACGGCTGTATTGGACAGGCGGCCGTCGGCTATATAGGCAAGCCGGGAGCGGCCAGGGAGGAGCGAACGGCTGTCTCGCGTGGTATTTGGCGTTATCATCCGCAGCGTGCCGTGTTTGAGGTCGTGGCAACCGGGGCGGTCAATCCGTGGGGGCTTGATTTTGATGATTATGGAGAGGGTTTTTTCACCAATTGTGTACTGGCACATCTTTGGCACCTCGTACCTGGTGCCTACTATGAGCGCAGGCAGGGAGAGCATGATTATCCGTATGCTTATCGCAGAATCGGGCCGATTTGTGACCACTTGCATTGGGGAGGTGGTGAGTGGACCGATTCGCGGGGTGGCAGAGGCAGACACAGCGTTGCCGGTGGCGGTCACGCGCATGCCGGATTGATGATCTATCTGGGAGACAACTGGCCGGATCGTTATCGACATTCCGTGTTCATGGGAAACTTGCATGGCAACCGGATTAATAACGATCGTCTCCAAAGGCAACGTTCCAGTTATGTTGGACAGCATGCGGATGATTTCTTGCGTGGCAATTCACCATGGTTTCGCTGTATTGCGCAGCGTTACGGACCCGATGGCGCGGTGATGGTCAGTGATTGGCATGATTTGGGCGAGTGTCATGACCATGACGGTTCCCATCGTACCAGTGGAAGAATTTATCGGGTTTCCTATGGAGCGACCAATGCCCTGGGAAAGATCAACCTAGCCGAGAATTCCAACTCTGATTTGGTGCAACTGCAGTTGCATAAGAATGATTGGTACGTACGACATGCCCGCCGATTGTTGCAGGAACGGGCGATTAAGGGAGTGGAAATGGACCAGGTGCAGGCAAGTCTGTTGCGCATCTTCGAGTCCCATCCCGATCCGACCCGGCAATTGCGCGGGCTTTGGGCGTTATGGGCAATCAACCGAGCGGATGATACTTTTTTGACCGAGGCTTTGGACCATCAGAACGAACATGTTCGAGCCTGGGCGATTCGTCTCTTGTGCGATGATCGTAACGTACCGGCTGCTGCTTTGCAGGCGTTTGCACTGCTGGCCACACAGGAGACATCTGCTTTGGTCAGGCTGCACCTGGCTGCAGCGATGCAAAGGATTCCGCTGGACGATCGTTGGCTGATCGCACGCGGACTTGTGGCTCGCGAGGAAGATAGCGGAGACGCTTTTATTCCCACGATGATTTGGTACGGGATCGAGCCTTTAGTTCACGACGATCTGTCCCGCAGTTTGAAGTTATTACAGAGTTCGCAGATTCCGCTGGTGCGTGAACTGATTGCCAGGCGGGCTCTCTCGGAGTGATCCTCAATCCTCTGGTTTACTGCCATCATCGCACATCTTGACGATTTTAGGGTCAAACCGTGCGACCGTTTCGACAAGATCCGTTTGTCGAGCCATGACCTGCTCGATATTCTTATAAACTCCCGGCACTTCATCGGCTCCGGCCGACAGCACATGAACACCCCTGTTGAGCAATTCCTGGCGGACGGAATTCCAGCGATATCTCTGTTTTGCCTTTTTTCGCGACATGCGCCGACCCGCACCGTGTGCCGCCGAGTTCAATGACTGTGCATTTCCCCGGCCACGCACGATGAATGCAGGATCGGCCATGGATCCGGGAATCACCCCCAGTGTGCCGTGGCCGGCTGGTGTGGCGCCTTTTCGATGCACGATGACTTCACGGTCGCCGTGCATTTCTTTCCAGGCAAAGTTGTGATGGTTTTCGACCCCACTAATAATTTGCGCGCCCAGCAATTGGGTGACTGATTGGTGAATCACGTCATGATTGGCCGCTGCATAATCTCCCATCAAATTCATGGCGGCCCAGTATTCTTGTCCTGCCTGGCTGGCCAGCTCCAACCAGGCGAGGTAGCGGAACTTGAGGTACCGTTTGGGAAGTTGCGCACATGCGATATGGTTGTAAGTTGAACAAACCGCAGCGCCAACGCCTCGGCTGCCACTGTGGCTCATCAAGGCAACATAGCGGCCAGCCTCCAGGCCGAGTTCACTGTCATTGGTAGGCAGTTCCAAGATGCCAAACTCGGCGAAATGATTTCCTGACCCGGATGTGCCGAGTTGTTGCCACGCCCGGTCTTTTTTTTCACGAGTGATCTTGGTCACTGTCCAGTCCTGGTCCATCACGCGGTGCTGCTTGGGACGACTCCAATGAGAGCCGACACCAAATTTTGTCCCGCGTTCGAGTGAAGAGCGATATTGTTCTGATTTTGTCTTTAACGATTTGGGGGGTGTGTCAAGTACCGAAAGCTTCATGCGACATGCGATGTCGACTCCGACCGCATAGGGAATCACGACTTGATCACATGCCAAGACACCACCGATTGGCAATCCGTAGCCAACATGTGCGTCGGGCATGAGGGCAGCAGCAGTAGCTGCGGGCAACTCACATGCTTGCCGCATTTGCGAGTGGGATGCTTCGTCGATTTCCTCTTCGCCCCACGTCCGGTAGGTAATGGGGTCCTGGGGGAGTACCTGCTGTTGTTGTACCAGGGCCCTGGCCAATGCCCCAAAATGAGTATCTTCAACGTAATCGTTGGGACGTTCGACGATTGACTTCACGATCTGTTGGATTTGTCGATTGGGCAGGCTGCTACTGGATGCGGCTTGCTGGACGGCGTTGATTGCGATTTTTATAACGCCGTCAGGCACGCCCAATTTTGCAAGTTGTCGGGAGTTCATACGAATCTGCCGGTTTGTCGAGACACGAATTCTGGGACACGCTGTTGGCAGGGTAGCACCGTTGGCGTTCCGTTCAACAGGAGATTTTTCATGCGAAGTGAGTCAGTTACGTCGAAATCTTTGGAAATGAGCCTGCCTAACATGATCTTACCAATTTGTAGAACCGAATTGGTAAAGATCATGTTAGTAAAACTACAAAAAAATATGAAGCGGAGCGGCGGGTTGAGTTTTGAGAAATCACGGGAGTCCGACCTCCCGGAGTGGATTTACCTGGACACAAATTGTGTCTGAAATTGGGATTGTCTGCTTGGGGCGTTCTTTGACGCATCGATGGACGTCAATGGTAATGACGAAAAAAGGGTACCTCTGGAACTTTTATGGAATTCAACAGTGAATGCTTTTGAAGGGGTGTGTTTTTCGTATTCGTCATAAAGCGATGGGAAGCGTGTCTGGTGTCGAGTTAAAATTCTGCAGCAGAGTAACGAGAGTTGACATGCTGGTAAAAATGGTTCTAATTCATATTGTTTAGCCCGAATAGCCGACGATTGAAGGCTATTGGATTGCCCCCTTCGTCTAGTGGCCCAGGACATCGGATTCTCAGTCCGAAGACAGGGGTTCGACTCCCCTAGGGGGTACTGGGTTGCCTGGCAATGCGTCGCAGGCAAACGCATCAGGCAGCAAAATAGCTCGGTTTTGCCGGGCTATTTTTGTTTCTTGCGAGTTCGTGCCCCCCGTTGCGGCAGCCTGCTGTGCCGGATTCTGTGCCACTTTTTACATTGACTGTGCCGGATTCTGTGCCGCGCACCTTGGGGGTGGCAATTGTCACCGCGTCGGCGTAGTGGTCATCGGTGATTTGCAGGTAGTGCTTATCTGCGATGGGGGCCGAATTACCGATCCAACCGCAAACGACGTGCAAGGGAAAACGGGCAGTCAGTTCCGTTTGCCGGCTGGCCCGCAGGTTGTGAAACAGTTTCGGCCAGCAATTCACACCCGCCCGTTTGATAATCCGTAGTAGGTGAGTTCGCAGGTTGGCGTTCCGATTGCGGTATCGCGTGATGATGTGTTCCGTTCCGGGATCAGCTTCGTCAAACATCGCTTCCAGGTAGGGCCGTAGTTCAGGGAACAACGGGATCACACGAGATTCACCGCCGGCATGATGCTTAGTCTTGGGACTTGATATCGTGATGCGATTTCGTTCCCAATTCACATCGCCCCATTTCAGGCTTAGGTGTTCCGATGGACAGCGCAGGCCATCGTATCGGCTCAGGGCCACGATCAGCCGCCATTGCGCATCGGGGCAGGCTGCAATCACTTTCCCGATAATCTCCGTTGTAATGAAGTGATTGCGGCTCGCATTGACTTGGGCCGGCGTGGAAAGATCAGTGAAAGGGTTCTCGGTTATCAATCGCTTCCGCAGCGCAGCGCGAAAGAATTGTCGAGCCCGTTTCACTTCACGACTTACTGTTGCCGCCGAAAATTTCTTCCGCAGGGATTCCTGCCATTCATCGGCTTCACCCGGGGTTATCTCGACCAGCTGCCGTTCGTGCCCGAAATGACTGGTCAGATGCTTGCGGGTCGTTTCATAGTTGCGCCGTGTATTAGGTTTCAATTTGGCACGGCTTTTTATGTAATCATTGAGAAACGCACCTAGCGTTTGGATTGGCGTTTCCTGCGACCGCTTGGGAATCAGACCTACGTCGGCCAGTTTATCTGCCAGCCGATCGGGTAGTTCGGCAACCCATAGCGCCGTTTCGTTGTCCCATCCGCAACCGGACATCGCAGCGCTGTTAAGGTTTTCCACCTTTACCTTGAGCGCTTCGGCCGCGCGTTGAGAAATCTTACCCAGCCGCACTGTCTTCCGATTACCTTCAGGAGCCATAAACAAAATTCTCCGATGACCGTT